>ERZ1031885.664-NODE-664-length-13668-cov-7.717256_pt1 | contig 13668 bp, 8 predicted proteins | sample MGYA00518168_ERZ1031885 | MGnify/ENA primary metagenome ERZ1031885 (study PRJEB33719, sample SAMN04261269) | wastewater metagenome | biome: rural village; feature: human; material: feces | host: Homo sapiens | place: El Salvador | collected 2014-01-14 ...
TGATCGGACGGCGAACGGAATCTGATCAGACGGCGAACGGAATCTGATCAGACGGCGAACGGAATCTGATCAGACGGCGACCGCCGCACACCGCATAAATCAAAAAAAAAGCCACGCTTTCCATCGGGAAGCGTGGCTTTTTCGTAGGAGGGTATGGCATCCTGCCATACCCACGCAATTAGCTTGTTTAAAGAATTATTGCTAACCAGTGGCAGCGTGGGTATGGCAAGGATGCCATACCCTCCTATATTAGTCCCATAGCGATTCGCTCTCTGGCCAGGAAGTGTCATCGGAGGAATCATCTGTAATTTCTTGCCTCTTCGGAGCACAAGCACCACCAAAATCATTTTGATCTCTACAAATACCAGAGACAGCTAACAAGCTGGATTCTAAGACTGCAGAATAAACCGAAACATTTGGTTTTATATAAATCTTTTTCATTTTCTTATTCGTTATCACGTTCTACACTCTATATCCTTATCTTACTACAAACTTCTTGCCATTGTGGATATAAATACCACCCGCTGTAGGTTTCTCTACCTGCTGACCACTCAGAGTGTAATACTTACCATCATTATTCTTAACTGTGGTGTTCACCACCTCATCGATACCTGTTGTACCATCAGCATTGGCAAAGTCGAAGAAGAGTGCTGGAACATTCTTTTTTCCAGAAGTAGGATCGAAGTCATTATAGCTTACTCCCAAACCCATCTCCGTAACATCAGCCTCAGCGACAGGCAAGCAAGCACTGTTGTTATAGAAACTGCCTGTACCATTAGAAATCCAGAAACCCAAGAGGAAATCATTATCTTTATAATCTTTTGAGTCTGTAAGACCCAAACCCTTTTTGGCATTATAGAAACCGAAGAGATAGTTGTAGTAGGTTTCACCTTTCTCATTAGTTTCCTTAGTAGGAACCACCTGAGCTGTGATGAGCGGCTTCAGACGATTATCACCTTTATAGTCGGTAGAAGTTGCGGTTGTGGTAGGGCTATACTCTTCCATCGGAATCACCATGGTGTTGTAAGAAGTAAGCGAAGCACGCTCACGCACTACAGCGCCACCATCTATCTGGTCAGCCGTCTTCGTGGTAGCCAAGATTACACCTGTGTTAGCAGGAATTACGTTATATGTAGGATCGGCATTAATCTCGTGATTAATATTCTTGAGAGAGAACGTCACGCCACCTTTTTCATCCTTTTTCATTTCATTTACTACGAAAATATCTACATCCTTAGAAATCTTCCAAGCCTTAACCGCACTCCAGGTTCTGAAATACTTATAGTCACCTCTAAAGAGAATGTTACGTTTATTGTCTGGGCTCATGTAAACCACGTCTTCGAAGTCACGCAACTCCAACTCTTCGTTCTTAGAGATGGTGTAGTAGTAGTCGGTGACAGGGTTATTACCATCACTACGGGTATAGAAGAAGAGACGTACTGTCCAGCGACCAGCAGGACGGTTCCAGATGATACCCCAATCGTCTCCTGAATTTTCATTCTTCTCAGTATAGTTCACCTTGTTAGGATCGTAAGAAGTTGCTGCATGACCTTTGCCATCACCATTATAAGGTGTCTTTGCCATCATGCTGGCATCGTCGTTAGAATCCTCGTGCCAGTTGATATTCTGATTGTGGTTACCAACAAATCTGAACTTCCCCTTGCCATCAGCAGCTTTTGTCACGAGCGTCACCTTATAGCACTTCTCTGTTTCATCGTATGTCATATCGGCTGCTGTAGATGCATAATTCCAAGTGCCATCGTCATTGACTGTACCAGGAATAGCGTCACCTACCAAAGATACAGAGGTAAGTTTCGCACGAGTATCACGAATATGCACCCGACCACAAATACCAAGGTGCTTATCAAGTTTTGCTCCAGCATCAGTACCATTAGAAGGGTTATACTCAATGATAAGAGAACCTTGCTCATTAGAAGCTGGTTTCATTGGTTCTTCGTTAGGAGAGAATCTATTGAACTTATCCTGACCGTCTGGGTCCTCTACACTATGACCTCCGTTACCCAACAAGAACAACTTATTAGTGGTAGGACAATTAACAACGGTGCCGTCAGGGACAAGGGCGCCATATTGAGAATTTTTGTCGTTCACATAACCATCAGCCATTACGTAATTGGATATAACGTAATATGAATGTTCAGCAGAGAGATTGACAGAAGCAAAGAATTTATCACTAAACTGCTTCACATTATCCTTGTGTGTATCGTATAATGGCATTGCTGTCGCATACTTATCATCGCTAATAAAGAAAGCCACACGCTTGTTACCAATATGCTTAAAATACCAATTAGCTGGCTCGCCTGATGTTTTATCCACAGTGATATACACCTCGTACATACCATCAGAATATTCATCTGCTCTCTCATTACGCGTTTTTATATCCCAATAGTTGGTACCCTCATCCTGTGTTTCAGAGCTTTTAAGATCCAACTGGCTTGTAGTCATACCAGTCTCAGGACGAGTATTGCTAATCTCATAAGCACTACCAGGACCATACACCTTCTTAATCTTACCAAACGCATCAACACTCATCACCTGAGCATGAGCAGTAAGAGAAGCAGGAATCTCTACCTTATATACATCATTACCCTTAGCATCATCCTTCTGCTGCTGGAACTTGAACACAGCATCATTATAGGTCACCTTGTCCCCGCTGAAGCTGAAGAAGTTTACTGCAAGATAGTAGCCCTGGGTATAGACACGACCAGAGAGAGGATTAGTGGTAGTTGTGCCACCACCTTCGCCACCGCCACCACCTTCTGTTGGCGCAGTTGTCTCACCATCTTTGTTATAGTAGGCACCATACTTAACAGTCCATTTTACGCCTTTTGCAGGATGCTGCTGGCTACTCCCGTTGTTGAATACAACACAGGCATCAGAAGCTTCGTCACCCAAATCAAGGGTCCACGTAGCCACTCTTTTGCCGCCAACATTCTTAATTTCAGTACACTTCGTTCTAGGCCAAGAATCTCCTATAGGAGCATCGTTCTGATAAACGTAAGCATAGATGTCTTTCCAGCTCTCTTCATCGATGTAGTGAATAGTCACTGTCTTTGCCATCATTTTTAGCGGTATGCACATCAAGAAGCACAATACCATCATCATTAGTGAAAATCTTTTCTTCATAATTTAGGTTTTAAAAATTTATTTTCGTTTTTAGTTCATTAGTGTCCCGTTAAAATCGGGACAAGTTAAATATTAATCAAATAACCCCGGAAAGAGGGGACAATCGAGTTCTTTTACATTATTGAAATCAGTCCTTTTGAATAGATCTGGAAGTGGTGTCTTATCCATAAGAGAAATGCTTAGAATCAGACATAGCAACTGATTCCAACATGTGAAATACTTCACATATCGGTTTCCATCATATTTGCGAACATAGTTGTTAAACTGAGTTCTGTTCAAAAAAGCGGTGAGCTGGGCAAAAACGTATTTGTCTTGGAACATAACAGTCATTTTAATTTGGCTGCAAAGCTACGAAATCAAGTCCGTTTCATTCCAAAACACCACCTAATAGACTGTATTTCAATTAATTCAAAGAGCGATTAGTTCACTTTAACGGGACTATAGTGTTTTTAGTTATTGAATAAACATGTTGCTGTTTACTTTTTGCAGTGCAAAGGTAAGCATTATATATAAGGTGGCAAAATAAATGCTAAAAAAAAGAGAATATTTATATACAAACGATTGCACAAACATCTTAACCGGACAGCAATAAAATCAAAAAGAAGCCACGCTTTCCATCGGGAAGCGTGGCTTTTTCGTATACGTTACACAAAAAATCCGTTTAATCCGATTAATCCGTTGTTAAAAAAATATCGTTGGCTGCGTTAAAATAACAACGGATTAAACGGATTAAACGGATTTCTGTATTATCGTAAAATCAGATTAAACGGATTTCTGCCTGATACGAAAGTTATCGTAAAGCGGATAGCCGCTATATATTACTTAACGACAACCTTGCGTGTTGTGCCGTCAGACATGCGAACGATGTTCACACCCTTCTGCGGAGCAGCAAGCTGAGTGCCGTCTACTGCGTAGCGAGCCACCTCTACGGCAGCAGCGTCGGCAGTGGCGTCGTGGATGGCTGTGGATGTAGCCTCGTGGATGAGCTGCAGCTCAGACGGACCGCTGTACCAGTTGTACTCGAGGTTGAGGAAGAGCGACTTGTGGTTGTTCACTGCCACTACACGCTGATAGATGTTCTTCTTAGCATAGTCGGCTGGCAATGTGACACTTGCCTTAGCATCCACCAAACCAGGCTGACACTCGATGCAAGTAGCGAAGGCATCACCCTTCTTCAGCTGCTGTGTCACCTTGAGGTTGTCGATGTAAAGCACGCTCGGTCCGTCGGTTGCGTAGATAACAATCTTCGCGTCCTCGTAACCCTTGCTGAACTCGCACTCTACGTTCTTCCAAGTCTTCTTGTCGAGGTCGAAATGCTTACGCTCCACCTCCTCGTACAGACCCGTTTCGGGGTTGAACGCAACGATGGCAGCGATGGCGTTTACCTGATACTCCGGATAGTTGTGCTCCTTGTCGAGGTCGTCAGATGCGTAGTCGCCCCAGAGCGAGACATTCAGCTTCACGCTGCTGTCGGCAGAGATGTTGAGTACGGGAGTCTCAAACTTTGCGTAGCGTTTCAGGTCCTCACCAGTCTCAGCATCCTGAACATTTTTTACAACGTCATAGAAGTAGTTCCATCCGTCGACCATTACATATCCTCCTGTGAACGGTGCCCAATAGGTAGCAAAGCAGCCATTCATGTTTGTGCCCTTAGGATAGCCCTTAGCTTGAGACAGAAGATCCTTAGGTTCGTTGCCCGGAGTCCAGTCCATCTTTGAACCACCTGCATCGGTTACGCTGTTGAAGTCTTCGTCGATGAGTGTGAACTCGCCGTCGTTCTCAGCGATGCGGTCCTCGTACACATAATAATTATAGAAGAGTGCGTTTGGAATCTCTTCCCATGTAGCGGTGTAGTTGCCGTTGGCGTCAATCTCCACGTCGTTCGGCGTAGGCGACTGCAGCTCGTTGAGCACCACGTAGCGCGAGGGCTGCGACTTGTTCTCGCCGTCAGAAGCCGTCACGTTGTAGCGGTAGATAACGCCCGGCACAATGCCGCGCACGGTGCAGATGGTGTCGGTGGTCTCGAGGTCGGTAACAACCTGCTCACCAATATTACCCTCTTCGTCCGATTTATACACATTGACATAATACTTTGTTGCGCCTTCAACCTTGTTCCAGCGTGGGCGGAAACTTGTACCTGTGTAGAAGAGGTGGCGCAGCACGTTAGGCGAGCTAACGGCTGTCTTCTCGTAGTAGACCTTGAAGTCGTCGAGCAGCACCTTCACGCCGTTCTCCTCGCGGAAGATGACGCGTGTGGCTTTCTTGCCCTGCTCGAAGCGCAGCGTGAACTCCTTCCACTCGTTAGTCATGCCCTCCACGTTGCCGAACTCCGCATAGATAGGATTCTTCGGGTCGGTAACGTCCTGTGCGGTGTATCCCAAGCCTACATAACCCGGCGTGTTGTTGGCGAGACGCGCGCGGAACGACACGAAGTAGATGCCGTTGTCGGCAGATGCGTCGAAAACGGGAGTGTTGAAGTGCGCAGCGATGTAGTCGTCAGCGCGTGTGTTGTTGAAGAAGATCATGCCACCAGCCGGGTATACCTGATACGATCCCCATCCTGGTGTATGCGTATAATCGGGATTCACGCACGAGTAGAAGATGTCGTTAGACGGCATGCCCGTGCATGTGTTGATGTTGAAAGAGAGGTCGGGGTTGTTCTCCGAACCCGAAGTCATCTTCGAGAAGTCCTCGTTGAGGATGATTGCCTGTTCGGCGTTCGCCTTTGCCGCAGACAGCACAGTCTGTGCATTAGCGGTTTGCGTTGCTACTGCCGTCGGAGCGGCGAGCATGACAGCAAGAGCTGCTGTCAAGCAATGTTTCTTGTTCATTGTTTTCTTTAGATTTGTTTATATTGTTGTTGCTTTTCTGCCCATTATCTGACGGCGCAGGCGGCGCGCCGGAATCCACGACGCCGCCCATCCTATCAGTATGACGGTGATGAACACTACGAGCACATCCACGTAGTGAACGCTCACGGGGTAGGCGTTGACGATGAACGTGCCCGAGCTGTCGCCCATCTTCACGAAGCCGAACGCCTGCTGCAGTCCGCAGAGCGCCAGTCCGAGACCGATGCCTATCAGCGCGCCCACAGCCGATATGATGCGACCCTCGTAGAGGAAGATGCTCACTATCTGGCGGTCGCTGGCTCCGAGGTTGTGCAGCGTGTTGATGTCGTCCTTCTTGTCGATGATGAGCATCGAGAGCGAGGAGATGATGTTGAAGCACGCCACTATTAGTATGAACGTGAGGAACACGTAAGCCAGCACCTTTTCTATCTGCATGATGCGGAACGTGTCGGCTTGCTGCTCAAAGCGGTCGAGCACGCGGAACTTCTCGCCTGCCGCTGCTTTTATCTCCTGCTTCGCCTCAGCGAGGTCGGTGCCCGGCTTCAGGCGCAGCTGCAACGAGGAGAGCATTCCGTCCTGGTCGAAGAGCTGTCGGGCGAAGTAGATAGACGTAATGATGCGGTCGCGGTCGTACTTGTTCTGGTTCACCGCGAACACAACGCCCGGCGAAAGCAGCGAGTCGACCACGAAGCCGTCTGTCGGCGTGTCGAGGTCGGTAAGCTGTCCCTGACGCACGGGCGCATAAATCTTAAGATAGTCTGCCCAGCGAGCGCCAAGCCCCATGTCCTGCGCCAGACGTATGCCCGGCACGCCGAAGTAGAGGTTGGCAACACGCAGCGTGAACTCGCCGTCGCCGTAGAGTATGTCGCCGATGCGCGTGAGCTGGTCGAAGTTCTCGTCGACGCCCATCACCGTCACCATGCGCTGGCGGTCGCCGTAGACGGCAATCGCCTGGTCCTCCACCACGTCGGTAGCCACGTCTACGAAGTCGAGATGGCGTATTCGGTCAAGCTCCGGCGCGTCGGCGTTGATGGTCTTTCCCTTCGCCGGCACCACCTCTATCTGCGGGTCGAAGTTGGTGAAGAGCGACGCTACGAGATCGTGGAATCCGTTGAACACGCTCAGCACTATCACCAGCGCCATCGTAGCCACCGCCACGCCCGTAACGGATATAAAACTGATGACGTTGATGGCGCCGACACTCTTCTTCGAGAACATGTAGCGGCGCGCTACGTAGAATGAAAAGTTTCTCTTCATGATTTTATGTGTTGTTATGGTGAGGTGTTGAGGTGTTGACCAACCTTATTTCTTCAACAGTTCGTCAATACGTTCGATGTAGTCGAGCGAATCGTCAACGAAGAAACGCAGCTCGGGGATGATGCGCAGCTGGTTGCGCACGCGTGTGCCAAGCTCGTAGCGGATAGACTTCTCGTTGGCAGCCACGTTCTTCAACAGCTCGTCAGACTTCTCTGAGGGGAAGATGCTGAGATAGGCGGTGCAGATGCTGAGGTCGGGCGACACACGGCAGCGTGTAACGCTCACCATTACGCCGTGCATGGCGCGTGTCTGACTCTGGAAAATAAGGCTAAGCTCCTTCTGCAGGAGGCGTGCTATACGGTTTTGTCTTGTTTCTTGCATAGTTTTTTTTTGTATGTATTACGTTGTTTTTATATGTATTACGTTAATTATCCTACTTGTTTTCCGTTATTTATCCAATTTATGCAAAGTTACGGTAAATATAATAATGTACAAAAGTTTTTTAGTTTTTTTGTGGATTATAGGATGTAAAGAAAAGAGCCAGAACTCGAACGAGTCCTGGCTCTTGATATATGTATGAAGCGTGCTTAGAGCACTATCTTCTTCACGAATGTCTGCTTGCCCTTTGTCAGGCGCACGATGTACATGCCCGACTTGAGGTTGGTGTTCGCTACAGCCTTGCCATCGACGGTGTAGACGCTGATCTTGCCGTCGAAGTTCGGCGCATCGATATAGCCGTTGAGGAAGGTGATGGCTGGCATCTCCACGTTGTTGATGTCGCGGATAGCAGTCTCTGTGGGCTGCATCTCCTTGATAGGCACCTCAACCACGTTCTCAACGTACTTCGAGTTGCGGTCGATGACGAAGGCGATGAGCTTCAGGTTCTTGTAGTTCTTAATGTTTTTAGGCAGGTTCAGCTCAACGGTGTGGCTGAATGCGTCGCCGCTGTTTATCTGCTTCGGGAACACGTCGCTGATGCCCTCGTTCACCTCGTAGCCCAAGCGAGCCACGTGCTGAAGGTCAAGTTCTACCTCTTTTCCCTTTTTCTCCCAACCGTAGTAGGACTTAACCGAACCGGCATAGGCGTTCCTCTGCTTGTAGCCCGTCACGTCGTTTTCAATCACAGCGAAAGCCAAGCCGTAGTTGGCGTTGGTCTGCTCGCGGTTGAACTTCATAACTGCCGTTGCTGTCACCTTCGAATGGTTGTCGTCGGTGAAGTTGGCGATAGCGTCGATGCCGAGCACCGAGCCGCTGTTGATGAACGCCTTCACATAGAGTTCGTTTTTATCGGTAATATCAAGACTGTTTGTACGGCGACGGTCGTAAGTGCCTTTGGGGAAGCCTCCAGATATACCGTATGTGTATGACGGACACTCCAACTCGGGAGGTGTACCGCTGTAGCAATGCTTTGCTATAGCCACGAACTGTCCTGGGAACTTGGTGTGGTTCTGCGAGATCTCCTCGATGCCGCGCACGCACCACGGGCACTTGACGCCAGTGTACTCCTCCATATACACACGCTTTACGTCCTGCACGTTGGCTGTGACGATGGTCGAAGCGTATGTATTGTTGCCGTCATAAGCGTCCTCCTCGCCGTTCACCTTCACGAGGCGCACCTTCAGATTCTCGCAGCCCTTTGTGTCGGGAGCGTTGCAAGTGAAGGCAAACTCGTCCTCAGAGCGTGCGGTGATGGTCTGCTCTACGTCGGCGAACTGCTCTTCTGAGTTGCCGATGGTATAGCCGAAGCGGAGCGATGTTATCTTTGCAGCGGCGAAGTTGAGCAGCTTGCCCTTAATCTGATAGGTATCGCCCACGGCTGTTATCACCTTCTTCACGCCGCAGATAGCCACGTCTACCGGTATCTCCGTGCCTTCAACGCGCATCTGCAGAGCGAGAGCCGGAGCCGATGCGAGCTTAGCGTTGTCGGTCCATCCTGTGCCGAAGTCGGTGAGGTTGCCGCCTTCGCAGTATTCGTCGGTCACACCTACAACGTTGATGTCGCTCATAAACTCGTAGCCGATGTAGAACGGATCGCCGGTTATGGTATAGGCGTCGTCGAAGAGCACCGAGTTAAGTCCCTTGTTGCCCATATCCGCCATCTTCTCCGTAGCGTATGCGCCGTTGAGGTCTTCAGCCACGAACGCCTTCACGGTCTCAGCCTTGTCGGTGAGCGAGAAGCGCATGCCTGTCACCTTCAGACCCTTGTACATCTGTGCCACCTCTGCAGGTATGTATATGGCAGCCTTGCCCTGGCGTGTGCCGATGCTGCCGTACGGAAGGTCGACTGCCGCCTTTCCGGCGTAGCCCCAGTAGGTATATTTTGCGTTAGCCGCCGTCACAACGAGCAGCAGCATAAGCAGGAGTGAAGTTATCTTCTTCATTGGTTCTGTATTGTTTAAATTGGTTGTATTCTCTTTAGAATGTAATCTTCTTCACGAAGTTCTGCTTGCCGTCGGTGCCACGCACGATGTACATGCCACGAGCGAGCGAAGCGTTCTTCACGAGCTGTCCGCCTACGGTGTACACCTGCAGTGTGCCGTTGAAGTCGTCGGCAACGATACTGCCGTTGCGCAGACTGAGGTCGGGCGCCAGTGTAGAGGTGATGTCGGCAATAGATGTCTCGCCAGCCTCAAGCACGGGCACCTCTACGGCATTCTCCACGTAGCCGTGGTCGCCACGGTTGATGAGGAAAGCTACAACCTTGATGTTGTCGCGGTTCTTCACGTTCGACGGAACGTTGAGCACGGTGTTGTGATTGTAGATAGTAGTGCTGTACACGTCGTTCACGGGGATGCTGTTCTCGATGCCGCCGTTGATGCCGAAGCCTGCACGAGCCACGTGATTGAGCGTTACGGTAGCCATCGAAGGCTTGTTCTCCCATCCGTCGAGCTCGCCGTATCTGCCACCTGCGTAACCGTTGTTCTGCTGATAGCCTGTCACGCCGTCCTCGATGATGGCGTATGCTATGCCGAAGCTGCAGTTGGTCATATCCTTCACGAACTGCACGTTGGTGTTCACATTGATGTGTGTATAGTCGCCTGCTACGTAGTTAGCCAGAGTCTCGATGCCTGCGATTGTGGGGAAATTATTGAGAATAGCCTCAACATACTGGAATGTTGTAGAGACATCGGGGTCGAACTTAGTGCGACGGTCTACTGCTGCCTGCGGATATACGCCCCAGTCGGCATACTCGTACGACGGGCAGAGCAGTTCCTTTGGTGTGCCTGTGTAGCCGTGCTTTGCGATAGCGATGAAGTTGTCTGGATACTTCTCCTTGCACTTCTCGATAGAGACGATGCCGCGCGGACAGTTGCCGCAATAGATGCCGGTAGCCTCCTCCATGAGCACACGCTTTGTGATAGCGACAGAGGTCATCATCACGTTGCACTCCGTAGCGTCGTTGGCTGGGTTGACGTCTTCTTCAGCCACAACGCGCACCTTCAGCTTGTGCGTGCCCTTGGTCTTGATGCCAGGGTGAGTGAAGCTGAAGACGTTCTCGCTGCGGTCGCCGAGTGTCTCGTCGAAGTCGACGAACTGCTCCTCGCCGCCGTCCACGCTGTAGGCGATGCGGTAGCTGTAGAGTTTTGTAGCCGAGAGGTTCACCACCTTAGCCGAGACGTTGAACGGCTCGTTCTCCTTTGTAGCGATGTCGCGCAGACCCATCACGCTGAGGTCAACGGGCAGGTTGTCTGCCTCGATGCGTGCTGTGAGCGAGAGTGCGTTGGCTCCGTTTGCGGCGTTGTCTACCCATCCGTTGCCGAAGTCGGTATAGTTAGAGTAGGCTGTCTTGTTGGCTACATAGCCTATACATGCGTCCAGTCCGCTCACTTCGTAGCCGATGTAGAAGCCCTCGCCGGTGATGGTATATGGTGCGTCGAACTTCACGATGTTGTTGCCCTTGTTTGCCTTGTCGCTCACCTTTGTGGCGAACGGCGTAGCGTTGAGGTCGGTTGTGGCGAACACGCTCAGCTTGCTTGCCTGAGCAGCTAAGCCGACACGCACGCCGGTGAGCTGACAGCCTTTGTACAGCTGCGCCACCTCCGCAGGAATATAGATGGCTGCCTTGCCGTAGGCTGAGGAGCCGTAAGCGCCGACGATGTCCTTGTCGCAATAGCCCCAGTAGGCGAACTTAGCGTTTGCTGCCGTCGCCATGAGCAACAGCATGAGCAGTAGTGTAGTGATTTTCATCATATTATAGATGTTTATAGTTATTTCCTCAGGATGTATAATCTTTTCTATTATAGATGTTTAAAGCTTTTTCGAAGCGCAACAAAATTACTACTAATTTTAGAAAAAACGATGTTTTTTAGGCGTATTCTTTTGACATTTCGTAAAATTATCGTACTTTTGGAGGTACAGATGCAAATCTGAATAACTTGTACAACCTAAATTACTAAGATAACAGTTACTATGGAAAAGAAGATAACGCAAGAAAACTTTGAAGATACTTATGTTGACAGTATCGAGTTGGAGCGCATTGACAAGTTCGTGTGCGACGAGATGGCACGACAGATTCACCGCTACATAAAGGCGATGAAGGGCTCAAAGGCTATCATGCTCAAGTTTGAGGAGCAGCTGGCTACGCTCACCGTGCCCGAGAAGGAGAAGGCGATAGCACGCTACATCGACCTGAACCGCAAGGTGATTTCGGGTCTCGACTTCAAGGTGGTGCTCGCACGTGCCATGGCAAACTACTCTGACACGTTCGCCTACCTCGTTGAACTGGTGAACAACAAGCGCAAGATGGTGTTCTATCTGAACCGCATCCGCGAGAAGTATGAGCAGTATCACGAGGTGTACGAGGAGAACGGCAAGTTCGGCATCAAAGACCACCAGGGCAACGTGCTCGTGCCGGCTCACTACGACTTCCTCCGCACGCCGTATGTGTATGTCGACGACTTGCGTTCGCTGCCTGTCATCGCGCAGCGCGACGGCAAGATGGGCCTCGTGATGCCTGACGGCAAGGAGACCGTTGTGCTCGACTTTATTTACGACGACATCGAACTGCGCGACGAACCGCCCTATTTCGAAGCGTACGCAGGAGAGGAAAAAACATTGTTTGACCTGTAGTAAGTTGAGAGTTTAGAGTTGAAAGTTGAGAGTTAGTTTAATTGAGAGTTGAGAATTGAAAGTTGAGAGTTATGATTACCTTTAAAACTTTAAGAGGACGCTTTATATAGTGCATGAACTATAATGCATATCATAACTCTCAACTCTCAATGCTCAACTCTCAACTAAACCAACTCTCAACTAAATAACTCTCAATTCTCAACTCTCAACTAAACCAACTCTCAGAATATTTATGGACCAACTTTATATGCGCCGCTGCCTCCAGCTCGCTGCCAACGGACGCCAGAACGCCAAGCCCAACCCAATGGTGGGCGCCGTGATTGTTGCAGCCGACGGACGCATCATCGGCGAGGGATACCATGTGCGCTGCGGCGAAGGACACGCTGAGGTGAACGCCTTTGCTTCGGTGCGACCCGAGAACGAAGCGCTGCTCGCCGGCGCCACGATATACGTCAGTCTGGAGCCATGCTCCCACTATGGCAAGACGCCGCCCTGCGCCGACCTTATTATAAAGAAAGGTGTGCGCCGCTGCGTCGTGGGCTGCGTCGACCCGTTCGCTGCCGTGCAGGGACGCGGCATACAGAAGTTGCGCAACGCCGGCATAGAGGTGACGGTGGGTGTGCTCGAAGAGGAGTGTCGCGAGCTGAACCGCCGCTTCATCACGTTCAACGAGAAGCAACGCCCGTACATCATACTGAAGTGGGCGCAGACCGCCAACGCGTTCCTCGACGATAACGGCAAAGCATGTGCCATATCCACGCCGTTCACGAAGATGCTCGTTCACAAACTGCGCGCCGAGAACGACGCCATTCTCGTGGGTCGCGTTACCGACGAACGCGAACATCCACAACTCGATGTGCGCCACTGGGCGGGCAAGTCGCCGCGCCGCATCGTCATCGACCGCAACCGACCGGCGTTCGAGGGCTTGGACTTCTCGAAGCCTATCATTCCGCAACTGCTCGAATGGCTGCATCAGGAGAAGTGCCAGTCGCTCATCGTGGAGGGCGGAGCACGCACGCTGCGCTCGTTCATCGAGGCTGACGCATGGGACGAGATACGCGTGGAGACAGCACCGTTCTGCGTGAGCGGCGGCACAGCGGCTCCCACTCTGCCTGCCGATGTGCGCCTTGTGCGCCACGAGGTGTACGACCATAACATTATTGCCACATATCACCGCCGATGAACAAAGAACTCCCTATAGTGTTGCACAACCTCGCCGTTGGCTATTCAAAAAAGGGGGTGCACTTGTCTCAAGTGCACCAGCAAAGCGATAAAGCCAATCAGGGGGTGCACTTGTAATGATTACAGATCGGAAGAGCGTCGTGTAGGGAAAGAGTGTAGATCTCGG
>ERZ1031885.667-NODE-667-length-13656-cov-5.276009_pt1 | contig 13656 bp, 12 predicted proteins | sample MGYA00518168_ERZ1031885 | MGnify/ENA primary metagenome ERZ1031885 (study PRJEB33719, sample SAMN04261269) | wastewater metagenome | biome: rural village; feature: human; material: feces | host: Homo sapiens | place: El Salvador | collected 2014-01-14 ...
CCGGGAAGGCCTGGTCGACGAAACGGGGAAACTCGTCGAACCTTATTTCCATAAACTTTCAATCGTTAAGGCAATCATGGAATCTTTCCATCAGGGGTATGGCGTGAAAAATTATGACAATGGAGTCGAATTTTGGTTTGAACTCGACGCAAAGTGTGGTAAAGTATAGAAAATAGATACTAGATAATAGATTACAGATAAGAGGTAGGCTAATGATAGCAATAATTGATTATGATGCCGGTAATATCCGCAGTGTTGAGAAAGCATTGCTTGCACTTGGACAGAATGTTACAGTTACAGCGGACAGAGATGAGATCCTTCATGCAGATAAAGTGATTCTTCCGGGTGTCGGTGCATTTGGAGATGCTATGGAGAAATTAAAACAGTCAGGACTTGATGAAGTAATCCGCGAGGTTACAGAAAAGGGAACACCATTTCTTGGAATTTGCCTTGGATTGCAGCTTTTATTTGAGCACAGCGATGAGGCTCCGGGTGTAGAAGGACTTGGAATTCTAAAGGGTGAGATCTTAAGGATACCTGATAAAGAAGGATATAAGATTCCCCATATGGGATGGAATTCCCTTCATTTAGAGAATAATGGAAGACTTTTTAAGGGAATCGCTGAGAATTCTTATGTATATTTTGTACATTCTTATTATCTGAAAGCAGAAGAGGAACAGATTGTCAAGGCATCAACAGAGTATACAACACATATCCATGCGTCTGTTGAGAAGGACAATATTTTCGCATGCCAGTTCCATCCGGAGAAGAGCAGTGATGTAGGACTGAAGATTCTGAAAAACTTTGTAGAGCTGTAGGAGGTTGTGCGGAATGTTTACAAAAAGAATTATCCCATGTCTGGATGTGAATGCCGGACGTGTTGTAAAAGGTGTGAATTTTGTTGATCTTCAGGATGCCGGAGACCCGGTGGAGATTGCAAAGGCATATGATAAGGCAGGAGCTGATGAACTTGTATTTCTGGATATCACAGCTTCTTCAGATGATAGAGGAACAGTTGTTGATATGGTACGAAAGGTTGCGGAATGTGTGTTTATTCCATTTACTGTCGGCGGAGGAATCCGGACAGTTGATGATTTCCGTGCATTGTTAAGAGAAGGTGCGGATAAGATTTCAATCAATTCTTCTGCAATCAACAGACCGGAGCTAATCCGTGAAGCGGCAGAGAAGTTTGGAAGCCAGTGTGTAGTAGTGGCGATTGATGCAAAGAAAAGAGCAGACGGAACAGGATGGAATATTTATAAGAACGGTGGACGTCTGGATGTCGGTATCGATGCAGTCGAGTGGGCGAAGAAAGTAGAGTCCCTTGGCGCAGGTGAGATTCTTCTGACAAGTATGGACGGTGACGGAACGAAGGCTGGATATGACCTGGAACTGACACGGGCAATTGCAGATAGTGTATCCATTCCGGTGATCGCATCCGGCGGAGCTGGAACTTTGGAACATTTCAAAGAAGCATTGACAGATGGCGGTGCAGATGCGGCGCTGGCAGCATCTTTGTTCCATTATAAGGAATTGGAAATTAAAGAAGTAAAAGAGTATTTAAGAAACGAAGGAATTTCTGTCAGATTGTAGAGAATGGTTGAAGCAGAAAGAAGAGGGGAATAGAAAATGAGTGGTTTGAACGGAGACTGGTATGAGGCATTGAAAGGAGAGTTTTCTAAACCTTATTATAGGAAATTATTTGAGACGGTAAACGAAGAATACAGGACAAAACTGATCTTTCCACCGGCACAGGATATTTTCAATGCATTTCATCTGACTCCACTGAAGGATGTGAAGGTTGTGATCCTTGGGCAGGATCCTTATCATAATAACGGCCAGGCACATGGATTAAGCTTTTCTGTGCGGAAAGGTGTAGATATTCCACCGTCACTTGTGAATATCTATAAAGAACTCCATGATGATCTCGGCTGCACAATCCCAAATCATGGGTGTCTGACAAAATGGGCCGAGCAGGGTGTGTTAATGTTGAACACTGTGCTGACAGTACGAGCACATCAGGCGAACTCTCACAGAGGAATCGGATGGGAAGAATTCACAGATGCAGCGATTCTGGCACTGAACAGCCAGGACAGACCGATTGTCTTTATTCTGTGGGGAGCTCCTGCACAGAGGAAGAAGAGAATGCTTACGAATCCAAAGCATCTTATCCTGGAAGCACCTCATCCAAGCCCGCTGGCTGCTTACAGAGGTTTCTTTGGAAGCAAGCCATTCAGTCAGACAAATGCATTTCTGGAGAAGAATGGGATTGAGCCGATTGACTGGCAGATTGAGTAAATTACAGTAGCAAAGTATTAAAAAATAGACGTTTGCCGCCAAGCAAGGACGTCTATTTTTTATGTGTATAATTCAAAATTAAAACAATCAAACTGGCTGTCGTCAGAATAACCATCAATCAAAGAGAAAATGTCTATATTTATATTGACAAAACTAAAAACCTAGTGTACTATCTAACTATAGCACTGATACAGCAAATGCAAAAAAGATAAATGGAGGAATTACATGGAATATAATTCAGGAAGTCCAATCTATCTTCAGGTGATCAACGAGCTTAAGAAAAAGATGGTAAAGGGCGAGTTGAAACCGGGTGAGAAGATGCCATCGAACAGGGAGCTTGCAGTTTTGTATAAAGTGAATCAGAACACAGCGGCGAGAATCTACCGGGAGATGGAGATGGCAGGATATTGTTACACGAAGCGTGGAATCGGTACATTTGTGTCGGAGGAGGAGTATATGTTTGACAATGTGAAGAAGGAGATGGCAGAAGAGCTGTTGAAGAATTTTGTACACGAGATGCATGATCTTGGATTTCAGAAAGGCGAGATTATTGAGCAGATTGCCGATTACGAGGAGGAGCAGAAATGATGTTAGAATATAGAAATATCACAAAGAAATTCGGGAATAAAGAAGCGGTTAAAGAGCTTACATTGAATTTGAAGAAGGGGACGATTTACGGCCTTCTTGGTGAAAATGGAAGCGGTAAGACAACTTTGATGAAGATGGCAGCAGGACTGACAAAGCCGACAGAAGGCGAAATCTTATTTGAGGGACATCAGCTTAGTTATTATGACAAAGCGTCCATCGCGTATATGTCTACGGAACCATTTTTTTATAGCTATATGAAAGTGAAAGACGTGGAAGCATATTATGCGGATTTCTTTGAGGATTTTGACAGAGAGCAGTTCAGAAAAACGATTGAACGTCTGGGCTTGAATGAAGAGATGAAAGCATCTGCAATGTCAAGCGGAATGAATGCCAAGCTGAAAGCGGCAGCGACATTGGCGAGAAAAGCAGATCTGATTCTGTTAGATGAGCCTTTGAACGGAGTGGATTATAAGGCAAGAGAAGAGATCATTGCCCTAATTCTGGAAGAGGCGGACGAGAACCGTACAATAGTGATTTCCACACATCTGATCGAAGAAGTGGAAAGCTTTATTGAGGATGCGATTTTTATAAAAGATGGACATCTTGTGGATGTCGTGAATGTTGAGACAGAGAGAATGACAACGGGAAATTCACTTGCAGAGCTTTATCTGCAGAAGATGTAAGGAGGGAGTATCGATGGGAAAATTAATGAAATATGAATGGAAGAAACAGCGGACTTCGAGAATGATTGTTATGGTAGCTTTAGCTGTCTGTGTGCTTGCATTTCTTGGAGGTATGCTGGTTGAAAAAGATGCATTGATGGGAGTCAGTGTGACGCTTTTGTTTGTCGGAGCGTTCTTTGTAGTGTTCTATATGGGAATTGAGAGTATTCTAATTCTGAACAGAGATTTGAAAACAAAGCAAAGCTATATGATCTGGATGACTCCGAAATCCGTATGGGAAATTCTTGGAGCAAAATTTGTTGTAGCAATCGCACAGATGTTTTTCGTGTTTGCACTTTATGCGATTGCCGGACTGCTTTGTTTTGTAGGGACGATCCAGTATGTCGGAGAACTTGGAAATGTATTTGCGATCATTAGAGATAGTTTTATACGATTGTCAGGCGAAGGACAGCTGATTGCACAGATTATATGGAATCTTTTTTGTATCTTTGTCGGATGGACAGAGATTGTGATGGTCGGATATCTTGCGGTAATCGGTTCTAGAACAATTTTAAGGGATTCAAAATATGCAGGAGGAATCTCAATCGTAGCTTTCTTTGTGATTACATTTATAATAGAAAAGATTTATAATCTGATCAGCAATGTACTTCCGAATGTAGAAGTAGCAGGAAATTCATTCTTTGGCGTCGGATATCTTGTATACTATATTATAATCTGTGTAGCGGTATTTTTACTTAGTGGATGGATGGCAGATAAGAAGCTTAGTGTATAAGAATAGATAGAAAAACACTCCCTGATTTGTGGCGGGGAGTGTTTTCGCGCATAGTGTTCTTTAAATAAGAATATTCTTCATATCTTTCGGTAATTCCGCTGTGAATTCCATCGGCTCCTTTGTGATCGGATGAATAAAGGAGAGCTTCCAGGAATGTAATGCCTGGCGGTGGATGTATTCCATATCCGGATTATATAGATAATCACCGACAAGTGGGAATCCTAAATATTGCATATGGACACGGATCTGATGGGTACGGCCGGTCTCTAAGATAAGAGAGACAAGGCTGTGCCCGTTTTTTTCTTCTACAACTTTATAATGTGTGACTGCACGCTCTCCATGCTTGAAGTCTACTTTTCGCTCAATCATGGAACTCCCTGTACGGGCGAGTGGTGCATCAATCGTGCCGGATGGAGGTGTTACACTGCCGCGGACGATCGCGAGATATTCACGCTTAATCTCATGACGAGCCCCCATGGAAGAGAGAATACTGGAACTGATCAAGTGTTTGGCAATGACAGTCAGTCCGGAAGTATCCCGGTCAAGACGGTTCGTGCAGCGGAAGATAAATGGCTTTCCTTGCTGCGTGTAGTACCACATCAATCCATTTGCCAGAGAATTCTCATAATTATTCAGTGATGGATGGATCGGCATTCCGGCAGGTTTGTTGACAACAAGGATATCTTCATCTTCATATATAATGCTAAGCGGCAGTTCGACAGGAGGAATATTCGGTGAACTTTCATTTTCCTGAATATGTACTGTGAGAATATCTCCAGTAGCAAGTAGTGAACGCATATATTCCCAGACTCCGTTTTTTAAAATGCTTTCCGGCATCTTTTTTAACTGAGTGATGTTCTGGTAGGAGTAGCCCTGGTGACGCAGGAACTGCTCGATACGCAGGCCGTCCGCTTCTTCTGTTATCTGATAGTTGATCGTACGATCCATCTTTTTCTATCCTGTCGTGTCTGATAGCATAAAAACAGACACATCCTTTCTGATTTGACTCTTTATGAACTCTTGTATCATACACAAAATCTTTAAAAATTACAATAATCTTGAAATAGTGTTATGTTTCTTGGAATTTTATTATATCTTATTTTGGAACTTTTTCTTATAATAACATCATCAAGAAAAACAAAGACAAGTAATCATAAAAGGAGGATTCAATTATGAAGAAGAAAAAGATTCTTGCACTTGTACTTGCAGCTTCAATGGCAGGCGGAATGCTTGCAGGATGTGGAAGCACATCAGGCGGAGATAAAGCAGCAAAAGGAGATAAGTCATCCGGAAAAGTTTATTATCTGAACTTCAAACCAGAGCAGGCTGATCAGTGGGTAGAACTCGCTAAAGAGTATACAGATGAAACTGGCGTTCAGGTTGATGTACAGACAGCTGCATCAGGAACATACGAGTCACAGCTGAAATCAGAGATGGCAAAAGACGAGGCCCCAACATTGTTCCAGGTAAACGGACCGGTTGGACTTGCTACATGGAAGGATTATTGCTATGACCTTTCAGGAAGTGACGTTTACAAAGACGTTGAGTCTGATGACTATGTATTAAAAGATGGTGATGCAGTAGACGGAATCGCTTATGTTATTGAGACTTATGGTCTGATCTACAACAAAGCACTTCTGAACAAATACTTCGAACTGCCGGATGCAAGCATCAAATCCATCGATGAGCTGAATAACTTCCAGGCACTTAAGACAGCTGCAGAAGAGATTCAGGCACATAAAGATGATCTTGGAGTAGAAGGAGCTTTCACTTCAGCAGGAATGGATTCTTCTTCTGACTGGAGATTCAAGACACACCTTGCAAACCTGCCAATCTACTATGAGTACAAGGCAGACGGAATTGATAGTACAGATGCTATCAAGGGAACATACCTTGACAACTACAAACAGATCTGGGATCTGTATCTGAACAACTCTACATGTGAGCCATCTATGATCTCTTCTAAGACAGGAGATGACGCAGCAAGCGAATTCTCACTTGGTGAAGCAGTATTCTATCAGAATGGTACATGGGCTTACAATGATATCAAAGATAACGAAGTAGCAGAAGAAGATATGGGAATGCTTCCAATCTACATCGGAGTTGACGGAGAAGAGAACCAGGGACTTTGTACAGGATCAGAGAACTACTGGTGTGTAAATAAAAACGCTTCTGAAGAAGATATTCAGGCAACACTTGATTTCATGAAATGGGTAGTTGAGAGTGACGAAGGTCGTGACATGCTGGCAAATGAGATGGGATTCGTAACACCGTTTACAACATTCGCAGATTACCTTCCGGACAACCCGCTTGTAAAAGCAAATGCCGAGTACACAAAGGCTGGAAAGACACCAGTAAGCTGGAACTTTACAACAATGCCATCTGAGAACTGGAAGAACAATCTTGGTGGTGCTCTTCTGAACTATGCACAGGGCACAGGCACATGGGATAGTGTACAGACAGCATTCGTTGATGGATGGGCTGAAGAATACGCAGCAGCAAACGAATAAAGAAGACTTTTCACAGAACCGACAGATGAAAAGGCTGTGAAATAGAGAAATAGTATGCAGCCTGCCAACGAGAATACCGGGGGCAGGCTGAAAGTGTGTTATTAGAAGTGTAAAAAGAGACAGACCTTTTTACAGAAAGAGAGACAGGAGGAGAAGAACATGCAAAAAGCTATAAAAAGATATTTTCCGGTATTTGTATTGCCGACGCTGATTGCATTCACGATAGGTTTCCTTGCACCATTCGTGTTAGGTGTATACCTTTCGTTCTGCAAGTTTACAACGGTAACAGATGCCAGATTTATTGGACTTGGCAACTATGCAAAGATACTGGGAGATGGGGATTTCCTTCACTCTCTCTGGTTTACTGCATTATTTACGATCGTAACAGTATTACTGATTAACATTTTTGCTTTTGCGGTAGCAATGCTTTTGACAAAGAAGATTAAAGGAACTAATATTTTCCGTACTGTATTCTTTATGCCAAATCTGATCGGTGGTATCGTACTTGGATATGTATGGCAGCTGTTATTAAACGGTATTCTGGCACATTTCCAGAAAACACTTACATATTCTTCAAAATATGGTTTCTGGGGATTAGTTATCCTGATGCTCTGGCAGCAGATTGGATACATGATGATCATCTACATCTCAGGTATTCAGAATATTCCTGGAGAGCTGATCGAGGCAGCGGAGATTGACGGAGCAAATAAAGTACAGCTTTTAAGATATGTTACAATTCCGATGGTTATGCCATCCATCACAATCTGTACTTTCCTGACACTTACAAACGGATTCAAACTTTTCGACCAGAACCTTGCATTGACAAACGGTGGACCGGACAAGATGTCAGAAATGCTTGCCCTGAACATTTATAATACATTCTATGGAAGAACCGGTTGGGAAGGTGTAGGACAGGCAAAAGCAGTTATCTTCTTCATTATTGTAGGAGTGATCGCGTTAATTCAGAATAAAATGACAACATCAAAGGAGGTGCAGCAGTAATGAATAAAAAAGTAAAACATGGCACATTATTAACCGTTATTTTTACAGTACTCAGTCTGCTGTATCTGTATCCGATCGTACTGGTATTTATCAACTCCTTTAAGAAAAAAGCCTATATCAGTAAAGCCCCGTTCGAGATACCGACCGGAAAGATGTATGTCGGATTAGAGAACTATATCCGTGGTATTAAACAGACAGGATTGATCCAGGCATTTGGATGGAGTTTGTTTATCACAATCTTATCTGTAGCAGTGATCATCTTATGCTGCTCCATGTGTGCATGGTATATCTGTCGTGTGAAGACAAAGTTCACAAAAGTCTTATATATGCTTTGTCTGTTTGCAATGATCGTACCATTCCAGATGGAAATGTTTACATTATCTAAGATTGCAAATATGCTTCATATGGGAAATCCATGGGGACTGATTGTGATCTATCTTGGATTTGGTGCAGGACTTTCCGTCTTTATGTTCACCGGATTCATGAAATCCATTCCACTGGAGATTGAAGAAGCTGCAATGATCGATGGTTGTACACCACTTCAGACATTCTTCAAAGTTGTACTTCCGATTGCAAAGCCGACTTGTGTAACTGTTACAATTCTTCAGGCAATGTGGATCTGGAACGACTATCTGCTTCCATCACTTGTACTGGATCAGAGAAAATATAAGACAGTACCGATGGCAGTCCAGTATCTGAAGGGTGGATATGGATCAGTTGATATGGGAGCAATGATGGGAACTTTGGTTCTTGCAATCGTGCCGATCATCATCTTCTACCTGTTCTGCCAGAGATATATTATCGAAGGCGTTGTAGCAGGAGCAGTTAAAGGCTAGTTACTGTTCACTCCCGGGTCAATCACTCCGCTGATTGACACGGAGGATGCGTTGCTGGTCGCACATCGTGTGAACAGTAACAAAGGCTAGTATAGACAATGGCTGAGAGATGAATTAAAATAGAATCATAAAAACTTAAAAAAGACAGCAGAGAGTGAGTGATCATTCCCTGCTGTTTTCGGACGTTATAAAAGGAATAGTGAAAATGTAAAGTGAGCGTGTGGGAGGCGCGGGGGAATGATTACAATACTGATCGTAGATGATGAAAAACTGGAGAGAAGGGGAATCCGTTTTCTGCTGAAAAGAGAAGGAGACTTCCAGATTTTAGAAGCGGCAAATGGAAAGGATGCACTTGGCATACTGGCTTCGAATCATGTAGATATTTTATTTTCGGATGTAAAGATGCCTTACATGAACGGACTGGAACTGACAAAAGCAGTAAGAGAAGATCATCCGGAGATGGAAATCGTGATTTTCAGCGGATATAATGATTTTTCCTACGCGAGAGAGGCTCTGCGATATGGTGTCGTGGATTATGTCCTAAAGCCGGTCGATCCGAACGAATTTCATAAGACCTTTCAACGAGTGATGGAAAATATCTCATCTAAGGAAGAGAAGCAAAAGCAGCAGAACAGAAAAGAAGATTATCTGAAGAAATACTTCTTCCTGAGATATCTATATTCGGGAAAAGAAGAGGATTTTGTTCAACTTGAGAAATTAACGGATGAAACAGAAGACGATGTTTCACAGTTTTCACGCATGGTTCTTGTCAGTGCATCCAATGGTTTTTTCGAGACGGAGGAGGAACATTTTCTGACAAGTCTGAAGGAAGAGGTGCAGAGGGAATTTTATTATGTGAATCTGAATTCAAATGAGTCCATCTTTCTGTTCGCGGAGAAGTATACAGACTATCATGTGGTTGTAGAGAAAATGTATCGGTTCTTTGCGCATCAGTTTGACAGTGAATGTTATTTTGCGGTCAGTGAAGAAATTGAGGATAGAAAGAAGCTGGCAGAGGAGTTTAAAGCCCTGGAAGGAATGCTGGAAGAGCAGTTCTACCAGCCACATCAGCATTTATTTTTTCACGGAGAGAAGCAGGAAGAGAAGAAAGCAGACCCGGCAGAAGATTCTGAAATCATGGAACAGATCACGAATGACATTCAATATAAAGATCTGCCCCATCTCCGTCAGGATTTTCAGAAATTGGAAGATAAATACCGTGCCAATAAGCAGTTTTCAGATATGTATGTAAAGTTTGTATTTTCCGGAATTTTAAAAGAATTGCTTGATCAGATGGATGGAATGGATGAGAAAATGCTTTCGAAGAGAGTGGATCGGTTATATCGTTGCAAAAACCTGAAGGATGTGATCGCTATAGTAGACGAAGCACTTAAGGAATATGAACACTGTATACAGGAACAGGAAGACGGATTCCGTTCAGAGATTACGAAAGTAAAAAGTTACATTTATCATCACTACCAGGAGAGGAATCTTGGAGCAGAGACGCTTTCAGCAATGGTATTTCTTTCTCCCGGATATTTGAGTGCTGTGTTCAAAGAAGAAACGGGAGTGACACTGAACCGCTTTATCCGTGAAGTGCGGATGGAAAAAGCGAAAGAACTTCTTGAGACAACGAATATGAAGATCTCCGGAATTGCAAAAGAAGTAGGATTTTCCAACAACTCATACTTCTGCAGAAGCTTCCGGGAATTTTTCGGAGACACACCGGAAGCATGCAGGAAAGGAACAGAGGCGGATGAAAAAACAAATACGGAAGCTGATCCATCGATTTGAAAATCTGAAATTCCGTAAGAAACTGTCAGTTTTGATGTTGATTGTAGGACTGGTGCCGGTTGGATTCCTGGCTTTTTCTATGCAATATGGCATGATGAATCAGCTGAGAGAAAAGGAACAGTATAACCTGGAAAAAATACTGGAGCAGTCGGTGAACTCAATTGAGAACCAGTCACAGATTTATGAAAATCTGGTCGATTATTTATCCTATTCACAAAGTCTCAGGAATATTTTCGATACGGAAATGGAATCAGATTATGAGAAATATTTGAAATATGTGAAAGTAGCAGATCCGTTGCTTCAGATGCCGACCATCTATCACAAAGAGATTCGGAGTATTACGCTGTATTCTGACAATATAGAAGTGCCACATGGAGATACACTTCTTCCAATGTCAGAAGCGGAGAATCAACAGTGGTATTCCAGGCTGAATGAAGGAACGCTGATGCAGTGGAGCATTACTCGTGGGGGAAATAAATCAATCATTGCCAGTCGAAAATTCTACGATAATGATACGATCAAAGCAGTATTGGAGATGCGCCTGGATTATGAAAAAGTTCTTAGTCCATTCATGAGTCAGATTACAGATAATACAGGTGGCATGATTCTGGACGATAATGGAAATGTTGTTTATGCGGATTGTTCTATGGATAAAAAATATCGTCCAAAGAATATTGAGAATCTTAAGGATATCAGTGATAAGTATTATATTTCACAGAGAACAATGAAAGATACCGGATGGGATTTCTATATCTATCGTCCGAAGGCGGTAAGTGAAAATGCAATCCATAAGCTTTTGCTTAAAAATATTCCGTTAATTTTAATCAGTGTTCTCCTTTTGAGTCTTTTAGGGTATGTTTTCTCCATTCGTATGGTGTCACAGTTGGAATTATTGACAGAGAATATGAACCAGATCAATATGGGACTTCGCAAGGTTACGGTGCAGAGTAAGTCCAAGGATGAGGTTGGTGTGTTGATTCGGTCATTCCAGCGCATGATGGATCAGATGAACCATTTGATCTCAGAAGTATATGAGAGTAAGATCCAGCTTCAGAATAGTGAGATGAGAGCGCTGCAGGCACAGATCAATCCACATTTCCTTTACAATTCACTTTCTATTATCAATTGGAAAGCAATTGAAGCGGGGGAGGATGAAATCAGTCATGTGACATTGGCACTGTCTACTTATTATAGAACAAGCCTGAATCGTGGTGAAACAATGACTACGGTGGCAAAAGAAATTGATAATATCCGTGCATACCTCAAGATCCAGTTGGTTATGCATGATAACGAGTTCCGTGTGGTCGAACAGATTTCAGACGGTCTTAATGATTATATGATACCGAAGCTGATCCTGCAGCCGCTGGCAGAAAATGCAATCGATCACGGAATCGATGTGTCAGATAATGAGGATCCAACATTGTGGCTGACGATTCGTGAAGAAAATGAGCATATTTTCTTTGAAATCAGGGACAACGGAGCAGGAATGACGCAGGAAAAGGCAGATCAGATCCTGACCTATCAGTCGTCCGGTTATGGCGTGCGAAATGTCTGTGACAGAATCCATGTTCTTTACGGAGAGAAAGGTGAGATGAAGATAGAAAGCACTCCTGGAAAAGGAACGCGTGTCTTTATCCGGATTCCGAAGAAGACGGAGGCAAAGGTGCTATGAAAAACGATAGGAAAAAGCGAATTCTTTCAGCCCAGCTTGTATTAATTTTGTTGATGATACTTTGGTGCGGAACTTGTTTTGAATCAAAAGAAAGTCAAAGACAGATGGAACAGTCAGATGCATCTCAAAGTGAGTCTGGTGCAGGCGAAGCAGCTGAAGGGAAAAGAAAACAGATGTATGAAGCAATGCATACGCCGCTTGGAAAATATCCTGAGACAGTCACGTATACACTTGGCAAGATTGCAGGAGCAAATAATTCGAATCTCCCGGTGGGAAATACGTACGAAAACAATGCGTATACGAGATATCTGAAGAAAGTGCTTAATATTAAAAATGCAGATGTCTTTGAATTGCAGGATGGCAATACGTATGAAGAGGCAGTCAATGTAGCGATTGAAGATCGAGATATTCCGGATGTGCTTGTCGTGAAGGGAAGAGATAACCTGCTCCGCCTGATTGAAGCAGGTATGATTGAAGACCTCACAGAAACTTATGAAGAGTGTACGACAGATACAATCAAAGAAATGTATGACAGTTATGGAGATTCTCTCTTACAATCTGCAACAGTTGATGGAAAGTTGTATGCATTTCCGAATACGGTGATCGATGACGGAGCTCCACTTCTCTGGTTGAGGAAAGACTGGATTGAGAAGTTGGGATTGAAGGAACCGGAAACGGTAGAAGAAGCGTTGGAGATAGTGCGTGCATTTGTAGAACAAGATGCAGCAGGAGACGGTCAGACGATTGGTCTTGCCTGTAGTACAGATGTGATTGCCGGGGCGGACCAGACTTATGGAGTGGATTCAGCGTTTATACATGCAGGTGCAATGCCATGTCACTGGATTCTGGATGAAAGTGGAGATGTAGTTTATGGGTCAGTAACGCAGGAAACAAAAGAAGCACTTTCAAAGCTTCGTAATCTATATGAGGATGGGATACTCGACCAGAGATTCTTGTTGAGAAAGACGGAAAACATAGATAATCTGTTAAAAACCGGACATTGCGGAGCAATCTACGGACGTTGGTGGGCTCCGAATAATCCGCTTAGTGCGGCATATAGTGTCGATTCAAATGCAGAGTGGAAACCGTATCTTTTAGACAAAGAACAAGTGAATGAGACACAGAAGATATCAGTTTTTGAATCGTATGATCAGTGGATGTATGTGGTGGTACGCAAAGGATATGAGCATCCGGAAATTGTAGCAAAGTATGTGAGTGCTATTTTTGATCAGTCCAGATATGCAAATGATGCTTCAGCAAGAGAGGTGAATGACTATTTTTCCATTAATGTAGATCCGACGGCCCGTCCGCTGAATATTAATGTGGATTATGAGGATGCACTTTATCGGACAACGGAACATATTCAGGCAGCGTTGGACAAAACGCTTGATGTGTCGGAATTGAGTGGATTAGAAAAATCTTATTATGATACATGTAAATCATTTTTGAATGGACAGTTGACAACGGCAAATGGCTGGGCAGCTTATGCATCAAGAATTGA
>ERZ1031885.669-NODE-669-length-13649-cov-7.686185_pt1 | contig 13649 bp, 9 predicted proteins | sample MGYA00518168_ERZ1031885 | MGnify/ENA primary metagenome ERZ1031885 (study PRJEB33719, sample SAMN04261269) | wastewater metagenome | biome: rural village; feature: human; material: feces | host: Homo sapiens | place: El Salvador | collected 2014-01-14 ...
GCTTAAAATGAAAATAATGGTCAAAACATTTGGATATTAACATAGAAAGCAGATCATCACAGATGTTAGGGTGCGCAGACCTCCCACAGAATCCACAGATTTCAGAAGTAAGAGTGCCTTCAAGGGGGTGCACTTGTCTCAAGTGCACCAACCGAACAGATGGCACCAACCGAACAGATGGCACCAACCGAGCAAGAAACACACCAACCGAGCAAGAAGTGCACCGTCAGCTTGGTTGGTGCAGCAGAGACTGCTGCACCCCCTGAGAAATGCGCATCAACAGACTAAGAGTTGCGCTACCCGACATTTCGCTTTAGAATGTTACCGCGTACTGGTAACACTATTACATGTACGCGGTAACGACATTACCAGTATGCGGTAACAGCGTTACCAGTATGCGGTAAACACTCAAAGGGGGTGCACTTGTCTCCGCTCGGCTTTGCCGCTTGCCAGAGCAAGAAGTGCACCAACAAAGCAAGCGATGCACCAACAAAGCAAGTGGTGCACTTGAGACAAGTGCACCCCCTAAGGGGTATCCCTGCAAAAAAAATCCTTGCAAAATGCTTGCTCGTTTCACAATTAATGCGTATCTTTACCCCGCGAAATAGAAATCCGCACGCAGAACGTGTTTTGTGCGGACACAGACATTATTACCCTTATATACTGCTCGCGCGAGCGTAAGTATAACTCGGTTCTCTTCGGTGTTAAGACGGAAGGAAGTGTTGTTGTATTTACGCGATTTTTGTTTTATTACGTTTCTACTCACACCGCTCCCAACCGCCTCTTCTCTACGCACGCTGACGCCCATGAAGCACGCAAAAGCAACACACATGCTGAAGCATGCAAAAGCGCATGGAAACATGAAGCACGCAAAGCAAGTTAAAGCGATGCACGTGCTGACGCCCGCAAGGCACGCTGGCGCCCGTCGGAGCACACGACGCCGAACCCATACCTCTCAAAGAATCTAAAGACCACAAACTTTTTAAATACTATACCTATGGAACTTAAACAAGCTACTGCCGGAACAATGGAGTCCGGCGACATCATGATTCAGATTGCCCCTTGCGAGAAAGAGGGACTGAACATCGATTTGCAGAGTTCGGTTGCCTACCAGTTCGGCGACCAGATACGCAAGGTGATAGCTGAGACGCTCGAAGGACTCGGTATCACCCGTGCCGAGGTGCACGCCACTGACAAGGGCGCGCTCGACTGCACTATCCGCGCACGCGTCACTGCGGCTGCCGTAAGAGCTACGGGCAAAGACGTGTGGAAAGACTAACCCCAAAAACTTTTTGACCTATGAAACGACTAAGAAGAACTATGATGTTCGTGCCGGGAAACAACCCCGGTATGATGCAGGATGCATATATATATCATCCCGACTCAATAATGCTCGACCTTGAGGACTCTGTTACAATGGCAGAGAAAGACGCGGCACGCCTGCTCGTCTACAACGCATTGAAGACCATCGACTATGGCACGACGGAAATGGTGGTGCGCATCAACCCTCTGAACACTCCGTACGGCAAGAAGGATATCGAGGCTGTCGTTAAGGCTGGCGTCGACGTCATCCGTATGCCTAAGACCGAGACCGCCGAGGAGGTGATCGAGGTGGAGCGCGAGATAGAGAAGGTGGAGCAGGAGCTGGGCTGCGTGGGTCGCACGCAGATAATGGCTGCGCTCGAGAGCACGCTCGGCGTCGTGAACGCCTACGCCATCGCTACCGCTTCTAAGCGCATGATGGGCATAGCGCTCGGCGCGGAGGACTACTGCGCCAATCTGAAGACACAGCGCTCGCCCGAGGGCATGGAGCTGCTCATGGCACGCCAGACTATCGTGGTGGCTGCACGCGCTGCAGGCATCGACGCACTCGACACCGTCTACTCTAACCTCAACGATATGGAGACATTCCGCAAGGAGGTGGAGCTGATTCATCAGTTGGGCTTCGACGGAAAGTCGATCATCAACCCGCGCCAGATAGAAATCATCAACGAGGTGTTCACGCCGACCCAGAAGGCTATCGACAAGGCGCTCGCCGTTATCGCTGCCATCAAGGAGGCTGAGAAGAAGGGTTCGGGCGTTATCGCCGTGAACGGTAAAATGGTTGACCGACCAGTGGTGATACGCGCACAGCGCGTCATCGACTTGGCACTGGCTTCGGGCGTAATTAAACAGGAGGACATAGCATGAGCACACTGAACGAAAGACATACCCTCGCCGAGCAGGTGGCTCAGGCTATGGGAAAGAGCGTATATAATAATGTAGAGGCACACAAGGACATCACGCCGCGCCTCGAACTGCAGCAGAAAAGTCCCAAACTCATGACGCTCGAGGAGGCTATTCGCCACTCGGGACTGAAGGACGGCATGACAATATCATTCCACCACCACTTCCGCGGTGGAGACAAGGTGGTGAACATGGTTGTGGCTAAGCTCGCAGAGATGGGATTCAAGGGTCTGCACCTCGCGGCTTCGAGCTTGCAGGACGTGCACGAACCGCTCATCGAGCACATTCGCAACGGCGTAATCACAGAGATTTCGACATCGGGTCTGCGCGGCGAACTGGCTAAGGAGATTTCGCACGGACTGATGGAGAAGCCGGTGGTGTTCCGCTCGCACGGCGGACGCGGCGAGGCTATCGCTTCGGGCGAGTTGCACATCGACGTGGCGTTCCTCGGCGCTTCTTCTTCCGACCCGCTCGGCAACGCCTGCGGCTACTCGCGCTCGGAGAACGCTAAGAGCATCTGCGGTTCGCTCGGTTACGCGCTGCCCGACGCTCACTACGCCGACAAGGTGGTGATACTCACCGACGACCTCGTGCCTTATCCTAACACTCCGAACTCTATCTCGGAGCACGACGTCGACTACGTGGTTGAGGTAGAATCGGTAGGCGACTCATCGAAGATTGCTTCGGGAGCCATCCGCGATACTAAGAACCCGCGCGACATTCTGCTCGCTCAGCAGGCTGCGAAGGTGATTGTGAACAGTGGCTACTTCAAGAACGGATTCTCTATACAGACCGGTTCGGGCGGCGCTTCGCTCGCTGCCGTGAAGTATATACGTCAGAGCATGATAGACCAGGGCATCAAGGCTTCGTTCGCTCTCGGCGGCATCACCGCTCACATGGTGAAGATGCACGAGGAAGGACTCATCGAGCGCCTCATCGACGTGCAGTCGTTCGACAAGGTGGCTGCAGAGTCGCTCAAGAACGACCCGAAACACAAGGAGGTGTCGGCTTGCGAATACGCAAGTATGCACGAGCAGGGCGCTGCCACACACTATCTCGACATCGTGATACTCTCGGCACTTGAGGTGGACGTCAACTTCAACGTGAACGTGCTCGTAGGTAGCGACGGCATCATACGCGGCGCTATCGGCGGACACCCCGACACAGCAGAAGACTCGGCTCTCTCTATCATCGTCTGCCCGCTGCTCCGCGGCAGAATACCGTGCGTGGTGAACGAAGTGACAACGCTCATCACTCCGGGTCGCACCGTAGACGTGGTCGTAACCGAATACGGCATCGCTGTAAACCCGGCTCGCCCAGAGATAGCAGAACGCCTGAAGGCTGCCGGCTTGAAGCTCGTCACACTCGAGGAGCTCCGCGACCGCGCACTCTCTGTAATCGGCAACCCCGCACCGCTGCCGTTCGGCGACAAGGTGGTAGGCGTCGTGATGAACCGCGACGGCTCGGTAATGGATGTTATCAAGAACATCAAGGATTAGGAAAAAGGGTTAAGAACAATAGAAGAAAACAACGCTCTGCGAATTTAAAATACGACTACTCGCAAAGCTAAACGATCGAAAAAAGGCTGCAGCACGATTGCTTGCAGCCTTTTTGCTAACACCTCACGCAGCGACAAAAACAATATTTTTGCAAAACGACGATTCTGCGAAAAAGTTCGCCCGAAAAGTTTGTTTTTATCAGTAGAAATATGTATCTTTACGCCGTGAAATAAAGAGTCCGTAGAAGCGATGCCGTTATCGTGCGGACACAACCTAAAATCTACCCATACTACTCGCGCGAGCGTAAGTATTGAGAACATAACAGCGCGCCGAAAGCGTGCTGATCTCTTCAGCATTTTTGGAAGGGAGTGTTGTCGTATTTACGTGGATTTTCCGTCAACAGACTACTGCATACTCCCGCACCATTATCCGCTCTGATAAAAAGAAACCAAAGGTCCCATAGCCCCAACCCATAAAACCCATAACAATGATTACGCTCAACGAACTTCTGGCGAGCCGCGACGCACGCCATGCCACACAGCAGAAGCTGCTGGCTGAACACTCGGGAAAGACACTGGTGTGCCTTACTGTCGTCATGCCAGGAAGCGTAAAGCGTAATCAGCAGTCGCTCACGGCAGCACACGCCGCTGTAGAAGCCATGCGCAAAGCTTTCGACATCAAAGAAAACAAAGGGCTATCCCCCCTAGAACCCCCAGAAAACCCAGAACCCCTAGCCCCTACCCTCCTCGAGCTCGACCTCGAAACCGGCTACGAAGCCTACCTCATCACCCCGATGCCGCTCCTCGAAGCCAAGCGCATAGCCGTCAACATCGAAGACACCCACCCACTCGGACGCCTCTTCGACATCGACATCATCAACGCCGACGGCGTGCCCGTCTCAAGAGACGCCATCGGCGAAAAGCCACGACGCTGTCTCGTCTGCGACCACGAAGCACGCTACTGCATGAGGATGCGCTGGCACACGCAAGAAGAGATATGGGCGAAAATCAACGAAATGGTGGACAGCTACGTCGAAGCCCGCAAATCTTAATACTTAAACCTATGGAGATACAGACCCTCAACCCCGCAACACCCCGTCAGCGCCAACGCATAGAAGCGTTCCTCAAACGCAACGGACTGCGCATCGACGACATGAACTACTACGCCGCAGTGCTCGACGACGACGGCGAGATGATAGCCGGTGGCGGATTGAAGGACGACGTAATAAAGTGCGTTGCAGTGGACGATGCGCACAAAGGCGAAGCTATAGCCAACACGCTCGTCTCGCACCTCATATCGCACGCCAACCAGGAGGGCTACGGCTGCATCAAGCTGTTCACAAAGCCCAAGAACCGTCAACTCTTCGAGAGTCTCTCATTCCGCCTGCTCGCCGAAGCCACCGAAGCAATACTCATGGAGACCGGCATCGGAGGAATCAGCAATACGGTCGAGGCTCTGAAAAAGATAAAAGAGGAATCAGAAAAGTATAAGGAATACAACAAAGAGTGTAAAGAGGATAGTAAGGAATGTAAAGAGGTAGGAAAAACAAATCTCAACACCTCAACACCTCAACATCTCAACACCTCATATCTCAACACCTCAACACCTCAACATCTCACCACCACAATGCAGCCCACCGGCTGCATTGTAATGAACTGCAACCCCTTCACCCTCGGCCACCGCTATCTTGTGGAGAGCGCATCGCGAATGGTGGAGCATCTCTTCGTGATTGTGGTTAGAGAAGACCGTTCTGCCTTCTCCTATCAGGAACGCAAGGCGATGGTCACGGCAGGCACAGCCGACCTTAAGAACGTAACGGTATGCGACGGCAGCGAGTATGCCATCAGCAACACCACCTTCCCCACTTATTTTCTGAAACGACTGTCGGATGCCACCGACACGCAGATACTGCTCGACCTCGATCTGTTCCGCCGCCATATAGCCCCGGCGCTTGGCGCCGAAGTTCGCTTTGTAGGCACCGAACCCACCGACGAACTGACACGCAGATACAATGAACTGATGATGGAGAGTCTTGGCAAAGACCATGTGGTTGAGATTCCGCGTCTTGAGAATGGCGGTGTGGCGGTCAGCGCATCGCGTGTTCGCAGGGCAATGGATAGCAACAGTCTGAAGGAAGCCGCACAGCTCGTGCCACCCACTACCCTACCTTATATTATAGCACATCTCGCAACACGCGCCCTTCATGCCGAACTCGACACCACTCCAAAACCCGGTCTTGTAGACAAAGACAACAGCGGAGCGCATCGCGACATGGATCATGCGCTGATGTCGCGCAGCATACGTGCCATACATCCCTATTTCGTCAGACTCGCACTCCTCGGTTTCGCTGCCGACATGCCCAGCCATGACGACATTGTAAAGACGGGCATTGAGGCAGAGCGCGCCATGTTTGAAGCCACCAATGGCGTCAACACATACAAGGGAGCGCTTTTCTCCATGGGGCTTGCCGTCGTAGCCGCCGCAGGAAAGGCTTGGCAAGGCAGCAGCATCACGCCGCAGACGCTTTCCGCAGCCATCAGCAAACTTGCCTTCGCTTTCCCCGACACAAAAGGCACGCACGGCAGCAAGGCAAAACAGACTGCGGCTTCTGAAACGGCTACGTTCAAGGGAGCACTCGACAATGCCCGCGAGGGATACCCCATGCTCTTCAACAACTGGCTACCGTTCTATGCGAACCTCAGCAAGAACGGCGAACCGCACGCGCTCCACCTCACGCTTCTGCGCATAATGTGCGACCTCGACGACACCAACATCGTCTACCGCACGTCGCTTGCCATGATGAAGCAGGTGAAGGAAGAATCGCGCAGCGTGCTCAGCCGGTGGAGCGAAGCAACACATGGTACGCCGCAAGATGACGGCGGCACAAACCTCGACACTATACTCGGCGACATGAACCGCAGCTTCGTGCAGCGCAACATATCGCCAGGCGGAAGTGCAGACATGCTCTCGCTCGTAGTATTCATCAATGGCGTTCTCGGTTGAGAACGAAATTGATGAATGTAAAGAACGCCAATCAGAAGGCATGAGCATATCAAATTGGAAACTCGAAATAGCAAACACGGAATTGAAGGCTGGCATTTGCTGAAAAGAGAGTATGAAAAAGAAAAAATCAGCCACAAATCTTTGGTGGGATAATATAAAATATGTATCTTTACGCCGTGAAATGACAGTTCGCAGAACGAATGTGTTCTTGCGGAAAGAATGAGTTTTTTTTCATCCATTACTACTCGCGCGAGCGTAAGTATTGAAGCAGTCCTATTCAGTGTTTTTAGAACAGGAGTGTTGTCGTATTTACGTGTTTTTAAAACAATAATCTTACACCACATCTCCAACATATCTATATACGCTGATATAGTATAAGACGATAGGTCACGCTATCATACACTGGCTGTTCATGCTGTCATACACCCCAACCGGCAATATCGGTTATCTCAAAGAATTATAAAACCTAACTCTATAAACTATAAACAATCTAACTTTATGGTAGAAGTAATCAATCATGGAGTTTACCTCCTTAACGGCAATGAAATCGTAAACGAGTGTCAGACCCTTACCCCGGAGCAGGCACGCGAGAACACTATCACCTACGGCATCCTCCGCTCTCACGACGTGGACGGCTCGAAGGGAAAGAAGATGCGCATCCGCTTCGACGCTATGATGTCGCACGATATTACATACGTTGGAATCATTCAGACAGCACGTGCAAGCGGTCTGCAAGAGTTCCCGTTGCCTTACGCTATGACAAACTGCCACAACTCGCTCTGCGCAGTAGGCGGCACTATCAATGAGGACGACCACGTATTCGGTCTGTCAGCAGCTAAGAAGTACGGCGGCATCTACGTTCCTGCCAACCAGGCTGTCATCCACCAGTATGCTCGCGAGATGATGGTGAAGTGCGGCAACATGATTCTCGGTTCCGACTCTCACACACGCTACGGTTCGCTCGGTAACATGGGCGTTGGCGAAGGCGGCGGCGAGCTCGTGAAGCAGCTGCTCAAGAACACATGGGACATCAACGCACCGGAAGTGGTGCTCGTATGGCTCGAGGGCAAGCCCAAGAAGGGCGTAGGTCCGCACGACGTGGCTATCTCTCTCGTTAAGGCTACATTCGAGAGCGGCGTTGTGAAGAACAAGGTGCTCGAGTTCGCAGGTCCTGGCGTTAAGGAGTTGCCTATCGACTTCCGTAACGGTATCGACATCATGACTACCGAGACCACTTGCTTGAGCTCTATCTGGGTTACAGACGAAGAGGTGAAGCACCATTACGACATACACGAGCGTCCGCAGGACTTCAAGGAACTGAAGCCGGGCGACGTAGCTTACTACGATATGATGATTCGCATCGACCTTTCTTCTCAGGAGGCGATGATCGCTCTGCCGTTCCACCCGTCGAACGCAGTTACTATCCACGAGCTTCAGGCCGACCCGGTGGGCATCCTCACACGCATCGAGGAAGACGCAAAGAAGCGTTTCGGCGACAAGGTAGACGTACATCTTGTTGACAAGGTTGTAGACGGCAAGGTATACGCCGACCAGGGTATCATTGCAGGCTGCTCGGGCGGTACATACGACAACCTCGCAGAGGCTGGCGCTATCCTTAAGGGCAAGAGCATCGGCAACGACTACTTCACAGCTTCGGCTTATCCGCAGTCGACACCGGTATCAATGGCTGTAACACGCGAAGGCATCACAGCCGACCTCATCGAGGCTGGCGTTGTGATGAAGCCGGCATTCTGCGGTCCGTGCTTCGGCGCAGGCGACGTTCCGTCTAACAACGGTCTGTCAATCCGCCACACCACACGCAACTTCCCCAACCGCGAGGGTTCTAAGCCTGGTCAGGGTCAGCTCTCTCTCGTTGCGCTTATGGACGCACGCTCTATCGCTGCTACAGCAGCCAACGGCGGCGTGATTACGGCTGCGACAGACGTGGAGTACGAGAACACTCACAAGCCATACGTTTACGACGACAAGATATACAAGTGCCGCGTATACAACGGCTACGGCAGACCGCGTCCTGAGACAGAGCTTCGCTACGGTCCGAACATCAAGGACTGGCCTACAATGTATCCGATGCAGAAGAACATGTTGCTCGAGTTGGCAGCTGTTATCCACGACCCGGTTACAACTACCGATGAGCTTATCCCGTCAGGCGAGACAAGTTCTTACCGTTCTAACCCGTTGAAGCTTTCTGAGTTCGCCCTCTCTCGCCGCGTGCCTGAGTACGTTGGTCTGAGCAAGGAGATTCAGAAGCAGGACCTCGCACGCCGTGCAGGTGAGGTGAGCGCAAACATCGCAGAAGCTCTCGCAAAGGTAGGCGCAAAGGCTGAGGAGACATCGTTCGGCTCATGCGTATTCGCCAATCGTCCTGGCGACGGCTCGGCTCGCGAGCAGGCTGCTTCTTGCCAGAAGGTGCTCGGCGGCGACGCTAACGTTTGCTACGAGTACGCTACAAAGCGCTACCGTTCTAACTGTATCAACTGGGGTATCGTGCCGTTCACCATCGCCAAGGACGTTGAGTTCAACTTCGAGCCGGGCGACAAGCTTTTCGTGCCGGGCATCCGCGAGGCTATCCTCGCTGGTAAGGAGGAGATCGACGCGCAGGTTATCGCTCGCGACGGCGTTAAGCCTATCCACCTCTTCTTCCAGAACCTCACCGCCGACGAGCGTCAGATTCTGGCAGACGGCTGCTTGATGAACTATTATAAGAACAAGCTCTAAATGTTGAATTTTGAGTTTTGAGTTTTGAATTGTGCGCTTCGCGCATTTTGAGTTGTTGAGTTGTGAATTACAAATTCAACATTGAACAACTCCCCATAGGCGTAACCGACAATTCAAAATTCAAAACTCAAAACTCAAAATTGCCAACGGCAACAATTCAAAACTCAAAATTCAAAACTCAAAATTCTTAAATCCAAATAACTATGACCGAAAAAATTCAGATGACCACTCCACTCGTAGAGATGGATGGCGACGAGATGACCCGTATTTTGTGGCAGATGATCAAGGATGAGCTTATCCTTCCGTTCGTTGACCTCAAGACAGAGTATTACGACCTTGGACTCGTTAAGCGCGACGAGACCGGCGACCAGATAACAAAGGACGCAGCCGAGGCTACAAAGCGTCTGGGCGTAGCCGTTAAGTGTGCTACCATCACACCTAACCACCAGCGCATGGACGAGTACAAGCTCCATCAGATGTGGAAGAGCCCTAACGGCACTATCCGCTCTATCCTCGACGGCACCGTATTCCGCACACCTATCACTATCCCGAGCATCCATCCAGCAGTGAAGAACTGGGAGAAGCCTATCACCATCGCTCGTCACGCTTACGGCGACGTTTACAAGAGCGTTGAGATTCGTGCCGACGAGCCGGGCGTAGCTAAGCTCGTCTTCGACGGCGAGAGCGGCAAGCACGAGGAGGTTGTGGTTCACACATTCAAGGGCGCCGGCGTGCTCCAGGCAATGCACAACACCGACAAGTCGATTCGTTCGTTCGCACACTCTTGCTTCAAGTTCGCGCTCGACACCAACCAGAGCCTCTGGTTCTCTACAAAGGACACCATCTCTAAGAAGTACGACGCACAGTTCAAGATTATCTTCTACGAGGTATTCGAGGAGTACAAGGAGGAGTTCGAGAAGCGCGGCTTAGAGTTCTTCTACACTCTCATCGACGACGCTGTAGCACGCGTTATCCGCTCTAAGGGAGGCTTCATCTGGGCTTGCAAGAACTACGACGGCGACGTTATGTCCGACATGGTTTCTACCGCATTCGGCTCGTTGGCAATGATGACTTCCGTACTCGTTTCGCCGGACGGCAAGTACGAGTACGAGGCTGCTCACGGCACCGTTACACGCCACTACTACAAGTATCTGAAGGGCGAAGAGACATCTACCAACCCGATGGCTACTATCTTCGCTTGGAGCGGCGCTCTGCGCAAGCGCGGCGAGATGGACAACCTGCCCGAACTCGTACGCTACGCTGACGCTCTCGAGGCTGCTTGCTTCGACACTCTCAACGAGGGTATCGTAACGAAGGATCTCGCTGGTCTTATGGAAGGCGTTACTCCGCAGACAAAGAACTCTGCAGGCTTCATCGCTGCCATCCGCGAGCGTTTGGAGAAGAAGCTGGCTTAATTCGTACTGAACAAGCAGGTTGAACCGCTTTTAACAATAATGTTTTACTTCGGATTAACCGGACTTAAAATATTACACTAAACAACGGATCAACCGGGTTTAGAATATTATACAGAAACAACGGATTAACCGGATTGAACGGATTTTCTTCATTGAGTAAAGAATCCGATTAATCCGATTAATCCGTTGTTCGTTTCTACGCACCAAGTCTGTGCTCTTGATCACTACAAATACTACAGTTTGTACGTTAAAGACTATTGCTATTCGGTAAAACAGACAGCAATAGTCTTTTATATTTTCGCAGTAAAACCTCACGAAAAGTCATCGTCACCCGAACGGAATCCGATCGGACGGCGAACGGAATCCGATCGGACGGCGGACGGAATCTGATCGGGCGGCGGACGGAAACGGTGAGAAAAGCTTAGCGGACAAGCAATAGTTAAAAACCAACATTTCATTGATATTTGTTTGGTGTTTCGCCAATTCTTTGTACATTTGCCACAAGTCATGTTGTTAGACTAACAGAACGTGGCATAACCATTAAAAAAAACATCGCAATGAAACACAGGTTAATCGCACTGGGTCTGCTGGCATCTGCCGTAGGACTCGCACAAGCACAAAGCACCCGTCAGTTGTATCTTGTGAAAGGCAAGAAAGTTGTAGCTACATTCCCCGCTTCGGACGTCGACTTCATCACGTTCGACGGCACACAGCAGTTCTACCTGCCTATCACGCTGAAGCAGGGCAAGGGCACAACCATCGTGATGTACAACGCGAGCGACGACTGGGAGAAGGACCCGGCGGAGCGAAAGTTCGACCAGCTTGCCGGACAGCCTGTGAAATTCGTGTGGTATAGCGACTACGGATTCGACGGCACGCTGAAGATTACGTCTGCCAGCGGCGACGACGTGCCCTACGAGTACGTCACCGACGACGAGGACTTCGGCACGTGCTGGCTCTGCATCATGCCGGCGGAGCCGATAACCATAGAGACCGTGGGCAAGGAGAAGACAACGTTCGCAGGTCGCGCCTTCGTGGGCGACTATAAGGGCTTCCCCATCTCGATCGGCGACAACGGCGTGCTGCAGAGCGCAGAGCCTACGCTCAGCCTCAACCTCGCCGCCAACTCGTCGTTCCACGCTACGGTGAGCGGAGAGAAGACTTTCGGAGGATGCTACACATTCGACGACGCCACAAACCGATTCTCTTACGACGACGCGTACAGCGCCGACGTGTGGGGACGCCGCACGTACGGCGTCTCGGGCAAGTGGTTTGAGGGCGGCGACGCGCTCGTGGTGGTGAACGACCTTAACAACGACAAGCCCGACTACAACCGCTACTACTTCGCTACCACCGCCGACTGCTCATACACGGCTGCCGCAAGCGACTCGTACGGCTCGCGCTACCTTCTGGAACTGCTCGAAGGCGCCGCACGACGCTGGTACTACTACGACCGTCTCTCTAACTCTATCGAGCCGGTGAGCCTCAGTTTCTCTAAGGGCGCATCGGTAGCCGACGCTTCTGATGCTCTCGTGAGCAACGCTGCAGGCGAGACGCTGTTCCGCTACACACGCGCTTCGGAGACGGCGCAGCCCACATTCCAGCTGAAGGGCAAGGAGGCAGGTACGTTCCAACCCGAAAGCGGCACGGGCGACGCTCTGATGCTCGACGGATTCGGCAACGCCACATACGGCGCCGTGAAGGGCACGTATACTTACGAGAACGGAGTAGTGAAGATGAAGCCCACGACGGGCAGCGAGATGACGTTCCTCGTAGACCTCACAACGATGAAATACTCTACTTCGGCTGCGGCTGAATGGGACGGCGCCGAGAACTTCGCAGCGCCAGTCAATGGCAGGTACGACTCGAACACTATGTCGACGGGTATGTTCGCTCTGCAGTTCAACCACAACTATGCGGGCAAGGAGGCGAAAGGCTCTGTGAAGGTGCAGGTGACGCTGATCAGCGATATGTACGAGACGAAGGAGATAATAGCCAGCACCGCGTCGTACACATACGACGCTACGGCTAAGCAGATAACCGTCTCGGGCGTACTCGCAGGCACGGCTGACGGCAGAAACAGCGAGCGCATAAGCATAGTGTTCGACGTGAACGACGCAAAGACTCAGCTCACTTGCAACGAGGACAAGCTGCTGCGCGCCGTTTCGGGCGGCGACACACGCTACATCAACCTCAAGGGTCTGACGCTGCAGGCACGCTGATGCCCCCACTCCATCACAAACAGTAAGAGAAAGGATACATTATGAGAACAAGAATAATTGCAATACTCGCTCTGCTCGCCACGGCTCTCGGCACGCACGCCGACGATGTGGTGACGGTGGTGACGCAGAACGGACAGAAGTCGTACTCTATGGACAAGCTGGCGCGTATCGAACTGGGCGAAGACGACCTCGTGGTGGTCGGTTCCGACGAGAAAGGTACGACGTACGCCTTCGACAAGGTACAGAAAATTCTGATTTCGCTCAACACGACGGCGCTCAACGACGCCACAGCCGACAGCAAGCCCACGCTCACGCTCACCGTCTCTACAGACGGCGCAGAAATGAGCTTCAACGGATGGGACAGCAACATCGCAGCCCCACTCTACGTCTACGACGCAGGCGGCAGAAGCGTGCTCCATTGCGAGACTTGGCGCGGCGAGACCGTGAGCATATCGGCGCTCGCTAAAGGCGTGTACGTGGTGAAAGCCGGTGAGCACACCGCGAAGTTCAGGAAGTAACAACAAAAAAACGTAGCGGAGGTCTCTGGC
>ERZ1031885.681-NODE-681-length-13510-cov-8.422817_pt1 | contig 13510 bp, 8 predicted proteins | sample MGYA00518168_ERZ1031885 | MGnify/ENA primary metagenome ERZ1031885 (study PRJEB33719, sample SAMN04261269) | wastewater metagenome | biome: rural village; feature: human; material: feces | host: Homo sapiens | place: El Salvador | collected 2014-01-14 ...
AACGGAAGACTGTCCGTATGTCTCGCCATCGTCCTCTTACTGTCCGGATTTTTCAAGCTATCTACAAAGAACGGAGGATTGCTCACTATCGCATCAAAAACACCGGCAGCCTTCAAACCTTCAGCAGTCTCAGAAGCCTCAGCAGTTTTCGAAACACCGGCTCCCCCGAAATCCTGCAGTCTGCAGCATTCTATTTCCACCCTGTCGCGAAACGGACTTGCCATCACATTCTCCCTCGCCTGTCCGCAAGCATCAGCATCCATATCAATCCCCACTACCTCAGCTTCAGGAAAACGCTGCGCCATCATGAGCGAAATCAGTCCCGTTCCGGAACCAATATCCAGAATCCGCCTGCCACCTTGCGCCCATGCACCCAGCAAAACGCCGTCAGTTCCCACTTTCATGGCACAACGGTCTTGCTCTATCTCAAACTGTTTAAATCGAAAATTACCCATAAATTCTTCTGTCTCTTTACAGAAGAAAACGAATGCGCCGCCGATTTATTTTATCGCAAGCAGCAGAAATTGCCACTTCCACCTGCAAAAGCAGCTACTTACATCTATAAAAACGGGTACTAATATATAGAAAAAGCAATTTTATTATTAAATAATCTATCATCTTCCACGATATTTCACAAAAAATGAGTACCTTTGCACGGAAAATAGAAATCATAACAAAATGGATAATAGAAGAACAAGTACCCGAATACAAATGATTGCAGATTACGAGGGCGACCCGAAAACCCTGATCGAAGACCAGGAAGAAGGCTTGTACCCTACCCTCTGCATGCGAGATATTGTAGTTTTCCCTACCAACATGACCCCTATCGTTGTGGGCAGAAAGGAAAGTCTGAATCTCGTCCGGATGCTGGAAAAGAAACCAGACACCATATTCTGCGTATTCTGTCAGAAGAATAAAGATACAGAATCGCCCTACGAAGAAGACCTCTACCCTGTAGGTGTCTTCGCCAAACTCATCAAGGTGATTAAGATGCCTGGCACAGACCAGATGAGCATCATCATCCAGGGTCTGGGCAGATGTCAGATGAAACATCTCGTTCAAAAAGAACCTTACACAGTAATTGACGTAAAAAGTCTTCCGGAGAAATGGCCTGACGAGAACAACGATGAACTCTTCAGAATGCTCTACGAGAACTTCCATTACGAAGCGACAGACTATATCAAATCGAGCGCCAACTATTCAGATGATGCTATCCAGGCCATCAACGAACTCTCGAGCATTCACATGCAGTGCAACTTCATGTGCTCCCTCCTCCCTTTCTCCATCGAGGATAAAATCAAGATGCTGAAAGAGGAAAAACTCAGCGAGCGCATCATGATTGCCATCAGATCCCTGAACAAGGTGCGCCATCTGCTACGCATCCAGACTGAGATTGAGAACAAAACCCACTACGACCTCGATGAACAGCAGAAGGAATACTTCCTCAAGCAGCAGATCAAGAACATCAGGGAAGAACTGGGAGAAGGCAACGCCAGTCCGGAGAAGAAGGAGATTCTGGAGAAGGCGAAACAGAAGAACTGGAGCGAAGAGACAGCCAAAATCTTCAAGAAAGAAATTGCCAAGCTCGACACCCTGAATCCGCAGAGTCCTGACTATTCGATACAGATAGGATTCCTGCAGACCATGGTAGATTTGCCTTGGAACTCCTACACCCAGGACGACCTCAGTCTGACCCGTGCCAAGCGCATTCTGAACCACGACCACTACGGCATGGAGAATGTGAAGGAGCGCATCCTGGAATTCCTCGCCGTAAGAGCACTGAACGGCGGCGGAAAGAGTCCTATCCTCTGCCTCTACGGTCCTCCGGGCGTAGGAAAGACCAGTCTGGGCAAGAGCATCGCAGCAGCCATGAAGCGCAAGTATGTACGCATGTCGCTGGGCGGTCTGCACGATGAAGCCGAAATCCGCGGTCACCGCCGCACCTATGTGGGAGCCATGCCGGGCCGCATCATCAAGAACATGCTGAAGGCAGGCAGCAGCAATCCGGTCTTCATCCTCGACGAGATAGACAAGGTGGCGCAGAGCAATTTCAACGGTGACCCAGCATCAGCCCTGCTCGAAGTGCTGGACCCGGAACAGAACAATGCCTTCCACGACAATTATCTCGATATGGATTACGACCTCTCCAAGGTGCTCTTCATCGCCACAGCCAATGACCTGAGCGTCATTCCGCGTCCGCTCCTCGACCGTATGGAGCTGATAGAAGTAGGCGGCTACATCACCGAAGAGAAGACAGAGATTGCCAAGCGCCATCTCGTACCGGAAGAGCTGGAAAGCACCGGTCTCGACAAGGTTTCGCCAAAGGTAAGCTTCAACAAGAATGCCCTCGAATTCATCATCGAGCACTACACCCGTGAGAGCGGCGTAAGACAGCTGAAGAAGCAGATAGACAAGAGTCTGCGCAAGATGGCTTACAAACTGGCCTGCAACCAGGAGCTGAAGAACTACACCATCACCCCTGCCGAAGTAAAAGACCTGCTGGGCAATCCGCCGTTCAACCGCGACATCTACCAGGGCAACGACTATGCAGGAGTGGTAACCGGACTTGCCTGGACCTCAGTAGGCGGCGAAATCCTCTACATCGAAACCTCGCTCAGCAAGGGCAAGGCTGGCAAGCTCACCCTGACCGGAAATCTGGGCGACGTGATGAAGGAATCGGCTATTATCGCACTGGAATACGTCAAGTCGCACATCGACCTGCTGCAGGTAGACTACCGCATCTTCGAGCAGTGGAACATCCACATCCACGTGCCTGAGGGAGCCACCCCGAAAGACGGTCCTTCTGCCGGAATCACCATCGCCACCAGCATCGCCTCAGCCATCACCCAGCGCAAGGTGCGTGCCAACACAGCCATGACCGGTGAGATTACCCTCCGCGGCAAAGTGCTCCCGGTAGGCGGAATCAAGGAGAAGATTCTGGCAGCCAAGCGGGCAGGAATCAAGCACATCGTGATGTGCAGGGAGAACCAGAAGAACGTAGAGGAAATACCGGAGAAATATCTCAAGGGCGTAGACTTCCACTATGTAGAGAATGTGGCTGACGTCTGGCAGTTCGCGCTGACCGACGAGAAGGTGAAAAACCCTACAGACTTCAGCATTGAGGAAAATGATAAAAAAGAATAGAAATGAAATTTGAATTACAAGTAACAGATAAAGCAAGCGATGCGCGTACAGGCATCATCACCACCGACCACGGACAGATCAAGACCCCAATCTTCATGCCCGTAGGAACCGTAGGAAGCGTGAAGGGCGTCCACTTCGAGGAACTCAAGAAGCAGGTCATGGCACAGATTATCCTCGGAAACACCTATCACCTCTACCTGCGCCCAGGTCTTGACGTCATCAGGGCAGCAGGCGGATTGCACAAGTTCAACGGCTGGGACCGTCCTATCCTCACCGACAGCGGCGGCTTCCAGGTCTTCTCGCTCACCGGCATTCGCAAGCTCAAGGAAGAAGGCTGCGAGTTCCGCTCCCACATCGACGGCAGCAAGCACTTCTTCACACCGGAGAACGTGATGGACACCGAGCGCATCATCGGAGCCGACATCATGATGGCCTTCGATGAATGTCCACCGGGAAAGAGCGATTACCAGTACGCCAAGAACAGCCTCATGCTCACCCAGCGCTGGCTAGACCGCTGCATCAAGCGGTTCAACGAAACCGAGCCCCTCTACGGCTATCAGCAGAGCCTCTTCCCTATCGTACAGGGCTGCACCTTCCCGGACCTGCGCCGCGAAGCAGCCAAATACATTGCCGACAAGGGAGCCGACGGAAATGCCATCGGCGGACTTGCCGTAGGAGAGCCTACCGAGGTGATGTATGAGATGATAGAAGTAGTGAACGAAATCCTGCCGAAAGACAAGCCGAGATATCTGATGGGCGTAGGAACCCCGCAGAACATCCTCGAAGCCATCGAGCGCGGCGTAGACATGTTCGACTGCGTAATGCCGACCCGCAACGGCCGCAACGCCATGCTCTTCACCTATCAGGGCACGATGAACATGCGCAACAAGAAGTGGGAGAAAGACTTCAGTCCGGTAGATCCAGACGGCTGCGACATCGACCTCGTAACTACGAAGGCCTACCTCCACCACCTCTTCAAGGCCCAGGAGCTGCTGGCGATGCAGATAGCCAGCATCCACAACCTCTCTTTCTATCTGCGCCTCGTGACCGATGCCCGCCATCATATCGAGCAGGGCGATTTCGTGGCATGGAAGAATTCCATCATCGACCAGCTTGGCCGAAGAATTTAAGTAAGCAAGCATCATGAAAGATTTTAAGAAAATAAGAAAACACCGCCGGCTCTACCGCACCGGCAGATGGGCTTCCCGCAAGTTCGGGTGGCTCATCAGGGCTGTGCGCTGGCTGGCTCACAAGCTCCGGTTCCTGCGCATATTCAGGTTTCTCAACCCGTTCAGGTACATCAAGAAGCTCGACTGGTACATTATCAAGAAGTTTCTGGGCTACTATTTCTTCTCCATCGCCCTGATCATCTCCATCGCCATCGTCTTCGACTTCAACGAGAACCTGCAGAAATTCACAGAGCACCATGCACCGGCGCGCGCAATCATCTTCGATTACTACGCCAACTTCGTGCCCTATTTCGCCAACCTCTTCAGTGCGCTGTTCGTATTCGTGGCGGTCATCCTCTTCACCACCAAGCTGGCAAGCAATTCCGAAATCATCGCCATCCTGGCGTCGGGAGTATCCTTCAAGCGTCTCCTCCGCCCATACATGATTACCTGCGTGCTGCTCTCAGCCCTCTCCTTCGGGCTTTCAGCCTACGTCATTCCCCACGGAACCGTTATCAGGCAGAACTTCGAAACGCTGTACAAGAACAAGAAGAAGAATACCAGTGCCGAGAATGTGCAGCTGCAGGTAGATAAGGGAGTGATTGCCTATATGCAGCATTACGACAACAGCATGAAGCGCGGCTACGGATTCTGTCTCGACAAGTTCCAGGACAAGAAACTCGTAAGCCACCTTACAGCGATGGACATCCAGTACGACACCATTTCCGACAGCAAGTATCACTGGCAACTGAGCAACTGGAAAATCCGCAAGCTCCAGGGCATGAAGGAGCATATTACGAGCGGAGCGCAGAAGGACACCATCATCATGATGGAACCTACCGACCTGGTTTATTCCAAGGGTCAGCAGGAAACCTTCACCAGTCCTGAGCTCCGCGATTACATCTCCAAGCAGATCAACCGCGGTTCGGGCAACGTAGTGCAGTACGAGGTAGAATACCACAAGCGCATCGCCTCTTCCTTCGCCTCGTTCATCCTCACCATCATCGGTGTCTCCCTCTCAGCCCGCAAGCGCAAGGGCGGCATGGGAGCAGCATTGGGCGTTGGACTTGCGCTGAGTTTCGGCTACATCATGCTGCAGACGGTTTCTGCCACCTTCGCCATCCAGGCCAACTTCCCGCCTGTTCTGGCAGCGTGGCTTCCAAACTTCCTCTTCGCCATCGTAGCCTACTTCTGCTACCGCAAGGCACCGAGGTAAAAAGTCAACATTCAACATTCAACATTCAACATTCAACATTAAAAAAAAATGTATTTCGACGAATTAGATTTAAACGACAACGTGCTCGACGCATTATATGACATGCGCTTCGACACATGCACTCCTGTACAGGAAAAGTGCATTCCAGAGATATTAGAAGGTCACGATGTATTGGGCGTAGCCCAGACCGGAACCGGCAAAACCGCAGCCTATCTGCTGCCAGTATTGAGCAAGCTCGATGACGGCGGTTATCCGAAAGACGCCATCAACTGCGTCATCATGTCACCAACCCGCGAGCTCGCCCAGCAGATTGACCAGGCGATGCAAGGCTTCGGCTATTACCTGCAGGGCGTGAGCAGCGTAGCCGTATACGGCGGCAACGACGGCAACCGCTACGATCAGGAGTTGCGCAGCCTCCGCATGGGAGCCGATGTAGTCATCGCCACCCCGGGCCGCCTCATCTCCCATATCTCTCTGGGCAATGTAGACCTCAGCAAGGTAAGCTTCTTCATCCTCGACGAGGCCGACCGCATGCTCGACATGGGTTTCTCAGAAGACATCAAGACCATCGCGGCAAAACTGCCAAAGACCTGCCAGACCATCATGTTCTCGGCAACCATGCCTGAGAAGATAGAAGAACTGGCTAAGACCCTGCTCAAGAATCCGGTAGAAATCAAACTTGCCGTCAGCAAGCCAGCCGAGAAAATCAAGCAGGAAGCATACGTATGCTACGAAACCCAGAAGATGACCATCATCAAGGACATCTTCAAGGCAGGCGACCTGAAACGTGTCATCGTCTTCAGCGGCAGCAAATTCAAGGTGAAGCAACTCGCAGCTTCCCTCCAGCAGATTGGAGTAAACTGCGGAGCCATGCACAGCGACCTGGAACAGGCTGAACGCGATGATGTGATGTTCAAGTTCAAGAGCGGACAGTATGATGTGCTCGTAGCTACCGATATTGTGGCGCGCGGAATCGACATCGATGATATTGAGATGGTCATCAATTACGATGTTCCTCACGATACAGAAGATTACGTTCACCGCATCGGCCGTACAGCCCGTGCCAACCGCGATGGTAGAGCCATCACCTTCGTAAGCGAAGAAGACCAGTACTGGTTCCAGCAGATAGAGAAGTTCCTGGAGAAGGTGGTAGACAAAATGCCTCTCCCTGAGGGATGCGGCGAAGGTCCTGAATACATCAAGCTCAACAAGCCGAAGAAGAAAGGCGCAAACGGACGAAACAACAGACGCGGTAACGGCGGAAACGGCGAGGGCGGAAAGAACAGCGCCAAGAACCGCCGACAGAAAGACCGCGACCAGACTTCTCACAAGCGCAAGCCAAACAAGCCAAACGAGCGTCAGGAAAAAGCGCCACGCAACAACGAGCAGCAGCCACAGCAGGGCAATAAGCAGCAGAACGCAAAGCAGCAGCCACAGCAGGGCAACAGGCAGCAGAACGCAAAGCAGCAGCCACAGCAGGGCAACAGGCAGCAGAACCCAAAGCAGCAGAACAGAAAGCCAGCCCAGCCAGGCGAGCAGCCAAAGAACAGCAACAGCCAGAAGCGCCGCAATAACAGCAATAACAGCAACCAGCAGCGCCCAGGCAACGAGAACAATGTTCGCCCAGGCAGCAACGGCCGTGGCAGAGGCGTAGCCCAGAAAAAGGGCGACAAGCCGGCTGCACGCAAGCACACTCCTATCGTAAATCCACAGAAGCAAGAAAACGCTGTGAAGAAATTCATCAAGCGCATCTTCGGATTCAAGAAATAGGAAATAAATTATCTTTTAAAAGGAAAGAGGAATGATGAAAGAGCTACCCCTCCCCCCGCTCATGACCATCAGCCTCACACTGACGATCGGAATCATCATAGCCAAATGGGGCTATGATGATTTCAACATGCGCTTCTGGCTCATCATCTCCATCATTTCATGCGCCCTTGGCAGCATCATCTTTTTCCTTACTGAGTTCTTAAGCAAAAAAGCCTACTTCAGCAGGAGCCACCAGTTTCTCATCTTCTCCCAATGCGTGATGATTCATTTATGCATCCTGAGCCTTGGGGCTTTTCTTACCTGTAAGCAAATAGCTGATTCTCAAACCTCTACACAACTGAAAAACTGGCAGGAACTGTCTTACCTCACACGGGCAAAAATCAATACCGAACGCTATAAAAGCAATATTGAAAGCAAACTGGTTTCCCTTCACGTAAAACAGCAAGACTATGCAGTCATCGCAGCCATGGCGCTGGGCGACAAGAGCGCACTCGACTCGAACACCCGAAACAGTTTCTCCATTTCCGGAGCCAGTCACATTCTGGCAGTAAGCGGACTTCATATAGGCATTATCTTCCAGCTTTTCATCTTTCTGCTAGGCGGCAGAAAGTACTCAGTTTACACCATCATCCTGTCCCTCATCTCCATCTGGACCTACGTTTTTCTCATCGGATTACCGGCAAGTGCAGTCCGTGCAGCCATCATGCTTTCAGCCTACAGCTTAAGTTTAGCTTTCCATCGTACCGGTCTGCCGCTCAACACTTTAGCAGCAGCTTATATTTTCATGCTCTTCATCAGTCCGCTCTATCTTTTCGAGTTGAGTTTCCAGCTTTCGTTCCTTGCCGTAGCCTCCATTCTGCTGTTCTTCACACCCCTTTACACCCTCCTCCCCATCCGCAGCCGTTTCATCCGTTGGGCATGGGGACTCCTTTGCGTTTCACTGGCAGCCCAGATAGGAACCCTTCCGGTCATCGTCTACACCTTCGGCAGAATATCGTGCTATTCACTTCTCACCAATTACATCGCCATTCCCGCAGCAACCCTCATCCTATATCTTGGAGCAGCATTAATCCTGTTCTCCCCACTCACGTTATGGGCGCCCATAGCGCCGGTTGTCGCCCCACTCATCAGCCTTACATCAGGCGCCATGACCAGCATCACCCAGTTTTTGAATACAGCCATAAAACTGATCAGCATGCTGCCTGGAGCAAGCATCGAAAACGTAAGAATCAGTCTGCCCCTGGTAATCGGTCTCTACGCTATCATCCTGCTCATTTATGCCCTATGGCGCAGGATAGATAAACAGAAGTCGTCAGAATGCAAGATTTCCTAAAACAGAGATAAAGGCTAAAACCCCGAAAAACGTCTCTTATATAATAAGGTGTGCGTACACAAAAGCGCTACAAATCGTGATTAAGAATGTTAAAAAATATCTTTTTTCTACTTTTTCTGCATTTTTTCTTTCTTTTTGTTGGTGTTTTCAAGAAAAACATGTATCTTTGCAAGCAGAAATAAGAAATAAGAATTTAAACTCAATAAAAGATTAAAAGATTATGAAAGCATCAGAAGTAATCGCGAATCTCCAAAGAAGATTCCCAAACGAGCCTGAGTACATTCAGGCAGTTAGTCAGGTTCTCGGTACTATCGAGGAAGAGTACAACAAGCACCCAGAGTTTGAGAAGGCAAACCTCATCGAGCGTCTCTGCATTCCAGACCGCATCATCCAGTTCCGCGTATCTTGGGTAGATGATAAGGGCAACGTACAGACTAACATGGGTTACCGCGTACAGCACAACAACGCGATTGGCCCTTACAAGGGAGGTCTTCGCTACCACAAGTCAGTAAACTTGGGTATTTTGAAGTTCTTGGCTTTCGAGCAGACATTCAAGAACTCTCTTACTACTCTCCCAATGGGTGGTGCTAAGGGTGGTTCTGACTTCTCTCCACGTGGCAAGAGCAACAACGAGGTAATGCGTTTCTGCCAGGCTTTCATGACAGAGCTTTATCGTCACATGGGTCCAGACGAGGATGTTCCAGCTGGTGACATCGGTGTAGGTGGCCGTGAGGTAGGTTACCTCTTCGGAATGTACAAGAAGTTGACACACCAGTTCCAGGGCGTCTTGACCGGTAAGGGTCAGGAGTTCGGCGGTTCATTGATCCGTCCTGAGGCTACAGGTTACGGTAACGTATACTTCCTCTGCAACATGCTCGCTACCAAGGGTATTGACATCAAGGGCAAGACTGTTTTGGTTTCAGGTTCAGGTAATGTAGCCCAGTACACTATGGAGAAGTTGCTCCAGTTGGGTGCTAAGCCAGTTACATGTTCAGATTCAGACGGTTACATCTACGACCCAGACGGAATCGACCGCGAGAAGCTCGATTACATCATGGAGCTCAAGAACGTAGAGCGTGGCCGTATCAAGGAGTATGCAGAGAAGTATGGTGTAAAATATGTTGCAGGTGCTAAGCCTTGGTTTGAGAAGGCAGACATCGCTCTCCCATCAGCTACTCAGAACGAAATCAACGAGGAGGCAGCCAAGGCTCTCATCGCCAACGGTGTAATCGCAGTAAGCGAGGGTGCAAACATGCCTTCTACTCCAGAGGCTATCAAGGTATTCCAGGATGCTAAGATTCTCTACTCTCCAGGTAAGGCAGCCAACGCAGGTGGTGTTGCAGTATCAGGTCTTGAGATGAGCCAGAACTCAGAGCGTCTGAAGTGGTCTCGTGAGGAGGTTGATGCTAAGCTCCACGACATCATGAACGATATTCACGCTAACTGCGTGAAGTATGGTACAGAGCCAGACGGTTACGTAAATTACGTAAAGGGTGCAAACGTAGCCGGCTTCCTGAAGGTAGCTAAGGCTATGATGGCTCAGGGCATTGTATAAGGCATCTTTTATTTTTGGTGATGATTAAAATTCATTCCAGAGTATTTATTAAATATCAAATAGCGGGTCTGTGAAAGATCCGCTATTTTTTGTGTCTACTCCTTCCCCCACTCCTTCTTTACATCAAAGCAGGGACAGGCTTTGTTGGCAAATTCATTATGGCCATGAATCGTGGCTAATGGATATTCCTCCTTCAGCTGCTCGATGAGCGAGCGCATTGCCGCTTTCTGTTCTCGGGTTCTTGTATCCTTCGGCTTGCCTTTCTTTGATAAGCCGCCGATGTAGCAGACGCCTATACTGATGGAATTATGGCCCTTGCAATGGGCGCCAACCTCCTCTATCGCACGGCCTACATGAATGCTGCCGTCACGATAAATCACGAAATGATAACCTATGCAGCGCATTCCGCGCTCGCGGTGCCAGCGGTCAATATCCGCTACGGTGAAGTTGCGACCTTCCTTGGTCGCACTGCAATGAATGATGATTTCCTTTATCTTACGCATGATATTGAAGATTAATTATTGAAAAATAAGCAGATAATTGAAGGGGATTTCGTCAACACCCAAATCCCTGATAAACAGATTGATTCTGCACGGTAGATGCTTTTTCTTCATCCTCTTGAATTCCTCATCCAACAACTGGCAAAATTCATTATAGCATTTTTCTGATTGCGTAACGATTCCGGTATAATGAGACTTGCCCAGAATGATACTCTTGTTTCTCAGACGTAGCGGACCGTTGCCAGGCACGAAGCGAGCTCTGCGCCTAACAGTACGAGGCACGTAATTGGATCTTAACAGAATAACAGGCTTGATCACAATTTCATATTTTCCTCTTTCATACTTATTTTTCTTCTTTGTCTCCGACACCTTCTTTTGCTTGGTAGGAATGAGAGAAATCTTATAACGTCCTGCTGGCAAATGACGGTTAGGACGTTCTAAGGTGTCACAGAAAATCTTGCCACCTATAACCATTGTGCCATCCACACTCCATGGAGTGAAGCGACGGCGGAATATATTGATGTTCATGATAATTTACAATTAATAATTGATAATGAATAATTGGATCAAGGCCGGCCATTAAGGCTGATTTAAGAACCGAAAACCAAAATGACCGGAAATGACCATGACCGGAAATGACCGGATTTTATATGATAGAAGTAACTTTCTGATAACGCTTGTCTGGTAAAATACTGATCAAACCTTGACGCTTCCAATTCTTCAGCATCTGCCTTACCGTCTCATGGGTAGCAGTTGCGCCCTTTACGGCAACACTCTGCTGCTCTGCCTGCTCAAAGGTGAAAGTTACGTCAAGACGTTCGAAGATGGAATCATTCTTACCTCTATGTGTACGATCGTAGGGCGACTGACTGCAATAATTCTTGGATGAGAACGCATCCTCTATGCGACTACGGAAGAAGTAGAGTGCATTATCCAACTGATAATCTGCCAGGATATTGAAGGTTTCGAGCATGGTTGGTGTCTGCGTCTTTACGAGCATTCCCTTCCACAAATCAGGTGACTCCTTCAGCTGTTTCTCGGCTCCATTGAAACCATGCTTCTGAATCAGCGTTTCCAGAACCTTGCAGAGCATGATGCAGGTCATCATTCTCATCGTGGTAGGACAGATACGGAAACGCTGACGGGCTTTCACCTTGTCATCATTCTTCATGGTCTCCAGGCGAATCTGTTCCAGCCACTCTCTACCCTTGGCTTCCAGCTTCGGCAATTCCACCTCGCCTTCCATCAGGGGCAGCAGATGGGCAACCTGGATGATGCGGTCGCGCTGGCGATCGGTGAGCACATACAGATTTTCTGTCAGCGGAGTAAACGTATTGTCCGGGGTTCTTGCCACGGTAATACGGCTCTGAAAACCATCCGTATAATTGTTCACCACACGATAAAGCGCATCGGGAGTTCCGCACATCACTACATTCCATAACAGTCTGTCTATATGTACATTTACAGCTTCTGCACTTCTTGCCTCACGCTCATAGCTCGTGCCATCATACGCCTGACGGAGCATTACGGAGAAGTCGCTCATCGCCGACTTCCACTTCTGCGCCACGGTGTCAGCTTCCGGGGTAAACGAGAAGGCGTGCTTGCCTTCGGTATTAGCCAGACGCTCGGCTAGGTTAGCCACGGTGTTGTTTAGCGTCAGACATCTTACAGGCAGTTTCGGCTCTTCCGGCTGCTCCTTCTTGTTCTTAGCCGCACGCTTCTTGGCTCTCCATTCATCCTCCTTCTGCTGGTACATTTTGTCCATTGCTTTTACTTCCGAAGTCCATACATTGATTACCGGGTCAATGCTTCCCTTTCCTGATGCAAAATCACCGGCAATGTAAGAGATGAGGTTGAGCGAATTCATCTTGCCGTGAATGGAGATTTTCACGCCAGTAGCCAGCATTCCGATGACAGGACAGATAGCGGTAATCACGGGTAAAGCAAGGGGCGGCCCTACTGCATGAACCGAGTCGCGTACTCCCTGCGGCAATTTGGGCAAGGCTTTGAAATAGAACAGTTCGTCCTGGGCATTTGCCTCGTCCAGTGCATTGATCAGTTTCTCGTTCTCCTTAAGCGTTATGCCTTTCAGAGTAGCTTGCTTCAACTTTTCCTGTCTCAGCGCAGCCAGTACATCTTTCAGACGCTTAGGCATTTGCGTAAGTTTTTCTCCGAGTGCCGACTTGATGCAAGCCATCTTTTCCTGTTCGGGAAACCCATCGTAGCAGGGAATAATCTGAGCCAGCTGATTGCGGTCAAAGCCACAGATGTGGCGCAGGTTCACAGCCAGCTCAAAGGTCAGCGTATTGCGGTTGGAGCGCATCGGCTCCTGCCCATCATTATACATCTGCCACCACTTCTTAATGATTTCCCCATAAGGAATCCCGAGATAATTGTCCTGAGCAGCAGAAGTAGTTGAAGCAGCAGTTGACGCAGCAGAGGCAGAAGCAGCAGAAGTAGAAATTCTCGAATTCTTAAATTCCTGACCCTTAAAAACCCCTTGAGAATCCTTTTTGATTTCTTCCTTCCAAGGCTCATAATGCTTGTTTGCCTTGTGCGCCCCTTCCGGCAGTTCCTCCTGTCCGTATCTTTCACGCTCTTCCAGGACTTTCCCTTCAGCTGCCACGGCAGCCTCATCATATTCATCCTTGAAGAGCCGTGGCGAAAGGAAGAGTAAATCTTCGTCATCCGATGTCGTAGTGAAATAAACCCGGTTAATGTCGTGAGCCGAAGTATCCATTTCGCACTTGAGCATCGTAGCAATCCTCACCTGATTCTCCAGAACCGTCTTGCCCTTTTCGCGTTCAAACACCGCATGTCCGC
>ERZ1031885.683-NODE-683-length-13490-cov-4.288277_pt1 | contig 13490 bp, 10 predicted proteins | sample MGYA00518168_ERZ1031885 | MGnify/ENA primary metagenome ERZ1031885 (study PRJEB33719, sample SAMN04261269) | wastewater metagenome | biome: rural village; feature: human; material: feces | host: Homo sapiens | place: El Salvador | collected 2014-01-14 ...
TCGGCGATGGAGTCGATGAGGATGCGGTCGCCTTTGCTCATGCCCCGTTCGACGAGGGCCGAGAAACCGCCGATGAAGTTGATGCCGATTTCCTTGGCCGCTTTGTCGAGGGTCCGGGCGACGTCGACGTAACTCGTCAGGTCGCTGGCCCCGGCGACGAGGCTGATAGGTGTTACGGAAACGCGCTTATTGATGATGGGCACGCCGTATTCACGGGAGATGGCTTCCCCCGTCTCAACTAAGTGTTCACCGTATTTTGTAATCTTATCGTAAATATTGTTGCACAAGGTCTTGCCGTCGCTGGCACAGCAGTCGAGGAGGCTGATGCCCATGGTGATGGTGCGGACGTCAAGGTTGTTCTTCTGAATCATCTGATTCGTTTCAAGTACGTCTTGGATTGTCAGCATATCATATCTCCTTAGCCTACACGATGCATTGCGTCAAAAATAGCCTGGTTCTGCGCCCGGATTTCAACGCCCAAGGCATCGCCCTTCTGTTTGAGCAAATCCTGCAAGGTATCTAAGGTGATGTCGGAATTGTCCATGTCGACGATCATGGCCATGTTAAAAATGCCATCCAAAATGACCTGATTGATCGTAAGGATATTGACTTTATTTTCTGCCATGATCTGGCTGACGGCGGCGATGATACCGGTACGGTCCACGCCAACTACGGTGATTACAACTTTCACAGCTGTCCACTCCTTTTTGTTATTAAATTCCATGCTTCCCTATTATAGCACAGGTAGCGTACTGATTTCCACTGTCTGCATACGAAATGATAGAATTGACGACAAACTGCCATATATGGGGGCCTATCGAACGAAGGTTCCTGCCATCATGCCGAGTTTGATGTTTGAAGCTTGACGTTTGATGTGACGGTTTCTAATTTCACTCCATCTACATCAAACGTCAAACATATAACATCAAACAGACTATTTATTCAGGGCCTTGCTGATGAGGGCCTTGCCTTCTTCCAGGAGCTTTCCGGCCTGGTCTGGCGAGACGAAGCTTTCGGCATACAATTTGTACAGGTCTTCCGTGCCGGACGGGCGGGCGGCGACCCAGCCGTCATCGGTCGTAATCTTGACGCCGCCAATGGCGAAATCACCGTAGGGAGACTTGGAGAGGACCGCCGTAATCGGGCTGCCGCACAAGGTCTTTTCCGTGACGTCGTCTTCCGTAAGGGCGCTGATCTTATCTTTTTCTTCCAGCGTTGCCGGCGCATCGCTGCGCATGGTATAGGGCCGACCCAGTTTTTCGCAGAGGTCGTTGTAATATTCGATGGGCGACTTGCCCGTAACGGCGCGGATTTCCGCAGCCAAGAGGCACATGATCATGCCGTCCTTGTCGGTCGTCCAGACACTGCGGTCCTTAGCGATGAAGGAGCCGCCGGCACTTTCTTCGCCGGAAAAGGCGATCTTGCCTTCCGTGTAGAGGGGGCCGAAATACTTGAAGCCTACCGGTACTTCATAGAGGGGGATATCCAGGAGCTTGGCTGCCCGGGCCAGCATATCCGTCGTGACGACGGTCTTGGCGATGCCCAGGCCTTCGAAATTGCGGTGCGTCATGAGGTAATGGGCAGCCACGGTCAGGAAAGCGTTGGCTGAAATCATGCCTTCTGCGCCGGAAACGATACCGAAGCGGTCGTAGTCCGGGTCATTGGCCAGGATGAGGTTGTAATCGGCGGCCTGGCCGGTAACGGCCGACATGACATAGGCCGATGAGCAGTCCATGCGGACCTTGCCGTCGTGGTCGTAATTCATGAACGTGAACTGCGGATCATACGTATCGTTGACGAAGTCCAGGTCGAGACGATACACATCGGAAATCTGGTGCCAGTAATTCATGCCCGACCCGCCCAGGGCATTGACCAGGATGCGCAGCTTGGCATCGCGGATGGCGTCCATGTCGATGATGGATTCCAGTTCCGCCACGTAAAGGCCCTTGTAGTCGTAAGGGACGACGAACGCGCTGTCTTTGGCCTGGTCATAGGCCATCATCCTGACGTCCTGGTTATGGCCTGCCAGGAGGCGGTTGGCTTCCGTTTCGATGGCCTTGGTGATGTCCGAGCCGGCCGGCCCGCCGGTAATGGGGTTATACTTGATACCGCCGTGTTCCGGAGGATTATGGGATGGCGTGATGATCAAGCCGTCGGCCAGGCGTTCTTCGCGACGGCGGTTGTAGCGCAGGATGGCCCGCGATACCGACGGCGTCGGTACGAAATCGCCTTCGCTATCGACGTAAGCCGTGACGCCGTTGGCTGCCAGGACGGACAAGACCGTTTCATAAGCCAGTTTCGATAAATAATGGGTGTCTTCGCCGACGAACAGGGGTCCTTCCGCGCCGAACTGTTTGCGGAAGTTGCAGACGGCCTGGGTAATGGCCGCAACGTGGTCCTCGGTAAAGCTGCCGTTGCCGGCCTGGCCGCGATGGCCTGACGTGCCGAAGCGGACCTGCTGATGAGGATCCGTCACATCGGGATGCGTCGAATGATATGCCGCAGCGATGGCGTTCAAATCAATGTAGTCTTCTTTTCTTACTTTAGTACCTGCCAATTCATGTACTGCCATACTATCACCTGCTTCATTGTTTTGACAATCGTACAGCGATTTTATACAATAAGGACGAGTATGCGCGGTTCCACGCCACGCTATTCCATGGCTGTACGTCATCATTGTTATAGTTTACATTCATTATAACAAAAAATGTATCAATATCCTAGATATATAAGGAAGAAAGGTGATTTGCATGACAAAATTTATTTCCTGGAACGTCAACGGGCTGCGGGCCGTCATGAAGAAAGGCTTCCTGGATATCTTCCAGGCCCTCGACGCCGACGTCTTCTGCCTGCAGGAAACGAAGCTCCAGGCCGGCCAGATCGACCTGGACCTGCCCGGGTATGAACAATACTGGAACTACGCCGACCGCAAAGGCTACAGCGGCACGGCCATCTTCACCCGCCTGGCCCCCCTGTCCGTCCGCTACGGCATGGACATCGACGAACACGACCACGAAGGGCGCCTGATTACCCTGGAATTTCCCGATTATTACTTCGTAACCTGCTATACACCCAATTCCCAGAGCGAGCTGGCCCGCCTGCCGTACCGCATGAAATGGGAAGACGATTTCCGCCAGTACCTGCTGGACCTGCACCAGGAAAAACCGGTCATCGTCTGCGGCGACCTCAACGTAGCCCATGAAGAAATCGACCTCAAGAACCCCAAGACGAACCGAAAGAATGCCGGCTTCTCTGACGAAGAACGGCAGAAGATGACCGACCTATTGGCGGCGGGCTTCACCGATACGTGGCGCTACTTCTACCCCGATGTGACCGGCGTGTATTCGTGGTGGAGCTACCGCTTCAAAGCCCGTCAGAACAATGCCGGGTGGCGCATCGACTACTTCCTGACCACGAAAGACCTGGACAGCCGCCTGGCCAAAGCATCCATCTATACCGACATCACCGGCAGCGACCACTGCCCGGTCGGCCTGGAATTGAAATAATCCATCCACCCGAAAGGAGAGATTGTTATGTTAAAGAAATTGACTACTGCCCTGCTGGCCTGCACGGCTTTCGCCCTGCCCCAGGCCTTTGCCTTATCCGTCCTGCCCGAAGCCGGTGTCAGCCTCGGCGTCGGCACGAAAGAACAGTACGCCGAAGCTAAAGTCCTGCCGCGGACGACGATTGGCTACAAACGGGCCGACCGCGACCAGTACGGCAACCAGAACGACATCTATGCCAAATACAACGTCATCGGCTCGAAAGTCCAGCTCCTCGGTGGCTGGCGCAATAACATCGACGAACAGTCGAGCTCGACGTCCTTCTACGGCGGCATCGGCATCGCTGCGCCCCACATCCTGGGTCTCCAGCCCTATGCGACTTATGTCAAAGGCTCGCATTTCGCCGAAACCCAGGCCGGCCTCAACTACAACATCGCCTTCGGCTGGGGATTGAACATCAATTACCACAATTATATGCCTGAAGACGGCGACAACGAACACGGCGTCGGCGCCGGCGTGACCTTCCATTTTTAAAGGGCGCAGGCCGCCGCGGTCCAAAGGGACCGAAAAAAGGAGCTGTCGCATTGCGACAGCTCCTTTTTACATCCAAACGATGTATTAGAAAGCGTTATGAGAATATTCGTAATACATGTCAGTGAGCTGATCCATTTTATCGCTCATTTCGACCATGAGGTTCGAAGCGGTATCGTAGTCATCAGCAGCCAGGGCCTGTTTGATCTTGGAGAAGATGGACAGGCTCTTTTCCGTGTCACGGCCTAATTCCGTACGGAGAGCATTGATCTTGGTCCAGCGTTCGACTTCGAGAGCATTGCTGTCACCGTCAGCATGGAGCTGTTCGGCAGCGATGACTTTCGAGAGGTTTTCCGGAATGATGCGGTACTGGAGTTCCAGAGCCCAGCGGCTGAGAGCGCCGAGTTTGAAGGATTCCATGATGCGTTTCTGGAAAGCATCGCAAGCGAGGTCGTCCAATTTTTCTGGATACGTCGAGAGGGCTTTGAAGTTTTCCCAGACCGTGCGCGGAGCTTTGCCGAACATGGCATTGCGTTCTTCGTCGTTGAAGTTTTCGAAGACGTCGACTTCGGAACGATAAGCGCGGTCTTTTTCCAGATAATCGGCATCTTCGCCCGGTTTCTTAGAGAGTTCAGCTAAGAGTTCAGCCGTCGATTTGCCACTGGAGAGCGCGTATTTGATACCATCCAAGGCGCCGAGATAGCACATGGCAATGGCAATGAACGTATTGGTGAACGGGTTCGGAGCACGAAGTTCAAAACGCGTAGCTGCCGGGCTGGCAATATCGCGGATGAGGCCGGCCAGGACGGAACGGTTACGAGTCGGAACGTCCGGTGTTTCCCCACCGAGAGCCGTTACGATGCAGACAGGAGCTTCAAACCCCGGTTTCAAACGGTTCAAGGAGTCCGTCGTCGACGATACGAAGGGGTTGATGACTTCGTAGTGTTTGAGGATACCCATGATAGCACCATAACCAAGAGCCGAAAGGAATTCACTCTTCATGTCGTCCGGGTTGAAGAGGTTGACGAATTTGCCGTTCTTCATGATGGCACCGATACCGAAATGGGTATGTTCGCCAGAACCGGCAACACCGTGGATCGGTTTAGCCTGGAAAGTAACTTCGAGGCCGTTTTCACGGAAGACTTCGCGGACGATGATACGGGCAGCGATTTCGTTATCTGCTGTCTGTACAGGGTCGTTCGTATATTTCCAGTCGACTTCGAGCTGTTCCAGGACGAAGGTCAATTTACCGGAATCATCGATCTGTGCTTTAACGCCGCCGACTTCTTTATGGCCCATTTCCGGAGCAAAGCCGTATTTTTCCAAACGTTCAACGGTCTGTTCAAGTGCCGTACGGACGACGCCGTGTGTACGCTGCCAATACTGTTCCTGCATCTTCTGGGATGCCGAAAGGAGACGAGTAGCGACATCCTGGCTCGGCGTCTTGACCCAGAATTCCAATTCAGTAGCCGTCGTGAAGACGATCTTTTCGATATCGTCCGGGTTGATGGACGTCCCTTTAATGCCGTATTTTTTAACAAGAGCCAAAATCTGGTCGCCTACGTAATCGCAGGTATTGCGAAGGATGGAACGGGAATCGATGAAGCCCGTAGCATGGCGGAGGAAGCTCGGAATACGGAGCGTGCCGACAGGTTTGCCCGTTTCCGGATCGATATTGCCGTCATTGTAGTCGATGAACCAGTTGACGCTCGGGTCGGCTTTGATGTCAACACGGGCATTGGACAAGGTAGCAATGCCCGGCAGGACGACGGAAGAACCATCGGTCTGGAAAGCCGTAGCATTGAAGAATTTATCATATTCATCAAAGAATACACTAATAGGAATCTTTTCGTCCGTATCGTTACCGGCGAGATCGATACCTACGAGAGATACGAATTTAATTTCCGGGTGCTGTTCGAGTAAAGCCAGCACACCTTCTTTACCATATTGACCTGCAGGGATTACATATACTAAATCATCTTTAGTCATCATGACTCCTCCTTTGGGTGAAAAAAAAGACTCCGCCCCTGTGGTTAAGGTTCGGAGTCTTCTTTGACTCTTGTTTCATGACTTATTTTATTTTCAAATCATGCTAAAATAATACAATCAATCAGTCTATTTGTCAATAGATTTTTTATAAAAATCTAACAAAACTAATTATTTTGTAAAATTTCTCGAACAATCTGTGAAACAAGCTTGCCGTCAGCCTTACCTTTGACTTTCGGCATGACGAGCTTCATGACGTCGCCCATCTTGAGACCGCTCTGACCGGCAACGGCATCGTTGACGATCTGGCGGATTTCATCGGCTGTGAGCTGTTTGGGCATGTACTTTTCCAGTACGGCCATTTCTGCCTTCGTTTCTTCGACGAGGTCGCTGCGGCCTGCCTTTTCAAACTCAGCCAACGATTCCTTGCGCTGTTTCATTTCTTTGGCAATGACGGCGCCGACGCCAGCGTCATCGAGTTCGCATTTGCCGTCGATTTCCGTGTTGCGGATGGCCGAACGGACCATGCGGATGACGGACAAAGCCGTTTTACCAGCTTCTTTGGCTTTCATAGCCGCTTTCATGTCCTGAAGCAGTTCTTCTTTAAGAGACATGCTATCACCCTTCTTACATTTGACGATTATGCTCTGTACTTCCGTTTCCGTGCTGCTTCGGATTTTTTCTTTCTCCGTACACTCGGTTTTTCGTAGTGTTCACGTTTCCGTACTTCGGAAAGAACACCTGCCTTTTGGCAAGAACGTTTGAAGCGGCGAAGTGCGCTGTCTAACGTTTCGTTTTTACCAACTCTGATTTCTGCCATTCTATTATCCCTCCCTCCAAGGTATGATAGGGAGTGCTTTTACTGCACACAATGAAATTATACTCAGATTGGCGTCATTTGTCAACAATTTCTGAAGTTCATCGTATAAATTTACTGAATACATAATTGCCATAGCCTAAACCTTCTTCACTGAGGCAGCAGCCCTGTGCCGTGCGTTCCAGAAGGCCCTGGCGGACGAGCTGGTCGATGACGAGACCGAAGTCGTCTTCGATGGCTTTCCCGAAGCGGCGGGCATAATCGCCGTAGTCGATGCCGGCTCGGCGTCGATGGCGACGGACTCGGCGACGACGCTCCCCTTCCCGGCCTTTTGGATATAGGCCGGGATGTTGGCCACGTTGGCCCAGCGCATCTTCCCGTCGAAGGAATGGGCCGACACGCCGAAGCCGATGTAGGGCTCATAGGTCCAGTACTTGCTGTTGTGGCGCGACTCGAAGGGGCCTTTGGCATAACTGGAAATCTCGTAGTGATGAAAACCATAACGGTGCATGGCGTCGTGGACCGTCCGGGCCATGGCTTCCGTCGCCTCGTCTGGTGGCAGCTGCCAATCCCCTTTCTCCAGGCCGGCTTTGAGCTGCGTCCCGTCTTCGACGATGAGGCTGTAAATGGACGCGTGGACGACGGGCAGCTGAGACAGGCGCTCCACGTCGCGGCGGACATCGGCCAAGGTCTGGCCCGGCAGGCCGTACATGAGGTCCAGGGACAGGTTGTGGATGCCGGCATCGTACGCCGCCTGGATGGCCCTTTCCCCCTGGGCCGCCGTGTGGACCCGGCCCAGGAAGGACAGCATGGCGTCGGAAAAGGACTGGACGCCCAGACTCAGGCGGTTGACGCCGCAATCGGCCAGGGCTACCGCCTTGTCATAGCTCAGGCTGTCCGGATTGGCTTCCACTGTGATTTCCGCATGGCTAGTCATGCGGAAGGTCTGCCGGAGGGCCTTCAGGATGCGATCGATGTCGCCGGCCGCCAGCAGGGATGGCGTACCGCCGCCGATATAGATCGTATCGGCTTCTTCCCCGGCATAAGGAGACGCGGCGATGTCCCGGCACAGTGCCTGGACGTAGCCGTCGCGATAGCGCTCCAGGCCGGCATAGGACGGAAAGTCGCAGTACAGGCATTTATGGCGGCAGAAAGGGATGTGGACGTACAGGCCCAGCGTCATTCTTCGTCGACTTTGAGGACAGCCATGAAGGCTTCCTGCGGGATTTCGACGGTGCCGAACTGTTTCATGCGCTTCTTGCCTTCCTTCTGTTTTTCCAGGAGCTTGCGCTTACGGGAAATATCGCCGCCATAGCACTTGGCCAGGACGTCCTTGCGCAGGGCTGCCACGTTTTCGCGGGCAATGATCTTATTGCCGACGGCAGCCTGGATGGGGATCTGGAAGAGCTGGCGCGGGATGAGGCTGCGCAGTTTTTCGACCAGGGCGCGGCCGCGGCGGGCGGCAAAGTCCTTGTGGACGATGACGCTCAAGGCATCGACGACGTCGCCATTGATGAGGATGTCCATCTTGACCATGGGCGAAGCCTGGTAGCCGTTGAGCTCGTAATCGAGGGACGCATAGCCGCGGGTCGCCGACTTGAGGACGTCGAAATAGTCGTAAAGGATTTCACACAGCGGCAGGTTGTAGACCAAGGAGACGCGCGTATCGTCGAGGTAATCCATGGTGACGTATTGGCCGCGGCGGTTCTGGGAGATTTCCATGACCGTGCCGACCATGTCCTTGGGGATGATGATGGTCGTCTTGACCAGGGGTTCTTCGATATGGTCGATTTTGGTCATATCCGGCATCTGCGACGGATTGTCCACTTCGACCATCGTCCCGTCCGTGCAGTAGACGTGATAAATGACCGACGGTGCCGTCGTGATCAGGGACAGGTTGTATTCCCGTTCCAGCCGTTCGCGGACGACATCCATGTGCAAAAGGCCCAGGAAACCGCAGCGGAAGCCAAAGCCCAGGGCCGACGATGTTTCCGGTTCAAAGAGGAGGGCTGCATCATTGAGGTGGAGCTTTTCCAGGGCATCGCGGAGATTGTCATAGTCATTCGTTTCTACCGGATAGAGGCCGCAATAGACCATGGGCACGGCCTTGCGGTAGCCCGGCAGGGCTTCTTTGGCCGGATTGTCGGCCAGGGTGACCGTATCGCCGACGCGGCAGTCGCGGACGTTCTTCATGCTGGCAGCCAGATAGCCGACGCTGCCACATTCCAGGGACGGTACGGGATGCATCTGGGGCAGGAAGACGCCCGTTTCGATGACTTCAAATTCCTTGCCCGACGCCATCATGCGGATGCGCTGGCCCGGTTTGACGCTGCCTTCCATGATGCGGATGTTGGCGATAGCCCCTTTGTAGGCATCGAAATGAGAGTCGAAGATGAGGGCCCGCAAGGGTTTGTCCCCTTCGTCAGCCGGTGCCGGGATGCGCTGGACGATGGCTTCCAGGACCTTGTCGACGCCGTAGCCCGTCTTGGCGCTGATCATGATGGCGTCTGACGCGTCGAGGCCGATGACGTCTTCGATTTCCTTGCAGACCCGGTCGGGGTCGGCACTGGGCAGGTCGACCTTATTGATGATGGGAATGATTTCCAAGTCGTGTTCCAAGGCCAAATAGACGTTAGCCAAGGTCTGGGCTTCGACGCCCTGCGTAGCATCGACGATGAGCAACGCCCCTTCGCAAGCGGCCAGGCTGCGCGATACTTCGTAATTGAAGTCGACGTGCCCCGGCGTGTCGATGAGATTCAGTGTATACTGTTTGCCATCTTTGGCATCATAAATGAGACGGGCTGACTGGGCTTTGATGGTGATGCCCCGTTCCCGTTCGAGATCCATCGTATCGAGGAGCTGGTCTTCCATTTCCCGTTTGGGCACGGTGCCGGTCATTTCCAGCATCCGGTCGGCCAGCGTCGATTTGCCATGGTCGATATGTGCGATGATTGAAAAGTTTCTGATATGATCTGTAGACACGGTAGTCCTCCTCTTTTTTTATTGGATGACGCCGCCGCCCAGGACGCGTTCGCCTGTGCCGGCATCATAAAGCACCAGGGCCTGGCCGGCCGTGACGGCGCGCTGGGCGTCGTCAAATTCGACCTGCAGGCTGTCGCCGTCGGGATAGACCGTGCAGGCCGCTTCCCGGGCGGCATAGCGTATCTTGCCCAGGGCCCGGAAGGGAGCGTCCGGCGTCTCTTCGACCCAGGTCGCTTCACTGGCATGGACAGTCTTCGAGAACAAGTCCTGTTCCGAGCCGACGATGACTTTATTCCGGGCTACGTCCAGGGCCGTCACGTAATAGGGACCGCCGGGACCGCCGAGGTTCAGGCCCCGGCGCTGGCCGATGGTATAGGCGGCAATGCCTTTATGGCGGCCGATGACATGGCCTTCTTTATCGACGAAGTCGCCGGGCTTGAAGATGCCCTTCCGTTCGTGCTGCAAGAAGCCTTTATAGTCATTGTCGGGGATGAAGCAGATGTCCTGGCTTTCGGGCTTATTGAAGACCGGCAGGCCCCATTCTTTGGCCAGTTCCCGCGTATGGACCTTTTCCAGGTCGGCCATGGGGAACAAAAGGTGCGGCAGCAGGTCCTGCGTCAGCTGGTAAAGGACATAGGACTGGTCCTTGCGGCGGTCTGTGCCGCGGAGAAGGGAATACATCCCCGTCGTTTCGTTCTTTTCGATGCGGGCGTAATGGCCCGTCGCCAGGAAATCGGCGCCGAACTGGCGAGCTTTCTCCCAGAGCAGGCCGAACTTAATGAATTTATTGCAGGCAATACAGGGATTAGGCGTCTTGCCGTGGACGTAGGAATCGACGAAATAGTCAATGACGTCGCGCCGAAAGATATCGCGGAAATCCAAGGTATAATGGGGAATCCCCAGGACCGAAGCGACGGCTTTGGCATCGTCGACGGAACTGAGGGAGCAGCAGGCGTGGACGTTATCGATGGTGCAAGCCGGATCTTCTTCCCACAGGCGCAGGGTAATGCCGATGACATCATACCCTTGCTGCTTCAAGAGACCGGCTGTGACCGAACTGTCGACGCCGCCGCTCATAGCTACGGCAACTCGTTTCATAATGATTCTCCTCTGCTTTTACGGACAGCGTCGCCAATGATGGCAACGGCTCGTTTTATTTCATCTAACGTATTCTCTTTGCCTACGGACAAGCGGATACTGCTGCGCAGCCACTTCTCTTCGATTCCCATAGCCTGGAGGACATGGGACGCCTCGACGGCGCCGGCTTCACAGGCCGAACCGGCAGATACGGCCAGTCCCTGGAGATCGAGGGCGATGAGCAAGATGGCGCTGTCCACCCCATCGACGCTGAAGTCGATGATGTTGGGCAAGACGTGATTGCGCCGGCCATTGAGGTGGAACCGGGCATCGCCTTTGATGAGCCGCTCGTAGACGGTATCAGTCAGGCGCCGCGCCGCCAGGACGCGGTCGTCCCGTTCGGCTTCCAGGAGTTCCGCAGCCTTGCCGAAACCGGCAATGGCTGCGACGTTCTCCGTCCCCGCCCGCAAGCGGTGTTCCTGCGGGCCGCCGTAAGCTTCGGCGGCGACTTGCAGGCCGTGGCGGATGTACAAGGCGCCGACGCCTTTGGGCCCGTAAATCTTATGGCTGCATACGGTCAGCATGTCGATGCTCTGTGCTAAGGGCCGGATGGGCACGTAGCCAAAGGCCTGGACGGCATCGACGTGGAAGGCGATGCCCTTCTGCCGGGCTAAGGCGCCGATGGCGTCAATAGGCTGGATCATGCCCGTCTCATTATTGGCGTACATGACGGAAATGAGAACCGTATCGTCGCGCAAGGCCTGAGCGACGGCTTCGGCCGTAACCCGGCCGTCGGCTTCGACAGGGACATAGGTCACGTCATAGCCTTTTTGTTCCAGGGCCTGGAAGGTCCGCAAGACGGCGTGGTGTTCCACAGCCGTCGTAATCAGATGGCCGCCATCTGGGTAATTGGCCCGCAAGAAGCCCAGGATAGCCAGGTTATCTGCTTCCGTGCCGCCACTGGTGAAGACCAGGTCTTCCCCTTTGACGCCCAGGCAGTGTGCTACCTGGCTGCGGGCTGTCTGGACGGCGGCCCGGGCCTGCTGGCCGAAATAATGAAGGCTCGACGGATTGCCGTAAGCCGTCGTCAAATAGGGCATCATGACGTCCAGGACGCGCGGGTCCATAGGCGTCGCAGCCGCATTATCTAAATAAATTCGTTTCATTGATGATTCTGACTCCAAAGTTGACAAAATAGCTATAAAAAATAGCCTATTATTTATAATACCATAGGCCTGTGTTCGTGGCTAGTAGGGACCGTCCTGTAAAGGCGGCCCGTTGTGGGAATCTCGTGGTTCGTGACCCGTGGCTCGTGGCTCGTGGTTCGTGGCTCGTAGGGGCCGTCCCAAAGGGCGGCCCGTTTGTGGGAATCCCGCGGGATGCAAATTCAACCTCTCAGTCAGCTGACGCTGACAGCTCCCCTATAAAGGGAGCCTTAGGCGTCCCCTACGATTGCGGTCCGTGGGACCGCGGCGGGATGCGGACTGCGTTATCCACAGGATTCGCGGCGGGCTCCCCACGCGGGAGCCCCTACAGTTACTATGCCAGACTAGTGTCTGGCATAGTAACTTGGCACTCCGTCGACGTCGGCGCATTTGGTGTTGCAGCCTTCCTGGCTGCAGACCCAGAACGGGCCATACGGGCCAGTCCGTTTCTGGAAGGTCCCTTTATGGCAGCGCGGGCAGGGATAGGGCGACGGCTTGGCGTCGGGCCGTTTCTTTTCTCCCTCGACGGGCTCGGTGTGGCGGCACGACGGGTAATTGCTGCAGCCGTAGAAGTCGCCGTATTTGCCGTGGCGCTTGACCATGGCGCTGCCGCAGACGGGACAGACCTTGATGCCGGCCAGGTGCATGACGACTTTCCGGGCTGCCGTGACTAAGGTATCCAGGAAGGACAACTGGTCGTGCAGGAAGTGGTTGAGGTCATCCTTGCCCAGGCTCATCTGATAGAGCCGTTCTTCCCAGACCGCCGTTTCGTCGGGATAGAGCATTTCATCCGGCAGGGAATCGACAAGGAGATACGCGTCGTCTGTGGGCTTGAGGTACTTCTTCTTCCCTTCTGTCGTCAGGAATTTGCGCTGGATGAGTTCCTGGATGATCGTCGCCCGCGTCGCTTCGGTGCCGATGCCCTGGACTTCTTTCAATTTCTTCTTCAGGCTTTCATCCTTGACGTACTTATAGATTTCCTTCATCGCTGCCAGGAGCGTCGACGGCGTGAACCGCGGCGGCGGCTTCGTCGCTTTCTTGTCGACCTGGCCGTTCTGGTAGTGGACGCCGTCGCCCTTGCGGACCGCCGGCAGGGTCCCCTTTTCTTCGTCTTCCTCGTCGTGCTTATCGCTCTGATAGAGGACTTTCCAGCCCGGCACGGTGACGGTCTTGCCGTGGGCGATAAAGGTTTCGTCAGCGGCTTCGATGACCATGCGCGTCTGGTCGTATTCATAGATGGGATAGAACTGGGCCAGATAGGCCTGGGCGACGAGATAGTAGATATGCTGCTGCATAGACGTCAATTTATCGAAGGGGCAGGCTACGGTCGTCGGGATGATGGCGTGATGGGCCGTGACCCTGGCCGTGCGCAAGATCGCCGGAGATTCC
>ERZ1031885.690-NODE-690-length-13423-cov-16.909710_pt1 | contig 13423 bp, 6 predicted proteins | sample MGYA00518168_ERZ1031885 | MGnify/ENA primary metagenome ERZ1031885 (study PRJEB33719, sample SAMN04261269) | wastewater metagenome | biome: rural village; feature: human; material: feces | host: Homo sapiens | place: El Salvador | collected 2014-01-14 ...
AGTTCACCGACAAGGGATGGTTCTGGCACGAGGGTGAGAAGCCTCTCTCTGTAGAACGCCTCTTCCAGATGTATCTGGAAACTGTAGGTAGAAATGCTACCTTGATTCTCAACTGCCCTCCAGACAAGAGCGGTCTGTTGCCAGAGATTGACGTCCGTGTCCTCAAGGATATGGGCAACATGATTCGTACCCGCCTGGGCAAGGACCTGGCACAGAAGGCAAAGGTTACTGTAAGCAACACCCGAAAGGCTGGTGCCAACCGCAACTATGCAGCCAAGAACCTGACCGATAACAACAAGAATACCTATTGGGCTACTGATGATGGCGTGAAGCAGGCTACCATCACCTTCAACTGGGACAAGCCACAGACCGTTCGCTATGTGGATATGATGGAGTACATCCGCAAGGGTCAGCGAGTAAGAAAGTTCCATATCGAAATCTCTGAGGACGGAAAGACATGGAAACCTATCGCAGAGAAGTGCACTACTACCACCATCGGATACAAGCGCATCATTCCGTTGAACGGCAGCACATCAGACAGTTACGGCAAGGGTTATCAGGTGAAAGGCCTGAAGGTTGTCATCGACGACAGCAAGGCTTGCCCATTGTTACATTCCATTAAAGTATTTTAAACTTTGACTCTACACTACGAACATGAAGAAATTACTCATAGCATTGTGTTTGTTACCATTGGCTGCAATGGGACAAGAAATTAAGTTCGACACCCAGGATTACAAATCCGTGGGAGTTTACGACAGATGGGAGCATTCCCCATTCCGCACAGGAGAACTGGCGGGCAACTGCGAGGTTGTGGATAATCCTGACCTCACCAACAATCCTAACAAGAAGGTGCTCGGCTTCCAGCGTTCACGCCTGGCTTCCAACATCTTCGGTGCAAGAATAGATCTGAAGAAGCCGATTGCACTCGGTCCATCCGGAAAAGTAGTTCACGTACTGATCAACCGTCCGATGGAAGGCAGAGTGATGCTGGTAGGTCTCGGAAAGAGAAGAGACAGAGCCGGACAGTCGCAGGAAGTAGAGCAGTTCTGGATCAAGTCAACCACTCCTGTTCCTGCAGGACAGTGGGCTGATGCTGTTTTCCCAATCAAGAGTGCAGAAGGTGTAGATATCTATAGCCTGGTAGTGGTTCCTCACGCAGAGTCTCCTCATGAGATGAAGGAGGATGCCCTGGTCTATATCGATGACATCAATATCCACCTGACCAACGCTCCACGCATCACCTTGCTGAAGAGTGAAGGTACAACCAAGAAGAAGGCTCACAGCGAGTTTGTTTCTGTAACCGAGGCCAACCGCAACGGTATGGTGACCGCAGCAGATGGAACTACCCTCAATAACTACAAGGTGGCATACGGCAAGCCATTCAAGGTGAAGATGGTTCCTGCTCCAGGATTCACCTACGGTGACTTCACCATTACCCATGGTGACCAGGTAGAATCACTCAAGAAGACAGATATCGCCAAGGATGGTACCTTCACCATTCCAGCCAAATGGATGGATGGCAACGTAACCATCGAGTGCATCTTTATTTCTACAAGCAAATAAAGATCAGATACATTCATATAAAAAAAGCAGCTTGGAATCTCCTATGAAATTCCAAGCTGCTTTTTTATATTTCCATTATTTCTGTTTTCTCTTACATCTACCACTTCAGTTTTCCGTATTTCTCCTTATACCACAGTTGCCAGCCATTCACCAGGTTCTGCCAAACCACATAAGCGCCCGGTGCTACGGCAGCAAGCGGATTGAGGAAAGTAAGGGTGAGCCAGATACCCACAATGGTATTCTTCTGTCCAAGAGCCTGACCGGCACTGATGCTCGCATCATAATGTCTGCCCACCGCCTTACCGATGGCAAACTGGATGATACAAACAAAGAGCGGAACGATGAGCAGCAAGGCAAGAATCCATCCCGAAACCTCGGCATGGAGGATATTGCGAACCGTCTCGCCCATCAGGATAGTAAGGTTGAAGCACCACATATAGAAGCCCAGATCCTTCACGCTCTTCACCTTATCCACCCACTTAGGCAGAAACTTGCGGCTCAGCAAAGCCAGGAGCAAAGGCACCACCAAGACGGTGGTTACATTCCTGAACACCATCGCACTCATATAAAGAAAGGAAACATCTGCCCCCTTCTCCACCATCGGGAAAAGACTCGGAATGATGACCATCGTGAAGATATTCGCTATCACCGTATAAGTAGTCAGCGAACCGATGCTTCCGCCCAGTTTCTCCGTCACCACCGCCACGGCAGCAGCCGTAGGACAGATAAAGCAGATGAAGGCACCCTCAAGAATCAGTTTGACCCCATAATTATCTCCAAACTCGAAGATCAGCACCACCATCATCAGAGCAAGGGTAGTCCTTATCAATTGCAGGATAAAATGCCAAGTCTTCGGCTTCATCTCCTTGATCTCAATCTTGCAGAAGGTAACATAGAGCAAGGAAAAGAGCACTACCGGCATCAGACTAACCAACTTCGGTCCCACCACATCCCCAAAAGGTTCCAGGAAAGGAACATTGGCGAAAACCAGATAGCCCACCGCTCCCAATACCAGAGAGCAAGGCAAGGAAAATTTTCTAAAGAATGATAATATATCCATAAACATAACTTCAATTTGGCTGCAAAGTTACGGCAAAAAGAACACACCGCAAAATAAATTGAAGTTTATTTTGCGATGTGCAATCTTATTTGGATATAATCCCCATTAATAATCAGGGTTTTGTATTAAATTAGCATTTTTCTGCATTTCATCAAGAGAAATAGGAAGCAGATAGTTTTTATTGTTCCATGAACGAGTCTGCACTTCCTTTATACTATATATAGGAGTATCACTTCCCTTTGGGTAACGGATATCAATACCTTGCGCATTCTTGATAACATTTGGAGCAATCATCCATCGACGAATATCAAAGAAACGATTCTGTTCATATGCCAGCTCTATATTTCGTTCGTTACGATAACGATCACGCAGTTCATTACCAGTTATCGATTCATCTAAATCAGGCATATTAGCACGTTTGCGAATGATATTAATGTATTTACGAGCCTCAGCATACTCACCTAATTCAATGCAACACTCAGCATAGTTAAGCAATATTTCTGCATAGCGAATCTGACGATAAGGGTACTTTTGATATTCATACTGCTGATCCATATTGGGATCAACACCTTTATGCATATAATATCCTGTATAAGTACCATTCCAATCATCAATCGGACTGTTACGCGTATCAAGACCTGGAGTATAGGAACCATTTTCCTGCTCATAATATCCCGTCTGAATCTTTCCTGTTGGATCTGAACCATATACATCATCTGGACGTTTCTTCCATAAAGCCCCATCGTAAAGCACAGTAGCATAAAAACGAGGATCACGATTCAAATAAGGATGCTTAGCCTGCTCGGGATTACTCCAACTGAATCTAGTACCATCTGCCATCTCATAAGAATCAATCATCTGTTGGGTTGGCACATTTCCTCCCCAACCATGATAACCATTCGGGCTGTTAAATTTACCAAAACTAGGACATTGGAAATCGCTAGTACTATGATTGACATTATCATAATATGTAAGCATGATATCCTCAGAATTACCATGATTGATAAACAACTGCTCATAATTACTAATAGCCTCCTCCTTTGTAGAGAACCCACCTTCACCCACAAGCTTATAAACACCTAAGTCAAGAACAGCCTTTGCAGCCTCCTTGGCTTTCTGCCAACGCTCCTTTCGATTATCGTCGGTATAGCTTACCAACTCAGGATTTGTATAACCGGAAGCCCAAGAAACATGAGAATTAAACAAATCACTCGCAGCATAAAGCAGAACTCTGGATTTCAAGGCCAAAGCAGCTCCCTTACTAGCTCTAGCCTTATCTGTTGAGACTGGCAAAACCTGAGCTGCGGAGTCAAGGTCAGAAACTATATAATCAACAGTTTCTTCTAAAGTATTTCTTTTAACAAGCATATCATCCTCGGTTTCATACGCTTTTGGTAAAATAGGAACACCCCCATAGAAACTTAACAACCAGGAATAATAATAGGCTCTTAAATAATGAACTTCACCCTTTAGTTGCTCTATATCAGAACCTTTAAGCCCATTATCAGCTACACGCTGGAAGAAAAGATTGCAATTACGAATATTCTTATAAAGACTATTCCAACTGACATTATGAAATGCAATAATCCAAAAATCAGGCGCTAAAATACCTAGATAGCTAGGACTTATCGCATTGTTAACTACAGGCTGACTCTCCCAAGACCAAACTTCCATAGCCTGATCGTCTATCGCAGAGAACATAACAGAATGCAAACCATAATACTGTCCCTCGTAAATATTATTTACGAAAGCATTAGCTAGCGAATTATCTTTCCATACAGTCGCATCAGAATAGCGATCTTTTGGCGTTACATTTAAGAAATCATCACTACATGCAGAAAATAGCGAAGCGACTATCGCCAAGAAAAACAAAATCTTTTTCATATTTATATGTCATTAGAATAATTAGAATGTAATGGACGCACCAAAATTTATAATCTTACTCAATGGATAGTTATATCCTCTACCACTGGTATTCTCAGGATCATAGTCCTTCATACAAGGTGCAATAGTAAGCAGATTGTAACCGTTTATATAAAAACGCAAACGCTCTATCTTGATTTTACTTGTCAACACATTAGGTAATGTGTAGCCCACTTCTACGTTTTTCAAACGGATATAATCACTACTATGAATCCAGAAGGTATTACTTTGATTTACCCAATATTCATTTGAACGATTGTATGTGCGTGGATAGGATGTACTATGATTTTCTTCTGTCCAACGATTATCATAGAAACTTTTCAAGAAGTTACCGAAATCACCAGACTCTGTAGATTGGAAGAAGACACCACCCATAGCCCCCTGTAACAACGCTGTAACATCGAATCCTTTATACTGAGCACCTAAATTGATGCCATACGTGAAAGTAGGCACACTTGTACGATTATATCGGATACGATCATTACCATCCAGTTTGTTATCACCATTTATATCAGCAAACTTAATATCACCAGGACGAGCACCAGGCCAATGAGCGGGATCGCTGTCTATCTCCTCTTGTGTCTGATAGATTCCAGCAGCCTTGTAAACCAAGCCAGCACCAATAGGCATACCTGTTGATCTTTGATAATCAGGAGCTCCAGGAGCCTCATCCCAGAACAAAATTTTATTCTTGGCATATACTCCATTCAATCCTGCATTAAACATAACATCACCAAAACGATGATGATAACTCAGATCAAAATCAACACCCTGGTTACGCACCCTTCCCAAATTTTCATCAGGCAAAGTCATACCAGAAGTACTAGGGACAGAAGCATTTCGATGCCACAATATATCTTTACGGGTATTACGGAAATAATCGATAGTGAAAGCAAGTTCTCCTTTCAAGAATTGCAGATCCAATCCGATATTCTCCTGTGTAGCTGTCTCCCATGTAACATTCTTATTTGGCACTACATTTTCTTTCAATGCTTGATTATAAGTTGCACCAGAATTCGTTATATACATCAGATTGTTATAAGAATAAGATGCAAGATACTGATAGGCATTAATGAGATCATTACCCGTCTGCCCCCAAGATGCACGAATCTTTGCAAAGTGGATAAAAGGCAGCGTCTTCTTGAAATAATCCTCTTCTGAAATCACATAGCCTAAAGAAGCACCAGGAAAGAAGCCGAAATGGTTAGACTGATCAAAGATATAAGATCCCTGATAACGCCAAACGACTTCTGCTAGATACTTCTGTTTATAAGCGTAATTCAATCGGCCAAAATAGTTAAGTCGAGCCTCGGTATAACTAGAACCCGTATTATTAATTTCATTTTGTCCACCAGCAAAAAGTTCATCAATAGCCGTTGAGATATAGTATCGACGATATGCCTCATAGGAATCGCCACGCCCTTTAATACGCTCTACACCCAAAGTCGCATTCAGAATATGATTCTCTCCAAAATTACGATTATAATTCAAGATGGCACTCAACTGAATATTATAATTATTCTCAGAAGACTGATTGAGGCGAGCATCATCATATCCTTTCTTTCCTTTTTGAAGTAAAGGCAATCCGTTATCACCATAAGAGGTTCCATCCCAAGAATAGAGATACCAAGGGGTCTGCCAAATCTTTCGGAAACGGAATGTTTTGTCAAAAGAAGCCCCCAACTTCAAAGATAGACCTTGAATATAAGGGATTTGAATGTTCAAACCGAAATCCCCGTTTAATACATAACGTTTGTCACGATCATAACCTGTTTGATCTGTACAAATAACTACAGGGTTATCGCCAAACTCGATATCTGGTCCGGGTGTACCATCAGGCCAATAAGCAGGCATATTTGGTTTTGAACGCATCAACATGCGAAAGATGTTCTCAGATGAACGTGTAGGGAACTTTCGATCTTCTAGACGTCCAGACAGATTCGCAGTCAAGTCTAATCCTTTAGCCAAATTTACATCAAAGTTGGAACGTAAATCGTATTGCTTGTATTTTGTTGCACTATGACGATAGAAACCATCCTGAGTTTTAGCCGACATACTAAGGAAATATCTTGTTCTCTCAGTGCCACCAGATACCGATACATTGGTATTACTCTGAGGTGACCAATCCTTTAGCGTTTCTGCAAACCAATCGGTGTTAGGATATGACCACGGGTCAGAACCATCCGCAAACTTCTTGATTTCGTCAGATGTATATCGAGGCGTATTGCCTGCATAAGAATCTATCTCATTCAAAAGAGTAGCATATTCTGCCGCATTGCACATTTCAGGTACAGTTGTAGGGCGAGACAAACCGTAATTATAAGAGAAATCAACGGTAGGCTTTCCCTGTTTGCCACGTTTGGTAGTAATAATAATAACACCATTAGCAGCTTGTGCACCATAAATTGCAGCCGAAGCATCCTTCATTACAGAAAGCGACTCTATCGTACTAGGGTCAATGCGTTCCAAAGAACGACCAGGTACTCCATCAACAACAACCAAGGGCTCTGCATTACCAAAAGTATTCACACCACGAATGCGAATTGTAGATCCATCATACCCAGGCTCAGCTGTGTTAGATATAGCAAAGACACCAGGTAATCTACCAGCCAATCCATTACTGACATTGGTAACAGGTGCTTTCACCAAATCTTCACCCTTTACACTGGTCACAGCTCCTGAAAGTGTAGCTTTCTTTTGCACACCATATCCAACAACCACAACATCATTAAGAATTTCACTATTTTCCTCTAAATGGACCATCAGTTTATTTTTACCCTTTACAGGCACTTGCAGATTTTTATAACCTACATAAGAAACCAACAACTTAGCATCAGGACTTACTGATATAGTAAAACAACCATCCAAGTCGGTTACTACACCATGACTAGTCCCAGCTTCCTTAACGGTTACTCCAATTAAAGGTTCGTTAGACTTTGCATCTACGATTCGTCCCTGTACATTTCTGGACTGTGCCATTATCGCCGTGGACATCGCACACGCTAGAAATAAAGAAAAAACTCTGTAACTCTTCATAAATTTTATCGTATTAATTGTTATAGTTATATACTTTTTCTATAGAGATTGTATGATTTCAGCCGAAGTTTTCAAGCCCTTTGATTTTATCGTAAGCTTTACTTTTCCTGCCTTTTTTGTACTGCGTACAACAGCAAGAGCACGCCCCTTCCAAGTCTTATGGATTTGATCCACATAAGTATCAGGATCTTTAATATCAGCATTTCCTAAAGCAGCCAACTCTCCCGAACCAGTAACAATAGCCTCCAACTCAACAGATGCATTAGGACATACACGACCTTCCCTGTCTACAATTTCTATTTGAACAAAAGACAGGTCTGCTCCATCAGCCTTCATCTCTCGATTTTCTACCTTAGTGCGAATAGCAACCGGCTCAGAGGCAGAAGACAGCATTTTGGCATCTTTTACTACTCCATTTTCCACCCCCTCGACCTTTAATGTTCCAGGCTTAAATGGCAATGAAAAAACAGCCTTCATCTCCGTTTCACGACCGATACCTTTTTCACCAACTAACTTATCATCCAGGTATAAACGTACTATCGGATATTTAGAATAAACCTCAACCTCAATATCTTTTCCTTCATGCCCAGGCCAATTCCAGCTCTCCCAGGTAGGATAAGCCGTCCAAAGTCCAGTTCTGATTTTTCCATAATAACCATCAGGCTCTCTTACAGCCATATACAATTTCTCTGTATCATTATATAAAAGATTTCGATAATGAGAAATCGGCTTACGCCACCCCGTCAAATCGATGTCGCCACAATAGGCCGCATGCCATGGATAAAGAGAACGCTCATAATGTTCACCAGATACATCCCCATCATACCACCATCTTCCGATACCAGATTCACCTAAGTAATCAATGCCCGTCCAGATGAAATCACCTATAATATAATCAAAATCATGAACCAACGACCAATTTCGGTAGGTATCCTTGGCATAAGATTCCGTCTGCCACATAACCCTATTAGGAACACGCTGATGATCTTCCGCATGTTTATGAATCATATAGTTATAACCCGTAACATCTAATTCTGCAGCTAGAGGATCATAGATATCCCAATCACTATCCCAAGCTGCCAACGCAGAAGTAATAGGACGATTGTCGTATTCACGAATCTTACTAGCCAACTTACGAGCAGTAGTTACAACTTCTATTTTCTTTCGTTCAATGACCTCATTACCAATGCTCCATGCAATAATGGATGGGTGATTTAGATCACGAAGTACCATCCCCTCTATATCCTGCTGCCAATACTTATCAAAAAGCGTGGCATAGTCATGTGGAGTTTTAGCCTCACGCCATCCATCGAATGCTTCATCAATTACAAGCATTCCCAAACGATCACATGCCTCTAGAAAAGCTTCTGATGGCAAGTTATGCGAAGTACGTAAAGCATTGAAACCAGCACTCTTCATCATCTGTACTTTTCTAAATTCAGCCCTATCAAAAGCGGCAGCACCTAAAATTCCATTGTCGTGATGCACACAACCACCATTTAATTCTAACTTCCTGCCATTCAAGAAAAAGCCTTTCACTGAGTAATGAATCGTTCTAATACCAAATGATTGGCTATATGTATCGATTATCTTATCATTATCCAGAATAGATATATGTGCATCATAAAGATTTGGGGCATTGATGTCCCATAATTTAGGGTGAGACACCTTCAATTTCTGTATAACTTCTTTTTTGCCTCTAGCAGGTATTATCACTGTAGAAACTGCATCTTCTGCATCGGCAACCTTTACTGTTACTTTCACTTCCTTATCCACAGAAGTTTCATTATTCAACATAGTTTTTACCTGAACTGTTGCTTGAGATGCAGAAACTTGCGGTATATGAACGGCCACTCCCCAATTCTCTATATGAACTTTGGGTGTATGAATAAGCCATACATGACGATAAATGCCAGAACCAGAATACCAGCGGCAGTTCTTTTGCTGTGAATTATCTACTCTTACAGCCACAACATTTTTCTTACCTGGTATAATTGCAGAGGTCGCATCACAAAAGAAAGAAGTATATCCATAAGGATGCCCACCTATTAATTGACCATTCACATATATTGAAGAGTTCATATATACCCCTTCAAAATAAAGATATACCTTTTCTCCCTTAAGAGATGCAGGAACCATTAACTCTTTACGATACCAGGCAATACCAGCAACACAATACCCCCCATCATTACCAGCTGGGGCCTTTTCGTCTATGGAATGTTCTATACTCCAATCATGTGGTAAGTTCACAATACGCCACTTTGAATCATTATAGTCTGATTTAGAAGCAGCCAGTTCATCCCCCAAGAAAAATTTCCACGAAGAATCTATACGTGTCTTTCTCGGCAATCCTGCCGCATACATAACAGCAGGAAGCAAACACCCAAATCCCATCATCAGCATAATGATAAGCACTCTTTTTTTTATTTTCTTTTTCATATCAATTAAGTTTAAATGTCAAGAAATCTCGAGTGCAAAATAAGGAAAAAGAAAAAAGAAATAGGGATCCTTTTTGTTTCATCGAAGGCTATATCTAGCTCAATGACACAAAAAGAGCCCCTATTGAAGCAATTGAATACCCTATTTAGTTCTGTTTTAAATATTCAGATGGTGTTTGTCCCATTTCATCCTTAAAACATTTCGTAAAATATTTAGGATTTGTAAAACCTAACGAGTAAGCTATTTCTGAAATAGACAGTTTATGCTGTCCCAACATTGTACATGCTTTTTTCATTTTTACGTTTCGAATAAAATCCAAAGGCGACATTCCTGATATCGCTTTAATCTTTCGATATAAAGTAGAACGAGAAAGCAACAGGTCATGTGCTAACTGTTCCTGACCATATTCAGAATCATCAATATGCTTTTCTATCAAGTTCATCACATTCTTTACAAAAGCTTTATCTGCCTCAGACATTTCAGGCATCTGCTGCTTTAAATGACTCTCCTCTATCAACCGTTCTACTCTTGCCTGATTATGATAATGGCGTAAAGCTGAAAGACTAGCCCGGCGACGCACAAAATGGACTATGAAATATATACCAACTAGCGCCAATAGGACATAAACGACAAAAGCCGTCGTAGTTTCATAAAAGGCTGGTCTGCGCACAAGAAGCATAATTTCTCTTGCATCTGTCCAGGAGCCATCAGCTTTCTGCCACCTCAGCATAAAACGATGCTTACCAGAAGGAAGACTGCTATAAAAAACAAAACTATTTTTCATATCAAGATTCATCCAATCAGGATCTACTCCTTCCAATTTGTACTGCACATTTTCAATCCTACCAGGAGCATAAAGTAAAGATGCCACACATATTTTTATATTTCTACTATCTGCAGGTAAATATACAATACCCTCATGGCTATCTTCGTCCGGATTATCAAACATCATACTCATATCATTTAAGAGAATATCAGATACTCGGAAACCAAAGTTATGAGGTAGTTCTTGTTTATCAGGATCATGTTTGATATGTACAAATCCATTATGTCCCCCCGCAAAGACACCTCCATTCAAATCTGGACAAAGAGCTGAACCACGAAAAGCTTTCACAGCAATGTTCTCGCTATTAGCTTCATAACTCGTTTCTCTGAGAGTATGGATATCAATACTCAATAGCTTTTTATTAGTCAATATCCAAATTTTATTTCCAGAAGACTGTATAGACAAAAGAGCACCATCGGATAAATGGCTATAATTCTGACTATGAAACTTCGTTTTGGAAACATCACTTTTAACCAATCTGCTCAAAGAAGTAGTTACCCATAATGCACCTAACTTATCTACACATAGATGTTCTGGCAATTCACCTACAGACAAAACGTTCATATTTCCTACGGTTCTTGAAACAATACTATGACCATCGAAAGAATACCGATAGATATTATTCCCTTTTACACCCCAAACGCTACCCTTATTATCCACCGTAAACGCATCAGGACGAAGAATCTCCTTGCCTGATGTATAAACAGCTGCAGCATGAGGCTTATGCACATATAAATTCGTTGAAGTAAGAATCCACAAATTGCCATCTTTATCTTCATTCATATCTACAATCTCACCAGGATTTGCCAATACAGCATTCATTTGAACATCCTCTCCCAATTGAATCGCATGAGACTTTCTTACAGCCTTGACTATGCGATTTTGATTACGTAGCTTCAACCACATTCCACCTGTATGAGAACGCTTCATCAAGGAAACCTCTCCCAAACCAAGAGTACTTCCGGATGTCATAGTTCCATTCTTTAAATCATAGAGCAATACCCCATAACGATCTTGTCCCATCCATAGCATATCAGCTCCATCATAACCAAGATTAACAATATTAGCATCATAATGAAGCGTCTCCTTCAGATTAGGTAATGTATAACTCACAGCTCCAGAATGATCAAAGTAAATTGTATATCCCATATCATATGAACCCAACCAAAGATTTCCTTCACGATCTTTCAATATCATAGTGAACATCTTATGAGGATCTATAATTCCGGATATATCAACTGGTTCCAATTTACCTTTCTGGTATTTCATTGCGTGTAACTCATCGTAAGAAAGCATCCATAAATAGCCTAACTGATCATCCTGAGCCATACTAAAGAAAATCTTATCTTCTGCATTCGTACCGGAGATTTTCACTATCTGTCGCTGATAACATGTAGAGTCGGACGCCTTAGGATTAAAAAGCCACAATCCTTCACCCCAAGTACCTATCCAATAATGTCCCTGCTTATCCTGTAACATTGTATAGGGAGTAGCACCTTGAGGCATTGGGGGATATTTTATAAAGGCATTCCGTACCTTATCATAAGCAAACAATCCACAACAGGTCATTACCCAAAGGCGATTATCACGATCCACATACAATTGGCGGAAACCTATATCCTGGGAATCTTTTTGCAAACCATAAGCAACAACCTGTTTTCCATCCGGGGAACAACGAAAAACATGATTGCCTGCAGCTACCCAAACTTCTTCTGTAGAAGGATTGGTGACAATATCCGTAATTGCTAAATCTTTTATTCTTTTATCTAGTATCTTCGTTGTCTTCCAAGTCTGCTTATCGTATAAAGTAATTCCTACACCAGTAGCTATCCACACATAACGATCATTATCTGTAATATATACAACACGATTATCAGACAATAAATCTGAATGTTTATAATTAGATCTAAATGTATGTAAACGATAACCATCATACCTAGCCAAACCTGATGTCATACCAAACCACAAGTATCCAGCACGATCTTGATAGATATCAAAGACCTCATTAGAATACAACTGATAGAAAAAAGGAATAGGACGTGCCACCATATGCTGAGCTTTTACATCATTATAAGTGCAAAAGCTAATACATATAAAAATACACCTTATTATATAAATAACATCTAGGTTTTTATTTTTTGCCATAAGTAAGTTATTCTTTAAAATGACTGTTAATTACATTAAGACAATACAAAGATAGACTTTCATAACCTATATCTTACCCATATTGAATATAAAGAATCCCCTGCCAATCGAACACCTAAGTAATCGACTAGAGGGGAATTCTCACGGATCCATTTATATATAAGCTATAGCTTAATCCTTATTACTACGCTTGCGCTCCAAGTGATCGAGAATCACCTTGCGCATACGCATACTCTTAGGAGTTACCTCTACGTACTCATCCTCGCGGATGTACTCCAGGCACTCCTCAAGGCTCATCACGGTCTTAGGAATCACGCGGGCCTTGTCGTCAGAACCAGAAGCACGGACGTTGGTCAACTGCTTTGCCTTGGTTACATTAACCACCAGGTCGTTGTCGTGAACATGCTCACCAACAACCTCGCCGCCGTAAA
>ERZ1031885.692-NODE-692-length-13375-cov-3.921697_pt1 | contig 13375 bp, 9 predicted proteins | sample MGYA00518168_ERZ1031885 | MGnify/ENA primary metagenome ERZ1031885 (study PRJEB33719, sample SAMN04261269) | wastewater metagenome | biome: rural village; feature: human; material: feces | host: Homo sapiens | place: El Salvador | collected 2014-01-14 ...
GCATGTCCTCGCGTTGCTCGTCAGTTTTCTGCGATTGGCCGATGAACGGCGGGTTTTCTACAAAGTTCAGAAAAGCTTTAACAGCCTTATCTGTGAAAGTACCGTTTGAGAATGGTTTCAGAACCTTCGCCTTTTCCAATATAGAGGCTCTAGCAGAGCTCAATGTCCCAGCTCCGTTGACGGCTTTGTTTGCCATGTCGACAATTCTGTCTTCTACACCTTTTAGCTGTGATTTATATTGAGGACATTCTAAAGCTAATTTAAGCTGGGATAAAGTTTTAGCTACAAAAAGCTCATCATACAACTCTTTATCTTTTCTCAATGAATTTTGTAAAGTTTTGCTTCTTGATATTTTATCGCATACGTAGTCAATGAATTCCGGATTTCTTATAGCGTGGTCGTATACAAGCATTTTCCAACTATTAGTAAATCCATCGCCGTCTTGAAGTTGTTTAATCAATTTATTTATGTATTTAACTTCAAAATCTTTCAGGGTGTCACTCTCTTTATTAACGAAATTATTAGACGTGATGTAATTTATCCCATATTCTTTATCCCCTAATCCACGTTCGATAGCAGCGTGGAGAGAGTGAATAGTTTCATGGAGTATAGTAGGTGTACTTTTATCCCCAGATAATGCATCTTGGAAAATTCTGATTACGTTATATTCAGAATAAGTTCTACCGAGAGCTCCAGTCTTTTCCTTTTGCCCATCATAAATAAACACGGTTGCCATATCGTCAATAGCTTCCGCAATTTTCGATTGCAACCGTGGTGGTAAATTCCCAAAGGAATCATTTATTAATTTGTTTAAAGTGGGGCCGTCGATACTTACCCCTTCTGGAGTTGCCAGATGGAGAGCTTTTTTTAGCTTGTTGCCAAGTTTGGTTAGTCTATATTCGGGTCCAACCCCCCCACTGGCTTGCTGTACTTGTCCAGAAACTCTCTGTCTCTTTCCCAGAGCTTCTTGTCCACTTCTTCCTGCGTCATTCCTTCTGGGAGGGTAAGAATTCCGTTGCACCACATCCCCCTCCAAATGCTCGGGTCCGTTACTCCCTCTGGCATCGGAGGTAGTTTCGTCGGTCTGTACATTACTATCTTCTCCTTTCACTGTATGCCCATCCGTTAAGAACTGTTCCTGGTCTTCCTTACTGAGTTGGTCGAAAATATCTTTAGATGTATCATCCGGGAAGAAAGATCGAGAAGCATCTGTGACATGGACTCCATTTTCCTTCGTAACCTTGATGTTATCTGGTTCTGTATCTATATTATAATAAGCTGAGAGATAATCTGCAATATCTTCTTTGTCGGCGTCTTTTAACTTTACTTTGTCTCCACCGAATACTTCAATTTCACCTTTGGAGATTCTAACATCCATATCAGAAACAGAAGAAGTTACCATTTCATCTTCGTATTTATAAGATAAAGGCTTGGAGGTGGTTATCCTTTCTTCCTTTGTGTTCGCTAAGTATGTGCCTTCGTTATTTTTCTTTTCTCGAGCTTTCTTCTCTTCTACTTGGGCTTGTGATTTTGCATCTTCTTCGACTGCTTGTTTTTTGTATTTTTCGTATTCTGCCTTAGCTTTGCTTACTTCCTCTTTCGTATATTTACCAGATTCAACGAGGTTTTTGAGAGCTTTATCTCCGGGGAACTTTACGGCTCTCGCCACTTTAACAGGACCGTCGCTAACCCATGTGACGATATCAGGAACAAGATGCTCCTTGACATTGCCTCTCTGGATGTATATACTTCTATATTTATCTTTACTGAGTGTTGCGGCTCGTCCTTTATATTCCTTTTCAAGTTCTTCGTGATGGAGGAAATAGTGGATAGGGTCATGCTTAGCCAAATGCTTACCCCGGATTTCCTTAGCTAAAGCTTTGCCAGCTGAGTGAACAGCCTTGACTTCTTCTTCTTTCCCTTTTGATTTCGCTTCATTGAGCGCAGTTCTTGCCTTTTTGGCTTTTGTAGCTACGGAGATTTTTTTGACAGGTTTTGCTTCCGATTTTGATTTGCTTTCGTCATTTTGGGCCTCTGACATGATATTCAATAAATCCTGAGAGCTACCCTCTACCGGCTTGAGTGTTGTCTTTTGGATTTCCTTTTTATTTTCATAACTTCTCCGTGCCCGTTCTCTATTCTTTTCGTCAGATACCTGTTTTGCCTGTCTATCTACTTCAGCTATTTTCTGCTGTATATTCTGGATGTGGTCTTGAGGATTGTATTTATCTTGAGTGCGGGCATTTACGTATGAAGTGACAGCTTCCTTGACGGATTCACGGTATTTCTTAGGGAACTTAGACAGGAGGCGGCTCATACTGAGGCCCTTTTTATAATTAAAGAAGTTTTCTGTGAAGTTGTGGAGTTCGGTAATAGCCTCTTTATCTCTGCCTTTATTCGCGTATTGAGATAATTTTTGAGCGAATGGGGATTTAATCGTCACTTCATGGGATTTATCGACACGCTGTTTTTCAAAGCCTCGGACAGCATCTACTTCAGCAATCTTGTCCCGTTTGGCAATCTTGGCATTAGCCATCTCAATTTGACGGCGCTGTTCCTTGGCAGACAAACCTTCCATTTTCTTAGCGTTAAGCGTAACCCCTCTGTTTTCATTACTGGAGTTGATATGCTGGACCATGTCCATATGGTTCTTTTTGCTGACGATAGTCTGCGTCTTGGCCCTATTTTCAGCACGAGCTTTACCGGACAAAGCCTTAATCTGATTACGGATTTTAGGGGTAATCTCTCCCCCGGCACCTTTCGTGATTTCCTGTTTTACCTCATTGGGAAGGGAATCGAATTTCCCGTCGGACGTGTAATATTTAGAATGGACGCCATTTTTCGCAAAGTCGTCCTTGATAGCCTGTTCGGTCTCCTTCTGCTTCCCTTTCTTCTGGGTTTCGTAGGAACGTGTTGCGGCGGCAGAACTTGCTCTCAAGGTCTTAGAGATACCGGCGTCATCGGGAGTAAGCCCCAGCTTATTGAGCCGTGCTTTACCGGCATCAGAAATATCTCCGCCCTTGGGCTTATAGAAGTCGCTATGAGTCCCGTTCTGCTTAATATCCTCTTGGATAGCATTTACGGCGGTAGCTACATTCTTCATATGCTGTTCTTTATCAGCTTTACGATTGGCTACTTCCTGTACGTGGATTTCCTTACGCTGTGCCGGGAAGAAGCCCGTATTCGGAGAAATGCTGTTAGCGTTATCTAATTCCTGCTGGGAAATAGGAAGCCCCAACTCATTTTTCTTCTGAATGAGGGCCTGAGCTGTAGCTTGACGGTAGCGGTCGTTATTCCGTTGTTGGAGGATAGCGGCTACTGGTTGTGCGCTCTTGCTGTCAGAGATGATTGGTAGATTGGGAGATTCTATCATGGCCTTAACGAGATCGTCCCGTTCCGGGCCTGTCATCATAGACGTACCGTGTACCGGATTATAACCAAGGACGCTTGCTTCTCCGTTATCAATCAGGTTCGCAATAGCCTGATTAGCCGAATATTGGTCGTCGCTCTTCCCGTAAGCTTCCTGTTCAGCTAAGTCATACTCCGTGGGGTTATTCATCTTGTCCATGAGCTGTTGAGTGAAGTCTTTGGGACCTGTCGGTACAGAAGGTTCACTAACCGGTTGAGGAGTTGGTGCTTCCTGGGAACTCATTGGGATGTCATCTAAATCCTGCTGAGTAAGTTCGGTTTCGTCAATAGGGGTATTTTCTGTAACCGGGGCTTCGTCTTGGATAGATTCTTCAACATTGGGAGTGCCTTCCTGTGTGTGAACAGCGTCATCAATCGGGCTGGGGACGACCTTTTCTTCCCCGGTAGTGTCTACCCGTCTTGCTCTACGATGACCGATACCACCAAGGAGGCCCATCGGAATCATGCCCATACCAGCCATAAATATCTGGTCCTTGGATTCGTCTCCCATTTCGAGAGGATTGTAATTAACATTTTCTCCAGTGATAGCGCTGTTTTGGAACTCGTTCTGCAACCCTTCTGTATAGGACTCTACCGCCATACCTGGGACGCTATGAGTAAGAACTCTAGTGGCGTAATTTTTGTCTGCGAAGTCTGCTACTTTGCCACCGAAATCAGACAGGGAACCAAGAAGCCCCTTCCCGGCTTCTTGTTCAGTGGATTCCGTTGCTCTACCGAGTAATCTCTTAGGAGCGTTCGCGGCCCCTTTGAACATCCCCATTTCAACAGCATTGGAGGCGATGGACATGCCGATATTATCCATAAAGTCAGTATCCATAGCGTTACGGGCTTCTTCCTGGGTAGCTCCGTTCTGAATGGCCTGGTTGTACGTGTCACCAGCTTCAGAAGCGGCATCAAGATAACCACCAGCCACGTTACCAACAACCTCTGGAGTAGCCTTGAAAGCGGCTCTGGCAATCCTTGCTCCCGTACTCAATTCGCTAGCATCCGTACCAACGGCGATTGCTTTTTCTAAGGTAGAAGCGGCTTTAGCTAATTTTGCGGCTCGTGCCGCTTTTAATCCAGCTCCTACAGCTAACCCACCAACACCACCGGTGGCGTAGGTTACGGCGGCAGTAGCAGCAAGGTCAGGAGCGGAAGAACCTGCAAGATTGAAGGCGGTGTAAGTAAGGCCATTTGGGTCGGTGATGAAATCAAAGAGACTGTCATTGCGAGTGAACTGCCGTCTTGCCTGTCGTCCCTGAGCAAGTGCATCTCCAAAATCTTCGAGACCTTGTCCGAACCCAAGTTCCTGATTCATATAAGCACCGATAGAACCGAGGCTGGTGCCTAACCCGTTGAGAGTACCGTTGATAGCGGTGTCTAAAAACCCACCATCACCAAAGGAATCATACGTCCCTCCGTCATCTGGGGCAATGACGCTATCTAGGTATTGGTCACTTGCCGCAGCTCTATCGTATAAGGCCTGAAGATAATCTTCTGTAGTTCTTCCTGCCATTTAATCCCTCCTAATCAAACATCGTGTTTCGTCCACCCGAAGAATCTCGAAATTGGGTTATTTGTCCATGTATGGTCTTGGTCGCTCATATCATCGCCATACCAATCTTTCAATTTATTTATCGTGTTGTATTCTACTTCTTGTCCGTATGCACTGCCCGGGCCACCATCAGGTTCAAGCAGAGATAAGGTATTAATGTTTTCATCTTCGGCATTTTGAAGAGCTTCTTTAATTTGGTCTCCAGACATGCTACCATCAGAGGCAGCTTGGAGAACTTGCTGGAACGGAGCACTGAGAGTTTCTTTAATCTTTGCAATATCCCCAATGGAGTAATGAGGTCCCTTGCCGGAACTGCCTCCGCCTCCATATCTACTTCCACCACCAGTACTTCTAGCGGCGGCAAGAGCCAATCTCTGTTCTTCGATTTGAGCCTGCCGGTCTTGGATTGCTTTCTTGAGGTCGAATTCCTTCTGCCAGTTATCCTGTGCCTGTTTAGCCTGCTGTTGCTGGAAGTTATAGTTCCGTTCGGCATTATTCATCTGTACCTGTGTTTTTAAGAGGTCACTGCTATTAACGAATTGGTCATCATTCGTCGGCAAATTAATCCCAAACATCTTGGCCATAGCCGCGTAACCACGTCGATTATCTACACTGCCACTACCGTTAATAAGTTGTGCTAACTGCATAGCCTGCTTCAGCCGGGTTTGCTGGTTTGCTTGGTCGATTTGGTCTTTTAAATCCGCGTCACGATTATCATTCAGTTGTTTAGCGCTGTCTTTCATCCATCGGGCCACGTCCGGATTCAGGAACAAAAGGTCCCCCTGATAATCTCGGTCGGTCAGGTAATGGATTCGTTTTTCGTGAGCATATGACCGAGTTGGCTGAGACAATATGTCCATAAGGCTCTGTTGGTCGAATGGTTCGTTCGGATTACTTGTCCTGATTTTCGCAGCCAAATTAATGAATGGGTTTCCGTTCGCATCCTTGGCTTGGAAATTGAAACTGCCACCTTGGCCACCGGTTTTAATGATAGCCGTCGGCTGAAGGCCTCCCATTTGCGTAGCGTCACTACCGTGTACGATCTGGTTCTGTGAACTAGAGTTCCCGTAATAACCACCATTCCCATCCGAGAGGACGATATGGTCATTATCCCCATAAACGATTGCGTCGCCGGGTCCAGCCGCTCCTGCTTGGTAAGGTACAATCGGGATTCCGGCCTGCTTGGCGTCGGACACCATACCGGGAACTGAATATTGGCCGTTATTATACTCGTTAACAAGGAACTGGCTGTTACCGGCCCCCATAAGGCCTACAGCTTCTGCACATCCATTAGTGCCATTCTTCATCGTCTGGCCTAAGAAGCCATCTGCGTAAGAGATTGTCATACACCTCCCATCATGGAATACATCTTGTTCATGTGATTCAACTTATCTCTCAAAAGCCCTTGTTGGGCTGTCCTCTGCTGTTGCTCAAACTGAGCCTTCTGCACCTGCATATTGTATTTCCGGTCGTTTTCTGCGTCCTGTATCATGCTATCGAGCATATCTCCGCTATTAGCGTATTGGTCGACGTTACTGGGAACATCAATGCCAATAGATTTCATTAACCCTGCATACATTCCTTTATTGTCTACGTTGTTACTTTTATTAATCAGGTTGATAGCACTGATTCCCTTTCGTAAATTATTCTGTAGTATCTGCTGACCCATATTATCCTTGATTTCATCGATGCGGTTCTGCATCAAAGTCTGAGATGTCGGCTTAACCAGCTTGGCTACGTCTGGACTCATAAAGTTCGTATCGTTGACATAATCCCGGCTTGTCAGTTTTTGGGCATCGATGGCGTTCCTCACATCCGGATTAGACTGAGCCATGATTTCAGAGATGCTTTTGTAGTCAAAAGGCTCGTTTGGATCGCTCGTCCGCAAGTGTGTCAGGATATTTAAGAAAGGACGATTCTGAGCATCTTTTGCTTGAAAGTTAAACGTACCCTTTCCTGAACCACCCAGATTGTTATAGTTCTGCTGTACCTGAGCTAAATACTGGTCAGCCATCGGGCCAGCTCCGTTATAAGCTCTAACCCCAGCCCATGTGTCGCCACCTTGTTCATCAATTTTTTTCTTTAGGATGAGCATACCACCTAAGGCGTTCTGTTGGGGGTCTGTGGCCCAGTCAGGGTATAAGTCATTAACCCCATAGTCTGCGGCTGAACCGTCGGTAATCTGCATCAAACCGCCACCGTCAGCCATATTGATTGCGTTTACGTCGTCGCCACCAGTTTCACGAGCAGCGATAGCAAGAGCAATATTCGGGTCTATCCCATATTGATTGGCTGCATCTACGATGTAACTTGCATATCCTGCCATTCATTCCTCCTATTGATTGACATACTTTTGTAATCCACCGAAGTTAAAATAATTACCAAGAGGCTGTGCATCCTGTAAAGTCATAGGGGTGGTGCTCGGTGTATTTAGTTTCAGGTTCAAGGGCTGTGCTTGAGGAAGGTTTGGCTGTAAGGGTCCTTGGGACATTGCGTTGTACGGGTTGGCATTGTTGTAATCTACAAACTTCTGGTACTTTTTGTCACCTTTGCCGTTAATAGTCTTACCTTTGTTCGATTCCTCGAAATTCTTTGTATAGTTGGCTCGATTCAACCCCATATTATAAGTTCCTGTTCCCCAATCAGAGGAAGAGAAGTCTACATAAGGATTGATAGTTTGTGCCGCACTCATTGCCGCCTGACGATACGATTGGAGAGGGGTTGCCTGCCCGCTCTTTACGTAATTCAAGGCATCTGCCATAGCTGTATCATTAATGTCGGCACCGGGATGAACCTTCTTAATCCAGTTGACCATTGCATCATAATTTGCTTGGGACTGATTATCGTTGTAAGCCTTAGCCAAGCTATTACCTTCGTTCTGTAAATTGTTCTTGGCTGTATCATAAGCGTTATACGCCCCTTGCAGAGCTTGGTTCTGCTGGTTCTGAATATCGTAAAGCTCCTGTGCTTTTTGGTTATTCTGTTGCTTACCAGCTTCACGAGCTGTTCTGGCTTCATAAGCTTTCCCCAGAGCAAGCCCGGCAATCTGCCCAAGATTATACCAAGGGTCCGTGGCGGGGTTATCCTTAATAACAAACATTCGCTTACCTCCTATCGTCTACCACCGAAGAAACTGCTACCCATACCGACCAAACCGCCTAAGAAGTTCCCGAATCCACCACTGGATTGCGTAACATAACCACGGTTATTATTGTTGTTGTTACCGATAGCCGAAAGAGCATCTGTATTCGCTTTCTGAGTACCTGTCGCGGCATTAAAGTAATCCGTGGCCTGTCTGCGGCTCTGTTCGGCTGCTTGTGCTTGTGTATTGAATCCGTTCTGCAACCAGCCTTCTCGTGTATTGAGAAGATTGTTGTAGAGGTTTACGTCATTTGTGTAATCTTTACTCATCTGGGCTGACAGGTTCTTCTGCCAATCATTTGTTGCTGTATTCATTCGAGAACTACCAATAACTCCGTTCTTAGCCATCTGCTGAAGGCCCTGCCCCATGGTATTTTCATATAACCGGTTATAATAATTCTGTCTGGCCGTCTGCCATTGGGAAGGTAAATTTCCATCGAGAAGGTTGGCCTGTCGGTCAAGAATGTCCTGAATATTGCTAGAATATGTATCAAACACTTTTCCCCAGTCCGGATCGTATGTTTTATTGATGTTAGACATCCCTTTAGCAATTAAGGCGTCAATCCCGGGTTGGATGGTCTGCATGTATCTAACCTGCTGTGCATAAAGTTGTCTTTCTTCCGGTGACAACGGTCTTTCATGGTACTCAGTCTTACTTTTCCCCATTCATACCTCCAATTCAAAAATATATTCTGTAGGCTGGCCATATTCTTCAATCGAATCCACCATAGTAGCTCCACTAAGTTTAGCATAAGCTATGGGATTTCTCGTTGTGAATGTTCTGAGCTTGCTTATACCGATGTGCCTTGCCATCCCCTCGTAGATGGCCAGCATTGTTTTGAGATTTCCGCTGGTCGGGCCAATCTCTATAACATTTGGCTTAACACCGTATGTAGAAAGGCTCCCGTCCGGCATTAATAGCACGAACGGGAATCTCTTTAAATCCCAATCCTCAAAGAAATGAGACTTCAACTTCTTATCATATTTTTCTATGTAGAACAATACATTTTTTGTATTAACCATAAGGACTCCCATCTGAATCACTTACTGACCCGTCGAATGTACCTTGTCCCCAACTACTACCGTGACTCCAGCTACTTCCTCTCCCGGAGGATGTACCATCCGATGTCATTGTTACGTATTGTTGGACGATAACAGCAGCCCATAAATGCCACACAATAATATCGTCTGTCTCGAAGGTAAAAGTCATCTTATCGGCTCTTATTTGCGTCTTAAACTCTTCTCTCTGTTTTTCTTTTGTCCAGTTCCAATCCCAAGACACGTCATTAACCGTGAGTTTGGCTGTACCTGCATCTTCACTATCTATAATGAGATGGGAACGGTATAATGTCATGACATTTAAATCACCGAGGATAGCGGAAACGATTCTCTGGTGAATCTTAGTCTCTTTTCCTGCTACCCTGTCGGTATGGTTCGATGATGACAATTCAAAAAGTTCTTTCCCACATCCGACTAAGGTCTTTTCTGTACCCTCGGCGATTGTCTGAATAGGACGGGGGAAAATCCATTTTGTAAAAGCTCCAAGTTGGTAATGATACACATAGATTACCGGGCCATTGTTTGGATTAACAAATAGCTGATGCGTTCTCTGACTCTTGAAAAGCCATGGGGCCCCTGTATCCTTTTTCATTTCTGGATTCATGGCTTCCCCGATTTCCTGCGATTTGAAGTTACCATAGGTTTCTGTGGTCTGGAGTGACCTAAGCCCTTGCCGGGAAAAATAAACAACATCTTCCCCAAGGTTTGTCATAGCGTCCCGGGCGATAAAATCACTATCCGTTCCAACCAAAGTTACATTCCAATCTTCCGGTTCATTAGCTATTTTATATATACGACCATTAGCCTTGAAGACGATCAGCTCAGAGGCCAAGGGGTAAATTCCAACTACAGCTGAAACGTCGCCCACATCCAAATCTTTCATTGCGGATGCGTCGTTACTGTTTTCTGTCCAGTTCATTGGGTCAAGGACTCCGGAATATTTTATATTATTCGTGCTAGAGTGAGTAACAAGAACACGACTAAACCGTTCCATAACCTCGTCACATTCTGGCATTTGTTCATTGGTATTTATACTCGTACCGCTATATTCGTAGTATTGTAATTTTGAGCCACTCGAAATAAGTAATTTTGTCCCGTTTGCGTTCGTGAACCTAGCTAGTTGAGGTTTATGGGTAACATCTCCGTTGATAGTTCCTATGAACGTGGGGGTTTTACCGAACTCGTAAGTATACACATTTTTGTTCTTGAGGAAAACGATATAGTTATTCAATCCGTAGTCGTACCAGATATACAAAATATCAGCCGGGAACGTATAGAGTGGAGAGCCTAATCCTCGACGAGATATGAGGCGTTCCCCTTCTGAATCGAATTCCATATTCTCAATAACTTGGGCACGGTTTTCTTTTGAATGAAGGAGCCAAGGGTCAGTGGCTACATCCATCCCTCCGACCAGCGAGCCAATATCAAACTCCTTGACCCTCTTTGATTTTCCTACTTGTTTAGCCAGTTATATCACCTACCTTTAACAATATGCCGTCAACATTTGCTTTCAGCATTTCCAACTATATTTTTTACCTCTTGGTATATTCGCCCCCATATGTAAGCACAAAATATTATAATTACTGTTAGGGTTAATGATGTAATAATAGAAGTGAGCAATTTATTCTCCTTTTTAGTTGTAAGATTTTAGATATTGAGGTGATTTTTATGAAACTGCCAAATGGATACGGGAGTATCACAAAGCTATCTGGGAATCGTCGCAGGCCCTACGCCGTCCGCCGAACGATTGATGGTCAACAGAAGTATCTTGCATATTTTGCTGCCGTTAGTGATGCGCTTGCTTATCTTGTCGAGCTTAATAAATGTCCGGCAATCCTCGGCTCAGACATTACATTTGCGGATGCATACTGCTTTGAAATGGCCGAGCGACGCAAGCGCATCGCGGATGTCACGGCTCAGAATTATGACATCGCATTTAAAAAGTGCGCCGCAATACATAACAAGCGATTAATGGATTTAACCGTGACCGACCTACAGAGCATTATTAAGACAATGTCTGCATCTGGTATCCGGCATCCGATGCAGAAAAAAGTGCGGCAGGTTATGCATAATGTCTATCGCTATGCAGTCAAGTATCAGCTCATTGCACCGACTGCCGATATTAGCTATTTTATTGATATTGACCCACCGAAACGTAAATATAAGAAAAACCCCTTCAATACGAGGCAACTGAACCGCGTAAAAGCGATTGCGGATAATAGAGAGCACCCCCTTTCTCCGATAGCTATGGCCATCATTATGATGTGCTACAGCGGACCACGCCCGTCCGAATTTCTGCATGTACTCAAATCTGACGTTAAACTCAAACAGAGATTTTATCGCATCCGTGAAAGTAAGACCGCCGCTGGGAGGAACCGTATTGTACCAATAAACAAGAAAGTCCTGCCCTACTATGAATACTGGATGAGCCGCGACGGAGTCACGCTTATCACTGATGATGACGGGCAACCACTCACGTACCATCAATTTCTGACACGTTTTCGTCACGTTATGGACGCCTCGCGCTGTCATCATACACCACACGAGTGCCGCCACACCTGTGCGACATGGCTTAATAACAAGGGAGCCAATAAACTGGCCACAAAGCGTATTCTTGGACATGCAGTACAGGACGTTACGGACGGGATATATACTCATCCATCTGTCCGTCAACTACGTCGTGCTATAGACCTTTTGTAACTAACGTGTCACTTTTCCGTTTTGTCGATAAGACTAATTCATAGTGTTCCACTTCTTTCATATATGTAACTTTTCCGCGCTATAGGAACAATGCCAAAAATCCAAGCGTCTATGCCGCTTTCTGGCAGATTTCTTTTCCTATTGCATAGATATTTTGTCAATATAGCTCACTGTCGGAGAATTGCCGAAGATTGAAGGTACCTTTGGTTGTGCTGTTCCCGGTTATCACATCAATTTTGCAAACGGGGTTTTCTCTAGTACATATTTTGGCGATAAGACAGGGATTATTACTGACGGCACAACCCGCAACGGGATAATTTATGGCTATCACATTGAGTTTGGCGGTAACCAATATCACAACAATACTGCTCCTTGTGTATCCTGCTTTTGCTGGAAGCGTACTGCTTGACTGTCGGGGAAATGCCGTATACGGAACTTGGAACTACTTATGTTTATGGTAACTCAAATCAAATAGTAGGGTGGCTCAATGGCCTGGGCAATGGGTCACATTTAACATACAGAGCGCTAAGATTTGGTAGCGATGAATATCACAATAATTTACCTCCATGTCTTACCGCTTACCTTTGGGTAAGAACGAACTATCTGTCGGAATTGAACCAATATGCCATAATCTGGGTGAAAAACAATACTTCTAAAAACATTGAATGCCATGGTCTTGACGTGGGGATGACAAATACCGCTAAGCCGAACGACTGGTGCCGCGCCCCTAAAAACAACGCCGTTAGGGCGGGTTTTGATTGCCGTAATGAAGCAATCAATATGATGGGACCCCATATAGCCGCATATTGCTGGAAGCGTACCGCTTAGCTGTCGGAGAAATGCCAGTGCGAACTTGCCTTTTTTATCTAAATAGCACAAGCTCGACTATTCAAAACTATGCCATTGTAAACGCAAAATCTGACTCTATCGTTCCCGGTCAATGGGGGTACTGCAATATCAGTGATGCAAAAAGCTACGGCTTTCCTGACGCCCAAATTGATATCGGGATACGTCACAATAACGTCGCCCCATGTATATCTGCTTACTTATGGCAACGCAAAGCTTAGGTCGTTCGGAGCCAGCAATAACAGGCCACAACAGGTGATATATTATTATGATGCTTATTGCCCGTACCGTCCAAGAAGGCCCCAATATATTGATTCGAAAACGTGTCATTATTCGGGACGCATACTGCTGTCAATGACCATCGTTGCTGCGGGTTCATAGCGGTAGTAACGTATGCAGCTGTCGGGACTTTGGCTGGAATATTCGGCAATTCCCCGACAGTCACACGGTACGTTTCCAGAGATAAACGGCTATTCCAGGTGAGATATTATTGTGGCGTTGATTATTGCCGAAAGATATGCTAATCGTCGCTCCACGAACATTTTCCGTTGAAGATGACGGGAACCGCGCATTACTAACAGAACTGTGTAATACACCACTTTCTGCTTTGTTTGAACCCCATATTAAGTATTTCTCGACAGAACCAGACACTTTCGGCAACTC
>ERZ1031885.694-NODE-694-length-13351-cov-7.789110_pt1 | contig 13351 bp, 9 predicted proteins | sample MGYA00518168_ERZ1031885 | MGnify/ENA primary metagenome ERZ1031885 (study PRJEB33719, sample SAMN04261269) | wastewater metagenome | biome: rural village; feature: human; material: feces | host: Homo sapiens | place: El Salvador | collected 2014-01-14 ...
ATTTTCTAATCCAGGCACTAGTATTGCGTTTTCTAAATAACTGGCATTTAACTCAACTCCCAAATCAAGTGAGGAGTTAGGAGTGAGGAGTTAGGAGTGAAGGTACGGCGCATAAAAATAGGAAGCGCCGCGGAATTTTATATAAGAAGGGGTATTGGGGCACTATATGAATGGTGTGCCCCTTCCAGCACTTCTCACTAAGTCCAGAAGTTAACAAATCGCTATACCAGCTACCAGTCGCTAGTCACTCATCCCTGCCTTCTCGCAGATCCACTTCGCGGCCTCTTCATACCCTTCTCCGGTCTTTCCGCTGACCTTGAAGACGGGCGCATTCTTATTCAGATGGCGGATGCCTTTCATGAAGAACTCTTCATCGAAGTCCAGATAGGGCATGAGGTCGACCTTGTTCAAGAGGATCATATCCGCTTTTTCAAAAGCGAGCGGATACTTGTACGGCTTGTCGCTGCCGTCTGCCACGCTGACGATGAGGAGCTTCATGTGCTCGCCGATATCCAGCTCGGCAGGGCAGACGAGATTTCCGACATTTTCGATGAAGAGGATGCCCGGCGCATCGAAATCCATGGTGTGTACCGCGTTATGCACGAGCGGCGCATCCAGATGACAGGCGCCGAAGGTATTGATCTGCGCCGCCTTCACCTGCTGCTTTCTGAGGCGCTCGGTATCGATGTCGGACTCGATATCGCCTTCAATGACATAGACCTTGCGCGCGATGTACTTCATGAGCTGCTCGAGCGAGGTGGTCTTGCCCGTCCCCGGTGCGCCCATGACATTGACAGCGAAAATATTCCGTTCCGTTAGGTAATGTCTGACATGTTCGGCAATGTGATTGTTATGGGCGTAGATATTCTCCATCACGCCAGCTTTGACCATATGCATAGTGATTCTCCTTTTCTATTTGATCTCTAAATCTACACTTTCGATATAAAATTCTTTCCCGATCTCTGTCGGGGAGCCATCGCCGCCGCAGTGGGGACAGGTGAACGAGAAGCGCTTCCGTTCAAAAAGAGCGCCGCATCGGTCGCAGCGCATCTTCGGCTTGATATCCCGGATGGTCAGCCGTGCGCCTTCGCAAAGGGTGCCTTCGGATATCGCGTCAAAGTACATCTGGATGGACTCTCCGATGAATCCCGAGTCCTCCCCCACGACGAGATGGATCGCTTTGACAAGACCGCCCTTTTCACGGGCCGTCTTGTCTGCGATGCGGACGATCTCCAATGTCACCGGATACTCATGCATGGGGCTCATCCTTCTTGACGGTCGGACGCGGACGAACGGGACGCACCGGTGCTTTCCCGGTGAGCGTCAGCACGAGGGCTTTGTCCTCGCCTTCCTCCCACTCTTCCTTCATCGCAAGGCACTTCGCCGGACAATTCTCTGCGCATACACCGCACGCCACGCATTTCTCGCGGTCGATCGTCCACTTCCGTGTCTTTCGGTCGATCGTGATCGCCTGCATCGGGCAGCTGTGCTCACAGCGTCCGCAGAAGAGGCATTTCTCGATGTCATTCCTTACATGATGCGGATTCTCCGACTGCGGCGCATCCTTTGCCAGTTCCGGAGCAGGGACTGCCTTCGGTGGTTCTGCGGCAGGCTTTGCAGCTTCCGCCGGCTTGGCCGCCGGACGGACGGGACGCACAGGAGCCTTCCCGGTGAGCATCAGCACGAGGGCTTTGTCCTCGCCTTCCTCCCACTCTTCCTTCATCGCAAGGCACTTCGCCGGACAATTCTCTGCGCATACACCGCACGCCACGCATTTCTCGCGGTCGATCGTCCACTTCCGTGTCTTTCGGTCGATCGTGATCGCCTGCATCGGGCAGCTGTGCTCACAGCGTCCGCAGAAGAGGCATTTCTCGATGGTATTCTTCACATGATGCGGATTCTCCGACTGCGGCACATCCTTTACCGGTTCCGGAGCAGGGACTGCTTTCGGTGGTTCTGCGACAGGCTTTGCAGTTTCCGCCGGCTTGGCCGCCGGACGGACGGGACGCACCGGAGCCTTTCCCGTGAGCGTCAGCACGAGGGCTTTGTCCTCGCCTTCCTCCCACTCTTCCTTCATCGCAAGGCACTTCGCCGGACAATTCTCTGCGCATACACCGCACGCCACGCATTTCTCGCGGTCGATCGTCCACTTCCGTGTCTTTCGGTCGATCGTGATCGCCTGCATCGGGCAGCTGTGTTCGCAGCGTCCGCAGAAGAGACATTTCTCGATGGTATTCTTCACATGATGCGGATTCTCCGACTGCGGCACGTCCTTTGCCGGTTTCGGGGCAGGTTCTGCCTTCGGTGCCGGCGGCGCCGGGCGCACGCGCGGGCGGCGGGTCAGGACCTTACCCTGATAGGTGGTGACAGCGGCTTTATTTTCTCCTTCTCCCCATGTATCTTCGAGGGAAAGGCACTTCGCCGGACAGTCAAGCGCACAGGCGCCGCAGGTGATGCACTTGTTCCGATCGATCGTCCATGTACGGTTTCTGCGGTCGATCGTGATGGCGTCCACCGGACAGGTCTTTTCGCACTTGCCGCAGAAGAGGCATTTTTCGATGTCATTTTTCACGTGGTTGTCAGCCACAGCCGCTTCCGTAGCTGCCGGCGGCTGCGCTTCCTTTATGACGAGCTGCCCCGCGGGTCTTCTTCGGATCTTCGAGACGCCGCGAACGGTGATCTCTGTCCGATTGCCCAGGTAGCAGCCGAGCGAGAGACACTTTCTCGGGCAGTTGTCGATACAGGTACCGCAGTTCACACAGGCTTCCAAATCGATGCGCCATGTACGGTTCGCACGGTCGACAGTGATGGCGCCCGCCGGACAGTTTCTTTCACACATGCCGCAGAAAACGCACTTCATCACATTATTGACGATATGGCTTCGGTCATCCATCGCGAGCATGGCTGTATTCTGCGCAGCGACCGTCTTCTTGACTTCGCTGACGCCCTCCTTCTTGATGACGGTCAGAATGATCTCCGTCTTTGTAAGGCCCGGCATCGCATAGTGCGGATCCATGGAGAGGCACTTCTTCGGACACGCCTCCACACATGCGCCGCACTGGATGCAGGAGAATGGATCGATCCTCCACTCGCCTGTCTTTCTATCGACAGTGAGTGCGCCGGAGGGACAGCTTCTTTCGCACATGCCGCAGAGAATGCACTGGCTGACGTCATTCACCACGCGCCCGCGGACACCTTGGCAGAAGGTCTTCGGCGCCAGCGGATACTCCGAGGTCACAGGAGGCTTGAATAAATTTGCCACAGCCTGTTTGATATATACCAGGTAACTCATAATTGCCTCCTTTGGATGGGTGACTAGTGACTGGTAGCTAGGGATTAGGGATTAGGGATTAGGGATTAGGAGCCTCGAGTGACTAGTGACTTGTGACTGAAATGCCATCTTCGGGCATCGCCATGATTGACACTCCGCGGCGCATTTCGTCATCCTGAGCGGAGTGAAATGTCGGATGTTCGATCATGTAAAGGCGGAACAGTGAGAACTGAGTCGAAGGATCTGGCGCCGCACCACCATTTCGCATTTCTCATTTCTCATTTCTAATTCAAGCGAGGCTTTCATCCACAATCAAGGGGCGTCACGCCCCACTGGCTAACCCTGAACCCTGAACCCTGAACCCGCCAACCTCCACTATCTTTCGCAGCAGCTGATGCAGGGGTCGATGGTCAGGATGATATTCGGCACATCGGCGAGGTCGCAGCCCTGCAGCATTTTGACGAGGGCCGCGATATTGCAGTTCGTCGGGGTACGGAGACGGAAACGCTCGAGGTTCTTGGTGCCATTCCCCTTGATATAGTAAATGGCTTCGCCGCGCGGCTGCTCGACGCGGGTGAAAAATTCACCCTTGGGCGGGACGCCGCGGACAGGCGATGCGATCGCGCCTTCCGGGAGATTTTCGAGCGCGCCTAGAATGATGTCGATAGACTGGTAGAGCTCGCGGATGCGTACCTTCGCGCGGGCGAGGCAGTCGCCGGTCTGCTCCAGGACCGGATGAAATCCCAGATCCCTGTATGCGCCGTCATCATCGGCCATACGGTAATCATTCGGGACGCCGCTGGCGCGTGCCATCGGGCCGACACAGCCCAGCTCCATCGCCTCATTCATCGAAAGGATACCGACACCCTCCAGACGTGTCTGGATGGTATCGTCATAGAGAAAGACAGACGCCATCTCTTCGATCTCCTTGCGCAGGCCGGTGAGCCTCTCCTCGATGCTCTTCTTCATGGCATCCGTGAGGTCACGGCGCACGCCGCCCACCTCGCAGACGGAGAAGATGACGCGGCCGCCGGTCGTTTCTTCGAAAATATCCAGGATCGTCTCGCGAAGCCGCCAGCAGTGCATGAAAAGGCTCTCGAAGCCCAGCGCATCCGCGCCAAGCCCGAGCCACAGGAGATGGCTGTGCAGGCGGGAAAGCTCATGCCAGATCGTACGCAGGTAGCTCGCACGGCGCGGCACGTCGATCTCCATCAGCCCTTCGACGGCCTTCGCATAGCCCCAGCCATGCCCGAAGGAGCAGATGCCGCAGACACGCTCTGCGACATAGATGAACTGCTTGAAATCGCGCTTCTCGACCAGCTTTTCCAGTCCGCGGTGGACGTAGCCGATGGACGGCACGGCGCGGACGACTTTCTCATCCTTCAGCTCCAGATCCAGATGGATCGGCTCCGGCAGGACCGGATGCTGCGGGCCAAAGGAAACGGTAGTGAGTTCAGCCATTGCCATCCTCCTTCTTCACGACAGATGCATCGACGCCAAGACCGCTTCGAAGGTTCACCTTCACGGCCTGCTTCGCGTGGACGGCATTCGACAGGTCATGCCACGGCGTCTTCTGCGCAAGGTGGTAGAAATGCCCGCCATAGTCCACATCGGGCGCGATGAAACGGACATCCAGCCCGAAAAGATCGTGGATCTCATTCTCCCACACAAAGCCGTACCAGTACAGGCTCGTGATGCTCATAACAGAGCCGTCGAGCGCCGCGGTCAGACGCAGGTGGTAGAGGAAATAATTTTTGTCAAAGGTGTATGTCAGTTCGAAGCCCTCCGCGGTACGAGTGCAGAGGATCTGGACCAGGCGGCAGCCTTCTTTTTTGAATCGCGCCACACGCTCCAAGAGGTCTTCCGGGCGAATGGTGATAAACTGCTGTTTCATAGATGTTCTCCTTTGGGAGGGATGGGAAATGGGTTCGGGGTTCAGGGTAAGCCCTTGCGGCGGGGTGCCTATGGATGGCGGATGAAAGCCTCGCATGAATTAGAAATGAGAAATTAGAAATGAGAAATGGTGGTGCGGCGCAAAAATAATGAAGCGCCGCAGAGTATAAATAGGGCGATGCCCGAAGGTTTGAGAAATAACAGGTTTCCCATCTGGGGTTTTCAAACATTGTCCACCTGATCGCGAACGAAAAAGATTCGAGGGCTTCGCTCGAAATGACGATACGGGAGTCTGATATATCCCAGTCACCAGTCACTAGTCACTCGGCACCACTAATCCCTGCTTTCAAACTTCAGGGTGATAGTGCGGCGCTTTATAAATATTTCGCATCGCACCATAACCTTGAACCCGCCAACCTGACCCATCAACCTTTTCTCAGTTTCTTCTGCTTTTCTTCCAGCACGGAAAGGCCTTTTACGACGCCATCGATGATGGCCTCCGGACGTGCGGCGCAGCCGGGGACGTAGACATCGACGGGGATCGCCTTGTCCATGCCGCCAAGCATATTATAACACTCGCGGAAGATGCCGCCGCTTGAGGCGCAGGTCCCGACGGCGATCACCACCTTCGGCTCCGGCATCTGTTCATAGATCTGGCGGACGACAGGCAGGTTCTGTGCGTTCACGCCGCCGGTGACAAGGAAAATATCGGCGTGCTTCGGGTCACCGGTATTGACGATGCCGAAGCGCTCCACGTCATAGAGCGGTGTCAGGCACGCAAGCACCTCGATATCACAGCCGTTGCAGGACGATCCGTCATAGTGGATCAGCCAGGGAGATTTCTTTTCAAAGCTCATACATGACCTCCGGAATGGAGTGAATTGGGATAGGGTGTTATTGGGTTCAGGGTTAGCCCACGGGACGTGCTGCCCTTTGATTGTGGGTGAAAGCCTCGCGCGCTCTCTAGTTAGGAGTTAGGAGTTAGGAGTGGTGGTGCGGCGCATAAAAATATGGAAGCGCCGCGAGTATATATGGGGCGATGCCCGAAGGTGGTATTTAAGTCACTAGCCACCAGCCACTAATCCCTAGCCACTAATCCCTAGCTACCAGTCACTAGTCACTAGCTGCTCATCCCTTTTTCAAACTTGTGGTGGCGGCTTCGCCGCCATTTTATATTCGGTGCCAAGCGCGACGCCGCTCACTTGAACCCATCAACCTGAACCGGACAACCTTTATTTGAAGTACATCAAAAATGCGATATTCAGAAAGCCTGCCATGAGGCCGACGAGCCAGGTGGAGGCGAGCATGCGCTCCCACTTGATGCGGGCGCAGCAGTTGTCGATGAGGATCTCTGCGAAGAAAACGATCTCGCAGATGGCAAGGCCGAGAAGCCATGTCCACCAGGTATCCGATGCGAAGAAGAGGAGCACAAGGCCGAAGAGGAACACATTCTCATACCAGTGCGCGATCTCGACGACGGCCAAGGTACGGCCGGAGATCTCTGTCTTCAGCCCGCCGATGAGCTCCTGATGCGCTTCATGCGACATGGAGATATCGAAGGGCGATTTCCTGAACTTAATGAGAAGGATAAAGCAGAGACCGAAGAAGATGCCCGGCATACGCAGGATATTCATATGGGCGCCCGTCAGGATGTCTCCGACGGAGAAGCTGCCGCTGGCGAGGTAAAAGCCGAGCGCCACCATGAGGAGCATCGGTTCATACGCCATGGTCTGCACGAGCTCACGCTCCGCACCGATCTGGCTGTAGGGGGAGTCGACGGCATACGCCGCTATGATGAGGCAGACACTCGCCATGGTCAGTGTGAATACGACGAGCAGGATATCACCCTGCGCGAAGAAGAGGGTGCCTGTCAGAAGGACGAAAAGAAGGAAGCCGAAGATGTAGAAGCCTTCCGCCTTATTGACGGCGATCGGCTGCTTTCCCCACAGCTTCAGGAAATCATAGAAGGGCTGCAGGAGGGGCGGCCCCTTTCTTCGCTGCATACGGGCGGAGATGATGCGGTCGCACCCGGAAAGCAGTCCGCCGAGGATCGGCGCCAAGAGGAGGTACAGGAGGCCCCCTGCGATAGGCATCAGGAAGTCAGACATGGAATGCACCTCCTAGAGACAAAGACAGCTCCATCAGGACGCAGGCAAGGGCGGCGGTGTAGCCCAAGAGCTTCATGCGGTCTTCACCGAACCAGCTCTCCAGATACCAGTTCCGCAATGTGACGGGGACGACACGTCCGCCGGCGCCACGATAGGCATTGTCACTTCCGAGGTTCTCCCCGGAAAGATTTGTGACGACCTGTTTCTTCTCGCGGCTTTTGCCGAAGCGCAGCGGCAGGACGACCAGGAGGAAGACCATGAGCGACATGATCCAGAGATTGCTCTGCGCGATGACCTCTGCCGTCGCATGATAGGTGAGTGCAAGGTAGGGGATGACGCCGTATTCCGAAACGAGCGGGAAGAGCACGCAGACGATGAGCGTCAGTGCTGCCAGCGTTTTGAGCGCCGTCCATTCGACGCCAAGGATCCCTCGCTCGCGGTTTTCATTCGTCGGGACAAAGGTCGTGATCTTGCCGAGCCACTTCGTCCAGTAGAAGAGCGTGGTCGCCGAGCCGTAGACGAGGACGAGGAGAAGCAGCGGCTGTCCTGCATCGACGAAGGCTTTCATAGCGGCCCACTTGGAGATCAGCATGCCGAACGGTGCGAGGAACATCCCGCAGATGCCGATCACCATGCAAAGCGAAAGGCGCGGCATGGAATTGAAAATGCCATCGAAATTCTCCAGATCGCGGCTGCCGAGCTGCTGCTCTGCGGTGCCGACCGTGAGGAAGAGGAGAGACTTCGCGACCGCGTGGAAGATGACGATCATGATCGCCGTCCATGCGGCTTCATAGGAGCCTGTGCCTGCGCAGCAGACGATCAGGCCGAGATTCGAGATCGTGGAATAGGCGAGCACCTTTTTCCCATCGGACTGGGAAATGGCGGCGCAGGAAGCGAAGAAGAAGGTGATCCCGCCCACCAGCATCGCCATGATGCCGACATGGTTGTCCCCCAAGATCGGCGCGAGCTTGATGATGAGGAAGACGCCCGCCTTGACCATGGTCGAGGAGTGCAGGAGTGCCGAGGTCGGCGTCGGTGCCACCATCGCCCCCAGAAGCCATCCGGAGAAGGGCATCATCGCCGATTTTGTGAATCCGCAGAAGACGAGGAGCGCTGCGATAAGCTCGACAGGTTCACGGCTGCGGCCCAGATTCACCAAGAGAGACAGCTCGACCGTGTAGTATTTTTCCCCCAGAAGGACGATCGCCAATGCAAAGGCAAGCCCGCCCAAAAGGTTCATCCAGAGCGCCTTGCAGGAATTGTGGATCGCTTCATTCGTCTGCGAATAGCCGATCAGGAGGAAGGAGCAGAGAGACGTGATCTCCCAGAAGGTGTACATGAAGAGCAGATTGTTCGACATGACGAGACCGAACATCGCTGCCAGAAAGAGAAAGACTACAAAGAAGAAAAAGCCGCGCCGGTCAGGGATCCCCGCATGCTTTCGATGGTACTGCGCCATGTAGCCCAACGAGTACACTGCGATGAGTCCGCCGATGATGCCGGCGATCAGGATCATGATGATGGTAAAGTGATCGATGAGGAAATCCCATGATACATAGATGCGATCGCCCATATGCCATTCAAAGGCCGCCACGATCGCAAACTGCACAAGCCCAAGAAGCGCGATGCTGTAGCGTTTGAATTTCTTCGCATAGTAGCAGACCGCCAGGATGACAAGGAAATCTGCCGCCAGCATCACCGCTTTCAGCAGCTCACTGTCCACGCCGATCTTCACCGGCTCATCAAAGCAGGTGACGGCAACAGCAAGTGCGAGCCCCATCATCACCGCTGCCGAGCCTTTCACGAGCAGGTTGCGGAAGGAGGCATCGCGTGTCAAGAGCAGGACCACGGCCGTTGCAAGCGGCAAAAGAAACAGCAAGAGGGGTAGAAGCATAAGATCGACCTCCGAAGTGACCATGAGAAATGAGAGAGTCTCTCAATAAGTGCATGTGATTTATATAGCGTGTATACATATTTTTGCATATTCTTCGTATTGATATATACTTTATACTAAATGAATCAACAATGCAAGCGCAAAATGATTTCGATCGACGCTGGGCAGAACGAAAAAAGGCAGCTGCGACAAAATGCAAAAGCAGCTTGTCGTATCTGCCCTCTTTGGGAAGTGACTGGGGACTAGTGACTGGGAATTAGTAGCTAGGGATTAGGGATTAGGAATTAGGGAATCTCGAGTGACTAGTGACTTGTGACTTGAATACCGCCTTCGGGCATCGCCACGATTGACACTCCGCGGCGCATTTCGTCATCCTGAGCGGAGTGAAATGTCGGATGTTCGATAATGTAAAGGCGGAACAGTGAGAACTGAGTCGAAGGATCTGGCGCCGCACCACCATTTCGCATTTCTCATTTCTAATTTCTAATTCAAAGAGCAGCATGCCCCAAAAACCATTGACTCACTGTTTCCCCAGCACATCCGCCATCACGCGCTTGAGCACCCTTATATCGAAGGGCTTTGCCACATGGGCATTCATGCCGAGCGCGGCGGCCTTCGCCTTGTCTTCGGCGAAAGCATTGGCCGTCATGGCGATGATGGGGATCTTCGAAAGCCTTGGATCCTCCAGATGGCGAATGATGGTGGTCGCCTTGTAGCCATCCATATTCGGCATCTGGATATCCATGAGGATGAGATCATACCAGAGCGGCTCTCGTTTCTCAAGCATCGCCAAACACTCGATGCCATCTCTGGCACGCTCCACAAGAAGTCCGGCCTCCTTTAGAAGCTCTTCTGCGATCTCTGCATTGAGATCATTGTCTTCCGCCAGAAGGATGCGGCGGCCTTGGAGCGTCGTATCCGGCAGGGCGGAGTCTTCTGCAGGGAATGCCTCTTCCGGCCCTTTGGCGATACGGTGCGGGATCCTGACCGTAAAGGTGGTGCCCTTGCCCGGCTCGCTCTCGACCGCAATGGTGCCGCCCATGAGCTCTGTCAGCTTCTTGGCGATGCCCATACCGAGGCCAAAGCCCGGCCGTCGGCTCTCCGTGCTGCTCCTCGCGCGCGTGAAGGCTTCGAAAATGTGCGCGAGGAATTCCTTCGTCATACCGATGCCATTGTCCCGGATGGTCGTCGTGAAGAGCTCGATGCCCTCTTGGGCCGGAGCGGAGCAGATATCGAAAGACACCCTCCCTCCGGGCGGTGTGTACTTGCATGCATTCGAGAGAAGATTCAGCAGGATCTCCTGCAGCTTCACCTTATCGGCATAGATGAAGCGCTGCGGCGTCCGAAGCGTCCTTGTGAAGGAGATCTGTCTGTCCCTCATCTGATTTTCAAAAAGGCAGCCGACAGACTCATAGAGCTCTTTCATGTCGATGATCGACTCCTCGATACTGCTCTTGCCGCTTTCGATGCGCGCAAGCTCAAGGACATTGTTGATCAGAGAGAGCAGGAATTCACCGGACTTCTCGATCTTTTCTGTATAGTCCAGGATCCTCTCCGGCTCGTCCTTGTACATGCGAAGCAGGTGGGAGAAGCCAAGGATCGCATTCATCGGCGTGCGGATATCATGCGACATATTGAAGAGGAAGGTGGACTTCGCCTTATTGGCGAGTTCGACCTGGCGGAGCGCTTCTTCCAGCTGCTGCTGTTTCTTCCTCTCCTCATGGATGATCTGATCCAGCGCGCGGTGGCCTATGATGACCTCGAAATGATCTTCATCCTGCTGGGAAAGCACCGCCCGCACTTCGAAATACTCATTCCCCGCAGGATTCGGACGCACATGGCAGCGGACGCTGTACATCTTATGCCGGAGAAGCTCCTCTTCGAGGCGAGCGGGTGAGAGGAGGACGGCCATCTCTTCGCGATCCGCCTCATGCACCAGATGCTCGCAGGCATAGCGGATCCATTCACTATAGCGATAATGCAGATCCTCGAGCTTTCGCCCTATGTGCGTATCCTCCATGCCCCGGATCAGCTCGATGGTATCCTGCCGGAGATCCGTCAGGAAGATCACAGAGAAATCCTGCCCCAGCGCATTCATCACGGCCTGGTTCTGCATCTCCTTCTGCTTGGCACGATCGATGGGATTCACCATGTACAGGATATCTTTCGCGCGCCCCTTCTCATCTCTCGTCTTCACGATGAATCGCGCCTGCCGCCACTCTCCCGTGCGCGCACGATACGTGGTCGTGATGGTGTCTTCCTGCGAAAGGCGCGTGACAAGCGTCCTCGTATCCACAAAATCGCGCATGTGGTCCCAATATTCCTCGGAAACGATATACTGCAGTATATCCTCAAATGCCTGCGACGCCGCACACACCTTCCCGCTCGCCTGATACCCTTCACCGACACTAGCGATCCTCTCGCAGGTGTCTTTTTCCAGATCGATGAGGTAGATCACCCAGTAGATCTTGCTGATCGTAGAAATGACTTCATTCGACCGGCGTTCAGATGCGAGTGCCTCCTCGAGACGCCGCTGGTGTCTGCCCTCTTCCCTGATCAGATCATCGATCGGCCGGATCCCGATGACGACCTTAAAGCTCGTCTCATCCTGATGCACGCGGATGGCCTTCAGTTCGAAGTATTCATTCCCCTCGCGGTTCCCTTTCGTACGCGCCCGATACGTGAACGTTTCCTTCAGTGCCAGATGCCGCATCAGTCCCTCAGGGCCCAGCTCCCCATAGAAATCCCCACAGGACTCTTTCACCAGCAGATGATCGCGGATGTATGCCATGCGCGCCCGATAAGAGAGCTTCTCCTTGGCAGGCAGAGCCTCATCGATATCCATGCCATGGCTGAACATCCCCTGCTTCACGACCTCTATCGTATCTGTCTTGAGGTCTGCAAAACAGATCACCGTGTAGTCTAAGCAGAGCGACTGCAGAATCGCATTCTCCCTCGTAAGATGACGGAACGCCTGCTCCATAGGAGTTCCCGGCTCCGTCTCAGCACAGAGCGTCTTGTCGTAGTTTCTGATCGACGCAAGGCAGTAGCCCGGTGTCCCTGCCGGCATGATATGGAGATGGATGAAGCGCTTCGTCCTCTGGGCAAAGGTATCGAAATCCAGCGTCTTCCCGTGATAGGCCGCTTCGTAGTAGGGGAAAAGCCACTTGCCGCCGATCTTCGGCAAAAGCTCGATGCCCGATCTGCCGAGCAGCTGCTCAAGAGGGATAGAGAGATGCTTTGCTTCCGCCTCATTGGCATAGGCAAAACGCCAGTCCACCGGTTTTCCCGCCTCATCCACCTCGACATGGATGACATAGATGGGCACCGGACTCTCCCAGACCGCTGCCCCCAGCATCTTCAAGTAGACCTCGTCCTTCATGGCTTCCCCCTTACGGCACGCACAAAAAAAGCATGTATAAATTCTTTTTTATTATACATGCCTGCACCGGAAAAAGAAAACAAAAAAGATCCCTCGGCTGTGCTCGGGATGACGATACGGGAGAGGGCTGCCCCATTCCTTTTCATCTCGCTTAGGGAGCCAGCCTCCGCCCCTTCGGGGCACCTCCTTCCGGGGGAAGGAGGGAGTATGCCGCCTTCTCGCATCGTCATTTCGAGCGAAAGCGAGAAATCTTTTTCGTTCGCGGTCAAGAACCGCGGTGAGGAGAGGGATCACGGGAAGCACCGCACTCCCTGCAACGCGGGATGCCGATACGTGAAAGGACTGTCTCGCATTCCTTTTCATCCCGCGGCGGGAGCCAACCTCCGCCCCTTCGGGGCACCTCCTTCCGGGGGAAGGAGGGAGTATGCCGCCTTCCCCCCACGCCCCTTTTTCCCATTTAAATACCCGCACCGGATGGCGGCCGGTGCGGGCTGTATTTTTGGAGTCTTCGGAATGGTCTAGTCATAAGACCATAGGACTATGATCCTATGAGAATGCGGAACGAAACAAGCCTATGTTCCTCAGAGATCCACCGTTGACAGCCGGTTTCACTCTGCCGGACCGCAGCCGGCAAGGAGAGATGGGAGCGCAGGATGGAAAATCATACAGGAACACATAAGGAAAGCACTGACCTCATGCAGAAAAGAAGAGCAAGCCTTGGTAAAAGGCGCGCGGAAACGCAGATGCACTATGACTTCTACGGCCCCCGACTCTGGTGCCTTGGGAGTCATGTCACGCTGCGA
>ERZ1031885.700-NODE-700-length-13254-cov-14.293507_pt1 | contig 13254 bp, 9 predicted proteins | sample MGYA00518168_ERZ1031885 | MGnify/ENA primary metagenome ERZ1031885 (study PRJEB33719, sample SAMN04261269) | wastewater metagenome | biome: rural village; feature: human; material: feces | host: Homo sapiens | place: El Salvador | collected 2014-01-14 ...
CACCCGACCGGCATCACCCCACACCCAAACCACCCACCACAAACAGCGAAAGGCCGCATTTTTCCATTTAGCTGCCATTATACTATTTGGCATTGGGAGTTAAACCTGCCCCTGTGACTTCAGTGCGAACAGATTTCTTTTATGCATCACTACTACCACCAACACCTCATATATAGCGGGACACATGTCTGATGCTTCCGATGCCTCTGATGCTGTTTCTACTCCTTTGACCATGTTCTCACGAGTGGCGGCGAGCGCTGCATGGAAGCGGCTGAACCGCCTGATGCCGGCCTTGGCTGCTGCAGTGATCTTGGCAATGGGTTTCGTGCTGATTGCGGTGACGTCTGCCGGGCATATTCCAGACGTATGGGCGCACACGTATCGCATCGACGGCATCGTCAACGGGGAGTGCCGGCCCGGCCGGTCGACTCGACCAGCATCCTGCATTCGGGCAGCGGCAATGTGGGCGGGTGCGTGAGCCGTGATTGGATCCGGTTCTCCATCGACCATTACGACGGTTACGATCCGGCTGCCGTCAATGCCGATTTTCTTGAACGGTACGGCACGGGCAGCACTGCAGCGGGCAGCAGCACGAACAGCACCAGCACCGCAAACACCACCTGCGTGGACACGCCCTACAACAATGCAGCGGTCAATTCACCCGCCGCCTATCTGCCGCAATTGGCCGCCTTTGCCATAGGAGCAACCGCAACGCTCACCCCTGGCACCACATACGTACTCGCGGAAATAATCATGTTGCTGGTGTACGCCGGCTGTATGTTCGCCGCCGTGGCCGCACTCCCCCGCTGGCGCTTGCCTACGGCCTTACTCTTGGTCTCACCGCCGTTAATCTTCCGCTATTCGTTCGCCGTCTCGGCCGATTCCATGGCACAGGCGCTGTGCCTATTGTTCGCGTGTCTGCTGTTTTCCTGCATGGCCGATCCGCGTGCCGGCAACGGACGATTGACCGCGCTCATGACCGTAGGCGTGCTGATGGGCATGTCGAAATTCACGTTCACTCCGCTTCTGCTGCTGGGATTCCTGGCTTTGATACCGTGGCATAGCGCCGTATCCGAATCTACAGACGTACCTTCCGCAGCAGACGCTGCACAGGCTTAAGCACCACGGTATCGGCAATCACCGCAAATAGCAGCGCCGCGAGCAGCGTGGCTGCGAACATCAGCACGCTGATGCCCGCGTACGACCATCCGTCCGTGGGCGCGGGAATCCGCGGGCCGATCAGCACCTTGGACAGGGGCGAATGCACCAGATAGACCGTGTAGGAGTACCCTGCCAGCCAGGTGATCGCCCTGCGCAGCCGCGCCGACGCCGGATGCACGTCGTACCGGAAGAACAGGAACACCGCGGCCACCACCACCGCGAAGGAGACCGTGAGCGTGCGGCCCACCTGAATCTGCTGGCCGGCGAACAGGTACGGCGTGGCGACGGTCCAGGCCAGGGCGAACGGCGCCGACGCGTACAAACCATACCGCATCCGCGTGGACGGCGGATAGTATTCCAGCACGAAACCGAGCAGATAGTAGACCAGCAGCCCCCGCCAAGGGAACGACTGCAGGAACGTCAACGGGTATCCGGCAAGATTGCAGATCTGCTCGGCGGCGGCCACGGCGGCGGCCAGACCGATCAGCAGCCAGGCACCCGACCGGCCTATCGCGCGCATCATCGCGGCCAGAAACGGCGTCGCCAGCACGAAACCGGCGAGCATGAACACGAACCAATAGACGGAATCGTCATACCCGGAGAACAGATCGAACAACGTTCCAGACACAGCGCCGCCAACCGAACGATGATCGATCACCAGGTAGGCGATGAATCCCATGCCGCCCGCATACAGCAGATACGGCACAATCAGCGAGATAAAACGTTTGTAGTAGTAGCGCACGTACGGCGCGAGACCATTGGGGCGTGGCCGCACACCGCGGTCCGGGCCGCATGCGTCATTCCGCCCGGCGCCTTGCGCGGCGTCGCACGTCAGGTTGAACCGGCCGGACACCATGATGAACAGCGGATTGCAGACCATGAACAACGCGAACAGCACGAACCGCACCGTTTCCGCGCCGCCGGTGAGAGCCATCTTGACGGGCATGTAGTTGTTGATCACGTGGACGCCGATGACCAGGCACATCGCCACCACGCGCAACAGATCGTAGTTCACGTCGCGCGGCCGGCCGGCGACACCGGCCGCACCGGTTGTACCGGTCGTACCGGCGGCGTCGGAAACGGAATCGGGCATGGTCATCACATGGATCCCGCCAGGGACTTCAGATCGACCGGGCAGCTGATCTGGCTCTTCAGATTGTCCAAGGTGTCCAGGCCGGCCGAGGGATCGGAGGACGCGCCCTTATGCGCGTCGTTCTTGCCGCCGTTCGCACCATCGCCGCCGTTCGCACCATCGGCGCCGTCCGTACTGCTCTTATCCGCCGAGCACTCATCAGTCACCTTGCCGTTGGAGCCCGTCTCGATGCCATCCGCATTCACCACCGGCGTGGTTACCACGTTCAGTGGATGTGTGGCATCGCTGCTGACCCGAACGGTATAAGCAATCGTCAATTCTTTTCCGGGCTCGATCCACTGCTGGTTGAACATAATGTACTGACGGTCATACAGGCTCGCGGTGTTGGTATCCCATGAATCTATATCAGCCTGCACAGCGGTGATTTCGCCACCGTACGGGGCGGTAAGCACCACGCGGTACAACATGCCTCCGAGCACTGGATTCTCCGAGCCGCCATTAACGAAATCAGGCAACGATTCGGCCTTAGCCTTAGTCAGCGTGTTCTTCATGGTGAAGGTGACCGTGTATTCGTCGCCGAGCTGATCTTCCGTAAACTGACCCAGCTGCGTGTTACGCACGGCTGTCGTGATGCGCTTATCCAGCACGCCAGAATACAGGGCGTTCTGGCTGGCCGAGACGTCACCGCAAGTCTTTGTGACCGTGGTGGAGGTCTTCAGATACCAATCCTGCTTGCCTTGCTGCAGCTCCGAAAGATAGATACCGGTTTCAGGCACCTGACTGTCAGCAGACAGCTCACCACTGGCCTTATCGTCGATAAGTCCGGTGGCAATCAGCGCCTCCTGCTCATCCGGATCAGCCATCCATAGCTTGAAATGACCGCTAGCGCTGGTATCTCTGATTGCCTTCAACAGCGGGGATGCGGTAGAGGCATTCGCGTTGCCAAGCACGTGGTTCATAATTGCTTGAGCCGCTTCGGAAACGAAGTTGTTCTGCTGCTCGAAGTCCGGGTAATCCGTGTACAGGTCTGAAGCGAAGAACGGCACCGTGGTGGTGCCATCCAGCACTCGGCCGTCCGAAAGCTTGACCTTGCCTGTGGCTCCCAGCAATGCCTGGAGGAATACGGGATCGAATGACAATACACCCGCTACGTTCTTGTCTTCGTTGCCTTTCTGATTCAGCCACATGTATTTGTTCATCTGTGCCACACGCTGGAATTCGGGGTCGATGGTCGTGGTGGCCGGGTACTGGTCAAAAGTGTCGCCAAATACCTGGCGCTCCTTCAGCACCGTAGCATCCATTGGCTTCTCAGGAATGTCCCAACCAGAAGTGGTGGCGAAATCACCGATGGTAATCGTGCCCTTATCTGCCGTGATTGCGGCGATGGTGCCCACCATGCCGCCCGCCGAACGCAGCTCGGCCGGGTTCTGCACCATCACCAAATACGTGCGCTTGCCGTCCTCGCCAAGCAGCTGCGGTAGCAAGTTAATGAGGCCATCGTATTCGCTGAGCATCGAATCCACGGTCTTGAGCGCAGCCTTTTCGGATTCGAGCACGGTGGCCACCTTGGCGACGCTCGGAGTCGGCACCTTGTTGAGCTTGGTGAGCTGCTGCGAGATATCCTTATGCGCCTGCTTGACGATATCCGGCATATCCATCAGGGCGCTGACGTCCACCGAGCCATTCTTCAGGGAGAAGCCCTGCAATCGTTTGGACAGGTTCAGCAGATCAGTGAACGGACCGTTGACCAGCGTATCCACGGAAGCCAGCATTTCGCGGGCAGCGGTGATGTCGCTGCCAAATCGCGAATGGTCGCGGAAGAAGTCCCACTGCGGGCCGTTCAGCTCCTCGTTGAGATCATTGGTGGCATTGACCAACTCTTGGGAGATGTCCGACAGACTCTTATCGCTGCCGCAGCCAAGTGCCGAATTGGCCAGACCTTCGGCGGATGTCAGCACACGCTGCGCATCCGTGGCCATTCTCGAGACGGATGCCGCGTAGAGCGTGCCCACACAGGTGACGCTGGCCAGCAACGTCAGCAGCAGTACAACCACCACTCGCGCCCATATCGGTGTACGGCTGACCAGCGAACGGCCGTTGCCACCCACGTGCTGGGGAGTCTTCAGGCTTACGGGACCCGTCTGCTGATTTGCAGCGCTATTCGTAGATGCGGAGCGATTGGATTTCCCGTTATCGGCATGGCGGCTTCTCCTACGCCCCACAGCCTTATGGCTCGAATGCCCTGAAGTGAATCGCATACTTATCCTACCCGAAAATCTGCTCGGCTCATACTCTTATCCAACGGCGCAAGGCCACGCTTCCGGATGCCGGACTCCGGGCGAATCCGGAATCGCAGACATGCCGGAGCACACGTGACGCCACGCATATCTCATGCCAGTGTACCGATGCCACCGAAATAGACCGAGGGTTTATCCCATACCGGGTGCAAATCCCCTCATGACCACCACATCGCTGTCAGAATGTTCTCAGACTTCATTGAGGGGTATAACAGTATTGCGCAAGAAAACGGTCACTAAACGCAACAATAGTTAAAGCCGTATTGATCTGTTCGGCTTAGGAGAACGGGAGAGGTAATTACATGTTCGTCCTCAGCAACGCCTGGCGGGCCCTGACACGTTCTAAAGGACGTACGGCCCTGACCGCGTTCATCACCTTGGCGGTCACCTTCGGCACAGTCGCCGGACTGGCCATCATTCAGGAAGATACCAACGCACACACCACCGCGTACGATCAGCAGAAGGCCACGTTGGCCATTCGCCCGACTGCGGCTACGTGGAAGAAGGTCTCCGCTACCGATCAGTCCTCCACCAGGCATTACATGACGTGGTCCACCTACAACGAGTACGCCGCGCTCATCCAGTCGGCCGTCAGCTCGCTGAACTTCACGTTCACCGAGACCGCGCCGGCGCGCGTGAACGGCGACCTGAAGGCCCTCGACGGCGGTTCGCTGGGCACGGCCGGAGACGATGCGACCGGCGGACGGCTCATCTGGCGGGCGTTCTGGACCAAGGACGCCGCCACGGCCAGCGACCTCGGCGCCTACGCCATCGTGGACGGCAAGAACCTGACCTACGACACCCAGTCCTCCAACCCGGACGCCACCAGCGCACTGGTGTCGAAGGCGTTCGCCTCCGCCAACGGCCTGAAGGTGGGCGACACGTTCAAGGTGGCGACCGCCTCGGATCCCTCGACCACGGCCGAACTCAAGGTGCGCGGCATCTACCGGTACACGTCCGGATCCACCGTCGACAATCCGGTGACGGCCGCCCGCAACCGCGAGAACGCGATCTTCACCGCCTATCCGGCCTTCTCCAAGGCCGGACTCGACCCGCAAAGCGTCGACCAGAACACCCCCGGCTGGAAAGTGCCCGACCTGGACGTGACGTTTGACGTCAACAGCCCCGCCACATACCGGGCCTTGGTCGCCAACCTCAAGAAGGCCAAGCTGCCCGCCAAGGGTTACGCCGTGTCCTCCCCCTCGCTGGAGGCCTACACCGCCTCGCTGAAGCCGTTGGACAAGCTGGCCTCGCGGGCGAGGACCTATACGGCCATACTGGCCGGCGTGGGCGGCGTGCTGTTGCTCATCCTCGTGCTGTCAGGCGTGTGGGAGCCCAAGCGTGACGACGAGATCGGCATGGCACTGGTGTCCGGCGTCACTCGCGGGCGTTTGGGATGGCAGTTCATGCTGGAAGTGTTCATCGTCACCCTGCCCTTCTACGTAATCGGTCTGGTCGGAGGCGCGTTCGCCGCCAAGCCGATCGGACCTGCTCTGGCATCCGGCCATGCCATCCCGGTGACATCGGACCTGATTTGGACCATGGTCTGGTATGGACTGGGTTCAATCCTGATCCTGGCGATTCTTGCCGCCCTGCGCCTTGCGTTCTTCAGCGCGAACAAGCTGTTCGCCGCCGATGGCGACTGGGGCACCGTGAGCGAGACTGAGGCGATTGAAACGGCCGAAACCACTGGCGCTGCTGAGACCGATGAAGCTGCTGAGGCCACCGCTCATGATGCTGGCGAGGCCAATAAGACGACCACCACAACCGACGATGCGGAGGCACAGGCATGAGCGACAAGAACAACGATCAGGAACTCGAGAAGACCACTGACGCAACGGCTGACGAAGTGACTTCTGAGACTGAGACGAACGACGCCATTGAATCCGTTCCAGCTGGCTCCGTGCAGTTCAGCGTGACCTTCGATGACGTTGATGACGAAGGCACTGTTGACGATGGTATTTACAGCGCACTGGCATCTGCCGAAACCGGAGCAACCGACGAAACCGACGAGACCAGCGAGGCCGAAGCAGACGCCATCGCTTCGGCCAACGCATCCGCCGAAGTGACCGAGCGCAATGCCGCCCGCGTCAACGAAACACTCCGACTGGCCAAAACCGATCACAAAGACGCATTGGCCGAGCATGCGGAGCCTCAGGGCAAAGCGACCGATCCCACCATGACGCTGGCCTCGCGTATCGATCGCGTGTTGGTGGGCGGCGGTTCCGACGACATTCTGCTCAAGACCTACCCGACCTTTGCCCTGAACAAGGTGACGGTCGCCGGCCCCAAGGGCAAGGTCAACATCCTCGATGACGCGAATTTCTCCTGCTATTCCGGGCACGCATACGCGCTGCTGATCAGCGACGACCCCGATTCGGGCATCACCGCCGACGCCAAGCGTCGCGCGCTGATGGGCGTGATGAGCGGTTTGACCACACCGGCGTCTGGCACGGTGATGAACAAGAGCGCCAACATTGTTGAGCTCGAGCCCGTGGAACTACGCGGCCACCGTCTGGGCATCGTACCGCAGCTGCACGCCGTGCAACCGAATCTCGACGCCGAACAAAACGTGCTGTACGCCATGAATGCGTCCAACCGCAACTTCCTGAAGCCCAAGCCGGTGATCGCCCGCGAACTGCTGGCCAAGGTCGGCTTCTCCGAGGCCACCAGCGGCGTGGCCGTCGGCACGTTGCCTTTGGTGCAGCAGCGTTTGGTGGCCATCGCCCGTGCAATCGGCACCGAGGCCGAAGTGCTGATCCTCGACGAGCCGACACGAGGGCTGAACGCGGATGACGAGGTGACCGTGTTCGCCGCGCTGGCCAAGCTGGCACACACCGGTGACCCGAAGCATTGCGTTATCGTGCTCACTGCGTCACGCGAGATCGCCGAAGCAGCCGACACACTCTTCAAGATCTGATCTGTCCGGCAGCAATACACACCAGACACACCAGCACAGGCTCTTGAAGCTCACGATGTTCGGATACATACCAAACATCGTGAGCTTTTTCGATTTCGAGGGGCTGATTTGCGTGTTCCGGGAGGTCTACTTCCGTTTCAAGGGGCTGGTCATCCGCCAAACCCCGAGTATAAACGGCTTCATGCCAACGTCATTCCGCCGTTTTTACGCCGCGTATACTTGGGCACCAGCCCCTTGAAACGGAAGTAGACCTCAGGAGGATGCCGAATCAGCCCCTTGAAACGGAGATAGGCATGTCGAGATGTCCGAATCAGCTCCTGACAATCCTGCTGCGGCTCATTGCCGCGCTAATCTGAGGATAAATCTGACCGTACGAGGCGAAACCTGATAATCATGACCGGATATATTCCCACACTGGAGCAGATCGACGAATTGCACCGCAAAATCGCGCCGTCCAAGGCGGCCTACGAGCTGGTGCACACGCATTGCGTGATTGTGGCGACCATCGGCTGCCAGATCGTGCGCCGGCAGAACACGCTGTTTACGCGCCGCTGCACATTACCGAAGGACGCGGAGGTACCGCCCACCGCAGGCGTCACCGGCGGTCATGTGCCGCCGCGTCTGCTCGACGAGCATTTGGTACTCATCGGCGGACTGCTGCATGACATCGGCACCTACCGCGTGTTCAAGCATGACGGCTCTGACGGCGAACCGCTCAAATTCAGCAAGAAACGCTACATTCTGCACGGTCTTAAGGGCTACGAGTATCTGCTCGACGAGGGCGTGGACGAGTCCATCGCCCAGTTCTGTCGCAACCATACCGGCGTGGGACTTACGCGCGAGGATGTGGTGCGCCAGGAGCTGCCATTGCCACCAGCCGACTATGTGCCGATGAATCTCGAGCAGGAAGTGGTGATGTACGCCGACAAGTTCCATAGCAAGTCAGTGCCGCCGAAGTTCCTGCAGGTCGAGGCGTATACGGCCCGAGCCGAGCGATTCGGCGGAGAGAACAAACAGCGATGGCTGGATCTGGTGGCCAAGTATGGCATGCCGGATATTCCGGCGTTGGCGGAGAAGTATGGGATGCGGATGATTTGAGGCTCAAGGCCCCCTCGTCAGAGACGGCTTATGAAGCTATTTCAGATGGAACGGAGACGGTAGGTGCCGTTGCGGTTGGAGGCGATGATCATCTGGTCGTTCTCCAGCACGTTCCAGCCTTCCTGCTCATAGCCGGAAGAGGAGACCACCACACCGGCGGAGTCGCCGTTGTCGTCGCGCAGCTCACGGTAGCGCATCACACGGTAGTCGGCGGCCTGCGCGCCACGGCCATACTCGTCGTAGATTTCCACGATGCGCGGGCTGGTCTTCTCACGACCGGCGGCGCACAGGGCGATGAGCTGGTCCTCGGACTGAATCATGCAGTTGTAGCTGGACTTCGGGTAGGCTTGGCGCAGTTCGCGCACGGCCTGGGCCACGGCCTCGTCGAGCGGGAAGCCGAAACCGATGTATTCCAGAATCACCGCGAAGAAGATAGCGGAGTCGGAACGGCCGCCGGTGGAGAGGAGCACGCTGTGGTTCACCGGGTATGAGCGGTTGGTGACGATGTTGCGGCCATTGGCGTCCGAGATATCGCCGTTGTGGATGAAGCTCAGGCCGTTCGCATAGAACGGGTGCTGGTTCTCCATGATGAGCGGCAGATTGGAACTTGCCAAGCGCAGGTGCCAGATGGCACCGCGAGACGGTTCGTCGGCCAGCGCCTCAAACGTGCTGTCATGACGGGCCGCGATGGTCGACTTGTAGATTCGGGTACCGGTTTCCGGAGTGGGTGCGCCACCGTCGCGCACGTGCGGTGCTTCGGCGGGATCGGAAAGCTGGGCTACACCCCAGCCATCATTGTGGATTTCAGACAGTTCGCGGAAATCGCCGACATTGTCCCGACCCAACACCGCGTTGAGGCTCAGGTTGAAGCCTGCCGTCGCGTATCCCAGTAATCTGCACATGGCATTTCAACTTACCGAAACCGTGTGGCGACGTGCGGCGACTGTTATAGGCATTCTTTATAGAGCGCATCAGCGCCGCTGCAAACCGGTATGTTATCGCTTCTGTTTGGCGGAGCGCTGAGGCTTGGCGGCGGGTTTGCCGTTCTTGGCCTTGCCCTTATCGCCCTGCTCAGCGACCGCAGCGGCGGCAGCGGTCTCAGCGATCTTCCGCTCCTCGGCCGATACGGCGGCATCGAGCTCCTGTACCAATCGCCCGAGCCCGGACGTGGTGTCCATCGGGTCGGGGACGGCGGCCGGGTCGGCCACTGCACGAGTCGGCGTGGGCGTCGGGATGGTCTTGGCCGTATCGGTGCGCTTCAGACGCGGTGGGCGGCGGGTGGAGACGAACAGCGGCTGCACCTCGACCAGCGGGTTGTAAGGTGCCAGACCGAACCACTTAACCGGCGAGCCGGCCATGCGGCGGATTGCGTACTTGGCTTGCAACGACAGGGCACCGCGTGCGGAAACCTTGGATTCCGGCATCAGGGCCTTGTGAATCAGCACGTAACGGATGGTGCCAATGTCCGGATCGGCATCGACCTTGGGGTAAATCGACTTTTGCTTAGGCAGTTCGCCGGTTTTGGACAGGTCGTGCATGATTTGGTGGATGTACGCAGGGATGGACTGCGAAACCTTGAATCCCAAACGGAAGCGCACGCGGTAGATGTAGTTCGTGCCGAAGTTCTCCACCGAGTATTCACGGGTGAACGGCTCGTCGGTGGTTTCCACGCTGACTGCCCACCAAGCGCGGGCACGCTTGGGGTGGTCGGCGAAGATGGAGAAGAAGATGTCCGTGTCGAGTCGCTTGGTTTCCGAGTCGGAGGTCAGGTACACGATGTTGTCCGCAAAATACGGGATGCGGAAATCACTGTGCAGCTTATCGAGCGCGGGTAGGAAGTCGTTGGGCCGCATGTGACGGCGTTGCGCACGTTCGAGCTTGGTGCCCTCATTCCACGTGTACATGACGAACAGAATCGCGGCGGTCAGCAACATGGTGAACCAACCACCATGCAGGAATTTGGCCATAGACGCGATGAAGAACATAGCCTGAATCGCCAAGAACAGCACGGTGAACACGATGGCACCGACCCGCTTGCCGGAATGCCAGATGTGCACGCCGAGCAGCACAGTGGTGGTAATCATCGTAATGGTCAACGCCAGGCCGTACGCGGCGGAGATATGCTCGGAATCCTTGAAGATGGCGAGCACGGCGAGCGTGGCCACGCACAACACGCCGTTGACCACCGGAATGTACAGCTGGCCGCGCGTACGGGCCGGGTAACGCACCTGCAGATGGGGCATCCAGTTGAGGCGGGTGGCCTCGGAAACCATGGTGAACGCGCCCGTGATCAGGGCCTGGGAGGCGATCACGCCGGCCGTGACGGACAGGATCACGGCCAGGTACCGCACGTTCGGGGTCATCATCTGGAAGAACGGGTTGAGCGACTTCATCGCGGTGTATTGCTGGTTATCGCTATTGGCCAGCATCCACGCGCCTTGGCCGAAGTAGTTGAGCACCAGCGCAACCTTGATGAATGGCCAGGTGAAGTAGATGTTGCCGCGCCCCACGTGGCCCATGTCGGAGTACAGCGCCTCGGCACCGGTGGTCGAGAGGAACACAGTGCCCATAAGGGCGATGCCGGCAGCATTGTCCGGGCTGAACAGGAATTTGATGCCGTACACCGGGTTCAGGGCCGCGAACACAGACCAGTCGTTAGAGAGATTCGTGACGCCCACGATGGCGAGGAAGCTGAACCAGACCAGCACCATCGAGCCGAATACTTTGCCGATGCGTTCGGTGCCGCGCGACTGCACGGAGAAGAGAATCACGATGATCACGACGGTAATCATCAGGGTCAGGCTTGGGTTTTCGTCGAACAACCCTTCCAATGGCGGCAGGGTCTGCAAGCCTTCGACTGCGGAACTGATGGAAACCGCCGGAGTAAGTACCGAATCCGCGAGGAATGCCGCGCCGCCGAGCATGGCGGGAATCGCGAGCCATGCGCCGTACTTGCGAATCAACGAGTACAGTGCGAAGATGCCGCCTTCGCCATTGTTGTCGATGCGCATGGCGATGAGCACATATTTGACGGTAGTGATTAGTGTAATCGACCAGAAGACCAGCGACAGCATGCCGAGCACGGCCTCTCGGTTTACGCTGCCAAGCCCTCCCTGACCGGCAAGGAAGGTCTGCGCGGTGTAGAGGGGCGAGGTGCCGATGTCGCCGTACACCACGCCGAGCGCCACAATCGCCATGCCCCAGGTAACCTTGTCTGGACTGGATTGCAAGCGGGCCCACCATCGGCCGAGGCCGCCTTTCGACCATGCGCTGGCGATTTTCTCGGCTTCCTTGGTTTCGGCTTCCCTCTGCTTGGCGAGTGCCGCGCGCTCCTCCTTGGTGAGAGTGCGGCGGGACACCTTGGGAGCGTTGGTAAAGGTGTCGGCCCTCAGCAGTGCTTCTTCTTCCTGTCGGGCCTTGGCTTTGGCGGCGCCAGCCTGGGCTTTCTGGGCCTTTGAGGCTTCTTGGGCGCGTGCGGTCCTTTGGTTCGACTCAGCCATACGTTCAGTCCTCCATTGAGGTGGAGATCATCCCCCTCGCTTATGTCAGGTACATCATGGTAGACCTCGTTCACAATTCTGACAAATTTTACAAGTCAACACATCGTCTCTACACGCGCCGCGACGGCCGCACACCCGGCCCTCACAGTCCGTATACGGCGCGGGCGGTATCGCGGGTGCCGCGCGCCACATCCGCGATGGACAGGTCGAGCGTATCGGCCATGGCCCGCAAGGTGTAGGGGATCATGTACGGCGCGTTGGTGCGCCCGCGGTAGGGCATGGGCGTCAGGTACGGCGCGTCGGTTTCGACCATCGCATGGTCCAGACCCACGATTCGCAGCGATTCGCGGATGCCGTCGTTGCCCTTGTAGCTCACGGTGCCGGAGAAGCTCAGATACCAGCCATGTTCGCGCGCGATCTCGGCCATCTCACGGTCGCCGGAATACGAGTGGAATACGGTGCGTTCGGGCGCGCCGTCGGCCAGCAGGGTTTCGATGACCTCGCGATGGGAGTCGCGGTCGTGAATCTGCATGGGCAGGCCCAGTTCCTTGGCTAGGGCGATATGCGCGCGGAAGGCCTCACGCTGCAGTTCCTTGGCACCTTCGCCGGTGCGGAAGAGGTCCATGCCGGTCTCGCCGATAGCCACCACTTGCTCGGGGTATGTGGTGGCGAGGCGATGTACTTCGGCGAGCGCGTCCTCGAAAGACGTGTCATGGTAAGGCTTGTATTTGAGGGGCAGACCATCCGGCCCCGGCACACCGTGATGCCCGTGGAGCACGGACTCATTGGGGTGTATTGCGAGCGCCGCGTGCACGTTACCTGGATGATCGAGGGCCATCTGGACGGCGGTCATCAGGTGCGGCAGCTCGCAACCGCAGTCGATGATACCCCCAATGCCGACAGATTGCGCCTGCGCCAGCAATTGGTCGACGTCGTACACCGGGACTTCGGGCTGCCCCTTCTCCTGCGCCTCATGGCTCATAGCGCGCGCGAAAGGGATTACGGAGGCCACGTGAGTGTGGTTGTCGATGGTCTGGGCGTCGTCCGGCAATGCTTCAGGTGCCGGGGCCCAGCTACGGTCGCGATGGTGGTGCTTGCTCATGGTTTCTCAGTGTAGGCTGTTTCTCAGTGTAGGCTACCGCCAGCAACGCTCGTAAGGCAGTCCGGTAAGACGTTCGGCTACAC
>ERZ1031885.709-NODE-709-length-13102-cov-6.310953_pt1 | contig 13102 bp, 8 predicted proteins | sample MGYA00518168_ERZ1031885 | MGnify/ENA primary metagenome ERZ1031885 (study PRJEB33719, sample SAMN04261269) | wastewater metagenome | biome: rural village; feature: human; material: feces | host: Homo sapiens | place: El Salvador | collected 2014-01-14 ...
GTAGAGAAGATTCTAAAACCATCGGACTCTTCGGACAACGGTACTTTCACAGGACAGGTCATCGTGAAGGACGGGAATGCTTCCATCTCTGCACCGGATATCGGTTCGTATGATTTTACTTCGCTGGGAGGTACGCTCGGCTGGGACAGCAAGGGTACGATCACAGGCTCTTTTGCGGGAGAGGCATTTGACAGCCATTTCAAGGGAGACCTGAAGTACACGAATACGAATAACATGGAAATCAGTCTGGAAACGGATCCGGTTTCCCTTACCTCGTTGAAGCCGCTCTTAGAGCAGTTCCCACAGACTTCTTCAAAACTTGATATAGACAAAGGGACAGGACAGGTGACCAGCGCCAAGATCTGGAAAAGTGATGGCGCTGTCGCTTATCATGTCCAAGGCTCTATCAAAGATGCTGCTCTTCGCTATGATCATTTTATTCTGGCTGACGGAGCAGCCTTTTTTGATATTGAAAATGGCGAAGCTGTCATCACCGAAGCAGCCGTAAAGGTCAATGGGCAAACATTCACCGGGGATGCGAAGGTCCTTTTTGACGTGGACGATCCGATCCTGATGGGACATGTGACTCTGAAGGATATCAAGGCGGAAGAACTGCTGCCGGAGAAAGGCGTCACTGGAGTCGTTTCCGGCGGCGTAGATATTTCGGGGACGATGGGAGATCCTTTCGTGTCCGGCGAAGTCCATGTGAAGGATGGGCAATATGAGGATCTTTCTGTCAAAGAGGCGAATGTGCGCTTTGTCTATGGAGAGGATCAGATCTCGATCCCCTATCTGAAGGCACAGATGGCTGGCGGTCTTCTGATCGGCGAAGGCTCATATACTATGACAAGCGGAGCCTTCGAAGGTGAAGCAGCCGGAGAGCATATCGACCTTTCTTCTCTTCCGGTCGTGATTTCCGCTTCCGGCATTGTGAGCGGATCTGGGAAGGCGAAGGGCACCTATAAGGAAGGCGCACTGTCTTTGGAAATGGCTTCCGGAGAGATGGATGGCGCGGGTCTTTCGTATGAGAATATGGCAGCCGGCAAGGTTTCCGGCTTTGGCAGTTACCGTGATGGTGACTGGCATGGCGTTTTCTATGGCATGGATCTTTCGTATGATGGGATGTCCATAGATACCCTCTCGGGGGAGGCGACTTCGCGCGGCGGCGTGATGGATATTGCGTATCTGACTGGCACATCTGGTGAAGGCGCATTCACCGTGAAGGGGACATATGGGCCGTCTCTCTCGCTCTCGGGCGAGGTATCGTCTATCGACCTTTCTGCGCTTTCCAGCCTTTCGGAAATGGATATGGCCGGACGTCTCTCCGGCCGCTTCGTGGTCAATGGGAGCAGGGAGGATCCATACGGCGCGGCAGATTTCACAGCGCAGGATGGGGAGATCCGTGGCATCTCCTTTGACCGTATCGAAGGACATGTATCGCTCGGGGATCAGCTGGCGACTATCACCTCGCTTCGCTTTGAAGGGCCGGACGGCAAGCATACCGTGAAGGGGACCGTCGGTCTCTTTGCGCCGCACCCTCTCACGCTCACCATCGATACCGACAAGACACGCATCGAGAAACTGCTTGCGCTTGCTGGAGAGGACTACCCGGTAACGGGCTGGGTCGAAAATACAATGACCGTCACTGGCACGATGGAGGCGCCACAGGTGAAGGGGGATTTTCTGGCCTTCGACGGTTCGGTCATGGGTGAGCTTTTCCAGAGCATCTCCGGTGAATATACCTATGATGGAAATGACATCACCCTGAAAAACGGCCTCGCCTATATCTACGATGGTACAGCCATCGTGAGCGGTACGGTGAAGCCGGATATGATCGATATGGATGTGTCACTCAATGACATCAGCCTTTCGCGGATGCTTCCGGGACGCGGCGCAGACGGCAAGGTCAATATGCGCGGGCATGTATCCGGAACGATGGAAGATCCGGTCTTTGAAGGGACGATCTCCTCCAGGCAAATCGCTGTAGGCGGCACTGCCATTTATATGGCGTCTGCCGGCATTTGCTATCAGAACCATGTCGTAAGCCTTGATGACGGTATATTCAATCAGAAGAATGGCCATTTCGAATGGAGAGGCAGCTATCACATGGACTCCCATACCCTGCAGGGCTTCCTTCGATTTAAGGAATGGAATATCAAGGAGATCATGCGTCTTTTCAAGCTGCCTGAGTCCGCTGTGGATGGTGCTGTCAATGGCGGCATGCAGATCGGAGGGACACTGGAAAACCCCAGCATCGACTTCAAAGCAGATTTCCTGGGAGGACATCTGGGGGATACACCTGTCGGTCAGGGAGCGATCGATTTTTCCTACCTGAATGGGGCGCTCTCGATCCGTCAGTTTCATCTTCCTGTAGGAGATGGACTGCTCGCCGCAGAAGGCTCTATGAATAGCGATGGGGAGCTCGCCATCCAGCTCGCAGCCAAAGACATGGAGATGTCCTGGCTGCCGCAGGTATTGGGACGAAATGACATACGGATGGGCGGTCGTCTGACGGCCGGAGTCGTTCTCAGCGGAAATAAGACATCGCCGGAAGCAGACATCTCGATCGGTATCGAGCATCCGAGCTACGGAGAAATCAGCTTTGACAGCTTCTCTCTGATGGCGAATGCCAAGAGCAATGTCGTGACGCTGCAAAATGCACTGGTATCGAAGGGAAACTATCGTGCAAGTGCCAAGGGCATACTCCCCGGCAATCTTTTCACCGGCAGCACCACCGATGAGGCAGTGCCGCTTTCTGTTGATTTCAATCTCGATCAGGCAGATATGAATATTCTGGCTCTCTTCGGTAAAGCCGTGACGAGTGCGAGCGGCCCGATCAAGGGGCATGTACAGCTTGTCGGTGACTATCGTGACCCGGAGCTTAAGGGCAGCATCACAGCAAAGAATGGGGCACTCGGTCTTATGACCATGAATGAAGTCATTCAGCCGATCGATCTGTCCTTACGATTTGATGGACATCGCGTGACATTTGATGGCAGTGCCTCCTTCGGCGGCGGCGGCGTCACTGCGAAGGGCTCTGCTGACTGGAAAGAAAAGGCGATCACGCATTATGATGGGGAAGTGCATATGCATACCCCCTCCATCGACTCTGCCTATTACAAAGGAGCCGTCGATGCTGACCTTTCACTGGGTGAATTCATGGATCAGCTCGGTGTCACGGGCAAGATCTCTATCCACAATGCGACCTGCGAAGTGCCGCTCGCTCTCCTTGCGGAGAGCGGTGAGTCGTCGGCCAATTTCCTGACGAAAATCGACATAGCCATCGGAGACAATGTGCGGCTCTACAGCAGCTCGCTCTATGACCTCATGATCAAAGGAAATATTTCGATGATGGGCCATTTCCGTGAACCGATCATGACGGGCCGCGTGAATGTAGAAAAAGGAACGGTCAAGATCAATACCACGGAATTCAAGATCGATCAGGCCAATGCTGTCTGGGGCGGTACCCCCGGCTCCTTCCTGCCTGTCATCCATGCGCGTGCCGATACCAAGGTCGGTCATTACAATATCAAAGCCGAGCTGGATGGCCTGCCCGGTGATATGAAGACGACCTTCCACAGTGATCCCGCGCTGAATGATTCGCAGATCATCATGCTGCTGACGCTCCATCAGGATCCGACCAAGGATAAGGATGGCTCGATGCAGGGGGCGCTCTTCAATGCCGGCCTCACCATGCTCTTCGGGAATACAATGCAGGACTTCCTCGCAGATAAGATCGGACTTGACCTCATCAGCATCACGTCGAACCTGACAGACTACTATGACAACATCGATGATAACAATGACAGCTACTACTACATCAAGATCGGGAAGTACCTCTTCAATGATTTCATGCTGACTGCGACCATGGGAGTGAATAATGAGGAAAAGAGTTTGGGTTTCCATTATGATTTGAATTCGCGCGTCGGTCTCTCATCGTGGTATAATAGTAATCACGACAGTTACATCGGCAGCGATTGGAGCTTTAAATTTTAGTCCATAAGCCTGATGGGCTCGGGAAGGAGGTGCGGCTTCGCCGCAATCCTTCGGCGCGAACTCATTTTCCCCTTCGCCGCTTATCAAGCCAACGACTTTCTCTTGGATCACGGAAAATGCGCCAATGGTCCGTAGCGCATCTTCCGTTCAGCGCTGATAGGAGGGGAAGGTCTATTTCGCGAAATCCCATTTACATGGAGTACCCATTATTATGCTCGAAGAATACAAAGCCTGCCTGTCCCGTGTGACCTTGCTCAGCCGGGAGGAAGAGCAGGCACTTTGGAAAGAATACAAAGAGGAAGAGGAAATCGACGCGCGACAGCGTCTGATCGAGAATTACCAGCCGCTTGTCTTCAAGGAGGCCGTCAAGTATGGCCTGCAGGAGGCGGTGACGATGGACCTTATTCAGGAAGGCACTGTAGGGCTCATGGAGGCTGTCGAGCGCTATGATCCTTTGGTCGGTGTTGCCTTCTCCCTGTATGCCATCCACCGCATCCGCGGACGCATGCTGAATTTCCTGAATGCCAATAAAAAGGAGATCCTTCTCGAGGACGGGGAGGAAGAGAAAGTCTTCCTCGCTCAGGCCATTCCCGACATGGCTTTCGAAAGTGCCGACCGTGAATCGCTGCATGCGGCAGTCGACCAGGCGGTGAAGAGACTCTCTGCCAAAGAGCAGGATGTCATCCGCTCGGTCTACTTGGCGGAGCAGACCGCCGCTGAGACTGCCGATGCCATGGGCGTCAGTCAGGCCTACGTATACCGCCTCGAGAAACGCGGCATCCGGCGTCTGCGCGGGATGCTCTCGAAGCTGATCCATGAGAGAAAGTAAGGGATGACGTGGCATAGCGTTTCTTGCGGTCCCCATTTTCGGCACCGCCTCGCTGCCCCGCTGAACCTATCGGAAAGAGTAAGATGGAACAGAAATCGGATCTCTGCTCCTCGGACCCTGTCAAACATATCATTCCAGCCTAAAAACACGCGCATTTCTGCAAGAATGCTTGAAAATACAAGAAAATGTGAAATAAATAATAATTTTGGATGTTCACTTGTACTTCTAAAACACTGATTATATATAAGAATCATGTAACCAGTGGTTGGCAGAGATCGGAATGATTCCGGTTTTCTCAGCAGGAGGCAGTATGTCGGGGGATACGCTGAAGAGAGTGAAGTCAGTGAAGAGGTGGCTGGAAAAGGCAGAGAATTCCTATTCCAATCATAAAGAACTGACGGGCGAGATGAATCTCCTCATGGCGCAGGCAGAGATGCAGCGCCTGAAAGAGGTGAGAGGGACTTCGCCGCGGCGGAAGTGGCTGCTTCGCGGCGGCGCGCTGGCTGTGGCGGGAGCGCTTTTCCTCGGCGCCTCTTTTCTGCAGGACAGTTTTTTTGCACCTGCGCCTACTCCGGTAAGACCGGTGGAAACAGCAGTCACGACACCGGATGTGGCGGTTGTGCCAGTCGAGGAAGCGGATAAGAAAGCCGAAGAGATCCCTTCGGTATCTGCAGAGACTGTCACGACAGAACCGGTGGAAACGGATCCGTCAAAGCCAGATCCCGAGGTGGTGCCGTCTGCTAAAGCAGCGCCCACCGTCAGTACGCCGGTGCCGGCTCCCATAAAGGTTGCTACTCCGAAGCCTGCCGCCCCCGCTCTCTCGGATCAGGAGATCCAGCGTGTCGTAGGCGAAGCGGGAAGGGCTCTCCGAGGAAATTAATGATAAGAAGGATTCCAGAGGTTCGAAGGGTCTCCCCTTTAGGAGCTTCTGTCCTGCACCGAATCCATCAATTCCAATGTTATTTAAGGAAATCACACGTTTTGGCAAGTATGCCAGATACCCATCTGTATTTCCATAAATATATAGAAATTCACCATCCAATACATGAGGAGGAATTTACGATGACAGCAACATATAAGAAAGCACTGCTTGCCTCTGCGATCCTGCTTGCGCTTTCCGGCGCGGACGTCTTTGCGGAAGCACCGCAGATGACCGGCTCCCAGAACGGCATGTCCCAGAGCTCCATGATCGACGTGAAGAGCGGTAAGGAAGCGGGCAAGACCGCTGAGATCTCCGACCAGACGGAAAAAGCGGAACCATCCATGGAAGTGAAGGAATCCCACCAGACCGTCGCAGTGGGCGATGCCTCACTCTATCTTTCGGCGGACGATGACGCAGCCATCGAAGCACATACAGGCAAGACCATCGCGCATGTCGACTTCGAGGGGATCCCGGAAGAAGTCAAGACGAAGCTGTCCCCTCTTCTGCAGAGCAAACCGGGCAGCACCGTCACGGCTGAGGGCATCCGCAATGATGTGGCATCTCTTGGCTCGACAGGTGTTTTCTCTCAGATCCGTCCGAATTTCAAGGACATCCCCGAAGGCGTGGACCTCACCTATGGTCTTGTCGCAAATCCCATCGTTCGTGATGTGGAATTCACTGGCAATACCATCTTCACCTCTGACTATCTGAAGTCCATCCTGCAGGTGCCGGAGGGCAGCGTCCTGAACTTCGTCCTCGTGAACCAGAAGCTCAAGGAGATCGAAGATGCCTACCTCAAGCAGGGCTACATGCTCGTCTCCATCCCGAATGTGGAAGTGACGCCGAAGGGCATCCTGAAAGTCCATATTTCCGAAGGTGTCATCGAAGATATCCAGCTTGTCGGCAATGATAAGACGAAGGACAAAGTTATCCTCCGCGAACTTAAGATGAAGAAGGGCAAGCCCTTCAATAAATTCCAGGCAAGCCGCTCCATGGAAAGACTCTATAATCTGGGCTACTTTGAAGATGTCAACATGAAGCTGCTCCCCGGCAAAGAAAATGAACACAATGTCGTCATCGAGATCGATGTTGTCGAGCAGAAGACCGGTGTCATCACTGTCGGCGCCGGCTACTCGGACTCTGATGGTACAGTCGGCATCATCGAGCTCGGTGATACGAACTTCCGCGGCACAGGCGATAAAGTCAATTTCCACTGGGAATTCGGCGGCGCCGGCAACGGCAAGAACTATACCATCTCCTACACCCGCCCGTGGATCAATTCCAATGGCGACTCCCTCGGGGCTTCCATCTTCAACCGCATCTATGAATACGATGACTATGATTCGAACGGTAATACCATTGCAGAATACGATAAGAGAAGAAGCGGCTGGAACCTCACCTGGGGACGCCAGAATGGCGAATATCGCACGAACTACTTCACCTTTGAAAGTGCGAAGGAAAAATACGATGACCATGACGGTTTTAATTGGGGTAGCACAGAAATCGACAAGGAACATAAGAAAGACTATAGCGATCCATGGTATAAAGCTATTATGGATAATTTCGGTACCACAAATAGCTTCACCTTCTCGCACGTCTTCGATAACCGCGACAATTACTTCAATGCCAGCAAGGGCCGCCGCATCTCCTTCTCTACCCAGTGGGGCGGACATGGCCTTGGCGGTGACTATGATTTCTACAAGTTCACGACAGAAGGCCGCTTCTACAAAGGCCTCGGCAATGGTCACATCCTCGCGCTCCGTCTGCAGGGCGGCTACATCGACGGTGACGTTTCCTACGGCAACCTCTTTGACCTCGGTGGTTCGAATACGCTTCGCGGTTATGAGGATGACCAGTTCAAGGGCAAGAAAATGTACGCGGCGACACTGGAATATCGTTTCCCGATCGCCAAGAAAGTCCAGGGCGTCCTCTTCACCGATGGCGGCAGCACCTGGGGCATCGATAACGGACAGATCCCGTGGTATGAAGATGATGATGGCTTCCAGTGGTCTTGCGGCGTAGGCCTGCGTCTCCAGACCCCGATCGGACCGATCCGTCTTGACTATGGCCACGGGGATAAGAATAAATTCCACTTCAGCTTCGGCACACAGTTCTGATTTGAATGCGAAATGAGAAATGGTGGTGCGGCGCAACATACATAAAGCGCCGCAGCTCCGATTTCTCTCTCTTTCCGCTGGAAGGAGGTGCCAGCAGGGGCGGAGGTGGATTCGGGAATGTTCTTCGTTGCAGCTGCTGAATCCATTGCACCTGCGGAACCTGGCTATCCACTGATTTTCCAAAGGAGGAGCCATGCATTCTTCCTTATTTCATTCGATGACTCGAGCAGGTCTTGCCCTGCTCGTTTCGTCATTCCTGCTTCCTGCCGGGGCAGATGCGGCACCGATCCGCGAAGTGAGCGTCTCCGTCACGGGAGCGGGCGGCATGCCGCCCGCTGTGGAGAAGCGGATCACGGCGAGCATTTCAGCCATAGGGGATCGTATCCTTATCGGCAAGGATGAGAGCCTCTTTCGCTCGCACGAGAGCGAGTACGATAAGGTTCTCGCAGACATCGTGAACCGCGTGGTCGTGGGCTATGTGGTGGATGATATATCTGCCGCCTATGGCGAAAAGACAGCGCTTCACGTATCGCTCACTCCCGTCGGGCAGATGATCCGCGAGGTGGAGACCGAGATCGACTACGGGAATCTGTCTCCGGAAGCGGCAGCGCTGGTGAAGAAGGACAGCGCCGGTGTACCGCTCCTTATGAGTCAGCTCCTCTCGGGGCTTCCCGTCGATTCGGTCGGCTGGGCGGAGAGTGTCTCTGAGTCTGCCGGGCGAGAGCTTCTTAAGGAGATCCTCCCGGAATTTACTGCCAACTTCGAAGTGACCTCGGGGGAGAAGACAAGAGTGCGGATCTCCCTCATCCCGCAGGGGACGATCGTCCGTACCGGAAAGCTCACCCTGCACAAGACCACCATTCCGCGCCTCCTGATGCTGCGCGCGGTGAATGAGACGGAACATGCCCTTCGAAGTCTTGAAGGGCTTCCGCTCGCTTTTGTCGCCCGCCATCAGAAGGATCTGGCTGCCTCGATGAATGACATCCTCGCCAAGGACCCCTTCATTGAAAAGTATGGCATAGAGACAAAGGCCTATCTTTACCCGGGAGAGATCACAGAACTCAAGGTCGATGCACTGACCGATCACTGGATCATCCGCACGGAAGCATGGATGGATGCCGGGCGCGATGGAAATCGCAATACGGCGATCGAAGGCATGCTCGGGCATTTCGTGGGCAGGAACAATGTGATCTTCGGTGAGGCCCGCTTGTACCCCGGCCCCGTTGACTGGAATGTCTATGGCGGTTGGTACCATCACTTCGGGCGCGTCATGGATCTGGGCTATAAGTATGATTTTGTAGAAAACAGCCACCATGCCTTTGGTCAGATCCCCTTCGGCGAGAACTTTGCCCTGCGCTATGACCGTGATTTCAAAAAAAAAGAGAATGAATATGGATTTTCCTATAAGATCCATAATTACATGACGATCGAATATGTGTATAATGATGAAGAAGGCAAATGGCTCCGGCTGATTGCCAATTTATAAAAGAGGAGAGTAACCTATCATGATGACAACTCTTGGTAACAAGAAAAACGTAAAGATTTTTTCCTTCGCTTTGGCTGGCGTATTCATCGCCTCCGTGGCAGCGATGGCGGTGGTATCCATGGGGGATACAGCGAATGCTGCTCCGACCTCTGACATCGGCGTCGTTGACCAGAGAGAAGTGATCTCCGCGAACAGCACCCTCGCAGCGAACTACCAGCAGAAGATGAAAGAAACGGCAGATGAAATGCAGAAAGACTTCGATGCGAAGTCGGAAGGCATGAGTGATGCGGAAAAAGAAAAACTCTTCGCTGATATGCAGCAGCAGTTCAATCAGAAGAGACAGGCCATCGAGAAGGACATGGATGATCAGGTGACCGGCGCTGTGAAGTCCGTCGCATCCAAGAAGGGCCTTGCTCTTGTGGTCGATAAATCTGCTGTCATTTACGGCGGCACAGACATCACGAAGGAAGTCACCGATTCCCTTTCGAAGTCTCTTTCTTCCGCTGCTTCCTCTTCCGCAGCATCCGCAGCTTCCTCTGAAAGCAAAAAATAAGGACGTCTGATGAAATATAGAAACTGTGTATACACCATGGCGGCTGCCCTCCTCGTGGCGTGCTCCCTGGCGGTAAGCGGATGCAGCGATAAAAAAGCCGAGGAGCCGGCGCCACCTGCCGTTTCCTACGGTGTGGTCGACTTGGAGACCCTTGTGAAAGCCCATCCGAAATACAGTACATATTTCCGCCTCGAGACTGAGTACAACCATCTCCTTGATCAGTACCAGAATGAACGAAACAAGCTCATTCACATCGCCTCTCAGCAGCAGCACATCAAGGCCGCGCTCTCCGATCAGAGCCGGCGCATGGCTGCCGAAAATGAGTGGAAGACGAAGGTCAAGGCAAAAGAAGACGAATTGAATGACGGCCTCGCAAAACTCTACAAGACCATCAGCGAAGCGCACAAGAAGGACAGAACCTTCACGCCCGATGGCCTCACTGACGAAGAGCGCGCCGAGATGGCGAATCTCCAAATGAAGCTCACCGTACTCGGTGTCACCGGCTCCGAAAAGGAAGAAGTCAAGAAGCGTCTCCATGATTTGATGGACCTTCGCACCGAGCGTGAGAAGATGGATACCATCGGCTGGACAGAGGACGAAGTGAAATCGATGAAAGAGGCAAAAGAAAAAGCATCGAAGGAGCTTTCTGACTTTTCAGAGAAGACCGCGAAAGACATCAAGCAGAGCCTCGCGGAGGATACGAACGTCGATGAGCCTCTTTCAGAAGACCCCATCGACCCATCCTGGAACGAAGACTGGCAACAGAAGATCGATGCCAAGCAGAAAGAGATGGCCGCCGTCAAGAAAGAAATTATGGAAGACATCCGGAAAGAAGCTGCCCGCGAGGCCTCTGACAAGCATCTTTCCATGATCTTCTCGAAATACAAAGCCAATATCCACGCCGAAGACGTGACGGGGGATATGGTGAATCGTATAGTCAATATCACTAAGTAGGAGGAAATCGAATGGCTATGTGGAAAAAACTGGCCTGCGTAGGACTCATTGGCGCAGCACTCGCCTTTGCCGGCTGCGGCAGTGAACATAAAGTGGCAGTCATTGACTACCAGAAGCTGGAAGCTTCTTCTCCGAAGATCCAGTCTATCGAAAAAGAAATCAACGATAAAGATAAAGAAATCAGAGACCGCCTGGATCAGGACTCCCAGAGCGGACTCTCCGATGAAGACATGCAGAAGAAAGTCCAGTCCGCCCAGCAGGAGCGCATGATCTTCATCCAGAGCAAACAGAAACAGATCCAGTCCATGGTCGAGTCTCAGGCAGCCCAGATCGCGAAAGAAAAGGGCATCGGCATCGTCATGCATAAGAGAGCCGTACCCGGCGGTGCCGTCGACATCACCGATGAAGTGATGGCCAAGATCGATGGCACATCGAAAGCGGCATCCGGCGCTGCTTCGTCCGCATCCAAGTGAGGTCCATCATGAAAAAAACAGCAGGTGAAATCGCTGCCCTGATCGGCGGCACTCTCTATGGAGACAGCACGGTCTTGATCGACGACGTCGCCAGCGCAGAAAGCGCAGGTCCGTCGCAGGTGACCTTTGCCCGCGGTGTCTACGCCGAGCACATCGAAGAAATGCAGGCAGGTGTCATCCTGGTCGATGAACTCCCAGCCCACTACACGAAGAATCTCATCGTCGTCCCCGATGCCCGCCGCTCTTTTGGCGAACTCATCGAAGTTTTCCGTCCGGAAAACAAATGGGAACCGGGCATCCATGAGACCGCCGTCATCAGTGAAAAAGCCCTGATCGGCAAAGACGTCACCATCATGGCGTATGCCGTCATCGAAGAAGGTGCCGAGATCGGAGATGGCTGTGTCATCTACCCGTACTGCTACATCGGAAAGTATGCGAAGCTCGGCAAAGACTGCGAACTGAATCCGGGCGCCGTCGTACATGAAAACAGCATCTTAGGCGACCGCGTCGTCCTTCGTGCGCATGCCGTCGTCGGCGGTCAGGGCTTCGGCTTCTCCACTGACGAGGCAGGCCACCACCATCACATCCGTCAGCTCGGCCGCGCTGTCATCAGAAACGACGTCGAGATCGGCGCCTGCTCCACCGTCGACAACGGTGCGATGAATAACACCATTGTCGGCAGCGGCACCAAGATCGATAACCTTTGTCACTTGGGACATAATGTCGAGGTCGGCCAAGACAATTTCCTCTGCGCGCAGGTCGGCATCGCCGGCAGCACCAAAGTCGGCGATCACGTCATCATGGCCGGACAGACCGGCGTGAATGGCCATATCACCATCTGTGACAACGCTGTCTTCGGAGGCAAGACAGGCATCATCGGCACCATCAAGACGCCAGGTACCTATCTGGGCTATCCGGCGAGGACACACGCCCAGTGGGGGAGAGTCGAGGCTGCACTCTCGCACCTGCCGGAGCTGATGAAAAAGATCCGCCGTCTGGAAAAACAGCTCGGAGAGAAAGAAGAAAAATAAAGTTCGCTTGAACGCATGTCAAAACCACTGAGTGAGTATCTCGGTGGTTTTTTAAGTTGTATAGAGAGCATCGATTTCATCTGCGCGAACTTCATACAGATATCGGTACGGAGGTGATCGCTAGGCTGACGATTTTCGCTACGATGGGGTATGTACTGACCGTTGTTCCGCGCATGATGGCGGAGGCTGGTCTGCCGCAGGGAGCGGTGCTCACCGCGTTGCTTCTGATGATATTTCTGAGCGGATGGCATTTCCGTCGCTTTCATTGCATATGTCATCATGAAAGTAGCGGCTGGAAGAATGATGGAACTAAATAAAGGACATGACCTTCTAGCCTTGCTGCTAGCGTACTATTTCTATGCGATGGCAGGAATGAAATAGTAGCTGACTATGAACCCATAAGGGATACTAAAAGGAATAGATGTATGATTGTTGTCGGTTGCAGGGTTCAAACAACTAAGGAAACTCTGATTCAATCGCAGAGTCAGCTTCTACAGGATTTGTTATACATAGCTTCGTCATAGCCTTCCTTAAAGAGCTCGCTATTCGTGTCAGTTTTATTCCTCGCCATATATAAGAATCCAATAGTAAAACCTGACAACGATTTATTCCGTGTTTCTTTAACATGTATTATCCAGGGAGACAAAAGTGAAGTTTGACAATGCTTTTATAAGTTTTTCTAAAAAAATACAAAATAATGATGCTTATACTGAATTTTTAATGAATATGCAATCATGCAGC
>ERZ1031885.714-NODE-714-length-13033-cov-5.692248_pt1 | contig 13033 bp, 11 predicted proteins | sample MGYA00518168_ERZ1031885 | MGnify/ENA primary metagenome ERZ1031885 (study PRJEB33719, sample SAMN04261269) | wastewater metagenome | biome: rural village; feature: human; material: feces | host: Homo sapiens | place: El Salvador | collected 2014-01-14 ...
TCGGTTCACGAGCTGCTCTGTATAGAAGTGGTATTGCAGCGATAATTGCCATGATCATTCCAATAAAATGTGTAATTGCGCTTCCAGGTTCTTTGATATAAAGTCCTTTTTCCATAAAATCTACCTCCGATACATCTATATAATAACATGTAGTTTTCAATACTACATCCAAGAGATATATATACTATAGCACATATTTCTAAAAAAGCAAGAGATATTTTGAAATTAAAAGTATCTTATTTCACAAAAAAACAGGATGAAAGAAATCTGTGATGAAAAGTAAAAAACAGGCCGTGATTTCACAAAATTAAAATGTGAAATCACGGCCTGTTCCAGGTTATGTTTCTAATAAGTTCAATCTGTCAATCTATTCGATTACTGTTCCGGTCTTACCATTCAGAGCATCAGAGACTTTATCAAAGGAAGTGATGTAAGCTTTGCGGCCTTCGTGTCCTTCTACGAATTCAACTGCTGCACGGAATTTTGGAAGCATGTTGTAAATTCCAAAATGTCCCTCTTCCATGTAAGTTTTTGCCTGATCAACAGTAATTGTATCCAGAGGTTCCTCATTCGGTTTGCCAAGGTTGATACATACTTTCTCAACATTTGTAAGAATGATGAGAAGATCAGCGTTGATCCCTTCTGCAAGCTTTCCGGCTGCGAGGTCTTTCTCGATAACAGCACTTGCGCCACGTAAATGATTATCCTGCTCAAGTACCGGAATACCGCCGCCACCTGCTGCGATAACAATCTGATCTGCATCAAGAAGAGCTTTCACTGCGTCGAGTTCAACAATCTTGACCGGATTCGGAGCAGAAACAGCACGGCGGAAACCTTTACCAGGTTCTTCCACTACGAAGTTTCCTTTCTTACGTTCTTCATTCGCTTCCTCAGCGTTCATATAACGGCCGAGAACCTTTGTTGGTGTGTAGAAAGCATCATCGTAAGGATCTACGATCACCTGAGTGAGGACTGTGCTGACTGTACGGTAGATACCGCGGTTGAGAAGCTCTTCACGGATTCCGTTCTGAAGGTCATATCCGATATATCCCTGGCTCATGGCAGTACATACAGACATTGGGGATGCTGTATATTCCGGATGGTTCTTTGCAAATTCATTCAATGCAGTGTGGATCATACCAACCTGCGGAGCATTACTGTGTGTGATAGCAACCTGATAGCCTGCTTCAATCAGATCAGCGATACATTTGGCAGTGCTTTTAACGGCTACTTTCTGTTCTGGAAGTGTAGTTCCAAGTGCACGGTGTCCCAGTGCAACAACGACTCTTTTTTTCATAATATTTCCCTTTCTTCTAAGCTGTAATAGTTTGTCAGGGGGAACAGGTTCATACTGTATTAGAAAAAATCACAACAGTAAAACCAACCTTACTGATAATTAAGATTTTACTATTATTTAGCAGTAAAATCAATATTGGATTATGCCTGATAGAAGGTCAAATACAAAAATTGCTGTCAAAAGAATACAAATTGAAATTCTCATCCATTTCTTTAATTTTAAGAACAGACTATTCCAGCGCGGAGCAAAATAATAGAAAAATGCACAGCCAAGAAGTGCGAATACTGCTCCGTCTCCCAAATATGCTTCTGCATTCATGAAAGTAAGGTAAGAATGATATTTCGGAAGTTCAATTCCAAAGCCAAGATCAAGAAACAGCTGGATGAGATAATCAAGAATTGTATACACAATAAAGTTGATAATAAACATAGTAGCCGGTTTTTTGATATATTTCTTTAACAGCAACAGTATAAGCAGACCACAGATTCCGTACAACGGGAGCCATGGAAGCGTACGAAGGGTTACATTTTCCAGTGTGCCGCAACTGAGCAGTTCGGAAATGATTTCCAAAAGCCATCCGAAAATAGAAAAGGCATGGAATAAAAATACACAGGACAGAAAGTCATAATTCTGCGCCGGATTGACCGGTGATTTTACTGCGGCAATAGGTGGTTGCACGGAAAAAAGAAATACCGGATACTGATGCGGTGCAAAATAAGAGATCTTTGTGTAAGGACCTTCAGAATCGTCATAAAGTGCTTTACTGATCAGAAGTTCATCTTCAGAAGGAACATGCTCAAGATAAGAATCATTGAGCTGCTCATATTTAGGAGCTCTTGAAAGCACATAGTTTCTTCGTAAAAACAGATATAAGGATGCTTTACAGTTCATTTTGTACGGGCGGACATAAAGGATGTCCAGAATTCCAAGTGTAAAGAGAGATAAAAGCTCCCAGCCGAGGAAAGAACAATCTAACAAAAAGAGCTTCCATTTATTTCCCTTTGTAAGCTGTTTAGAGAGAAAAAAGGCATTCTTTTGACTGATTTTTGGATTCTCTGCGAGGATATATGGAATCATGCTATATTCATAATGCTTAATAATTCCCCCGATAATTGTTAAATCCCAAAGTTTCTGAAAAAGCGTGTAGCAGAACATCACCCAGGAAGGATTTGCCAGGTAACGCAACTTATATAAAAAGAATATTTTAGAAATATTCGTATCTTCATAGTTATAAGATTCAACAAAAAAACGTTTCTCACCGATAATCAAAAGATTGCTGATAAAAAACTTATATAAAAGTGAAAGAATGACCCCAAGTGTAAGAAACGAAGTGACAATAAAGTCCGGACGCTTCAGGTAATTTTGAACCGTATGCAAAAAGGCAGCGGCTATGAAATTATCAGGAATAAAATCGAGAAATGCACTGCTGAAGCTTTCAGCAGAAATAAAAACAGGTAAAATAAGCGCTGTCTTTGTCTGAATCTTATCAGGAAAATAATTCAAAAATAACGAGCGGGAAATTGGATACGAAGCTGTGAGCATTGCAATCAGAAAGCAGACAGACACACTTCTCCAATAGTTTGATTTTATTAAAATACGCGCCTTTTTCTTGAGCTCTTTTCTTGACCACATAAATAATATCCCCCATTGAATCGTTGCTGCGGTTCACATGCGTGCAATCAGCAACGCATCGTTTCCATAGATAACATCATTATAATTTAGTTGCGCACGGTTTACAAGATAAGGTTCGATTCATGAAGAAATATGTTATACTATAACTGTTGAGTTTAACATAAACTGCAGGTGAAGCAATTGTGTACCTGCATCAGACATAGAGATAGTGAAAAGAAAAGAGGGGTACGATGAACAGACAAAGCACATTATGTTATATTGAAAAAGATGGAAAATATCTGATGCTTCACAGAGTAGTGAAGAAAAATGATGTGAATAAAGATAAATGGATCGGCGTCGGCGGACATTTTGAATATGCAGAGAGTCCGGAGGAATGCCTTTTGCGTGAAGTGAAAGAGGAGACTGGTTATACGTTGACTTCCTGGAAATACAGAGGAATCGTGACATTTGTATACGGTGAAGATGTGGTGGAGTATATGTCACTGTATACGGCAGATGGATTTACCGGTGATCCGATCGAATGCGATGAGGGCGTTCTTGAATGGGTGGAGAAAGAAAAGATAAAGGATCTGAATTTATGGGAAGGGGACAAGATTTTCTTCCGTCTGATGGACGAAGAAGAGGAATTTTTCTCTTTAAAACTTGTGTACAATAAGTCAGAGGTGTTAGAGTATGTGGCACTCAACGGAAAGCCGATGGAACTTTTTGATGTGATTGATGAAGATGGAAATAAAACCGGACAGGTGAAAGAACGCGGTGTTGCACATAGAGATGGAACATTGCATGCAACGGTACACATTTGGATTGTACGTCCGAATCAGGAGAGTGGTTATGATGTACTCCTTCAGAAACGAAGTGAATGTAAAGATTCGAACCCGGGAGCGTATGACATTTCTTCCGCAGGGCATGTCAGTGCCGGGGATGAACTGATGGAAAGTGCATTGCGTGAGATGGAAGAGGAACTTGGAATTCATGCGAGAGAAGATCAGCTTCAGTTTATCGGAACACACAGAGGTCAGTTTGAAGCAGAATTTCATGGAAAACCATTCCGTGACAATGAGCGCAGTACCGTATATCTTTACAGAGAACCGGTGGACATTAAAAATTTGAAATTACAGGAATCTGAAGTGGAAGAAGTGATCTGGATGGATTTTGAAAAATGTAAGAAAGGCATTGTAGATGGAACACTGCCAAACTGCATCTATGAAGGAGAATTCCAGATGGTAGGAAAAGCACTCGGGATAGAGTAAGAAAACGGAATAGAAGATAGAACAAAAAAACATTACAGAAAAATAAAAACTGTACAAAGCCGAAGAAATTGTTATAATAAAAGAAAAAAAGCAACCAAATGATTGACAGAAGAGAAAGGGGGAAGGACCGGTTATGACGACAGAAGAGCTGGTGAAGAAGGTGTGCAAAGAGAAAGGAATCAGCGTTGCCCGTCTGGCGGCAAAGCTGGGACAGTCGCGGCAGAATTTCTGCAAAAAACTGCAGCGCGACACCCTTACCGTAGAAGAATGGGAGCGGGCGGCGCAGGTTCTCGATGTAACATTTGATCAGGCATTTGTCCTGCCGGACGGCACGAGAATGGGAATTACAGAGCAGGAGGAAAAGCACATTGTGCTGCCGCTGATGGGAAGTGCTTTCGCTCCGGGAAAAGCAGAAGAGACGGTGGAGAGCTTCCGCGATCCGGGGCTTCGGGAAATTGCACGCGGAGAGCTGTACTTTTTCTCGGCGCAGGCGGAAAACTGTGCAAAAACCGTAGAAAAATATCTGACAAGTGATGATCTGGCGCTGCGGTTGTCTGCCGACATGCTGTATACGTTTGCAAATTTTACGCTGGGAAATGCAAAAAAGGCACAGAAGGCGAGGAAAGATGTGTACCGGTGTCTGGAAAAAGAACTGGAAACAGAAAAATCGCAGGAGTGGACGGCATACTGTCTGTTTGCGTGCTATGTGACGAGCGTGCTGATTCACATTCCGCCAAAAGACGGACTGCCGCCGCTGGAACAGTATCTCGTCCAGCTTCCGATCGGGCAGCGGTTGTTTGCCGTGAGTACGCTGGGGCATGCGGCCTATCTGAAAGGCGAGTATGCGAGAGCGCAGGGCATGGTACAGATGGCGATGGCCATGACGGAAAAGACGTATCCGATTCCGATGATCTATCTGAACTGCGTTGCAGCGATGTGCCAGATCAACCAGAAGGATCAGGAGGGGGCTACGCGGTCGGTGTTAAATGCCTGGGAGATGGCGCGAAAAGACAAGTTTCTGGAACCATTTATCGAATACCACGGACTCCTGCAGGGCATACTGGAATCGTGTATCCGTAAACAGGAGCCGGAGATCTACAAAAAGCTGGTGGACGGCGTCATCGCTTTCAGCCGCGGCTGGATGAAAATCCACAATCCGCAGATGCAGAAAGCCGTGACAGATCTCCTGACCCCGATGGAATTTTCCATTGCCATGCTCGCCTGCCGCGACTGGACAAACCAGGAGATCGGGGAGTATCTGGGGCTTTCGGTGAATACGGTGAAGCACTATGTGTCGGGGATTCTCGAGAAGCTCAATATAGATAAACGAGAAAAAATAAAAGAATTTGTAAACCAATAAGAAGTAAAAGATGGAAAGTGTCTGTTTTACAGTAAAAAACAGGCACTTTTTTTGCGTTAAACGGGCATGTTCTGAATATTCTGTATTTGGTAAAATAAAATAGAAAAAGTCATAAGAATGTGAAGAAAAGATCGAACTATGTCTGTAAGGAAGATAAAGGAAGGAGAGACCAGACGAATGAATGACAGAAAAGAGAAAAACAACAGCCAGGGCGTGACGCTCTCCAGAAAGATGCTGATAGCTGCAATTGCAGTCGTTCTGCTTCTGATTGCAGGCGGCGTCGCAGTCGGAATCAACTGGAATCACTGGTTTGGGGAAGAAACACCGAAGACAGAAGAACAAAAGGAAGCATTCCAGCCTGATCTCGACCCGGACGCAGAGAACTGGACGGGAGAGAAGATCCCGGACAAGAGCGAAGAAGAAGCCGTCGGCATCAAAATTCCGGGCTATCCGTCCATCACGATCCCGGCAGACCAGCAGGAAGTCGCAGTATCCCTTCTGAACCCGGAAGGCAATCCGTGTTACTTTACCTTCGAACTGGTTTTGAAAGATACCGATGAAACTCTGTACACATCAAAACTGGTAGCCCCGGGGCAGGCAATTTCCAACATCACCTTATCCAAAAGCCTGCCCGCCGGAGAATACCCCGCAACCCTGCGCATCACCACCGCTTCTCTGGAAGACGGCAGCGCCATGAACGGCGCAAACGTAGAGACCGTGCTGATGGTGCAATAAAAAAGGAGGTGCAGAAGCGGTGAAAAGACGAAAATGGATATCATTGCTCCTTTGTGGAGCGCTGGTTCTAGCCACACTGCCGACAACGGCACTGGCGGAAGGGACAGAAACGGAAGAAGAGGGGGTGCAGGTGGAGAGCGTGAGTGAAGAAGTGCCGGTGGAAGCCCCGGAAGCAAATTCAGAATCGGACAGCGAAGAGGCACCGGAGAAAATCGTTGAGATAAAAGAAGAGGAGACAGTCGAGGAAGCTCCGGAAGAGGAAATCCCTGAGGAGAACCCAGAGAACACAAGCGAAGAAGTCCCGGCTGAAACGGAACAGGAAAGCATTCCGACAGAAGAAAGTCTGAATCTGGAGAAAAGTGTAACAGCGTTGGCTGCAAACTACGCGCTGACCACACTGGAATCTCCGGGAATTGCAGTACAGGCAGGAACTTCTGTTATCTATTACGATGAAAACGGTACAGAACATACCGCAGATTGCAATGCCGTTATTACACAGGAAAATATCGGCAGCTATGGAACATTGACAACCGGCTGGTACGCAGTAGAAGGAACCGTGACTGGAGATACCCGCATCAAAGTTCAGGGGACTGTAAACCTGATTCTGGAAGATGGATGTTCCTTTACTGTAAACGGCGGTATCGAGGTCAATGTGGGGAATGCATTGACGATATGGGGACAGCAGAAAGGAAATGGGAAATTGAAAGCTCAGAATGTTGTAAATTATTGTGCGGGAATTGGTGGCGGAAATAATATATCTGGCGGAAATATTACGATTAATGGAGGCATCATTCAAAGTGAAGGAAGGTTTAGAGGAGCTGGAATTGGTGGAGGAAGCAGAGGTGCTGGAGGAATTATAACAATTAATAATGGTGAAATTCAAAGTAAAGGAGGGTACAGTGGAGCCGGAATTGGCGGTGGAGGCGGTGGTGCTGGAGGAACTATCACAATTAATGCTGGTAAAATTCAAAGTGAAGGAGGGTACGGTGGAGCCGGAATTGGCGGTGGAGTTAATGCTGCTGGAGGAACTATTACGATGAATGGCGGAGAAATTACTGCCAGTGGGGAAACAAAAGAAAATGGACAGAGTGGACTGGCAGCAGGAATTGGCGGTGGATTTGGAAGTAAAGGACTTGGAGGAACAATCCTTATCACGTGCGGAACGATTCGCGCAAAAGGTGGGGAGGCGGCAGCAGGAATTGGTAGTGGAAATGCAGCAGACGGAACATGTAATATTCATATTCAAGGTGGCATAATATATGCATCTACAAATATAGCAGATGGTCAGAATGAAAGTTTTTTTGAAAGATTTTATGCAATTGGAAGTGGATCAGGTTGGACGGATGGCAGTATTACTATTACAAATGGCGTTGTTATTACCAAGGGTCAAATCAATAAATCCAATAAGGATACTTGGAGTGGCATGATCTTTGAAAATACTGAAACGGATGGAATTGTATACGGAGATCCGACATTATCACAGAAATTTACCCTTGAAGATACCCAGAATCTTCTGATCCCAGAAAACACTTCACTACAAGGCACAGCCAATCTCACAAATGACGGCAACATTTATGTCAGTGGTACCCTTGCAGAATCTGTGAGCGGAAGTGGAAAAGTACATTATGCGCTTACGGTTACCGGTGGTACAGCCGGAGGCGATGTCAGTACATATAAGAATCAACTTTATGGTAAGACAGGCGGTTTAGTTACATTAAATGCGACGAATGTTCCCGTCGGTCAGGCGGCAGGCTGGAGCTGTTCGGATAATACTGTGACGATCGCAAACGATGCCTTCACAATGCCCGTCAGAAAACTGACAATTACCGCTCAGTATACCAACGCCCCATCCTACACCGTTACGATCCCTGCAAGCGTAGAACTGGGAAACACCGCAAAGATTCAGGCGGAGAATGTGAATGTGGTCAGCGGCTCACAGCTTGTGGTCAGGCTTTCCAATGCAAATGGATTGAAACTGACAACCCCGGAAGGCGCCGGGCAGCTTTACACGATAAAGAACGGGGAGAACAGCATCCAGGAAAATGATGCCGTACTCACCGTAGCAGGCGGAACCGCAGATAACAGCGGAACGGTCAGTCTGGATTTCGCGCCGGACGGCGAGCCGAAATATGCCGGCGTTTACACAGGAACCGTGATGTTTAGTGTTTCGGTGGAAGCCGCATCGAATCCTTGAGAATGCAAAAAAACATAACATAAAAAATACGAGGAGGGAAACTCTATGAAAAAATTATTATCCATGCCTTTGGCACTCACACTGGTACTTACCGCATCGACATCCGTCTTTGCAGCCGACATCAATCAGAACAGCAGCAACCAAAATGCCGACACGACCGTAACATTCAAGGTCGATCCAGCCTATACCGTGACGATCCCGGCGGATGTAACCCTGGATCGGAAAACAGGCACTGACGGTACGATTACCTATGAAAAAGATCTGACCGTTTCTGCATCGGATGTTCGCCTGCTGGAGGGCAAAAAAGTTCGGGTAACGCTGGACAGCAGTTTTAAACTGACGACCGGTGAGCAGGGAGCAAAGTATGAGCTTCCCTACACCGTAAAGGTCGGTACCTCCGGTTCAGCAATCACAAGCGGAGATGTCGTTGCCGACTTTACCACCCTCGATTCCGATAAATGGTCCAGCACCCTGCATTTTGCGGCAGAAAATCCAACGTATGCCGGTGATTATAAAGATACCGTAATCTTCAACATCGCAGTCGAATAAAAAGAGAGGTGGAGCAAAATGAAAAAAAGGACAGCAGCCCTGCTGACCCTGCTTCTGACCTGCGGCGCAATGGCCGTGCCGGTGGCAGCTGCAGAGAATCAGCAGAATAATACCCCTCAGAAATCGCAGGTCACGGTGACGACTTCCATTGATCCGACGTATACCGTCACGATTCCTGCGAATACGAAAGTAGCGTTTAACGCTGTATCCACAGATTTCGGTGCCGTGAAGCTGGATGCCGCGCAGCTCGATCCCGGCTATGCCATTCAGGTCGAGCTTTCCGCCAGCGGAAAACTGAAAAATGCGGCCGATGCATCAAAAACGATTTCCTATTCCGTGAATGATTCCAAAGCGGCGTTTACCTCCGCAAAGTATACCGCAGCCGGACAGGAGACGCCTCTGACGATTGCCATCGCAAAGGATGAGTGGAACAAAGCCGCAGCGGGAAGCTACAGCGATACCGTAACCTTCACCGTTTCCTATGTGGATACCACAGCAACTCCGTAGTTTCTGTAACAAGGCGGTATCGGAAACGGAGGTGAATGCGATTGAAAAAGATCATGACAGTATTGTTGTCGTTCTTCTTTCTCTGCAGCACGCATGTGACAGCCTTTGCAAGTGATATCACCATCACAGCGAATGTGCCGGGCAGCCATACGATTACCGTTGATGCCGACGGCGCGGAGGTATTCTGTGATGGAGCGGCGGGGAGCAGCTTTACCGTAGAACGGCTTTCCGAGCCGAAGCTGCTGATCCGCGCAGAAAGCGGCAGGGAGATCACAGAGGTTCTGTTGAACGGGGAGAATATTACGAAGCAGATCCGGGGAGGATACTATACACTGGAGCCGGTTTACGAGGATCAGACACTTACCGTGATGACGGCGGGAGCACCTGTGGCGCAGGGGAAAACCTACACGGTTCAGGGAACGGTGATGCGAAACGGGCGGCCGGTGAATGGTATTACGATGGAACTCCGTAGTACGCTGAAAACGAATGTGACGGATGCAAACGGAAGGTTTTCCTTTGCGGATGTGGAATGCGGAAAGCATTCGCTGACGGCGCTGGAAAACGGAGTGATTGTCGGCTACGTGGAGTTTATTCTGATGGAAGGAAATCACGTCGATCTGTCGTTGACGGATGGGGTTTATACGGTAAATACAAATCAGAATGCGGTCGGCATGGATCTGGTGCTGACACTGGAAGGTGAAAATACGATGCGCATGACGGAGGCGAAGGAAGCTTTCGGTGAGCCAAAGAAGAAACCTGCTTCCGACGGCAATGGCAGTAAGCCGGGCAGCGGCGGAAGTCAGACCGGAGTCGGGAAAAACGGAAGCAGCACAAATACCAAGAGCCTGAAGACCGGAGATATGGCAGATCCGATCATGTGGTTTGTAGTGCTTCTGATTTCCGGGGCCGTTCTGCAGCAGGCTGTTTTCATATTAAGCAGAAAGAAGAAACAATAGAGGAAAAGCAGAGAATTTCCGGCTCGCCGGAGTCTCTGCTTTCCTTGTAAAGTCAAAATATAGTTTTTAATGCAGCTTCAGCTTATGCCTCTTCTGACAGTCTCTTTACAATCTCAGGGAATTCCATGAAATGAGAAGCTTTGATCAGAATTGTATCATTTTCTTTGAGAATCTGCCCCATGTTCTGGTAAAAGTCTTCTTTTGTGTCAAAATGGAAAACCTTCATGTTCTTCTCTGTCGCAAGAACAGTTTCCTTTGCAGCTTCTGCCATATCTTTGGAAAGTGCTCCGATGCAGACTAAAACATCAGTGTTTTTAAATGCTGCATATGCTCCGACTTCGCGGTGCATCGCAAGCTCATCGGCACCAAGTTCACCCATATCGCCAAGGATAGCGACCTTTCTTGTGTCTGCATATGCAAGTACGTCAAGAGAGGATTTCATAGATGCCGGATTGGCATTGTAGCAGTCATCAATGATCGTGTAATGCTTTGCTTCAATCAGGTTGTTACGTCCTGCAATCGGAACGAGCTTTTCAATTCCGCGTGCAATTTCTTCATTATCCATGCCAAGCGCATATCCGACAGCAACTCCGGCTAAAGCGTTATAGATCATATGATCTCCCGGGATTGAGATATGTGCATGGAAACGTGATGTCGGTGTAACAAATTCTGCGTATGTTCCTTTTAATCCTTTACGTTCAATATTTTCCACATGGAACGGGCAGGAAGAGGTAAGACCGAAGTAAACAGGAGTTCTTCCATCACGGGAAGTGTAGCTTTTCAGCTTATCATCATCACCGTTAAAGATAACAGAACCTTCCGGGTTCATGTAGTCTGTCATGGAACTCTTTTCCTTCAGGATGCCGTCTCTTGTTCCAAGATTCTCAAGATGCGCATATCCAATATTAGTGATCACACATACATCCGGACGGGCAATCTTAGCCAGTGGTTTCATATCTCCAAAGTGGCTGATTCCCATCTCAAGAACTGCAACTTCATGTTCTTCGCGAATGTTGAATACAGTCAATGGAAGTCCAATCTCATTATTGAAGTTTCCTTCTGTTTTCAGTACATTATATTTCTCAGAAAGTACAGAGGCGATCATTTCCTTTGTGCTTGTCTTTCCGACACTTCCGGTGATACCGACAACTTTGATATCAAGGGAACGGCGGTAATGTTCAGCTAAGTCCTTTAATGCTTCTGTACAGGATGAAACACGGATATAAGGATAGTCAACGTCACCAAGATCCTGTTCAGAAAGAGAGCAGAGTGCACCAGCTTCCATAACCTGCGGAATGAAACTATGTCCGTCAACACGTGCACCTTTGATCGCAACGAAAAGTGTATCTTTTACTACTTTACGGCTGTCAATTGCAACACTTGAGACCTCACGGTCTAAGAATGCAGGATCACCGTAATAAATTCCGCAGCAGGCATCTGCGATTTCAGATAATGTCATATGTTTCATTAATATCTTGCCTCCATGGACTTCTTAATGATCAGTTCGCAAAGATCGCCGTATTCGATTCCATAAACCTTAGCTTCCTTCGGGAGAAGACTTGCGGAAGTCATTCCAGGAAGGGTATTCATCTCCAGGCAGAACAGATTCCCCTCAGCGTCAAGCAGGAAGTCAGCACGGCTGTAAACATTTAGCTTCAGTGCATTGAATGCCTTTACAGTAAGTTCCTTCATGCGTTCTGCAACTTCTTCCGGAATATCAGCCGGGCATACCTCAGAAGTAGCTCCATCCTGATATTTATTTGCGTAATCAAAGAATCCTGTCTTCGGGATAATCTCGATCGGTGGAAGTGCTGTTCCGTCAATGATACCGCATGCAAACTCACGTCCTTTGATATATGGCTCAACAACAAGTTCATCTTCGTAATGGAAAGATTTCTTCAGTGCCTCTGCATATTCCTCATCTGTATTTACAATATAAACTCCGATACTGGAACCACCAGAGCATGGCTTTACAACAACTGGAAGTGTCAGACCAAGTGACTGGTAAGACTGATCTTCAGAGTTCTTATAAATTGTTCCGCCTCCCGGAGTGTCTACGCCAGACTCAAGGAAGATCTGTTTTGCAACACCTTTGTGCATTGCAACCGCACATCCAAGAGAGTCAGGTCCTGTATATTTAATACCAAGCAGATCGAAAGATGCCTGCAGTTTTCCATTCTCTCCTTCTCCACCGTGAAGTCCGAGGAAAGTAATGTCAGCCAGACGGCAAAGTTCGATTACATTCGGTCCGAAGAAACAGTCAGACTGATCTGGACGGGAAGCCTTAACAGCTTCAAGATCCGGTTCCTCCGTGCTGATATTCTTCACAATCTCAAGCCCGTGATCCGGAAGAGTAAAGACATCCTCCAGGTTCTCCGGTGCATTCTCTAATCCCATGAATACATCCAGAAGGAATGCATCATGTCCTTTTTCAACTAATGTACGACAGATTCCGGCAGCAGAAGAAAGTGATACGTCACGTTCTGTGCTTAAGCCTCCTGCTAATACAATGATTTTCATAATTTTATACTCCTTAAAATTTAATCCAACTAT
>ERZ1031885.731-NODE-731-length-12884-cov-24.060098_pt1 | contig 12884 bp, 6 predicted proteins | sample MGYA00518168_ERZ1031885 | MGnify/ENA primary metagenome ERZ1031885 (study PRJEB33719, sample SAMN04261269) | wastewater metagenome | biome: rural village; feature: human; material: feces | host: Homo sapiens | place: El Salvador | collected 2014-01-14 ...
CGGCGATTCAAAGGAAGCCGATGCCGCAAGAAAGGCGTATGAAATGATGATGATGCAATAGAACGAAAAAAAATTATAAGTAAAATTAAAACTATAGAATTATGAAGAAATTTACGATGCTTTCATCAGTCCTGGCTTCAGCACTGATGCTGACGGTTGCATCCTGCTCTAGCAGCGATGACATTACAGGTGGTAATGGTAACGGAAATGCAGAAGGTACAACTTCTTACATTGCTATTAACTTGAATAGTGTAGGGAATGCCCCTACTAGTCGCGCTTCTTATGACCAGGGAAGTGGTAAGTACGATGATGGGGAGAATAATGAGAATAAGATTACCAAGGTACGTTTCTACTTCTATAATGCCGATGGTACTTCTTATAAGTTACAAACTGTTGGTGAAAATGGTGAACAACCTTCTAAAAACTATATTGACTATAATGTAGGTTTAGGCAAAGACAATGGAAATCAGGGTACCACAGTATCTGGAGCTACTTCTGCTGTATTGGTGTTGAATGGTGAGAGCAATGTGGCTCCTGCTGCTATGTTGACTGTAGTGAATCCTGATGTGAATCCTGATATGTTTACCGGAACTACTGCCGATCGTTGGTCAACTATGCGTACGGAAATGAAAGGTACGAAAATATTCAACGATGCAACCAATGGCTTTATGATGAGTAATTCTACTTATGAAGATGGTGGCAAGGACTTGTGTACAACTCAGTTGACGGGTAAAACCTTCAGCAGTGCGGCAGATGCTAAAAATAGTCCTGTAGATGTATTTGTAGAGCGTGTCAATGCAAAGGTAAAGACCGATGTTGACAAAGCCAATTTTGAAAAAGTAACTACAGATGTTATGCTTGATGGTGTGAATTTCAAAGGTAAATACAAAACAAAGGTTCCTGTAGGTGAGCTTGCAACCATACAGCCAGATGGTTCAACTAAGAAAACTTTTGTTTATGCTTACATTGATGCCTGGGGACTTGGCGATGAGGATGGTCAGGCTATGCTTTACAAACAGATTGATGTGCAGAATTGGACAGATGCAACACTCGGCTTTTCAGCAACTAATCCTTGGTCTGTAGCTGATTATCATCGTTGTTTCTGGGGTAAGAGCGTTGCTTTCGGTGGAACTTCTTCAAATTCTCCTGTTAATCATCCTTATAAAGATATTAAGGCAGAATTGGGAACAGCTTTATATACTTTGCCTAATACACCAACAAGTTATGGTAGTGTTTATGCTGATCCAATGAAGAGTTATCTGACCAAGATTATGGTCGCAGCACGTCTGGCTTATACCGATGAAGCAGGAAAAGTTCATTCAGCAGAAATCTGTACTTATAAGGGTCAGAAGTTCTTAGGTAAAGACAATGTAAAGAAGGTCATTGCAAGAGAACTCAGAACATATTTCAAGAAGACTACCTCTGGCTCAGTAGATACTTATAAACAGATTGAAGCTTCTGATATTGATTTCTCATCAAAGGTTACTAGTACTAGTGGACTTAAGTTGCAGAATTATCAGGTAGTAGCTGACTTGAGATCAGGACTTACAGAACTTTATCAGAAGAAAGGTGGCTCCTACGTGCCAGTTGCAGTCGCAACGGTAAAAGCAGAAATGCAGCAAGCTCCTGTAGATATCAGTAATGGCGGTAAAACCTATTATTATACACCAATCAAGCACTTGGGTAAAGAAAATACTCCAGCAGAATATGGTGTGGTACGTAATCACTCTTATCAGGTGGAAATCTCATCAATCAAGGGCTTTGGTACTCCAGTATATAATCCTGATACCGAGATAATTACACCTGTACTTCCTAGCAATGATCTGACTTATCTTGCTGCAAAGATTAGTGTACTCTCTTGGCGCGTGGTATCCTCAAAGGTAGATTTGGATTCACCAAAATAACAATAAATTTAAACAATGAAGAAGATTATAAATGATATCAAAGAGAAGGGAAGGCTGATGATGCTCTCTTGCTGCACCATCCTCGGTTTGCTGCTCAACTCTTGTAACTATTGGCACGATAGTTATGAGGGATGTGAGGAACTGCTGAAGACTCATCTGAAGGTGCAGTTCATCTACGATATGAACATGAAGTTTGCCGACGCTTTCCCTCATGAGGTGAAGAACGTCACACTTTATGCTTTCGATCAGCAGGGAAAATTGGCTTATGTCAAGACCGAGGCTGCCGAGAAGATTATCGCCGAAGAGGGTATGAACATCGACGACCTGACTCCTGGTGTCTATGATCTTCTTGTATGGGCACAGGGCGAAGAGCGTTATGCTGGCTCCTATACTTTTGGGCAGGCAAGCATAGGCTCTTCAGCCTGTGATGTGCTCAAGGCTACGGTGAATCGTGCCGATAAGGGAATCATCGACCATGATCTGACTCCGCTCTTCCATGGACAGTTGGCAAAAGCCGATTTCACCAAGATGGAGAAAGGTGGAACAAGAACCGTCAAGGTTTCGCTTACCAAGAACACCAATCATTTCAAGGTGGTGTTGCAAAACCTGTCGGGAGTGAATCTCAGTGCCGATGACTTCATCTTCCAGATTACCGATAACAATGGTAAGATGGATTACGACAACAGTTTGATGGAGGATGAGATGCTTACCTATAATGCCTGGTCAGCTTACTCCGGTACTGCCGGTGTCAGTTCAGGTACCAGCGAGCAGACTTCTGTGGCATGTGCCATCGCAGAATTGACAACCAACCGATTGGTGAAAGGTCATGATATGCGTCTGCGTGTATATAGCAAAGCTACGGGTGCAAGCATTATCAATATTCCATTGATAGATTATGCCCTGATGGTGAAAGGCAATTATAACAAGAGTATGAGCGATCAGGAATATCTGGATCGACAGGATTCCTACGACCTTGTGTTCTTCATCGACGAAAACCATAAGTGGCAGTCTGCCTCAGTCATCATCAACTCGTGGAGAGTGGTGCTGAGCAAGGCTGATATGTAAAAAGTGCAAGGCTGACATATAATAAGTAGAAGTTAGAAAATAGAAGTTAGGAGTTTTCCTGATTATAATATTGATTCATGATGTATGAGATGAAAGGAATAAGATGTGCTGAGGGACTGCTTAGGTTCCTCTTGGCTACTGCTATGGCTTGGCTGGGCTGTATTGCTTTGGTCTCATGCGACCAGGGAGATACAGGGGTAGAGAATACCGATGCCCATATCACGCTTACCCTTTGCCTGAAAGGTACGGATACCGATAACAATACAAGAATAGGGCAGTCGGGGGATAAGCAGCTTGCTTCAAGAAGTGAAAACGATGAGACTGAGGATCCGGGAACGGAGATGGAAAACAGTATAGACTTAAGCAAATTCCACGTTGTTTTCTATCAGACAAATCAGAAAATGGCGGGAATCCTGCAAGACATGGTGCTTGTCCATTTGGGCGGCAACATCTACCGGTTGACAGGATCTTTGCCTGTGAGCAACAAGGTACTTGTGGGCAATCACTTCGTAGGAAAAATGGTGGTTTATGCCAATTTCGATATGAGTGAGGATGACTTGCAGAAAAACTACAACGATACGGTAATCGCCCAGAAGTCGTTTAATTACGAAGACAATCCTACGTCTCTGCCCATGTGGGGCGTCCAGGAAGTTAACTTTACACTTGCTGCCGGTAAGCGTCAGGATAACTTGAATATCGACTTGCTGAGGGCGGTAGCCAAGGTAAAGGTGTATCTGCGTAACGATATGAAGAAAAATGGATGGAGCATACATAGTATGAAACTTATCAACTATAATAATAAGGGCTATTGTATGCCTGATAAATATACAGATTGTGAACAGACTGCATCGCTTACTCACGAGGAGTTTGAGCATTTCTATGATTCAAAACAAACTGGTGGTATCACGATGACAGATGATGTTCCTATCTATCTGCCTGAATATCAGAATTATGGTAAGAAAGATGCGGATAAATGTGTCATCAAGTTGAAACTGGCTAGAAATGGAAAAGTTGAATCGGATAAGGAATATACCCTGCGTTTCATTGATTATACAGACGGTACAACCACCAATGATATCGTGCGCGACCATTATTATATCTTCGAGGTGTATAAGGGCAGCAATGGTCAGAATCTCGTGAAACTGACGGTGAGGAAATGGAATGTACGTGATCACGATGAAATCGTGATGTAACTTCTATGAATAATAAATAAAGTATTAATAAGAAAATATAAATCAAGCAATTGATTGTTGGCTTTTCAAAACATGGCAAAGATATACTATTATATATGTATTTGGGCAGTATGCTTGCTGGCGGCTTGTTCTGCCGGTGATGATGCAACTTCCTTTCCCGGTCAGGCTGATGCCGAGAACCGGGTAGGGGTGACGTTGCAGCTGTCTGCCTTATCTTCCCAGACTTCGCAGTCTTCCCGGTCTTCTCTGACCAGGGCTTGGGAGACGGATACCGAAGCTTTGCCTGAAGAAATGATGAAAAGCTGGTTTGTAGTGGTGGTACAGAATGGAACGATAGAGAAGATTATCACTTCCAATTTCCAATCTGGTGTTACTGAGGTGGAGAAAGACCAGGTGTTTGTAAAGGAGCTGAATATGGGCGAGACAACCTTCTATTCTTTTGCCAATATAAAGCCAGAAAAGATAGGACTTGATACCATTACGTCTGTTGGGCAACAGCTGCCAACTGATTTTGATGAACAGACTTATCAGATGGAAGGCAACAGTCAACATTTCCATCTGTTGATGACGTCTGACTTTCAGAACGGTTATCCGATGAGTAATAAGCAGACAGTGGATGTGGTTGATAATCAGCAAGTCATCAATCTGGAGGTTATCCGTATGGTGGCTAAGGTACAGCTCTCCATTACCAATGTCACCGATCATGACATTGTCTTGAAGACCATCACCCTCTCGGATGTTACCCAGAATGATAATCAGAATATCAAGCTTTTGCCAAATGTGGATTCGGCAAATAAATTGAAGGGTGTGAATCTGGCAAATTCGGCAAAGAAAGGAACCATCAAGCTGACGGCTGCCGAAAACGATGGTATAACCATAGGGGAAGGAGCTACGCAAAAGGCTTGTTTCTATATGAACGAGAGTTTGGTAGATAAGGGCGAAGATGGTGGCAACCGGTATTTTATCCTTTCGCTTACTACGGTAGATGCGACTACGAGCACTACCAGTAACCAGCGTTATGCCATGCTATCATGGAATGAAATCCGGCGCAATGATTATCTGAAGATTCCTATCAAGCTGGAGGATTATCAGATTAGATGGACGGTGGAGGCATTCTCGCCAATCGGGGTGTTGCCGAAGGTAAAGGATGATGGCGAAAACCTTTCGCTTGCCTTCGGTTATTATGGAGAGTTTCATATCAAGCCCGAGGTCATCAAGTTGAGCCGTACTGGTTCTCAGACCCTGTCAGTGAGTGAATGGCAGATGGGAACAGATGAAACAGGTTCTGATGGCTGGACTCGGCAGGAGCAGAATCCGGAGGGAGCTGATGGCGTAAACATCTTCGATAGATTGCCAGCCTGGATACCATCTGCTTATCGTCTGGAAGGAGAGATGGGCAACCGTACCGGTTCTGCCATTTATACAATGAAGATCAAGGTGAAGGAACAGAATGGCTCGGGTACGTATCCTATCATCTCCCGCAAGGTTCGCTTTACGATGGAGCAAGTTGATCTGACCCGGGCAGGAAAGAATACTGAAAAAATAGTATTAAATACAAAGACTTTTGGCTATGAAAGGAAATAGTTTATTTTCAAAATACATATTGTTCATCCTGGGCATCATCTCTTTGATGCCTGAGATGGCTTATTCCCAGACCTTCAAGCATTATGAAGGTATCGCCAACAAGAAAGGCGATTATAATTGGAATGGTACGCAGAAATGTCACGAACTCACTTATTATTATTATGTTACCAAGGGGGAGAAAGGACTGGAGCTTACACTCCCTTTTGCTAACGGTTCCTCTGACTTGGAACCAAGAGGTTACTATCGTTGGTATGATTGGAAGACTGATGCCGCATCTTCGCGCCTGACTAAGGTGGGTTCTAAACTCTATCGCTTTGATGATGGAAAAGGACTTTATGCTGTTTGCCTTACAGATAAAAAACTATCTCAGGGTTTGGTGGGTGTAACCTATTCTGCACCTTCGGGGACTGATTATGATTCTTGGGAGGCTGACACCATAGCCTGTGATGTGAGTAGATACCGTGATGGTATCACGAAGGATGGAACAGATTTCAGCCACGAACCAACCCTTTCTATCCGATATAAGTTTGTTATCCGGAAGGCATCATGGATAGCCGACCAGCTTAGAAGGGCTGTTGTTGATTCCCATACGGGTACACGTACTTTTGAGGATAATCAGGATGTAACTATTGGTATTAACAGTACTGCCAATGGGAAAAGCGAGGCCAACCTTCGCTTGAACTACAACAATGTAAACCGATATTATTTCTATCCGCTAACCACTGATGCTTTCAACAAGAAACATATTTATTATCAGTCGGGTAAACAGGCTGAGAACAAGTTTGAAGAGAGTGATTTCAGCAAAACGCTTGTTCAGGCTACTGCTGTAAAGTGGAGGATCTATGATGAGACGAATACTTATTATTGTGAGATTGATGCCGAAAGTCAGCCGCGATTTGTAAAAATCAGTCCCTATAAGTTAAATGATAGGGATTGGACTCATATAACTACAGGTCAGAAGGTAAGACCGGGTTTTTCTCAGCAGCTTCCTAAATTTAAGACGATGAGCCGCTTCAATGTGGTTGCTTATCTGGAATCAAGTAGCTGGTGGGGTGGTAACAAACAGTGGTGCCCTGTGGCAAACTTCAGCTGTCGTTTTACTGAGGAATATCCGATGCTTTTTGATGATTTGAATACCGGTGCCCCTACTCGTACCCTCTCTTACATAGAAGATCATTATGTAAAAGTTACAGAGCCGATTTCGTTTGATAATCTGTCGGATGGAATGACATACGATGCGCCAACCAAAGAAAACAATGTAGCTCCTAATCCAAGTAAATGGGAATTGCGCCATTATGGTTTCGTTTATAAGAATTTGGCAAAATATTCAAAAACTGCCGGTGGGTGGTGGTATGATAATTATACCAATGCGCCGGTTCATGGTGAATATGGAGTTTACAAGACTGCTGGTGTAAGCGGTATCTCCACTTCAAGCGAAGGATATAAGTGGTGGTATGGTGACAACATGAATCTCTATGACAGAACCTATGGAGTGACTACCGGTAAACAGGCGGGCTATTTCCTTTATGTGGATGCCTCGGATGAGAGCCGAGAGATTGCCAGTGACGAGTTTACTGCCAATCTGTGTAGTGGCACAACCTTTATCGTGAGTGCGGCAATAGCTGACCTGACGCTTAGTGGGCAAATTGCTCCACAGGTTATGTTCAAGCTTTATGGTGACAATGGCGACCGAGTGGCAAGGCAGGAAAACTTAATCCATTCTTTTGCCAGTTGCGACATGAAGACGGTGGTGAATAATTATCAGTACGGCAAGTGGTATCAGGTTTATGCCAAGGTTACCTTGCGGGATAGTGAGAATCTGCGTAAGTTTCATAAATTCCTCGTCACGGTGGATAACTATTGTACTAATACAGAAGGTGCCGACTATGCCGTTGATGATATCCGCTTTTATCAGAAGCGTGCTATTGTTGATGTCATCCAGAATCAGCCTGTGTGCGATGATGTAGCATCGGCTGCTTCCGTGAAGTTGAAATTACGTGCGGTATATGAAAGCTTGCAATCTCGCGCCTATGTAAATCCTGCTGGAAAGAGTAAGGTTTACTATCGCTTCGTGGATGAAAAGGGTGAACCGGTTGACCTTGACTATGGTAATGGTGAAAAGAAATATGGAGTATGTGATTTCCATTATTATCAGAAAGACTTGCAGGGTGATGAAACTGAGATAGTGAATGGTGAAACCTATTATATTCTGGTAGATAAGGCTTTCAGATTACCGTTAGGTAAGAAACTCTATGTGTCTTTAAACTTTGACAATCCTGAAGATGCCAGCTTGTGGGGAAACCGAAACGTGGTGTGCTCCAGCTACAGTGAATTGTTTGAAATGATGAAGCAGACGGTGATGATTCGTGATGCCGAGAGTAAGGTGATTGCTGATTATCGAGTAAGCTGCGACCGGACGAATGCGGATGTCACCATGAATGCAGACCTGCATACCACCGACCCATACGTGGGTGGAGGTATCACCATTACTGGTGTGAAATATGATTGGTTCATCGGTAGTAAGGAGGAGTTCAATAAGACTAAGCTCCTGGAGGCTCTCCATGCTTTCCGTGATAAGAATAGTACAGGTACTTCTCTTTGGGATGTGCAGAATTCGGGAATCAGTGCAGATTATAAGGCAGAAATAAAAAAGTATATCGACAATCGTAAATTGATTCTGGCTGCAACCTCTCAGCTGCAGAAGACTTTCGAGTTTGGTACTCATACACTCTGTTTGTTGCCTATCACCAAGAATGGAAATATCATCACCATCAACAATGTGGATTACCAGATTTGTCCTGATCCTATCGAATATAAATTCCGGGTGCTGAAGGATGGACCTCGTATCAATCTTGGTTTCGTTGATGGAAAATATCCTAACGACCAGCGCATTGTGCGCATCGGATTGCCGCAACTCAAGGACATGCAGCAGAAAAAGAAGTTCCTGCAGATACCAATCTGCAGTACCGAATCTTTGAGTAATTCTCATGGTTCTGTTTCTTTTGAGTTTAATACGGATGATCGTGTTAAAGTGCTGATGGACGGCACCAACGACCCTATGTGGAAGAACAATGCCGCTGTATTGGAAAAGAAAGACATCTTCACGATTACGGTTAACAGTTTGAAGCATCTCGACAAGGAGACGGAACAGCGTACACTTGACCTGCAGGTCTGCGATGATTATGCCCAATACTTGCACGAAGGCTATTGGTATGACCTCTCGTTCAGCTTTATGCAGAAAAATGGCACAACTAACACCGAGGTTACGAGCTGTCCGGGTACAACCTTCTTCCGCATCTATGTGGTGCCGGAGTTTGCTACCTGGGCTCCTGCAGCCGATGGCGGTATGAATAACAACTGGAATAACGACCTCAACTGGCGCCGTTCTACCAAAGAAGAGCTTTACAAGTCGGCTTCCGATACCTATCCTGTATATGGAAAAACAGCAGGCTATACCGAATTGAAGACTCAGCAGGCATTCGTGCCTATGAAGTTTACCAAGGTAACGATACTTACACCTTATTATAATAATGGGTATTATCCGCTCCTGGGTTATCTGCAAAAGGGTAGTGATGGTATTCTCAACAAACTGAATAATGGTGCATCTACCGCCACCGACTACATCCAGTATGATATGATGGTGGATGACGGAAGCAAGTTGGGCTATGGCGCAACCACTCCGGGGTGCAACTATTCTTGCGTGAAATTCTATGGAAATACCTGCGACCAGATCTACTTCAAGCCGGGAGCAGAGGTCCGTAACCAGCACTATCTGGTGTACAACAAGGCATGGGTAGAGCAGGAACTGAGTTACAACCGCTGGTATCTCTTCGGTTCGCCATTAAAGAATATGGTGGCAGGTGATATGTATGTGCCTGTGAAGACGGGACGCCAGGAGACGGAAGCCTTCCTGCCTATCACCTTTGATGCGACTGTTAACAATCGCACCAAGATGCCGTTCTACCAGCGTTCCTGGGATAGAAGCGATACCGAAGAATACAGCACTGATGGCAACTATGATGCCTACGACTACAGTTCGCTTCCAGTGAGCGTGCCAAGTACGATAGGTTGGAATACCCAATATTGGAGTCATGTTTATAATGCGGCTTCGATGGTCTATTCGCCAAAGGTCAATGCCGATGGTTCCTATGCTTCCTTAACCGGCTTTGCTGTGAAGGTGGGTGATAAATATACGCCTGCCGGCATTTCGGGAAAGGCACTGGTAAGATTGCCAAAGGACGATAAGACATACGATTATTACGACCCGTCAACGGGTAACTTGAGGGGATCGAAGCATGACGCCATCGATAGGACAGATGATGGCAAGGGCAACCTCATCATTGCTTCGGTAGAACCTACGAGCAAGGAAGGGGCCATTGGAGCTGTAGATGTAACTTTGGCAGCAAATGCCCATAAGGGAGCAGGTGATGGAAATTATTATTATCTCACCTACAACCCGTATATGGCAACGCTGGATATGAAACGCTTCTTTGCCAATGCCAAAAACAAGGCGGCTCTTGGAGAAGACAATGTATCTTACTGGGTTGTGAATGACAATGAGGCCAATGGATTCAATACAATTACATTGAATGGTGAGACGGATGGAAGAATAGCGCCTATGCAGGCTTTCTTCATCAAGTCGAAAACCGCTCAGCCTACCATCCACTTTGATACAAACATGACGGTGGATAAGGATGTGACCAAGGGTGTTGATATTGCGGGTGAGGAGCAGAATAGCAGAATTAGATTGCAGGTAGGCAAGGGGACTGCGAGCTCTTCGTATCTGATATTGAATGCTGATGCGTCGCAAGAGTTCGATGGCAGGGAGGATACCGAATTGCTCGGAGATGACTTGTTGTCGGATGTACCTGCTGTTTATACGGTGGCTTCATCGCAGGCTGTCATGGTAAACTCGCTGCCGGAAATCTACTATGTTCCGCTGGGTGTTGTGGCTAAGAAGTCTGAGCTGATGAGCTTAAATGTTCAAGGAGCAGGTCGCCTCTCTTCTCCTCTCTATCTCTATGATGCTGCCACCCGGAAGTATCAGGAGATAAAAGATGGCGAGGAAGTGAAGGTGCAGGCGAACGAGCACGGCAGATACTTCCTGACCCAGACTCGCAGTACTACAGGTATTGAAAATGCCGAGATGGGCGAGAGTGACGTGAAGATCTATTCTCCAGCCCGGGGATTGATCGTCGTATCCAAGGTGAGTGCTCCTCTATTAAATAAGGTGGAGGTTTATACCCTTGATGGAAGACTGGTGGCATCGAGAAAGGCTGAAGGTGCAGCATCTGTCAGCATTCCTATAGTCTCCACGGCTTCTCCTCAGGAAGTATATATTATTAAGGTATCTATGCAGGATACCCAAGCTACAATAACCAGAAAGCTTTCTCTCCGTTGAGAGAAAGCTTTCTGGTGTTTACTTATCTGCTTCTTGCCAATCTATCAATCCTCTATTTCCTTTGTCGAATGCCAAAGCCAGGCAGATTCGTTTCTTCTTGCTGGCAGCATAAGCATCAGCGTAGTGGCGGGATGCAATTTGCTCCACAGCCGCTTGAGCTCCTCCATTGTCCGCCATCTTCAGCTCCATGATATAGATGATTTCTGGCGTCTCTATGGCGAGGTCGATACGTCCACTAGCTACCTGCTTTTCTTCTTCAACGTTAAAACCGCAGATGTAGAAGAGGTTCTTGATGATGAATCGGAAGTGCTCTTCAAAGACAAACTGTTCTTTCTTCTGAGTACTGTAAGGAGTGCTGGCGATGAGTTGCTTCAGGCAGGTTACGCCCTCCTCTAAATTGCCAAGGATAAAATGCTGCTTCAGGTCTTGAATAGCATTCTCTGTCTCTTCCTTGTCGGTGTTGAGCATATTGGGAACAACCAGCTCTAGAAGCGCTTTCTTTACTTCTCTGTTTGGAAATCCCAGTCTGTAGGTCTCTCCAATCACCTCTTTGATCGTCAGATAGCCTGATTGGTAAAGAAATAGCTTTGGATTGTCTTTGCTGATATCAGCCGTTTCGAGGTAATCCATGTCGATGAGGCTGCCGTCCAGTGTTTCTACATCTTTCTCAAAGTTGGTGAGTATTTTGGGCAGCATTTCTGTAGCACCGCTGGCAATCCAATAGGGTCTCAGACGACGTTCTTTTAAGGCGCAGATGACACTGAACGGATTGTAAACACCCTGCAGACTTTCTGAGAAATGATAACCATCATACATATCTTTCAGTTCATGCATGGTCTGGTCGATATCCCACTTCTTTTGGGCAGCCAATGCCTGGATTTCATCTTTCAGATTTTCCAAGATTTCTTCTTTCGTTAATCCGCAGATGGTAGCATAGCAGTTGTAAAAGCTGATATTGCTTAATGTGTTGAGAACGCTGAACAGACTTATCTGCGTAAACTTGGTGATTCCTGTAAGAAAGACACACTTGATGCAATAGCCGTAGTCTTTTAGACCTGTGAAGAAGTCACGATAGAGATTGCGGCATTTTTCGTGTCTATCTGTCAGATAGGAGTGCTGTAAGGGTGCATCATATTCATCTACCAATACGGCAACTTGCTCTCCCGATTGTTGGTAAGCTCTTTCTATGATACCGGTAAAACGGTTGCTGAGCGTAGCTTCTGTGGCGCGTTTGCCGTAGATTTCTTCATATTTGGTTAATGTATCATCCAGATAATGGTATAATGATTCTGCATCTGAGCCTCCAAGGTTCATGCTGAAATGGATGACAGGGCGCTTGATCCAATCTTTCTCCAGTTCCATGATCTTAAGTCCTTCGAAAAGTTCTTTCTTGCCTTCGAAGTAGCATTGGAGTGTGGATACCAGAAGTGATTTACCGAAGCGTCGTGGGCGACTTAGAAAGTTATACTTGTCACCATTGGCGATTTGCCAAACCATATCAGTCTTGTCTGCGTAAAGGTAACCACCTTTGCGCAGTTCTTCGAAATTCTGTATTCCTAATGGTAACTTTCCTCTAGTCATAATTACACCTTATTATATATATGTTGCAAAGTTAGCAATAAAAAATGAAATGGCGATATAAAAGCGGAGAAAAAATAAAATGAAAGCCGAAATAAAATTAGAAAACGCAAAATCCCATCGTTCGGTTGCTACTTCTTAAGGATAAAGACAGATGGT
>ERZ1031885.734-NODE-734-length-12860-cov-27.611948_pt1 | contig 12860 bp, 10 predicted proteins | sample MGYA00518168_ERZ1031885 | MGnify/ENA primary metagenome ERZ1031885 (study PRJEB33719, sample SAMN04261269) | wastewater metagenome | biome: rural village; feature: human; material: feces | host: Homo sapiens | place: El Salvador | collected 2014-01-14 ...
GACACATGCTCAACAATACTATCCAGGATATTCTCGTTCGCCGTGCACGCATGGAAGGCAAGAACGCTTGCTGGGTACCAGGTACAGACCATGCCAGTATCGCTACCGAGGCTAAGGTAGTCAACCGCCTCGCTCAGCAGGGCATCAAGAAGACTGACCTTACTCGCGAGGAGTTCCTCAAGCATGCTTGGGACTGGACTCACGAGCACGGTGGCATCATCCTCAAGCAGCTCCGCAAGCTCGGTGCCAGTTGTGATTGGGACCGTACAGCATTCACTATGGACGAGACCCGTTCTCGCGCTGTCATCCACGTATTCTGCGATCTTTACAAGAAAGGTCTCATCTATCGTGGCGTGCGCATGGTTAACTGGGACCCTAAAGCTCAGACTGCGCTCTCTGACGAGGAGGTAATCTACAAAGACGAGCACTCTAAGCTCTATCATCTGAAGTATTATGTAGTAGAGCAGGACTGCCAGCAGGTGGATGAGGAGAACGTGATTCACAAGGATGAGAAGGGTTACTATGCCGTGGTAGCAACAACCCGTCCTGAGACCATCATGGGCGACTCTGCCATGTGTATCAACCCAGAGGATAAGAAGAATACCTGGCTGAAGGGCAAGCACGTGATCGTGCCTCTCGTAAACCGCGAGATTCCTGTCATCGAGGATACATACGTAGATATCGAGTTCGGTACCGGTTGCTTGAAGGTAACTCCAGCTCACGATATCAACGACCACGCCCTCGGTTTGAAGCACGGTTTGGAAACCATCGATATCTTCAACGACAATGGTACTATCAGCGAGGCAGCAGGTCTCTATGTAGGTATGGACCGCATGGACGTGCGCAAGCAGATTTCCATCGACCTTCAGAACGCCGGTCTGATGGAGAAGATTGAGGACTATAATAATAAGGTGGGCTTCTCTGAGCGCACCAATGTGCCTATCGAGCCAAAGCTCTCTACACAGTGGTTCCTCAAGATGCAGCACTTTGCTGACATCGCCCTTCCTCCAGTAATGGACGATGACATCGAGTTCTACCCTAAGAAGTATAAGAACACCTATCGCCACTGGTTGGAGAACATCAAGGACTGGTGTATCAGCCGTCAGCTCTGGTGGGGTCACCGCATCCCAGCTTACTACTTCGACAATGCCGGCAAGAAGGATTTCGTGGTAGCAGAGACTGCAGAGGAGGCTCTGAAGCTCGCTCAGGAGAAGAATGCCTGCATCAAGGCTGAGGATCTTGAGCAGGAGAGCGACTGCCTCGACACCTGGTTCTCTTCATGGCTGTGGCCTATCTCTCTGTTTGATGGCATCGAGAATCCTGACAACGAGGAGATCAACTACTACTACCCTACTTCCGACCTCGTAACTGGTCCGGATATCATCTTCTTCTGGGTAGCACGTATGATCATGGCTGGCTACGAGTATCGTGGCAAGATGCCATTCAAGCACGTATATTTCACAGGTATCGTCCGCGATAAGCTCGGCCGCAAGATGAGCAAGAGTCTCGGTAACTCACCAGACCCATTGGATCTGATTGACAAGTTTGGTGCCGACGGCGTTCGTATGGGTATGATGCTCAGTGCTCCAGCCGGCAACGACATCCTCTTCGACGAGAGCCTTTGCGAGCAGGGACGTAACTTCAACAATAAGATCTGGAATGCCTTCCGCCTCGTGAAGGGTTGGGAGACTGCAGATATCGAGCAGCCTAAGAGTGCAGAAATCGCCGTGAAGTGGTTTGATGCCAAGCTCAAGGAGGTGAACGAGGAGATGCAGAAGCAGTTTAAGGACTACCGTATCTCTGAGGCATTGATGACTGTATATAAGCTGTTCTGGGATGAGTTCTCATCTTGGTACCTGGAGATGGTGAAGCCAGCTTACGGTCAGCCTATCGACCAGAAGAGCTACGACGCTACCCTCCGCTTCTTCGATGCCCTCCTGAAGATGTTGCATCCATTCATGCCATTCATCACCGAGGAGTTGTGGCAGCACATCTACGACCGCAAGGATGGCGAGAGCATCATGCGCGAGAAGCTGGAGATTCCTGCACCTACAGCCGAGGAGCAGAAGTTGGCAGCAGATATCGAGGCAGTGAAGCAGATTATCGCCGGTGTTCGTACCGTTCGCAACCAGAAGAACATTGCCCAGAAGGAGCAGTTGTCTCTGCAGGTAGTAGGCAAGAACGATTTCGAGGCTTACAACGACGTAACGCTGAAGATGGCCAACCTCGACAAGATTGAGGTCATCGCCGAGAAGAGTGCCGATGCATCCAGCTTCATGGTAGGCACCGACGAGTTTGCCGTACCATTGGGCGACCTCATCGACGTGGCAGCCGAGATTGAGAAGGCAGAGGCTCAGCTCAAGCACCTGGAGGGCTTCCTGATGGGTGTACGCAAGAAACTCAGCAACGAGAACTTCGTAGCTCACGCTCCTGAGAAGGTGGTAGCCCTCGAACGTAAGAAGGAAAGCGACTCTGTAGAGAAGATTGCTGCCCTGAAGGCTACCATCGAGGAACTCAAGAAGAAGTAATAATCAATAATCATGTTTAGTGTTTAGAATATCCTGTCGGATTATCGCTTTTATGCAGCGACATCATATCTCTAAACACTAAACTTTTCATTTAAATCCTTACCTAAATGAAACAGTTTGTTTACGGATTTATCTTTGCAATTGTATCCATCATCGGATTAGGAAGTTGTACTGAAGAAGCTGTTGACGTCGATAAAGTTAATAAGCAGACAATACTCGTCTTCCTACCTTGGACTGGCGGAAACTCAAGCATCGGATTGACAGAAGCTTTATCTAATAATATTGATAGCATCTGTGCAGGTATTACTGATAAGAAGGGACTCAACAATACGCGTGTATTGGTTTTCTTCAGCAATAATGCCAACAATAGTACGCTCTTTGATCTGACATATAATGATGTTACAAAAGAGGTAAGCAGGACTCCTATTAAAACTTACGAAGGCTCAGCCTACAATTCTGCAAATGGATTCGCAGATCTTCTCAATGAGGTAAGACAAAATGCAGAAGCACTTAACTATGCCCTGATTATTGGTGGTCACGGTTGCGGCTGGTCTTGCGCTGACGATTGGATAAAATATCCAAATCAGGCAAAATCATTCAATACTCAGCAAACATTTGATACCTCATTTAGCGGCATTCAGTTTGGCGCAGACCCAAACAATCCTACAACCCGCTTTTTCGGTAGCGTAGATCGCAAGGAAAATTCAATAGATCTAAGTACATTAGCGGAAGGAATCAAGCAAAGCGGCATCAAAATGCAGTATATACTTTTTGATGTATGCTACATGGGAAATGTAGAAACTGCGTATGAGCTAAAAGATGTCACCAACTATCTCATCGCTACCAGCAGTGAAATCATGGCTAAAGGAATTCCTTACCGCTCAATGTGGAGCTATCTCAATGGAACAACCCCAAACTATAGCAGTCTTGTAAATGGCATTGTAAATTTCTACAAGAATAGTACTGCTCCATATTGCAATATGGCTGCCATTGATTGCAGACAATTAGATGCGCTGGCAAATGTAATGAAAGAAATCAATCAAAAATATACATTAGATACCACGATTCCTCTCGACTCCATTCAGCCACTCGATGGTTTCTCACCACATCTGTCCTACGACATGGCAGTATATGTTGACAGTTTGAGACCAAGCGGTTATCTGAAAGAACAATTCAACAACCAACTGAAGAAAACAGTCAAAGCTGCAGCACATACTGATTGCGCATATACAGCTTTAAGACTGTATCCAGAAGCAACAATTAAGATCAAGAATTATTGCGGTCTCTCTATTTCAGACCCAAGCCAGCATCCTGTTGCTATCAGAGGTAAGGAGAAAACTGGCTGGTGGAAAGCTACACATGAATAAAAGAAGATCATACATTATATAATATCATAAGCAAATGAAATTCTTTGTTATATTAAATAATCAGCAAGAAGGACCATACACGATAGCCCAACTTGCAGAAATGGGTATTTCAGCAGAAACCTTAGTATGGAAAGAAGGAATGAAAGACTGGCAACCAGCCTGGACAGTTTCTGAACTCCGCTACATTTTGAACGAAAAGACAAATGAATATAGAAATGCTTCTTCCACAGGCATGCAACAAGAAACTGCAATTCCGCCAACACCCCCTTCGGCTCCCTATAAAGAGGAAAAGAAACCGCAAAATCATTATTTGCTCAAAATTTTCGGTGGACTTGTCTTGCTTCTCCTCATTATCATGGCTCTGACAAATCCGAATAGAGAATCACATGAAAATGCCATTCGCACAGAAGTAAGTAAAGCCGTGGAAAAAGCAACAACATCTAATGGCAATGATATCTTCTCACAAGGTTTTGGAATGATGGCGAGAATGCTTGCAGGTAATTTTATTGACTCGGCACTTGACAATCTCTTCGAATATCATAACTATCTGATTTTCTCGAAAGGTACTGTGACTATTCAAGACAAAGAACATACAGTAAGTTATGGAATTTTCGGAAAAGTCATTACTATGAATTCTGACGACATGGTAAAAGCATTGGAAGGAAACACCCCAGAAAATACCAGTTCTGACGAGTACAATTCAAGTGAAAACACTACTGATGAAAAAGATTTGGGCGAAAGCACAACTGATGAAAGAGATTTGGGCGGAAATATCCAGAAGAAGTTGGAAGACAGAGCCAATCAGGCTATGGATAAGGCTGCAGACAAGGTGAGCAAGAAAATCGAGGAAAAGATAAATCAGAAAATAGATCAAGCTACTGATTCTACTACAATAGATAAGATTATCGATAAGATTCTGGAATTAATATAAAAAGATAAAACATCAAAAAATTCCCAAACAGAGATTGAATATCAACCAACTGTTTGGGATTTTTTGTATCCATATTTATAATTTACTGTTTTTCAGCAATTTAGGACAGATATCTGTAAACTGACACTTACCACAATCTGGGTTAGCACTTTTACAAACATACCTACCATGCAGGAGTAACCAGTGATGAGCATTAGGAATATCTTCCTTTGGAATATGCTTCATCAGGTAATCTTCTACTTTACGAGGAGTATCAGCGGTTCTTGGAACTAAACCTAAACGATGACTTACGCGATAAACGTGTGTATCAACAGCCATCGTAGCCTTACCAAACCAAACAGCCCGTATCACATTTGCAGTCTTTCGTCCTACTCCTGGAAGAGTAACCAACTGAGCCATTTCGGAAGGAACCTCTCCATTAAAATCACACACCAGTTTACGCGACATTTCCACCAGATGCTTAGCCTTGGCATTAGGATAACTGACAGATTTAATCAGATCGTAGATATCATCCTCCTCAGCCTGAGCCATTCTGTCTGCATCAGGATAACGGGCAAAAAGAGCAGGTGTTACCATATTGATACGCTTGTCTGTACATTGAGCCGAAAGCAAGGTTGCCACCAAAAGCTGAAATGCACTACCAAACTGCAACTCCGTGGTTACATGAGGCATGGATTGCCGAAAGTAATCCAACACAAATTGATACCGCTCGTCTCTTAACATAATAATATTACTTCTTTGCAGCAGGAGTAGCAGCAGGGAGTGTGCTCTTGTAAGCCTTGTTAAGACCAGAGATCACTTCATTGGTAATATCATAAGCCTTGTCTGCGTACAGCAAGTTGTCACCACTCTTAGAGAAGATAATGCTATATTTCTTATCCTTATTATATCTTGCCAGATAATTAGCGATGCTATCATGAAGAGCCTTATTGTACTTCTCCTGTTCTGAAGCGAATTCGTTACTCAAACGCTGCTGCAATCCCTGCAGATCATTATTCTGCTTCTGCAAAGCAGCCTGTCTTTGCTCTGCTGTCTCACGAGTTAAAGCATTCTGCTGTATCTGCTGCTGGAAATTAGCAGCTGCTGCCTGCAAGTTCTGCTGCTTCTGTGCAAGAGTAGCCTGAATATTCTGACCCTTCTTTTCAAGAATTGCAGCATACTCCTTTGCGAATTTATATTGAGTCATGATAGAATCCACCTCAACATAAGCAATCTTTAACTCAGCCGGAGCCTTACTTTCAGATTTAGCTTCAACCTGTGGCTGTGACTTGTTGCAAGATGTTAGTGACAAAGCGACCATAGCTGCAAATGCCACTGAACCCAAAATGTTCTTTTTCATTTCTTCTATATTTTTATTATTACTTATTTTCTATTTCTCAAAAATCAAATTAGGAATCGGAATGCATACATGAGTCAGCATCATCATAAACTTCAAAAAGACATATTCGTCATTCTCCATTTATTACAAGACTTCTCATATTTATTAATAAGCCTTCCCTGCCTGACGAGCCTCTCTATCCTGATCGATGACACAATGAATGCCCTGCTTGCGCAAGCCTGGATTATCATGCACATGCTGGGAAGAGAACTTTCCGTTCTTCCTAAAAATCAACTTAACTGATAACAATGCTATACAAATAGCAATTATTAACACACTAAATAGGAATATCTTTACCATTTTTATTAATTTTGCAGTGCTTTAATTAGCACATTTGGTTGCAAAGGTAATATTTTTTGGGGAATATCCCAAATAAAAAGCCAGAAATAGTAAGTAATTATAAATAAAATAACATTCTTTTCTAAAAAAAGTAAGTTATTAATAATACAACAATAATAAAAAACATATTGATATGGAAAAAAATGAGTTAAAACCATCATGCGTTTTCGAGCAATTCGCAAAAATCAACCAAATTCCTCGCCCTTCCAAGCACGAGGAGAAGATGATTGAATTCCTCAAAGATTTTGGTGCAAGCAGAAATCTTGAAACCAACGTTGACAAAACGGGCAATGTGATCATCAGAAAGCCTGCTACACCTGGATATGAGGACAGAGAAACCATCATTCTTCAGAGTCACATGGATATGGTTTGCGATAAATTGGTAGATGTTGATATCGACTTTACCAAGGATGCTATCCAGACTTATATAGATGGCGAATGGTTGAAAGCTAAGGGAACTACTCTGGGTGCTGACGATGGAATTGGATGCGCTATTGAACAGGCTATTCTTGACAGTAATGAGATCGAACACGGTCCTATAGAATGTGTGTTTACACGTGATGAAGAAACTGGCTTAACAGGTGCGCATGGCATGGAAGCCGGTTTTATGACAGGCAAAATGCTCATCAATCTGGATTCTGAGGATGAAGGACAGATTTTCGTTTCATGTGCTGGTGGACAGACCATTCACGCAACTTTTGATTTTGAACGTGAACAAGCTCCTGCTGGTTACTTCTTCATCAAATTGAGTCTGAAAGGCTTAAATGGCGGTCACTCAGGTGATGACATCAACAAGAAGCGCGCCAATGCCATCAAACTTCTCGTCCGCTTCCTGTATTTGGAGATGGAAAAGTTTAACGGCGACATCAGATTAGTCAACTTCAATAGTGGCAAGATGCACAATGCCATCCCTCGTGATGGTCAGGTAGTATTAGCTATCAAGAATGAGGTAAAAGAACAGGTTCGTATAGACTGGAACATCTTTGCATCAGAAGTTGAAGAAGAATTCCATGTTACAGAAAAGGATATGGTCTTCAATATGGAATCTGCAGAACCATCTCCTGTCATCGAAAAGACAACAGCAGAAAAGTTCATCATGGCTTTACAAGCAGTAGATAACGGTCCGTTGACAACCTGCCAGGATGAAGCTATCGCATGGATGGTAGAAACTTCCAGCAATGTTGCCAGTGTGATAACCACAGACAACTCTATTGACATCGTAGCTTCACAACGCAGTAATGTGATGAGCAATCTGGAAAACATGACCAATACAGTGAAAGCTGCCTTCCAATTGGCTGGAGCTAAAATTACTGTAGGCGACAAATATCCAGCATGGAAAATGCGTACAGATAGCAAACTAACGGAAATCACCGTTAAGAGTTACGAAAAACTTTTCGGAAAGAAACCATTAGTCAAGGGTATTCATGCAGGACTGGAATGCGGTCTCTTCTCAGAAAAATATCCTGATTTGGATATGGTTAGCTTTGGTCCTACTCTCCGAGAAGTACACACCCCACAGGAAGCACTCTACATACCAACTGTACAGATGGTATGGGATCATCTTCTGGACATACTCCGCAATGCACCTCGCAAAGGATAACACGTCCAGTAACAGGTAGATAAGTATGGGCTTAAGCCCAAAACCACATAGTCCCACAGATTAACACAGATTTTTTAGATAACAAAACAAAATCTGTGTATGTCAGTGAAATCTGTGGGACTTTTCTTGGCATACAAGATACGACTTATACCATACCTCACTTTTCTTTTATCCAGAATTCATAAAATATACTAAATTCAGCAAAAATAAAAAAAAGACGCATAAATATTCCAAAAGAAAAACAATACCGTTAAAAACGTTAAAAAAACGAGGTAAATACTTGACAGTTTGGAAAATAATGATTAACTTTGCAAAGTCTTAGTGACAACATGTATGTTTTCCTAAGATAGTGTATAAGTATAAGATAAACATTTATTAAATCACAAAATCTAAAGAAAATGAAAACAGAAAATGCTAAGAACTATGGTGAGTATGTAGAAATCACATCACCTATTCAAGAAACTGTGTTTAAAGCCCAAAATGTAATGGGAGGAGAAATTTGGTATAACTAACTTATGATTAGCTAAACAAGGAAATTTTCGTTGTCTCAAATTTTTTGTGGCAACAGCTACAAAAAGATAGGAGAAGTTATCACTTATAATAAGATGATAATTTCTCCTATTTTTATATGAATTCAACTTTTTATATGAATACAACTTTCATATGAATGCGACTTCTTTCATTTAAATCTCCAATTAAGCCAACATACGTATCATATATTTCCTAACCTCTTTACGAGCAGCACAAAGACGATTTTCAACCTTTTTATATTTAACATCCAACTTGATTGCAATCTCACTAATCTGCATTCCATCGCATACATTCATTCTGTAAATCTTACGTTGATTTTCACTCAGGCGGGCAATCCCACGCTCAAGGAATTCGTTAATTTGCTGAACCGAATAGATTGATTCCCCCGTATTAGTACATATCTCAGGAGCAGAAGAGTTCACGAAAAAATGCTCATAATCATACACACATTGACGATGACGCCAATAATCACAAATCAAATTCTTAGCAACTGTATATACCAAACAAGGCAAAGTGACAGAAGATATCATTTTGTCCATTTGCAGGAGGCGCAAGAAGATGTTCTGAACCACATCCTCAGAATCTTCAGCATATTGTAATCTGGAAGAAACGAAAGCCTTCACTTCTTCATAGTGCTGAGAATAATAGTCAGCGATCAAATCGGATTTAGATTGAAATTGTTGCATCATAATTGTGTTGTTTCAAAAAGTTTATCATTAAATATATGCAAAGGTAATAAAAAAAACAAAGCAACCAAATTTTACAAGAAACAATTTGAGCCAAAAAGTCATAAATGAAACATTTCAGATACAAGAAGAAACATTTTGTCACTTTTTGGCACGCCTTTTGTAAGTGGCAAAGACAAAACATATGAATAGTAAATTCAAAATTAAAACATATAATTATGGCACAAAAAGGTAATATTGGAGTAACGACAGAGAATATTTTTCCTGTCATCAAGAAGTTTCTTTATTCAGACCATGACATCTTCCTCCGCGAGATGGTGTCAAACGCAGTAGATGCCACACAAAAATTGAAAACACTTGCTGCTCAAGGTGATTTCAAGGGAGAAATTGGAGACACGACTGTAAGAGTTTCTCTTGACGAGAATGCTGGTACATTGACTTTCAGCGACCATGGTATCGGAATGACAGAAGAGGAAATAGATAAATACATCAATCAAATAGCTTTTTCAGGTGTTACAGACTTCCTTGACAAATACAAGGAGAATGCCAATGCCATCATTGGTCACTTCGGACTCGGTTTCTATTCTTCTTTCATGGTTTCCAACAAGGTGGAAATCATTACCAAGAGCTACAAAGAAGGCTCAAAAGCTGTAAAATGGAGTTGCGATGGTTCTCCTGCATTCGAAATTGAAGATGCAGAAAAGAGCGAAAGAGGTACTGATATTATCCTCCACATAGCAGATGATTGCAAGGAATTCCTTCAGAAGAACAAGATTCAGGAATTGCTGAACAAGTACTGCAAGTTCATGGCCGTACCTGTGGCATTCGGAAAGAAAACTGAATGGAAGGATGGAAAAAATGTAGAAACAGAGGAAGATAACATTATTAATAATGTAGAACCTTTATGGACTAAAGCTCCAAGCTCATTGAAAGACGAGGACTACAAGAATTTCTATCGTACCCTCTATCCTATGTCTGACGAACCTCTGTTCTGGATTCACCTGAATGTAGATTTCCCATTCAATCTGACTGGTATTCTCTACTTCCCACGTATCAAGAACAGTATCGACATGCAACGCAATAAGATACAGTTGTATTGCAACCAGGTATTTGTGACAGACCAAGTCGAGGGTATCGTACCAGAGTTCCTCACCTTGCTTCATGGTGTCATCGATTCACCAGACATTCCATTGAACGTAAGCCGCAGTTACTTACAGAGCGACAGCAACGTCAAGAAGATTTCTACCTACATCACCAAGAAAGTAGCAGATCGTCTGAATTCTATATTCAAGGAAAACCGCAAGGAATACGAAGAAAAATGGGATGACCTCAAGATATTCATCAACTACGGCATGTTGTCTAAGGAAGATTTCTATGATAGAGCTAAAGACTTCGCCTTGTTTAAGGACGTAGATGGTAAGTACTTTACATTTGACGAATATAAGACCGTCATCAAGGACAACCAGACTGACAAGGAAGGCAACTTGATTTACCTCTATGCCAACAACAAAGAGGAGCAATACTCATATATCGAGGCTGCAAAGGACAAGGGATATTCTGTACTCTTGATGAATGGACAGTTGGATACCCCAATGGTGAATATGCTTGAACAAAAGTTTGAGAAATCTCGTTTTGTTCGCGTTGATTCTGATACAATCGAGCGCCTTATCGTGAAAGAAGATGCCAAAAAGACAGACCTCAATCGCGAGCAGACCGACAATCTGACACAAGTATTCCGCTCACAACTTCCTAAGATAGAAAAAACGGAATTCACAGTTGAAGTACAAGCTTTGGGTGAGAACAGCAAACCAGTAGTCATCACACAAAACGAGTGGATGCGCAGAATGAAGACCATGAGTCAGTTCCAGCAAGGTATGAACTTCTATGGTGAGATGCCAGACAGCTACACCATCATCTTGAACTCAGATCATACTCTGATAAAGAATGTACTGACAGATTCTGAAAGCAATACTGCAGAAGCACTCAAGCCTATCTTGGCAGAGATCAAGGGTCAGGAGGCTCGTTTGGCAGTTCTTCATCAGGAACAGACCAAGAAAAAGCCAGAGGAGATTACCCAGCAGGAAAAGGATGATGTTCATCAAACCGAAAAGACTATCAGCGATGAAAAGGGCAAGCGCGATGAGATCATTGGCAATTACGCCAAGAACAACAATATCGTACATCAACTGATCGACCTTGCTTTGCTGCAAAACGGTATGCTGAAGGGCGCAGGTCTCGAAGCATTCTTGAAACGCAGCGTTGATATGATCAAATAATAGATTATTCCAACCGAATATTATAAAACAATTCCCCTCCCGGAAAGACTATCAAATGCTTTCCTGGAGGGGATTTTTATGTTCACAAAACAGAATCATGGATTACAAATTCAAGGAATAAAGGGAAACAGCACCGATAAACAAGTCATTTAGCAATAGTAAACAAGTCATTTTGCAACAGTAAACAAGTCATTTTGCAACAGTAAACAAGTCAGATAGCAACAGTAAACAAGTCATTTAGCATCAGCAAACAAGTCATTTAGCAACAGTAAACAAGTCAGATAGCACTGGTAAACAAGTCAGATAGCATCAGTAAACAAGTCAGATAGCACTGGTAAACAAGTCATTTAGCAACAGCAAACAAGTCAGATGGCAACAGTATCTCCGAAAAATACCACCCCTTCATCTTTTACAATATTATCCGAAACACCAATTAAACTTGCCTATTGAATTAATATCAAAGAAACTGAGGTTAATATTGTTAAAAAATACGTCATAAATTTTGCTATAACATCAAAAAACACTATCTTTGCAATGTTTAAAGGTAAGTATGAATATATATCATGCAATTCATGCTAAATTACCTGAGAATGGAAGATTGGCAGAGTGACCGAATGCGCTGGACTCGAAATCCGGTATACCCTTTACAGGGTATCGGGGGTTTGAATCCCTCATCTTCCGCACATATCATTTATAAACCATTCTGTTTTCGCCATTTACCGAGCGGAAAAGATTCTAAAAACAAAATGATCATGAAGAAAGTATTTTTCACAATATTCATGTTCCTCCCTCTAATGATGTCAGCACAGACCGTATTGACACCAGAACAGAAGTTGGAGCAGGCTCAAAAGCAACTGGAAGAAGCCAAGAAAGCTGTTGAAGAAGCAAAAGCTGCTGCTGAAAAGGCGAAAGGTACAGATAAAAAACTGGAACCATCCATTGCAAACGAGCCAGCATCTACTACGATTAATGGTAAAACTATCGTAGTCAAAAATCAGCAAAAGAATACAGAAAGCAACAATACTCCTTCAGAGACAAACCAAGGTTGGATTGTCCCTAAAGTAGAAAAGCGCACTGAAGTTGCCAAGAAAACGGTTACAAAGAATGGTGTTACACTGAAAGATGACCCGAAGTATTTGGAGGGCGCAATACCTACTGATGAAAATGGTAAAATCGAATTTACCATGCAAACAGATGCTAACGGGAAATCTGCAAAACAGATTT
>ERZ1031885.736-NODE-736-length-12816-cov-5.606065_pt1 | contig 12816 bp, 12 predicted proteins | sample MGYA00518168_ERZ1031885 | MGnify/ENA primary metagenome ERZ1031885 (study PRJEB33719, sample SAMN04261269) | wastewater metagenome | biome: rural village; feature: human; material: feces | host: Homo sapiens | place: El Salvador | collected 2014-01-14 ...
GACTAAAAACGAATCAAACAAACGGCTGTACTATACCGTTGATGAGCTTTATCAGCTCCTAACCGGGTGCGTGAGTAAGCAAAGCATCTACTACCAGATTAAAACAGGCAAGATTCCGGCAAAACGCTTTGGCGAAAAACCCCTGATTCCGGCGTCCTATGTCGAAGACTTTCTTTACGGGCCCATCAAGGTGAGCCGCAATGGCTAACCGAGCAAAGGGAACTGGCACCATCATCCATGATCGAAAGCGGAACCGCTGGATTTTCCAGTTTTGGCAGACCATGTCAGACGGTAAAAAGCATCGCCGAGCCGTCGCGGCCAAGACGAGAGCGGCGCTGGAGCAACGCATCGCCAAACTGGACATCACTGTCGCCCCGGATATGACGCTAAGAGAGTGGATTCAAAAATGGCTGGCTGTGTACGTCGATAACGTTGTGAAGGACAATACTATCGATTACTATCGTCGGATGCTGGCTTATGTGCCGGTCGAAATGCAAAAAAGGCCGCTGGCGACGCTGACACCTCTGATGTGTCAATCAATGCTCATGGACTTACTCGATCATGGCCGGCAGAATGGCGGACCGCTGTCAACAAGCACTGTCCGCAGCATCCGTAGCACGCTGATTACTTGCCTTGATTCAGCGAAAGATGCCGGTCTCCTAAAGACTAATCCAGTCAAGGCAACAAAGCCGCCAAGGCTCATCCGCAAGGAAAAGGTATTCCTCTCTCCAGCGCAAGCACAAAGGCTCCTGGCCGTCGCCGAAAAGGGAACATACTACATCGATAAGACGACAGCCGACCCTGGTCAACTCTATCTTTTGAGATGCTATGCGGTCCTAATCCGATTGGCGTTGGTCACCGGAATGCGTCGCGGAGAACTGCTAGGGTTGACATGGCCTTGCGTGGGAACAGATACGCTCAGTATCCGCTACCAAGAGCAGTACAACTCGAATAAGGGCTACTACTTGGGGACGCCAAAGACCCAGACGTCAATACGTACTATCAGTCTGGATCACACAACGATGCAAGTGCTCAATGATTGGCGTCACTATCAGCAAGCATATGCAAGCCTATTAGGCAACCAGTTCCGGAACCCCAACCGGCTCGTCCTGACCAATGCTTTTGGCGCCTTTGTCCATCCCGACAATTTCCGCTGCCGCCACTGGGCGGCCATGTGCAAGGCCGCGGACTTGCCGACGGGCTGTACCCTTCACTCTCTGCGCCACACGGCGGCAACGTTGATGCTGCAAGCTGGCGTCGATATCAAGACATGTGCCCAGCGCCTGGGTCACGCCAACGCGACGATGCTGCTCAAGGTCTATGCTCATGTCCTCAGCGAGAATGACGCTAAAGCCGCAGATACACTAGCCGGGCTAATAACCAATTCCGGCAACAAAAAATCGGACTGTGCTGCAACACAATCCGATTCAGATGATAGCGACTAATGCTTAGGACACTTTTCGCTACCATCATCTTATCAGTTTTTTGCTTTTTTGGCAAACCAAGAAAGGATGATGCAATACAATGGGACATCGTTATAGTTACGACGATTCGATTAAATATCGATATTACCAAATCCCCAAAGCCTTACTGACGTCAGAATATACCCAACTTACGAACGACGACAGGGTCGTCTACGCAATACTCAGTGATCGATTGCAGCTGTCCCGAAAGAATGGCTGGGTCAATGCGCGTCGGGAACTGTACATTTATTTTTCGGCAGATCGCCTCTCCGAACTGTTAGGTGTATCGAGGAAGACTGTATATCGGATTTTTCGACATTTAAAAGATGCCGGCTTACTGGAAGCAGAACGACAAGGCCTCGGCAAACCTAATCAGTTATATGTTTGTACGCCCGTCGTTGGCTCAGAATTGTCCTATACGTGTCCCAAGTCTGGGGCATCAGATGAGTCGGCAGGGGCTTTGCCATGTCTCAGAGTAGACCCAACAGGTGGGACTCGGATGCTCCCTAATGATCCTGAGATTAACGAGACTGAAAAGAGTGAGCCTGAAGTAGAAATACAGACTATGTGTGCGCCAAACCAAATACCTCCCGATCCCCAGTCCATTAGGATGTATTGCCAGGAACGGGGCAACACCCTGGATGCTGATGAGTTCTTCGATTACTACACAGCAAGGGGATGGCACAATATAAAGGACTGGACTGCGGCCGTGCGCCAATGGGAGCGCTATGCCTCAAAGTATACTGGGGTTCCATATCAATCAACTCATTCCTCCGGCGATGCAAGGACAATCTTTCAAGCTACACTGGCCCAATGCAATAAGGAGGTGATACACAATGAGCTGGACTGAAGAAGATATTGCTAAAGTGCTGACTCCTCTTTTGTTGGCTTATGGCTCTGGATTTAATACGGAGAGATTCATGTTCTACGTCAAGCAATTGAAAAATATACCGCCTTATATTTTAAAGCCAACGGTGCAAAAACTCATAAACAAACTTACTTTTGTCCCGTCAATCGCCGAAATAAGGCGCGAAGCAAAGACCTATCAGAACATGGCCGACCACTCATTTAGCCCTGACTGGTACTGCTTTGGCGGAAGTAGTCCGCGAAGTGCGTCATGTGGGACATAGTGGACATCCTCAGATTAAAGATAAGTATGCTGAGGAGACGGTTCGACGGATTGGCTGGCTCAATATTTGCTCTGCCAATAAGAGCGATTGGCTTACCCTACGCGCTCAATTCCGCGAAACGTATAATCTAATTGTAAGTCAGTATCAAGACCGGCAGGAATCAATAGAAGCACTTCGTCAGATTACGCAAAATGAGGCTCATCCGGCTTTGAACGAAAAAATGGGGTTATTATTAAAACGAATTGATATTAAATAGTGCAAACTGGAAGGGGGAATAACATTGAGAACTAAACGATCCTTTGCTTTGAGCGTGGTGGACTCAGACTCGTTTCTGAGTTTGCCGCGGTCGGCAAGACTACTATATTATGATTTAGGCATGCGGGCCGATGATCGGGGATTCATCTTGTCTCCCCGACGTCTGCTCCGGTCTATCGACGCCCCAGAAAAAGACCTGAAGATTCTTTTGAAAGCCGGCTATGTGTACCAGTTTTCCAGCGGGGTGGTCGTCATTCTGGACTGGCCTGTGCACAATTCTGTGCGCCGGGACCGTTTCGTCGAGACAACCTGCCAGACAGAACTGGCGCAATTGGGATGGCAACCAGGAAGGCGGTATCATGTGGTGCGATCTGGAGCCAGTGTGTCAGCAAGTGCAACTCCGGTAGCACGGACTGACCGTCCCCCAGCAGGAACGCATTCTGGTACCCACGAGGACTCATCAGTCTGGGCCAATGACACTACGAATGGTTCCGCTGCGAATATGAAATTGGAACTATCAGAGTTGCCAGTATATCAACCGAAAGGGAAGCCCGTTTCCCTACTTGATGATAAACCAAATGGTATACCTAGTAACAACCATAAAGGCGTCGTAGCCGACACACAAGCACAACTGAACGACGGGTATCATATCACCCACTTGGTTGAGCTGTTGGCGGGATTCGGGATAACCAAAGAGCACGTAAATCAATTAATAAAACTGCCTCACATACGTAGCTCAACTGAGATTCAGCTTCAAAATGCATATGACTATGCTCAGAAACATGCCAAGACCAATGCTACGGCTTATTTAGATAAGATTCTGCGGAATCCTCAGTTTTTCGATTCTGTAGAGGAAAAGAAGAGTAATTGATTGAAAATGACTCCCCCCACGCCACGGGGGAGCGGTGGTCTTAGATTTCCCCGGCCTGCTTTATCATCATCAGTCGTCGGCAGTCCGGGGATTTCTGTGTATTTTTTTCTGGCGGCGTGGGGGTATTTTGGCAAGTTCCCTATTTGGCCAGCCACCGGCTGGTCAAATAGAACTTGCGAGGGGCGCTGCCCCTTCGAACCCCGGCCCAAAATACAAAATAAGGAGGTTTTCCCAATGGCTAAAGGTAAGCGGACCCGGCCTTATGGCCTGTCCATTCGCATGACTGCCGAAGAAAGAAAGGCAGTGCAAAAACGCATCAAGGAATCGGGAAGGTCGCAAAGAGACTTCGTTCTTCATGCACTTTTGTCGATACCTATTATCAATAATTACGGACTGCAATCTCTGCTTCCGGAAATACGGCGCATTGGCAATAACTTGAATCAGATGGCCCGCAGCTGTAACCAAGGGAAGCATCCAGCGTATGTTGAAATCGTCGCTATGCGGAAGGAGCTGAGTCAGCTGTGGCAATCATTAAGGCAGCTCAATCAGGAGCATCTCTGAAACGTATCATTAATTACGTAACACAGCCAAAAAAGACGGAAGAGCATTTGATGGCCGGCATTGATTGCGACCCACAAAATGCCTATGATGACATGATGCTGACGAAAGAGCTGTTCCATAAGACGAACGGTCGTCAGTACAAGCATTTTATCTATTCGTTCCCGCCAGGGGAAGCCATTACGCCAGAGCAGGTGCTGGAAAACGCGCAGCGTCTCGTGACGGAAACGCCGGCACTGCAAGGCTATCAAGCCCTCATCGCTGTGCACCAGGACCGGAAGCACATTCACGCCCATATCGTCGTCAACTCCGTTCACGCTGAAACAGGGTATAAGCTGCAATGGTCCAAGCAGGACCTGGCGGATCTGAAAGAACGCTGTAATACCCTATCGCAGGCCCAGGGACTCTCAGTGCCCGAAAAAGGGCCGGATATCACCGCTTGGAATATGCCCAAGCAGCAAGCCTTGTCAAAGGCCTTAGCAGGCCAATATCAGAGTTATTACCTCGAGATGGCCGATGCCATCTCAGCATGTCAGAACCAATCCGTAAGCCGGGCAGACTTCGTCCGGCTGATGGATGAAAAGGGTATCCAGGTCCATTGGACAGACAAGCGGAAGCACATTACCTTTGTTGATGCCGAAGGGCATAAGGTAAGAGATAGTAATTTTGAAAAGACTTTGAAAATCCCCTGCTCCAAAGACTCTTTGGAGGCCCATTTCGCTGAAAACGCGAAGAATGTCCAAGTCTTAAAGAAGTTGCAAGAAGAAGCGGCTAAAACTGAAAAGAAGTCGTTTTGGAAATCCCTTACGCAATCCATTACACAGACAGTCTCTTCTTGGCGAAAACAGCACCAAGAAGAGACAACCAAGGAAGCTTTACAAATTGCTGCTCAAACCTCGATTATGACCGAAAAGGAGGTGTCCACACATGAAATACCAGCCACCGTCCGCACAAGCGGAAGAATCAGCCCGTCAACGCCTGATTGTGGAACTCCAGAACAAGGTAGAAAGACAAACAGCCGAGATTCAGGAACTGGAGAAAGAGAAGGCACAACTTTGTCAGGAAAAAGACGACCTGAATCACGACCTGAAGCTCATCAGCGAAAGCACTATCTCTCTTCGACGAGAAATAACGCAAAGAAAAGCCGAGACCAAGGCATGGAAAGATAGATATAACCGGAGCCGTCAAGGTAAAGGATTTTCCATGCGCTGGAGCTTCCTCTTGACAGGCTTGCTACTTTACAGTCTTTGGATGACGGTCTATTTCGTCCCCACTACCCAGACCTTCCAATCTATACGGGCATTCATGAAATCCATGACGCTCACTGATTATGTATTGGCTGGCGGAATGCTGCTTCTGGGAATTTTATTACTGTATTACTTTATGGGTAAGCTTCATAAAATTTTTTATGGCTATTGAGTATGAACAGCACTTTACAACTTTTACGCCGCCTCGGAAGTTGACGAAGCGAGTTTACACAAGGTCTGAACTAAGTCCGTTGGATTTTTTGCGGTTTGGGCCTTAGAGACCAAAGTGCCCAAAAATATTTCATGCTGTATTTGCCAGCTTATATGGCTTCGCAGCTCCTGCGGACTGGTGTTTTGGTACTTCACAAAATGTTCGTCCAGATACGGCAGCATTTTCAGACTGCTGTGAACGAGATTTACCAAACTCACCATGTGTTCAATGCCATTTTGGCGGCGAATCCGGTAGGCATTCAGCGACCAGAAGGCCTTCTGCTCATAGTAGTTGGTTTCGATGGCCCAACGCAGCTTGTACAGCTTCAAATGAATTCATCGCGTAACTCCTTTGAGATGATGTTTTTGAGCAGATTTATTATACTTCAAAGTGTGGTTACGCGATATTTATTTGTTCAAAAAGTTGTAAACTGCTGTAGCAGAATTTATTTGTAGGTTAAATGAATCAACGAAAGGATGCGTGAAGATGAAGATACACTACTTTCAGAGATATCATCAAGGAGAAGATGTAGCTACGGCAAATACGATGCTGCTCTTGTCGCGTCTCTATCAATACTCGTCAGATAAGTTTTATTCGTTCTTGAAGTCAATTTGTGCACCAGATTCGGAATGGGATTTCAATCCGGGGCTGTCGTTCAATCTCCAAGAGAATGCTCCTAAGAGCAGGCTGGATGCGGTGATTTTGCAGCAGAGTTTCAAGATTGCGGTTGAGACAAAATTACAGGGCTTCGCCAGCATGAGTCCACCGACCAAAGAACTGATGAAGCTGGTGCTGGAGGAGCGGATTGCTCACGGCGGACATCCAATTTTGCGATGGAACATGGATAATATCTTTATTCGCACCGACCCGGCTGGTAACATCAAGGCCGACAAAGCAAAAAGCACGGAGAAGATTGATGGGGCGATTGCCCTCATCATGGCTCTTGACCGTGCTATTCTTTGCGGGAATGAGAATGGGGAAAGCGTGTATGAAAGCCGAGGATTGCTGATTTTTAGACGGATTCATAATCATCCAAGGGAATATCTTGCAGTACAAGTTGAATTTCATACGCTCCATATTGCTGTATATGCTTCAAAAATGTTTGCAATTCTTCATCATCCAAAAAATAACTGTCTATCATATATGCCATTGCTCCGGTGATTTGATAAAAATGAATTATGTGATAGGAATTACTCTGAATGTAATCCAAGAGTTGCAACTGCTTTTGCGAATTGAGATTCAGCTTGATAATGGCGTGGGTTTTGAAACCGTAAACCGGGCAATTTACATTGACGGTATATCTTTGCACAACACCTAATTCATTTAGCCTCTCCAAGCGGTTTTTTATGGCCTGGCTTGTCATATGTACACGCTTTCCGAGTTCCGTCATGGATATACGAGCGTTTCTCATCAATATTTCTAGTATTTGACGGTCAATATCGTCTATGTTTTTGTTGACTGAGTTTTGCATGGTTACCTCCGAAATTGAATTTTTCAAGTGATGTGTAGTAAAGACTTGAAATATGATATGGACATCAAATATGTAATATTTTACAATAGGAGCATAAGTTAGTTAATGATGTTTACAGGAGGATTTTAACATGAAATGGATGAAAACGCTAGTCGCTGCATTTTTAGGCGTAACGATTATGTCCGGGACGGCGTTGGCGCAGGTTTCCTATCAGCAGGTCAGAAATGCAACCGGAAAACTTTCCTACAATGACACGGTATTTTTGATTGACCCCATGCTGGCGGAAAAAGGGCGTTATGAAGGGTTTGCCGGAACATTTAACAGTGAGGTTCGCAATCCTATAGTTGAACTGCCCGAGTCCAAGGAGGCTGTGCTGAAGGATGTTGATGCATTGATCGTGACGCATACGCATCTTGACCATTGGGATGATGTGGCACAGCAATTTATCAACAAGGATATACCTGTTTTTGTGCAAGATGAAAAAGATGCTGCTGATATTCGTAAAGAAGGTTTCCGCAACGTGCAGGTATTGGAAAAAGACATCGTTTTTCAAGGTGTGAAACTGACGAAGATTGAAGGGACACACGGAACAGAGGCGATGTATGAGAACCCGGAAAACGCCGCAATTTTAGGTGAAAGCATGGGGGTGGTATTTTCTGCTGTCGGGGAGAAAACCACTTACCTGATGGGGGATACTATATGGACAGCCAGAGTAACCAAGACGCTTCACAGTTATCAGCCGGATATCATGATAATGAATACCGGATATGCAAAGGTACTCGGCTTTAATGAAGGGATTATCATGGGTACGGCTGATGTAGCCAAAGCAGCGGAGTTTATGCCGAATTCAAAACTGGTAGCTGTTCATATGGATGCCATCAATCATTGCACGGTATCACGGAAAAATATGAGGGATTTCATTCACATGATGAATTTGGAAAAACAGGTCTATGTGCCTAACGATGGGGAAACAGTAAATTTCGACAAATAAATCAAGAACAGTAGTCTTTAATCCACTTCTGGTATAAGGAGTGGATTTTTCTATGCAATCAATTTCGATTGTATACACGATTTATTTCCACACATGGCCTTGCTATTTCTCCGATAGTACGGGAATATGTGACTACCGAAAGGGAAAACACAGCGACAAAGAAACGGAGGAAAAGGAAATGACCAAGAAGGAAATCGCCGAGATTATCAACAGCAAGGCAGCCGAGTACGGATTCGAGCTTGAGGAAAACTCGATGGGCTGGAGCAACAAGCGCACGGGGCAGGATTACATCAACATCCAGATTTTCCAGAGCAGCAACCTCGGCAAGACCGACTGGGAAAAACGCATAGGCTGCATCGATATCGAAGCCTGCGCCAGCGTCAGTCGGATGGGAGGAAGCCCAACAACGGAGGAACTTTTGAAGGCCGCCGATGAGATTGCAAGGGGTGCGAAATTCACAGCAGAACTCCAGAGCATGGGGCTTTCCTACGAAAAAAGATTCTAAGCCAAAGCAAGGCAGGGCACCGCTGGAAAAGGCGGTGCTTTTGATATTGAGCCTGGCTAATTCTCTTTTTTGTAGTCAAGATCAGCAGTTTACAGCTTTTTGAAGTACAATAAAATCGCATAGCCTCCTGATGGTGTATAATGAAATCGCTAAACCACACCAACACCCAAGAGAAAGGCTATGCGATGACTTCATTATACACCGAGAAATCTGTAATTGGTAGACTCCTGACGATTTTTTCTTCCTTGTTCCCAGATGCGACGAGGCCGATGCGCCATCTGCTGGCGTGGCTCCTCATCGCTAAGCTGGCTCTGGAGTCGGCTCCGTCGGTGCGCTGCCTGTTCCGGCAGTTTCTGTCGAAGCAGACGGACGCATCGCTCAACAGCTATTACCGTGCCCTTGTCAACGGGCTTGTCACAGATGCATCCATTCGCCAGGCCTTGGCGCTGCGGGCGCTTGCCATAGTGACGGAGGCGCTGCGGCAGGAGCCTATCCTGCTTAGCGTGGACGACACGTCCATTGCCAAGTGGGGCAAGCACTTCGACGGTGTAGGCATCCTGTACGACCACGCCAAACACGATGGCAAGTCCTATTTCAATGGACATGCCTTTGTCAGCTTGACGATGAGCGTATCGGTCCTCCATGAGAACGCGGGCAAGCAGCAGATCCGTTATATCGCGGTGCCGATTGGCTACGTCATGAGCAACGGCGAAGCCTCGAAGCTGACGCTTGCCTGCCAGCTTCTCGATGAAGTCATGCCAATCCTTGAAAAGCGCCAGGTCATCCTGCTCTTCGACAGCTGGTATGCCAAGCGTGAGCTGCTCGCGCATGCACTCCGCTACCCGAATCTCAACGTGATCTGCAATGCACGTCATGATACGGCGATGTTCGAACTGCCGGGTCCGACGGCAGGCCGCCGAGGCCGTCCGCCGAAGTACGGCAAGCGACTGATGCTGGATGAGATTGCCGATGATCTCAAAAATTATCTTTGTCGGATGGACGACTATTTTGTCGCCCACCGTCTGGTGAAGACACGCATCTTCGGTGACCGCACTGTTCATGCCTATGTGACGCTGAGCAAGAGCGGCTCGTACCGTCTCTTTTTCAGCACCGTAGATCCGATGGCCCTGCACATGAGCATTGCCTGGCAGGAGAACAAGACGCTCCGCAACACCAGCTCCAAGCATATGGCGATTTACCCGCTCAAGCTCTACAAGCTCCGCTGGGGCATTGAGACGAACTACTACGAGCAGAAGATGTTCTGGGAGCTCGGCAGCTACAAAGTTCGCACGAAGACTGCGATTGAGCACCTGCTGAACCTGACGAACGCTGGGCACGCTCTCATGAAGATCCTTCCGTACGAGGACGAGAAGCTGAGCGCCTACCGGGACAAAAGCCCGCAGGAGCTGCGGCACGCGCTGAGCCAGCAGATCCACAAGGAAGTATTTTTTGCCACTTTGGTGTCCAAAGCCCAAAGTAGCATAAATTCAAGCGCTCTGCTCAAAGCCTTGCAGGTCTTGGCCTGGGGCGATGAACAAGCGGCTTAAAAGCTGTAAACTGCTGGAGTATGAAGTAAAAAGCCATGATAAGTCCTAACGAAAATGTGACCTAACCCAGGGTGCTTTTTCGCGCGTCATTCTAAACGGACCTGTGCCGCCGGCAAGGGTAAAATGTACAGCAAGCTGCCCCTGCCTCTGGCCCAGGTCCGTTTTTTCATTTTGCGCAAAAAGCAAACCATTGTGGTGTTAAATAAAGGAGTGGGTCACATGACAACAACCAACACGTATACCAGACAGGACAATCCTACCTCTTCCTATTTTCATTTACCAATTCTCCTGCATCCAGACCAGACAGCCATGGACCTGTTGCAACATACGCAGGATACATACCGGGATGCCTGCCTGGATATTGTGAAATTTTTTGAAGAAAGGAATATAGATATCGCCGTGTTCGAAAAACAATACTGGGAATACAGAAATAAGGGGCAAATCCGTTCAGAAGAAGATAAGAGTATAAATCAGGTAAAAAGAATCAGTCACCAGATAAGCTGCCGGCTGAACCAACGTTTTAAACTTCGTATAAAGTATGGCCCATACCCATTAGCTACCGTGATGTCAGCATATCGGCAAGCGAAGAACCAGCACAAGGAATTTAACCTTGAGCATTCTCGACACCTTTCTGTTCGGCTCATTCCAGGACGTTCGTACGATATCCATTTTCAGGCAGATAATGACGCGGATTCTTTTACCTGTGTACTCCGTATTGGCAAAAAGGTAACGGTGAAATTCTCATTGCCCGCTGGCATTCCCTTACCGCCGAGTTCTTGGAAGTCAAAGATGGCTTTCCTTGAGTACAAACATGGTACGTGGATGATGAGAATCGCCTTTAGGAAGCCGGAAATAACATCTTTCGAACAAGTATCCCGCATTGTCGGGGTTGATAGAGGCATCATCAATATTGCCACTACGTATACACCAGGAAATGCCAAGCGGTATTCTAGAAAAGAATATTTGCTGGATTGCGGTTCTTCGTCATCCCAGGATAAAGGCGAGCAAGCGCTTACCGCCAATATCAAAATCGCGCGAGAAATCGTAGGCCAGGAACCAGCGGGAACCGTTTTCGTTTTAGAAGACCTTACCTTTAAAGATGAAGAACGGCCCAACAACTGGCCGTATAGGCATCTGGAAGACATGCTGACCTATTTTGCGGCATTGTCCGGCCAATGGATCTATACATGCTCTCCCCACGATACCAGCATAACCTGCCCCGTATGTGGTCATGTAGAAAGAGCCAACCGCTTGCAGAATGAACATCGCTTCGTCTGCCAGAACTGCGGCTATGGGGCCGATACCATCGTAGATGATGACGAAAACGCTGCCCGGAACATTTACGAACGTGGGAAAGCTAACCTCAGAAAAGAATTCGGTAATACGTTAAGTACGTAATCAATTCCTGGAAGCAGGCTGCGGATTTTGCGGCCTGCTTTTACATATAATAATTCCAATGCCATGTTTGATATTCATCAAGAAAGAATAAATATCCTAAAATGTAATTAACACGAAACTACACATACACATACACATGTGTATGTGTATAATAGCAAAATGGCTAAATAACACCATTTTACATAGATAAATTTATAGCTTAAAAAGAGGAATCAAGGTCGCGCTAATAAAAATTCATTTGGTTTTATATGCATAATTTTATTGACAACAAAGCAAAATCACTTTATAATAATACCTGTAATCGATGTAACGCAATGTACATCAATAGCACCTATTGGGTTCGTTTGCTTTTCCCTAAGCTGAGAAGGGCCGATGCCGAAATCACCGGTACCGCTCGGCAAAAGCCTGGCAAAAAATAAGTCCAGCAACTCACCCAATTTGTGCGAAGCTTGCCAGGGTACTCCACTCTGGTAACACTCCTAAATGAGGTTCGCAAAAACCAAAGACCGGAATAAGACAGGGGTTAAAGTTTTTCCACCCCCCTTTTCAATCCGTATTGATGAGTGAGTTGAAATTTTATGAATGGCGGTGTCACAGGCCCGCAGGTATTTTTCAATCCGTATTGATGAGTGAGTTGAAATAAGAAAGGCATGATCTTCAATCGCGGAGACGTCTACTTTCAATCCGTATTGATGAGTGGTTTGAAATCCTGATCTGCTTTTATTTAGACAAAGGGTGCCAAAATAAGAAGAGAGCGAGTTTTCGGGCTTGCTCTCTTTTATTTTATATTGAGGAGGTGTTCTTATGATTTATGTTACCGGCGACATTCATGCCAATCCGGAAAGGCTGGGTAGGGATGCATTGGCCCAGCGCGGGATTCATATGAGTCCGGAAGATTATGTCATCGTTTGCGGCGATTTCGGGATTCCCTGGGTCGGGGAATCGGATGAAACAGATCACAAGTGGCTGGAATGGCTGGCCCAGCTGCCGTATACGGTCCTGTTCGTCGACGGGAACCATGAGAACTTTGACCAGCTCTGCCGCTATCCGGTGAAAAGCTGGTCCGGCGGCCGGATCCATGAACTGCGGCCCAATCTCTATCACCTGCTGCGCGGCGAAGTCTTCACCCTCGAAGGCCAGACCTTCTTCACCTTCGGTGGGGCCAAGTC
>ERZ1031885.737-NODE-737-length-12816-cov-5.248805_pt1 | contig 12816 bp, 9 predicted proteins | sample MGYA00518168_ERZ1031885 | MGnify/ENA primary metagenome ERZ1031885 (study PRJEB33719, sample SAMN04261269) | wastewater metagenome | biome: rural village; feature: human; material: feces | host: Homo sapiens | place: El Salvador | collected 2014-01-14 ...
CTGGGAGGAGTTCTTTGAAACCCAATCCCCAGTCACTAGCTACTAGTCACTAGTCCCCAACTATCAGTCACCGATCCACCAGCGTCTCGGCTCGGTAGGTCTCTCCGCTTTCATGCGTGACTTCGCAGGAGAGACGGATGACGGCGGCTCCCTCTGCTGCGGTCTCTTCCTGATGGAAATCTACGCGGTACGTTCTCCCATTCCTTACCACGTCTCCTTTTGAGATGGAAAGCGGCGTACCAAAGCGCACCGCCGCTTTCCCCTGCTCCAGCGCTTCCTGTACAATGAGCGCTTCATCGGTCGCGATCTCCATCCTGACCTCCCGGCGCATCGCCTGCGAAAGCGTCAGCGCGACGCTCCCGGCAAGGATCAGGATGACCGTGATCCCTGCGAGTGCCCAGACCATGAGGAAGCCGCGATGTGTTTTCATTTTGCCTCCTTAGGGAAAGCAGCTATGGATTAGGGATTAGGGATTGGGGATTAGGAGTGACTGGTGACTAGTGACTAGTGACTGGTGACTAAATACAACCTTCGGACACCATCATGATTTATACTCCGCGGCGCTTCTATATTTTTATGCGCCGCACCACCATTTCGCATTTCGCATTTCTCATTCAAACGAGGCTTTCAAACGTAATCAAAGGGCGGCACGCCCCACTGGCTGACCCTGATCCCCTTCTCACATCATATCCGGCGGCGGTTCCTGATTGGTGAGTTCATAGAAGAGCGTGAACTGGCCGGCGAAGAGGAGCTTCACCGTATCGACGGGGCCGTTACGGTTCTTGGCGAGGATGATCTCCGTCTCATTCTTCTGCGGATTGTCATCCTCCATGTCGCGGTCGTAGTATGCGGGACGGAAGAGGAAGGACACCATGTCCGCATCCTGCTCCAGAGAGCCGGATTCACGCAGGTCAGAAAGGAGCGGTCGGTGGTCCTGACGGGCCTCGACGCTTCGGGACAGCTGCGAAAGAGCGATGACCGGGACATTCAGCTCACGCGCCAGACTCTTCAGCGATCGGGAGATCTCGGAGATCTCCTGCTGGCGGTTATCTCCGTTTCGGAGCGTATTCTTCGCCTGCATGAGCTGAAGATAGTCGATCATGATGATGTCGAGCCCCTGCTCCGCCTTGAGGCGGCGGCACTTGGAGCGGATCTCCGAGACGGAGACGCCCGGCGTATCATCGATGAAGAGCGGCGCATCCATGAGGACGCTGGCCGCAGAGGCGAGCTGGTCCCACTCCTTCTGCGTGGAGATCCGCCCGGTGCGGAGCTTCGCGCTGTCGACGAGCGCGGTCGAGCAGAGCAGTCTTTGCACGAGCTGTTCGCGTGACATTTCCAGCGAGAAGAAGGCGACGTGCTTATGCGCCGAGGAAATACTCATGTTCTTCGCGATATTCAGTACAAAAGCCGTCTTGCCCATGGATGGACGCGCCGCCACGATGATGAAGTCGCCCTTCTGGAAGCCGCTCGTCAGCGCATCCAGGGAAGGGAATCCGCTCGGAAGCCCTGTGATGGACTCCTTGTTCTTGAATTTCCGCGTGATCTCCTGCAACTCATTCTGCACCGCCTCGCCGATCGAGGTGAAATCCGAACGGCGATCATCCCGCGTCACGGCAAGGATCGTTTTCTCCGCATTGTCCGTGATATCCTCAACATCATCACGCTCCGAGTATGCCTCATCCGTGATGACGCCGGCTGCATCGATCAGCCGCCGGAGCTTCGCCTTGTTTGCGACGATGTCAGCGTGGCGGTCTACCATCTTCGTGGTGGCCACATTCGCCGGCAAATCATTGACGTAGAGGACGCCCCCCACATCATCCAGACGCCCCATGCGCTTCAGTTCTTCCGTCACCGTCAGGATATCCGCCGGCTCGCCCTTGTGCGCCAGATTCAGGATCGCCTGAAATACGATCGCATTCGCTTCGCGGTAGAAATCCGCGGCCGTCAGCTTGTCCTCGGCCGTCATGATCGCGTCCTTGTCGAGCAGCATCGCCCCCAGGACGGACTTTTCCGCGTCAATATTCTGCGGCGGAATGCGCGTCACGATCATCGTATCCGTGTCCGGCTTCTTTCCCCAGCCCTCTTTCTTCCAATTTCCCTTCGACTTGCTCTCGTTCTCTGCCATGGTGTTCTCCTTTGCATCAATATTGGCTTTATTATACGGTTTCCCTAGTGAAGGAACAAGCGAACAAGTGTGAGTGGTGACTCATGACTCATGACTAGTAGCCAGAGATTAGGGATTAGAAATCTCAAGTGACTAGTGACTGGGATCCCCCGTAACGTCATCCCGAGCGTAGCCGAGGGATCTCTACTGCACTGCGATAATCAGCACGTATGCACTGAGAAAAACCGATGGCTAGGTGCTGCCTCACATGTAGCAATGAGCGTTCTGCAAGGAGGATCTCTCGACTATGCTCGAGATGACGACAGCGCGAAGCGCTATCAAAATTCTGCGGCGCTTCATTATTTTTGCGCCGTACCACCATTTCGCATTTCTCATTTCGAATTTCTCATTCAAGCGAAGCTTTCATTCACAATTAAGTGGCAGCACGCCCCACGAGCTAACCCCTTTTCCTCATTTGATCCTCGTCACCCTGACACGCCCCGTGTACATAGCGACTGTGATCTGTTGCCTGTGCTTTCCATCTTTGGTCATGAGCTGCATGGAATACCGCGATTTGTCCATCGACCCAGCAAAACCATCTTTCCTGAACAACACATGTATCCGCCCCGAACAATAAACATTAGCCGGCAATGTGCCGCTAGGTTGTATATACCGATTTCCCTGCGATGACCAATAAGCAACACGACCGGTTTCATTGACCGCGCAAAAGAATTCCACCGACGCTGACAAGGGCGTCCCCTTTGCGTCCTCACTCTCATTTCTCGCAATCATCTGTGCCTCGCGGATCGCCGAAGCCACCTCCTCCGATGCAAGATCGAGCTCCCTCTCCTCCTGCCAGTCCCAGAGCATCGGCACCGCTGCGAGAGAGGCGAACGCAAAGAGGAAAAGGGCGAGCAGCAGCTCAAAGAGAAGAAAGCCCGAACGATGCGAGAAGGAAAGCCATTCCCACCGTTTCCTGCACCCCATACGCCAAAGCACCTCCGATCGCCAGGAAGGGCACGAAGCGGATCTCCGTCCTTCGCCCCAGCCGTCCCCGCAGAAGCAAAAACGCGCACCACAAAAGGGCCGCCAGCGATGTCAGCCATAGAGAAAGAAGGCCATACATCGGCAGCAGCCAAAGCGAAGAGGCCGCGGCCAGAAACACATCCGCAAGCCCCAGAGATCGCTTAGAGATCAGATACAGCAGTCCATAGAGCGCCCCCATTCCTACGCCCGTCAAAAGACAGAGGAGAAACGCCCCCCGGGAGAGCATCAGTAAAGCGCCGCATACCGAAAGAACGAGCGACCAGCCATCCGACACATACCCCGTCCGCGCATCCTCCAGTGCCGGAAAGAGCAGGAAAAGCAAATAGCCCCATCTCGCCCATGAGCCTCCCAGCGCAAGTATCACGCCAAATCCAAGTCCCAGCATCGCCACGACGCCCCATCCCCGCCGCCCCGCAAAGATCACGCCGCTCGTCAGAAGGTCGAACATTCGCATAGGAAGCTCCTTTCGATGTTTAGTGACTGGTGACTAGTAGCTAGGGATTAGGAGACTAGAAGACCAAAAGACTAGGAGACATCGGACTCTCTCGTGTCGTCATTTCGAGCGCAAGCGAGAAATCTTTGTCATTCGCGGCCCAGCGGTCGATGTTTGTAAAGCTCGAAACGGGAAACCTGCTCTCCGCATACCTTCGGGCATCGCCCCGTTTCGTCATCCTGAGCGGCAAGAAGCGTCGCACTTGAGATAACGAATGCCAGAACAGCTGCGACCTCTTCATCGATCTCGGCGAAGCCGCACCACCATTTCGCATTTCTCATTTCTAATTTCTAATTCAAGCGAAACTTTCAAATGGAATCAAAGGGCGAGCCGCTCCACGGGATACCCCTGAGCCCTCATTTCACTCATACCCTCTCTTCTTCCTGTAATTCAGCGCCATATCTGCCACGCCGAGATACACCGTGAAGAGCTGCAAGAGAGGGATCCAGATCGAAATGATGACAATGAGCAGACGCAGCCGCTTCACCACCGGATAGATATGCGGCAGCCACCAGAGCGTCGCGATCCCCTGGATCCACAGCACGAAGTAGCACACCGCGCCCACATTGTACGCAAGATCCTTCACATGCTCGGTGATTGGCATATACTGCGTCCCTACAGACAGAAGAAGGAGCAGCAGTACCCAGCGCGGGAAATGCCAGCGCTCCAGCGGAGGAAACTGCGGAAAATCCGTCAGCCCCAAACGGCGGAAAACCACCTTCTCGATCTGCATCACCGCCCAGGCGAGCACCATCGGTGCCATCACCATCGCCGCCGGGATCATCTTTCGGATCGTTTTGATCATTTCCTCCGTCTGCTGATTCACCTGATCCAGCTGATCCCCGGACGCCATGAGCCCCGACATCTCCTTTGCCATCCCCTGCATCTGATCCAGCGTACTTCCATACACCTGATCCCAGGGCATCCCCATCATGACCACCGTACCCAGAAGATTCAAAAGCATCGCGAAAAACATCACGACCACGATCGTCCCAAAGGTGCGGAGCGCCGATGCGCGCTTCTGATAGCAGTACGCCATCGCGATCCCTGCGAAGCCGAACATCACCACCAGAAAGAACGCCGTCGTGATCCCGAAGAACGCCGAGTCCAGGATCATGATCCCCGACGTCGCGATCACCGCCCACTTCACACCCTCGCGGATCCCCATGTACGCGATCGGCAGCGGCAGCGAAAGCAGCGCCAGAAGAGAGATCCCCGGCACATAGAAGCCCACCATAGAAAGCACCACAGCGAGTGCCGTACACATCCCTGCCAAGACGACCGCATTCGTATCGCCCGCTTTGAACTGATTCATAACTACTCCTTCCAGAAATATAAATGTATATCGCCTTTTTATACCCATATTCTATCATACTTGAAGAAAGAATAGGAAAAGGGTTAAAGGTTCAGGGTTAGCTCACAGGGCGTACTGCCTATAGATTGAGCAAAAGAGGTTCAACGGGGGTGGTGCGGCGCATTTCGTCATCCTGAGCGAATGCTATCCTCGCATCGTCAGCCTTCCCCTCTAGGGGAAGGTGCCCCGAAGGGGCGGATAGGGCACAGGCGGCAGGAAAGACAGATGGGGAAAGTGGAGAGGTAGCGGCACATATGGGAAACCCGTGAGTCCCTCGCCGCGAATGACAAAGATTTCTCGCTTCGCTCAAAATGACGATACGGGAGTCTCCTAGTCTCCTAGCCCCTAGTCACTCAAGGTCCCTAATCCCTAGCCACTCATTTTGCACCCGTAAAACCTGTTCCCCCTCAACCCGAGCCCGCTACCCCTTCGTATTTTCTCCCACCACATTTCCCAATTTCCTTCCCCCATGTGATATAATAGGAAAAGCGACTATGAACGGCTTTTATTTTTGACATACAATGCAAAAATATTTTTTTAAGAGCCGGCGACTGCCGGCTCCGACAACTGAATAGGAGGTTCTATCCATTTTGGCAAAAGCAAGATTACAGATCATTCCATTAGGAGGCCTTGGAGAAATCGGGAAGAACATGACTGTATTCCGTTACGGCGACGAAATTATCGTAATCGATGCAGGCATGGCATTCCCAGAAGAAGACATGCTCGGGATCGACATCGTCATCCCGGACTTTTCCTACCTCATCGAACACAAAGACGAGATCAAAGCCATCCTCATCACCCACGGACACGAAGATCACATCGGGTCCCTTTCCTACCTGCTTCGCGAAGTGAACGCCCCGGTCTACGCCACACGCCTCACCTGCGGCCTCATCGAAGGTAAACTCAAAGAAGCACACATCACAAACTACGACCTGCACACCGTCAAACCCGGTGACGAATTCAAAACAGGCCTTTTCAAATTCGGCTTCTTCCACGTCTGCCACTCCATACCGGACTCCTGCGGCATCTACCTGCGCACCCCGGTCGGCACCATCGTCCATACCGGCGACTTCAAATTCGACCACTCTCCGGTCGACGGCGAACTCACCGACATGTACAAGCTCGCCGAGCTCGGCCACAGAGGCGTCCTGTGCCTTCTCGCCGACTCCACGAACGCACAGAATCCCGGCTACACCCCTTCCGAAGCCATCGTATCCAAGTCCCTCATGAGCGCTTACGCCGATGCCAAAGGCCGCATCATCCTTGCCACCTTCGCATCGAACGTCTCCCGCATTCAGATGGCCGTCGACGCAGCAGTCGCTAACAAAAGAAAAGTCTGCGTCTTCGGCCGCTCCATGGTGAACGTCGTCGGCATCGCCCAAGAGCTCGGCTACCTCAAAGCCCCAGAAGGCACCTTCATCGAGCCGGAAGAGCTTGGTCACTACAGAGACGACCGCCTCTGCATCCTGACCACCGGCAGCCAGGGCGAACCGATGGCCGGCCTCTCCCGCATGGCCGACGGCTCCCACCGTCAGGTCCAGATCCACGCAGGCGACACCGTCATCATCTCCGCCTCCCCGATCCCGGGCAATGAGACCAGCGTCGGCCGCACCATCGACAGCCTGATGCGCCTCGGCGCCCACGTCGTCACCAGCACCACCACCCGCGTCCACGTATCCGGCCACGGCTCCCAGGAAGACCTGAAGACCATGCTCTCCCTCGTCAAGCCGAAATACTTCATCCCCGTCCACGGCGAACACCGCATGCTCGTCAGCCACGCAGAACTCGCAGAAAGCCTCGGAGTCGAAAAGAAAAACATCCTGATCGGCGAAAACGGCACCCTCTTCGAATTCACCAGCCGCGGCGGCAAGATCAATCCGCAGCGCGTCCAGGCCGGCCCCGTCTTCGTCGACGGCCTCGGCGTAGGTGACGTAGGAAACATCGTCATCCGCGACCGCCAGCAGCTCGCCCAGGACGGCGTCGTCATCGTCGTCATCGCCCTCGAAAAAGGCAGCAACCAAGTCTTAGCCGGCCCCGACATCGTCTCCCGAGGCTTCGTCTACGTGAGAGACAGCGAAGCCCTCCTGACCGAAGCCAGAGAACGCATCGAGTCCGTCCTTGACCGCTGCGAAGCCGGCAATGTCTCCGAATGGAACGCCATCAAGACCCAGGTGAGAGACGCCCTCGGCAAATACTTCTTCGACCGCACCAAGCGCCGCCCGATGATTTTGACCATCATCCAGGAAGTGAAATAAATGGCAATAAAAAAATCCTCCCTCGGTTTCACACCGAGGGAGGATTTTTTATTGTCGGATCGTGTCATCTATGGATCCTCAGACATCCGCTATTTCGCCAGCGCCGGATCATCCTTCACCATCCGTTTTCCCCCGAACGTCTTCGCATCCTCCATCGTGATCGCATAGTCCGGAGAAGAAATATCATAAGCAGCGTGATAGAAATTCGTCCTCGCCCGCCACAGACCCGTGACCGTATCGAAAGCCAGATCATTGGTGAAAGGCCGTTTCTCATGACTCTTCAGCACCGGCATCAGAGACGGATGCGCTGCCTGGTAGTCCGGCGACAAGTAGACAAAAAATGGAATATGTACCATATCATAGAAAAATGGAGAAGTGGAGTGGAAATGTTCCATATTCTCCCCATGGTCAGAGAAATAGACAAGCGACTTTAAGTTCATATGTGTCTTGGCATACTCGAAAATATCCCGGATGACCCGATCAGTATACGCGACCGTCAGATCATAGCCATAGTAGGGATCATTTTCAGAGATCCCCAGCGCGCCCCTCTGATCCGCCGGCACACGCGCCAGATACGTATAGTGACTGCCCATGATGTTAATGAAAAGCACACGCCGCTTCGCCGGCGGCAGCTTCTTCATGACATCGACGGCATATTCATCATAATTTTTCTCCCAAAAAGACGCATCACTGCGCTCTGCGATCAGCGTCACACCCGCACTCGAGAGCGAGCTTCTATTATGGAAAGAGATCCAGTCCGTGCGATACCCTGCAGCCCGGGCCGCATCCACCATACTGACCGCATGAGACAGATCCATATCTCCATACTGGTTCGCACTCGTCATCGCATACGAAAGCGACATGAGGGTATTCGGAAAATTCGAATACGCCATGTAGTTCAACGAAAAATCGGGATCATTGACCTTAGAAGAAAGCCAAGGTGTCGTGTCTTCTGGATAGCTCGGCGTGAATGCCTTCAAATGATCCCTATTCGCACTCTCCCCGATGATAACGATATGTGTCCCCTCATCCAGCCCATCCGCAGGATCTATAAGCTTTAACCCGACTGTATTTTTATCCAGATTGGTATTAAAATTCTGCAAAAGCTGAAACTCGCTCCCCTTGCTGTTCATCGTGCGATATAAATTGATCGGGAATACATGGATGATTTGTCGGATGAAGCCACCAAAGAAAAGGATGGAGATCACGATCAGGCCTACCTTGATCTTCTTCCCATTCCCTCGCAATAAACCCTCACCGCTCTCCGCACATCGTCCCACCTGTTGCGTCAGCACATAAGCTGCCAGCAAGAGCAGCAGGAGCACACCAATTGCCAATCCAAGTACCAAAGGAGATCCCATGGTGCTGAGGAACTCCTTCACCTCTTCCCAATGCGTAGCGCGGACAGCCATCAAAGCAAAGAGATCCATTTCTCCGCCGAATCGCCAATAATAACTGATATAAATCAGCGGAAATAGCAGCATGAAAAAATTGAAAGCACCGTACATGGCCTGCAAAGCCGCGCGTACATAGCCGCCGCATTTCGTAAGCCCGATCGTATACACATAAGGCAGAGAAAAGAGCAACGCCCCCAGCACGTAGTAATCTCCCAAATGTTTTTTCTCCGGCAGCGAAGCAAATCCATACGCCCAAGTAAAAGTACCCGCCCAAAGAAGCGGCAGGATCACCGCCCATGGCAGGAGCCACTTCAGATAGTCTTTACTGAAAACGGAAAAAAGCCCAAAGGAAACGATGAGCATGACAGCAAAAGCCGCGCCCAGACGCGGCTGTGCGTAGCTGTAGATATCTGGGAAATCTCCGCCCAGATGAAGAAGAGCCGAAATAAGGAGGGCAAATCCTGTCGACCATGCAAAGCAAAGAACAAGTGTTCTCCCTATGTAGGAAATTATTGTCTTTCTCTTCAATGAATGGACCCCCTTTATATATCCTCAAAGAACCGGACCTTTTAGATTTTAAAAGTCCTAACTTAATCGAAAAAACATCTTGACTTTATCGAGCATCAGCCAGTTTTTCAGGTAGGAAAATTAAATTTTACCAAAAGCATAATTATAATAGGCCTGTTGCTAAACTTATATCTGAACAACAGATCTATTATATATTTTCTTAAACTTATCTGAACCCCCTCCAATATAGGCTATATAATGAGCCGAGCCAAATTTTCATCAAAAATTTTCTTCTAAATGAAAAAGGCAGGAGATTGAATGTGTCTCGATGAGTCTTTACATAACTCAAGCACTCTCTTTTTATTTCCCTATTTTTTTCTTGTTCTTCTTTGGGCAATCGAAGAATATGCTTGAATATGGAATAATACTCGCAAATTAACAATTTTTCCACTTGCGCTTCAAAAATTTCCCCTAACGCCTTTACCTGTGTCAACTGATTATTCCTAGCTACAATTAAATCGCACGATATTTTTTCAAGATGCGTAATAGAATCATCCCTTTGGACATAATGATACTTACACTCAGGGCAAGTCTTGATAACCACGCTACTCAAAAATAATTCGCATACTACTGCAGCATCCTCATATTTTTTCCCCACAGGAAATCGTATTTTTGAAAATAGCACTTTATCAAAGAGTCGATTCCAAACATAACTTCCCATACTTAAAGGTTTTGGTGTCAATCTGCAATTCAATTCATCTTGCAAATACGTTGTCACAGCTTCTTTAGCATTTAACATTCTTCCACCAGGTGATCGACATTCAGTCAGGTCTTTACTCTCCACAAAAAAGCCGCAGATCGTTATCCCTCCCGGCGATTTATTGGTTAACAAATATTCGAACATATCCTCTTCTACATAATCATCACTGTCTACAAACCCCAAAAAATCCCCATGTGCTACATTTATTCCTGTATTTCGAGCTGCTGAAATTCCTGCATTTTCCTGGTGAATACATCGGATTCTTTTATCCCTTTTCTCCCATTGCTTACAAATTTCTCCTGAACCGTCTGTGGATCCATCATCAATTAAGATAATTTCCAGATTAGTATACGTTTGATGTACAATACTCAAAATGCATCGATTTAAATAAGGCTTTACATTGTACACTGGTATAATAATTGAAATCAAGTCATTGTCCATCTACGTTCCACCCTTCATATTCTATCATCAAGTTATATTCCAAATAACATTGGTTGAATAAGTTTAGTATGTATACCTCTTTACGCATCATAGTTATATCCTTACATATGCAGTTCTCATCCATGCTGACTTCTACTGCACAAGCACAAAATGCCCCTCATATCTTCCATCACTTATCATTCCCAGCGCCCACTCGCCGGCACAGACGGCCTCGCTCACAGAAATAGCATCTATCGGCGTATAAGACCTGTCACGGATCGTGTGATTCACATGGTCCTGCGTGCGCGGCATATCCGTCGTCGCCAGCGCGCAGGACTTCTCACCCAGCGGATGATGAAGCTTCGCATTGCTCGGCCCAAACATCGCGATCACCGGCACCTTGCGGCTATCGAACACGTACATCGGTCCGCTGTCATTCGTAAAAGCAACTGCGCACCAAGAAGCTGCCGCGATGAATTCCCCCATAGAGAGCTTCCCAGCCGCCACGATGGCCTCATCTCTGCGTTTCATATGTGCTAAAGCCTTCTCTATGAGCGGCATCTCGCTGGGGACGCCAAAGAAGACAGGGCGATAGCCAAGGCCAGCGAAGTGGTCCGCCACTTCTCCATATTTCTCTGCAGACCAATTCTTCTCCGCTGTCGAGCTTCCCACAGAAAAACCTGCCAATCTATCCCCCGGCTTTACCCCCTCTGCGGCAAAAAAAGCCTTTGCCCCCTCTTCCCATGCAGGGCAAGTATACATCTGCATCCCATGGTGGGCCAAGTTTGACACGCCCAAATGCTCCAGCACCTTGACATACTTTTCTGCCGCATGACAGTCACGCCGCTCCACCAGTATTTCATCATCGATAAAAAGCCGTCCCAGTGGATTTCCCGTCTCCCCGACCCACACCTTCGCCTTCATCGCCTTCGCCATGAGGAAAGTACGCGTCGTCCCGTGAAGCACCATGAGAATGTCCGGATGCGTCTTCCCGATTTCTTTCCCCAGTTTCCAAGTAGCAGAAAACCCCATCTTTTTACGATCCACAGGAATGATCGTATCGATGCATGGATTATATCGGACAGCCTCTTGAAATCTGGCGTCGATAACAAGCGTGATCTTAGAGTCAACAGCTTCGCGGCGAAGAATTTCAAGAAATGGTGAAAGAGAAACCATGTCTCCAAAGTAGAGCATATAGATAATAACAATATTTTTATCCTTCAAATTCATTGTAGATCACTATCCCTCACCTGTTTTCCCTTTACTAAGAAAAAAGTATTTTTTATACTACTTTGAAAAACTTTTTATTTATGCGAAGAAACGACCTCTATCATTAATTTTTCCCATTGATCCCATATTTCTTTCGCAGCGTATTTTTTCATATCCTGCTGTGCTTGTTTTCCAAATGCCAACCTTTTCTCTCGATTTGTCATTAAATATTCTAATCCCTCCGACAATGCTTTCACCCCATCCTTCACCAGTAATCCATTCCTTCCACTCTGAATCAATTCATTGACTGCAGGGCAAGATTGAAAGGCAATAACCGCCAATCCGGCGCTCATTGATTCCGTCATTGCTAAAGGAAATCCTTCAAAAGCACTTGGAAAGGCAAAAATATCAGCTTTTTTATATATATCAATTACATTTTTCGCATTTCCTCGCAAAAATACTTGCGATTCAAGATGATACTTTATAATAAGCGATGTCAAATACATTGTATATTGATTGCTATTTTGCTCTTCCCCCCATAATTCCACCTTCCACTGGGGATACTTACGAGCGATTTTCGCAAAAGATTCAATTAATAAATGCTGTCTCTTCTGTCTCCTAGACAATCTTGCTATATCAATAATCTTATTACAACTATCTCGCTTTTCCATAGATGCGACATGATACTGAGGCACAATATTGGGGATATGAATTAAATTTATTCCCGGTAACGCACGACTAAATACCTCCATATCATGTGGCATCAGTACCTGTACTACATCACTATTTCTTAAGCTCTTTTTGTCAAAAGCAGAAGCGTCCGATAAAATATTTTCCGCATTAAAATGACTCATCGCGATGACTGGATATCGATTGGTGGAATCTGCCCATTTAATGGCTGAAGTAGTTCTGACATCCAATGTAACAACCACATCAGGCTGAAAATCTTCCAATAATCGCTGAATGCCCGATCTTAAATAGACCACCTCATGTTTCCTTGCATAATCCACCGCGAAGGGCTTACCAATTAATCGCAAAGCCTCTCTTTTGATCTTGAAAGATGTAGTTTTATGGCTTTCCCATTTCCCTCCGGGTAAATAGTGTGCAACATTGACAACTCCTACGCAAGGATCGATAGGCGTATATACTTTGCCATCCCGTTCTGTACAATAAGCCAAAGCCACAGAATGCCCGCGTTCTATCATCTCATTAGCAAATCGAATAGAAACCTTTTCGAGATCGATCAGTTTTCCCGGGAGTCCATCGACTT
>ERZ1031885.749-NODE-749-length-12734-cov-20.664642_pt1 | contig 12734 bp, 14 predicted proteins | sample MGYA00518168_ERZ1031885 | MGnify/ENA primary metagenome ERZ1031885 (study PRJEB33719, sample SAMN04261269) | wastewater metagenome | biome: rural village; feature: human; material: feces | host: Homo sapiens | place: El Salvador | collected 2014-01-14 ...
GCTTGAACGTATCGCGGTCGGCATAGAGGCAGAACGCCTCGCACATCATCCAGTCCGCCCCCTCTATGTAGCAACGGTTCTGCTCGTTATAAGGCTCATCGCCCAGACACGCCAAAACCAAAGGTTTAGCATGATTATCTTCAGAAGCATTATCAGATGCAGCATTATCTTCAGAAACAGCAGGCAACTCAGCCCGGAATCCAAACTGCTTCTCCTTAGTAGACTGAATATCAAAGCATTCCAGCTTCATATCCCCCACTTCGAAACAATCGCCATCTTCCAGCTGATGGAACACCACCCTTTCAGCCACCTTAGCCAGTTGCTTCTTGGCAAGAATCATGTCGATGATGGTTTTGATCACCTTCATCACCTTGTCGTTTCCATACACATGCAGCAATCCCTCGTAACCCTTGCATTGTGCCACCATTCGGATTACCCAAATCACGCCCAGCACATGGTCGGTATGCGCATGTGTAACGAAGAGGTGATGAATATCAGAAATCCGAACATTCACCTTCTTCAGCTGCGCCAGTATTCCGTTTCCTCCGCCCGCATCCACCAGCATCAGGGTGCTGGGAGTCTGGAGCACAAAACAGGTATTATAAATCTGGGAAGCCGTAGCATTTCCCGTTCCGAGCATCGTAATTTGAGCCGTTGTCTTATCCATTATCTTATTCGTTATCTATTTGATTCACGCCCACAAAACTACTCATTTTCTGATAAACCACCAAGAAAAAGCCCCGAAAACTTTGCATTTTCCAAATAATAATCTTAACTTTGCGGGAGAAAAGGCAAAAAAGCTTCGAATATGGCAGAAATAGAAAGAAAAAAAAGGATTTATCGCAAGCGCATCCCATACGGAATGCAAAACTTCGAGGATGTAATAGAAAGAGATTGTTACTATGTTGACAAGACCCCATTCATAGAGAAAATAGAAGAATCTAACATGTATTTCTTCTTCATACGCCCTCGCCGCTTTGGCAAGAGCCTCACCCTCTCCATGCTCGAAAACTATTACGACATCAATAAAAAAGACAAATTCGAGAGCCTTTTCGGTAACCTTTATATCGGAAAGAATCCTACTCCCGAACGCAACAGCTATCTCATCCTACACCTCAATTTCGCCATGATTTCAACAGGATTGGATAATTATAAAAAGGGACTTGATGCCCATTGTAACAACAAGTTCAATTCCTTCTGCAGCAGATACGCCCACCTTTTATCACCGGACATAAAGGAAGAGATGAACCAGAAGGAAGATGCCGTTGCCCAATTGGGATTTCTATGCGACAAATGTGCTGAAGCAGGCTTGAAGATTTATCTCTTCATCGACGAATACGACCATTTTACCAATCAGATTCTTGCCCATAAGGAGCATGAATCCCGATACCGCGAACAGACTCACGGCGAGGGGTATCTGCGACATTTCTTCGACACCATCAAGGGAGCCGCTGGAGATTCATTGGGCAGAGTTTTCGTTACTGGAGTAAGTCCTGTAACCATGGACGACCTGACCAGCGGTTTCAATATCGGCACCAATTATTCCCTATCTCCGGAATTCAACGAGATGGTAGGATTTACCGAGGATGAAGTGCGTGAAATACTGGCTTATTACGCCAGCGTGCTGCCATTCCGCCATAGCGTGGATGAGCTGATAGAAGTGATGAAACCTTGGTACGACAACTATTGCTTCGCCATCAGAAGATACGGCAAGACAACCATGTACAACTCTGTAATGGTACTCAATTTTGTGGACAATTATATCCGCAACGATTACGACATTCCTGATAGCATGTTGGAAACCAATATCCGCATAGACTATGATAAGATTCGCATGCTTATCCGCCACGACAAGGAGTTTGCCCACGATGCTAGCATCATTCAGGATATCGTTACCAAGGGATTCACCACGGGAACCCTGATGGAGAATTTCCCTGCCGAGCGCATCAACGATCCTGACAATTTCCTGAGTCTGCTCTTCTATTTCGGCATGGTAACGATAGGCGGCACCTACCAGGGTAACACCCGTTTTATAGTTCCAAACGAGGTTGTGCGCGACCAGATGTATACCTATCTGCTGGATACTTACAAAGAGAATGACCTCACCTTTGAGCAATACGACAAGACCAAACTGGAGAGCAAACTGGCTTACGAAGGCGCTTTCAAGCCATACTTTGCCTACATAGCCGATTGCTTGAAGCGATTCTCCTCCCAGCGAGATAAACAAAAGGGCGAAGCCTACGTTCACGGCTTCACTCTGGCGATGACGAACCAATGTAAATTCTACCGCCCTATCTCGGAACTGGACAACGATGGCGGTTATGCCGACATTTTCCTGCTGCCTCTCTGCGATATATATAAGGATATGGAAGATTCTTACATCGTGGAATTGAAATATTGCAAGCCGGGCACCAGCGACGAGAAACTTGCCCAACTCTTTGCAGAAGCCTCAGCCCAAATAAGTCGCTATGCAGACAGCAATATCGTGCGCGAATCCGTGAAGACGACCCGCCTACATCGTCTCGTGGTGATTTATTGCGGAGCAGAAATGGTGAAATGCGAGGAGGTGGAATAGCAATTTGCCAAAAGAAATAAACTATGGTACAAAAGAAATATACACAGGCACAACAAGTGATAGATACCCTTCGCAAAACTGGAGGGTATGCTACTCTTGGCGACTTGTATCATCTTGTAGATACGAAATCGTGGGCAACCAAGACGCCCAACGAATCCATCCGAAGAATCGTGCAGCAATCTGACGAGATATTCAAAATACAACCAGGTCTCTGGGCGTTGGAGGAATGCCGTGAAGAAGTGATGCGCAGATTCGATATCCAGCCAAAAGAAGAAAAAAGTGTTGAGCAATTTACACATGGCTACTATCAGGGACTTATTATCGAGATAGGCAACATGAAACATTATGCCACCTATGTCCCAGCGCAAGACCAAAATCGCAAGTTCCTGGAAAAGCCTTTGAAAGATATTTGCTCAACTATCCACATACCAGATTTTTCATACAACAACCTTACGGACCGGGCAAGAACCGTGGATGTCATTTGGTTCAACGAACGCCAAATGCCTGATAGCTTTTTCGAGGTGGAACATTCCACAGACATACAGAATTCCGTGACCAAGTTTTGTGACCTGCAAGACTTTCATAGCCGCTTCTTGATTGTCGCTCCACAAAATCGCAAGGAACAGTTTGACAAAGTGATGAGCAGGACAGCTTTCAAGGATATAAAAGACCGTGTGGCTTTTCATAGTTATGAAAGTATCAGCAAACAATACGAGCTGATGTGTACAGCAAGAGCAAGCGAAGGATTCATCTGATTTTCGAGATCATTTTTTAACAACATCAAGAATCTATAAAAACGCATAAGTGCTTAAATCTTATGCATTTACGACTTTACAGAAATGATCATTTTTGATCACAAAAGTCAAACTTTGATCTTTTCGGGCTTTCTTAAGTTTTTTGATATACTTTTGTGCCCGAATTATGGAATATCAGATACAAATACCAGAACGTTTACGGCGATCAGCAACCGTCTCTGCAACCTCAGAAATCGAGGCTGTAGAAATGGTGCGCCAATACCACAAGGAAGCATACTACCAATCACCCAATAACGATTTCATTCTTGCTCATGGTGATTGTTTCAAACTTCTCAAAGAATTTGATTTCAAGTTCGACATGATATTTGCCGACCCTCCTTATTTTCTCTCCAATGGTGGAATATCGTTGCAGAGCGGCAAGGTTGTGTGCGTAGATAAGGGCGAATGGGATAAAGGAAAGTCGCAGGAAGATATGATGTCATTCAACAGGGAATGGCTTCGCTTGTGTCGTGAGAAATTGAAGGACAACGGTACGATATGGATAAGCGGCACCTATCACAACATTTTTTCCGTGGCAAATAGTCTTACAGAACTTGGTTATAAGATTCTGAATGTGATCACTTGGCAGAAGACAAATCCGCCAGCCAATATCTCATGCCGTTTCTTCACCTACTCCACAGAATTTGTGATTTGGGCAAGAAAGATGCCGAAAGTAGCACATAAGTTTAATTATGACTTGATGAAAAAATTGAACGATGGTAAACAAATGACTGACGTGTGGCGAATGCCAGCTATCGGTCGTTGGGAAAAAACTTGTGGCAAACATCCTACCCAAAAGCCTCTGCGCTTGCTTGTGAGAATGATTCTTGCTTCAACCAACGAAGGCGACTGGATTCTTGATCCATTTTGCGGCAGTTCCACAACAGGAATTGCGGCTAATCTGTGTGGCCGCCGTTTTGCCGGACTTGAGCAGGAGGAAGAATTTTGCAAATTGGGCAAGGCAAGGCGCGAGGAAATTGAGGATCCCGAAAAATACAATTATCTGATTAGTCACATAGAGGATTTACAAAAATTGCCAGACTTACTCAAGATTCATGGCGATGATAGTGGGGATATTCAGACCCCTTTTTAAACTTCATGGGTATTTTGTCCCATAAAAAATCTGCGAAATCTGCGTGACAAAAAACAACACGAAACCACACCCATCGAAAAATCCCGATGAAAAAAACAGAAAAACTTTGCATTTTCCAAATAATAATCTTAACTTTGCGGGAGAAAAGGCAAAAAAGCTTCGATTATGGCAGAAAAAAAAGACAGAACCAATGCTAAAACAGGAAATATGGCAGAAAAAGCATATAAGGGGATGAACAGTTCGCTCACCCCCCACCCTGATAGATATCGAGAAGGCAATCACCCTTCCCACGTCGTCCAGAAAATCTCAGATGCATCCAGTTCCAGCTCTGTCCTACCCGCCAGTTCATCCAAGTCGAGTTCGGGATGATCAGCCAGTAAACACTTATCAGAACAATAAGGAGAATCTACACATGCCCATCCCTTATTCATCAATTTGCCACAGCGAGCGCAAACCCGGAGACTGCCAATGTCGTTCTCCAGAATGACATCTTCCAGCAAATCCCGCTTGCGAAGCTCTGCCACAAGAAGCAGAGCCATGCTTACGGGATGATTCATTGTTCGATCCTCCATAGAGCATCCCCGAACGTTTTAAGCGCTTCACTTATGGTGAAAGGCTCAAAATTCCAATCACGAGAGTGCATGAACTTCTGCTTTTGAGAGTCAAAAAACCAATAATGAGTGGAAGCAAGACAACTACCCAAATAGAGTCTGCATTCTTTCTCTTTATTAGGATGCTCATACAAATAATGAAGCAGTTTAAATGTTGAAATCCATTCTTTTCCCATAAATGTAAATTTTAAAATTAATAAATAAATGCATAAAACATGATGCAAAGATAGGATATCACGAGGAAAGAAACAAATTTGTTAGATCTTCTTAGATCAAACCAACGGGTTTTAGATCTTCTTAGATCAAGCAAGATTTCTGTCCCGATAAAATTTTCAGATTTTACAAACTTCTTCTTAAACAATAATAAATCAGACAGTTATTATGATTGACAAAAGCATATTCAATTTAGAAGGGAAAAACCAGGAACAGGTGAAGGAAGCCTTTCTGGAATTTCTCAAAATAGATAAAACCAAACCCGGAGGCTATTCGAGCGTCGGTTCCAACAGGATTATCTGCGAGATGGCAAAAGAAGCTTGCGGGGTAAACTCCGTCTTGGACATCAGAATAAAGGCGAAGGCTAACGAGGTGAGCAAACTCTTAACCACCAAGATAGATGAAGAACAAGACTATGGTAAGAGACACCAATTGGGAAGCCTGAGATGTCATGTAAGAAAATACATCGAATTTCTTGACTATTGCGAGGGGCTCATCAGTAAGCCCAACTATGAGTTTGCCAAAGACCCCGACAAGCCGTTCATCAGCGCTGAGCAATTCAAGAAGATAGTTTCCTTGCTGAAAAACAAGAAAAACATCATCCTTGAAGGAGCACCTGGCGTGGGTAAAACCTTCCTGGCCAGAAAGATAGCCTACCAGCTGATAGGCGAAATGAAAGATGAAAATATCGAAATGGTGCAGTTCCACCAGTCCTACAGTTATGAAGATTTCGTGCAGGGCATCCGTCCTTCTGAAGATGGAGGTTTCGAAAGGAGAAATGGCATTTTCTTTGACTTCTGTAGCAAGGCTAGACGTTCGCCCGAACAGACTTTCGTCTTTATTATCGACGAGATAAATCGAGGCAACATCAGCAAGATTCTGGGTGAACTGATGATGCTTATTGAGGCCGATAAGCGCAAGGAGAAATATGCCATCAAACTGACCTACAGCAATAATGATGACGAGCGTTTCTTCGTGCCAGAGAATGTCTATCTGATAGGTTGCATGAACACGGCCGACCGCTCACTCGCCATCGTAGATTACGCCCTGCGCCGCAGATTCAGATTCTGCCCCATCAAGCCGGAATTCAACGAGGCATTCATCAGTTTCCTCATAACTGAAGGTATCAGTCAGGGAAATGCAGAACGGGTTGTAAACAAGGTGAAAGCGGCCAACGAGGTGATTTCCACTATCGACCGGGGACTGGAAATCGGACACAGCTATTTCTGTCAGACCGAGGGTTGCAAAGACTTTCCTGCCTGGTGGACGGATATCTGCGAGTATGAATTGTTTCCATATCTCCGTGAAATCTGCTTCGACGATGAAAACAAATATGAACTGATTTGCAATAAACTGAAACTTTGAGATGCAACATTCTATCCCCATAGAAAATCTGTATTATCTGCTCTGTTATGCCTGGGACGTAACCGACCAGCTTGACAAGGTGAAGGTGGATGGCGAGAAATGCCATTCGCCCCAAAACCTCTTGTCCACAGTTCTGCTCCACGCCTGCGAGCGTCTATTGCATAGAGGTCTTGTTCGGGAATACCGGTTTGAAGAACAGGAAGTAGAGGGCGTTCGAGGCAAACTGAATCTTGCAGAAACCCTAAAGAGCGGCAAGCATCTGCATGGCAGAACCATCTGTCGGGTGGACGAGCTTACACAGGATGTAGCTATCAACCAAATCATTTTTTCTACCCTGAAAAGACTGTTGAGGACAGAAAGTATTGATGAAGAGATCAGAGGAAAATTGCGAATGACCGTGGGCAGATTTCCCCGCCTGAAAGAGATTCGCATGACAAGCAGCATGTTTGGACGTATTCGACTCCATCGCCAAAGCAACTTCTATTCGCTGGTGCTGAATATATGCCAGTTGATTTGGGAATCCACCCTTCCGAGCAAGAATCAGGAAGGCAGACTGGAGTTTGTTGATTTTACCGAGGATGAATTCCGAATGAACAGCATCTTCGAGCATTTCCTCATGAATTTCTGCAAGCAGCATTGCAGAGAGGACTTTCCCGAGGTACATCGGGAGTACATCGATTTTCAGCTATCCCCTTTTGGCATGATGTTCCGTCAGGCAGGCGAAGCCCTGCCCTTAATGGAAACCGACGTGACGCTTTTCAATCCTGCAACAGAGGAAAAGCATATTCTCGATGCCAAGTTTTATCAGGAAACGCTGGTTTCAAAGTATGGCGGCAAGAAGAAGGTGCGCAGAGAGCATCTTTCGCAGATCCTTTCATACGTGATGAATCAGGAAGACCGCAGCAAGCCTCATACATTGAATGCCAGCGGAACCTTGGTCTATCCTACCGTGGATGAGGATTTCGATTTTTCCTACCGCTATAAGGATACCAGTCATTTCATTCATGTAAGAACCATCAACCTGAGACAACCCTGGTGGAAAATCGAGGAACGGGTGATGGAAATCGTAAAGGGTGGAATGAGGGGGTGAACTCCCCCAATAAACATACTTTTTTAATATATATTTCTGTTTTCGTAAAAAAAACTAAAAAAATTTTGGAAATCTAAAAATATTATAGTACTTTTGTTGTAATTTTTAATTTTATAAAGTAAATGAAATCTCAAAAGTTTATATTTTATAGATATAGCTTTCAGGAAGATCCTGATTCTATACCTGAAAAGAGAGTAGCTGAAGAAAAGATCAGCACATATTTTGGTAACCTTTTCCATGTCGGAGAGAAGTTAACCATTTATATGAAAAAAGGTAAAGCTGACGTCAACTTGCGAAATGATACCATTGCCGTGCGCAAAGATATTATCGTGTTTAGAGTCAACGATGATAAAGACCTGAAAAGAACCTTGCCAACGGGTACAAAAACAAACGAAATAGATGACTACGATGAAACAACAGAACAATCTTTTCCCCATTGCCTCATCATCTTATTCAATCAGCCAGGAATGCATTATGTAGCTATTGAGAAAAAAGCGGGTGCATTCTATGGAAATATGGACAAGATTACCAAGATACTGAAACAGAACTTCGATCGCATGATCAAACACCTTGGTTACATTATCAACATTGAGCCTATATTTATGAAGGCAAAAGCATGGGATATTGTAAAAAGAAAATGCAGAGAAAACAACGATTATGTAAAGCAAATCAGCCTGAACGCAATACGTGATAAAGAAAAAAATTCCTTTCCTGATTTTTCTCACAATAGAAACATCAAGGGATTCATAAAGGATGCAGAGGATAACGAGGCAATAAGAGCCTTTGCTGGAGTTGTTTATGGCAAAGACGCAAGTGAGCAAAGCATCAAGAATACCATAGACAATATGTTTCAGATCAACCAGTTTATCAAAAACAACGAATGTGAGATAAAAGTCAAGTTGAGTAAAAATGGCATCATCTATCTCAACGAAGAAGTTGTTCCTATGTACTTCCTACCTGAGAGAGCTATAGAGAATTTCCAGATAGGTTCTTCTATAAGTGCAACAGAAGATGTTTCCACGTTAGAAGAATGGCTCAATAATTGTATAAATGACATAAAGAGAACTACAGATGCAACAACGCCTCCCCAAAAACTCACAAGACCTCATCAGTAATTCCTTCAAGGAGAATATCATCTTAAAGGTGATAGACAAGAGCTGCAAGCAATATGAGAGCCGCATGAATAACATGCGGTTCTCTACCATCGAATTTTTCGTAGAAGTAGTAAACATGATAGACGATATCAGGGAACAATCCGTAGATTATGACTTTGAGAATGCTTTCGACAATCTATTCTGTCGCCTGCGTGAATACGACTCTAGCGCAAATAATATTGATGCCCAAATAGCCACAAGTGTCAGCATAACATGGGTAGCTTATCTGCTTTTCCAATGTTATGATAAAAAAGACTACTACGACAAGTGGGCACATTGTCTGACCAGGAATATTAAAACTCATGAAATTGATTATATTCAGTTCCTCAAAGATATAAATTCAAAACTGCCTACACATCAGCACGAAGAAATCAAAGCCTATATACTGGACTATATAGATAACTCCGACAAATGGCTGTCGCAGCTGATAGAAGATACCATTAAATATGAGGGTATGAGCAGAAAACTCATCCAAGACTTAAAACCACTTTTCTATACAGGCGAAGATCAACTGGCTCATATCATCGCCTATATAAAAGATGTAAAAGACGCCAGTTCTGATTCTGCTGTAGCAAAGATTACAGCAAAGTATATCAGGGAGAATAAGATTTCCGACTACGATAAAACTTTCAAAAGTTCTCTATGGAAGATTCTAAATGAACATGAATTGTATAAGGCCTCGAAAGATAATTGGAATAAAGCAATAAACAAAGCTACGAACCAATAATTTTTCTTTTTTTATTGTTGTAACCGAATATATTCCGCACATTTCCGCAAAAATCTCCTTATTTTCCGAACAAATTCTTCGTTTTTCCGCACAAATTCTTCGTTTTTCCACTCATTTTCCTTGGAAAGATAGAAAATCAGGGCGGAAAAACGATTTTTTCTTATATAAGAATCGAAAAATACGTTTTCTTCTGAGTTCATCCCCCTATTTTCCTTGTTTTTTTCTTTTTTCATTCTTTTTCATTCCTTTTCATTCTTCATCATGGTGAAAGATTACTTTTTTTCCCATGCTCAATTCCTTTTTATCTAACTTTGCATTGTCATTAGAAACAAGATGACTACCCATCAAGCGAGTTGCAAATCGCCAGAAGGGGAATGATGGTACTATAAAAAGATGACAGGGAAACCTCTTCAAATGTCATCGTACCAGAGAGGCTTATTTAATACGCTAATAAAAATGAATGCAGTATTAAATGACAATATGAACGAAAGTTCTAATAAGTTAGAAAAAGGCTTCTACCCCAACACGGAGTTAGGAATTGACCTCAAGTTGATGACACGCAAGCCGGGACGCTTGGCTATCGGAGAATACCTGGACGGTACCATCACACGCGATGGCGAAGACCACTTCTCTTTCATCCAAGACGACTCCTGCAAGAAGAAAGTTAAGGTGATACAGAGAAATCCGCACGTGTATGAGGGTACGTTTATCAACATCAATCGCAAACCGGACGGAACACTCTACCCTACTTTCAACCGTCCACGATACACAAAGAAATTTACCTTCCAGGATTTCTGCTGGGAAGCTGCCAACGAACTTCGCATGGTGATAGGCCTCGTAGAGAAATGGGACATCGAATAATGGGGATTGAAAAATCTCAAATCTCAATCTCAGTTGTGTTTTGAATCACAATTCCAACTCAAACCCCCTCTTTTAGACTCTATAACTTATTGATTATTAATTAGTTATATAATATATATAAGAGAGAGGGGGTAGTTTGAAAAACAACTGAGATTCTGAGATTGAGATTTTTGGAAGCAAATAAGCAAGCAAGAAAATTGTCTAATTCTCTAAAAAGCAAAGAGTTACAAATGAATTACAATATTTTTGGAAGCACCGCTCCGGCGATGCCAAAACCCTCAAAGGGCACAGAATTTGTGAAATTAGCCCTCTCGCAGGCTTCAAAAGAGATGCGAGAAGTGCTTATTCCGATGGCTATTCCAGCTTTGGCTGCTCATCTCACGGAAGTAAAATTCATGTATTCAGACAACAAATACTATGAAATGTGCGGTCAGATGGGCCATCTGATTGGTCCTTCAGGTATCGGTAAGGCTCAACTGGGTCATCTCGTAGAGGCTATCATGAGATCCTTTCGCAAGCATGACGAAATCGAGTTTGATAAGCTCGTGGACTGGCAGAGACAGATGAAAACCAAGGGAGCCAACAAGGAAAAACCTGAAAGACCCAACGTGAGTTTCTGGTTTCCTCCTGCCGACGTTACCAATGCTGCCTTCATCCAGAATGCCATGGCATGCGAAAAACTGGGTACTCGTACGCAATACATCAATCTGCCAGAGGTGGAAATGGCCGACAGGATATGCGGAGGGCACAAGCAGGTGAGTCAGATGGTGCGCAATATCTTCGACTGCCAGCGAGCAGGCGCTCTGAGAGCTACTGCCGAAGGTGTGACGGGTAACCCAACCCTGCGTGTGAATCTAACCTTCACCTCTACTCCTGAAGCCGCCCGACAATTCTATAGGAAAGATATTACCAATGGTTTCTTCGGCCGCATCCCTTTTGCCTACAAGGCTCGTGGCGAAAGAAGCGGCAAGATTCCCCGACAAGGTTCTTACGACGAGGATTTCCTGAAGCAACTCGACAGCTATCTGCTGCGACTGGACAACTGCAAGGGCATTTTTATGGTGAAGCAACTCAACAAGGTGGCCGATAAGTTGGCGGAGGAGATGGTTCGCATTGCCGACCTCACAGACGATGATATACTCTGGGAACTTTCTCATCGCAGCATCTTCTCTGCATGGAAGAAGGGTGCCGTTTTGTGGATTCTGAACGACCAAGAATGGGCTCCTTCCATCGGCAACTTCGTAGAATGGTTCTGCTACTATGATCTTTGGTCAAAGATAAAGGTGTTCGGCGATTTGTTTAAGGGATCGGAAAACGAGGCTGAGATTCAGAAGAGCGGTCCGAGAAACATGCTCGACAATCTTGAGAATTCCTTCAACGAACAGCAATTGGAAGCTCTTCGCCTTTCTCTTGGCAAGAATCCAGAAGGAACCCGCCACCAGCTCCAGGTTTGGAAAAACCGCAAATTCATCACCTTCTCTAACCAGACGGGACTTTACTCGAAGACACAGGAGTACCTAAGGGGGAATGAGAAAGACAATAAAATGAGAAATTAGAAATGAGAAATGGTTTTCAAATTAAAAATGGAAAAATTAGAAATGAGAAATGACAAATGAGAAAGACAATAAAATGAGAAAGACGGAAAAATTAGAAATGAGAAATGACAAATTAGAAATGACAAATGTAATTTTGGAAAATGGAAAAATATGAAATTGAAAAGCTGCGCGATCTCCCGATAGAGGAGGTTGCCAGCCAACTGGGACTGCAAGTGGCGAGACATAAGAGCCTCTGCCCTTTTCATAGCGATCATCATGCAAGCCTGTCATTCAATACGAGGAAGAACCTGTGCCGCTGCTTTGTCTGCATGGACGAAAGCCTCGACTCTATCGGACTGGTCATGAAATCGCTACACGTGGATTTCCCTAAGGCGTGCTTCTGGCTCGCTGATAAGAATGGTATTCTCCTGGAGAAAGTCAGGGGAAGGAATTGGCGGAGGGATTGCGGCTCTGCTTCGGCTGCTGCATCGTCGGCTGCTCTTGCTGCTGTTGCTTCATCTGCTGCTCCAGCTGCTGTTTCATCTGCTGCATCGGACTCTGCTCCGGCTCTTGCTGCATCGGTTTCTGCTCCGGCTGCTGCATCGTCCGTTTCTGCTCCAGCTGCTCCAGCTGATTCGGCTGCATCGGCTTCATCTCCTGCTGCACCCCACTCTTTTGATGCGGCACGATATGCGAGATTCTTCGAACATCCGTGG
>ERZ1031885.750-NODE-750-length-12729-cov-11.208774_pt1 | contig 12729 bp, 10 predicted proteins | sample MGYA00518168_ERZ1031885 | MGnify/ENA primary metagenome ERZ1031885 (study PRJEB33719, sample SAMN04261269) | wastewater metagenome | biome: rural village; feature: human; material: feces | host: Homo sapiens | place: El Salvador | collected 2014-01-14 ...
GCCGCCGTTGCGTCCGCGGCGCCCGCCCCGGCGGTCCCCGCAATCGCGTTTATCGGCTACCAAAACTCGGGCAAGACTACGCTCGTCGAGAAGGTTATCGCCGAGCTCACTCGCCGTGGTCTGCGCGTGGGTTCGCTCAAACATCACGGACATCACGGCTTTGATATCGATGTGCCCGCCAAGGACACCTGGCGCCATCACCAGGCCGGATCCAAGCATGTGGGCCTTATTTGCGCCACACGCTGGGCGGAGTATGCCGACACGCGCGAGGAGGACGAGATGCCCGCGCGCGAGCTGCTGTCGCGCTACAACGACGTCGACGTGGTGATCATCGAGGGCTACAAAACCGAGGGCTTCGACAATATCGTCGTCGCGCGCTCGGGTGTCGATCGCCTGCGCGGCAAGAGTTCGCTTGACCTGGTCGACGGGCGCACGCTGGCCCTTGCCTGCAACGAGGCCCTGGCGCGCCAGGCCCTCGACGCCGGCTTCGCGACCCGAGCCATCAACATCAACGATGCCCGGGCCATCTGCGATCTTATCCAGGATCATTTGGCCTAAAACCGCCACAAAGGGCCAGGCACCTTTGTGGTGGAGATGGCGAAAGAGACTTTGACTTGTAGCTACTCAAAGGTGTAATAATCGCTTTCGAACAATTACGATTACGGAGGCCTCATGTCAAAGCTGTACTTTATGCGTCACGGTCAAACGCTCTTTAACCTGCTTCGTCGCAAGCAGGGTTGGTGCGATTCGCCACTCACCGAGCTGGGAATCGAGCAGGCTAAAACTGTCGGCGCGACCCTGCGAGAGCGTGGCCTTGCGTTCGACCATGCGTACAGTTCCACGTCCGAGCGCGCGTGCGACACGCTTGAGCTTGCGTTTCCTGATCAGCCTTACGAGCGCGTCAAGGGCCTTAAGGAGTGGAACTTTGGCAAGTTTGAGGGTGCGAGCGAGGATTTGAATCCGCGCCTGCCGTACGGCGATTTTTACAAGCAGTATGACGGCGAGGGCGAAAACGAGTTTCGCGAGCGCATCATGGCGACCATCACCGAGCTCGTGCAGCGCCCTGGACATGAGAGCGTGTTGTGCGTGAGCCATGGCGCCGCAGCGGCTCAGGTCATGCGCGGCGTGGGCGTGGAACCGCTCAAGATGAAGAACCGCATCGGCAACTGCTGTGTGCTCACGCTCGATTTTGATCCCGCAGCCAGCACGTTTACTCTCACAGACCTCTACAACCCCTACGGCACCCCGCGCGAGTAGCATCGGGGTAGATTTTTGGGACATATCTTAAAATCTATCTTTCGCTGGGATGACAGCATAATCCACCACAAAGGTGCCGGTCCCTTTCGCGGTGGTTCGGCCCGCCTCGACGTTTGCCCAGAAAAAAGCCGCCAAAAGGACAGGTTTGTTTTGGCAGGTACCGTTCGCCGGCCTTTTCTACCGTTCAGCAGGCTGCTGGGCGGTAGGGGCTTACGCGAAACGCATGGAGATCTAGCTAGAACCAATTGCTTTGCCAACTCTACCTGCTATGTCACCAAACGGACACAAATCAGGTTGACTTTACTTTGCTAAAGCGCAAAACTATGTACCGTCCTTCAAGGGAACCGTTACCGCGACTCCAAAACAGGGGAGTATCTCATGCGCACCATCTGCATCAACATTGCGAGCATTATTAGCTAGCAGCGAGCTGCAGATGTTTGGCGGCTCGCTTCTTTGCGAGCGGCCATCGGAACCCGGGGGTCGCGACTGCGGCTCCCGGGTTTTTTATTGCGCCGAGGTTCTCTCCGAACACGAAAGGAAGCACATCATGTCTTTCACCCTCACCCCGCGCCAGAACGAGCTCGCCGAGGCCCTCTACCACGCCTATGCCAAGAATGACGCGGGCGAGAACGAGCCTCTCACCATGGCGGATTGGACCGATGCCGTGGATGACGTCGAGGTTGCCTACGCCGTGCAGGACAAGGTCATGGCGAGCAAGGGCAAGGCGGTGGGCGGCTACAAGGTCTCGCTCACCAGCGAGGAGACCCAGAAGATGTTCGAGTCCGACTGCCCGCTCTACGGCGCCCAGCTCGCCGAGCGCTTCCACGCCGCGCCCTACACCGTGGACTTGGGCCGTCTGAACGAGCCGCTGGTGGAGGTGGAGTTCTGCTTCAAGGCCAAGGAGGACCTCTCCGCCGAGGACACGCTGGAGCAGCTGCTCGCCAAGTGCACCGTTGCCGGCGATATGGAGGTGCCCGACGCCCGCTTTAAGGACTGGTTCCCCACGCTGCCCAAGTATCTGGTCGTCTCCGACTGCGCCGTGGGCGGCTGCGTGGTGTATGGCAAGGAGGTGGACGGCTCCGAGCTTACCGTGGACGGTCTCGCGGGCTATCACGCCAAGTGCTTCCACGACGGCGAGTTCGTGAAGGAGGGGGATACGTCCGAGATCCTCGGTAACCCGGTGAAGTCGCTCCAGTGGCTCGTGGGCAAGCTGGAGAGCCAGGGCAAGAAGTTCACCGCCGGCATGCGCGCCTCCGTGGGCACCGTCTTCGTGCCCGTGCACCTCACCAAGGGCACGTGGAAGGTCGAGTTCGACGGCCCGTTCGGCAGCTTCGGGGTCACGGCTGAGTAGCCTTCTCGGCAGCATCCGTTCACGCCGATGATGCGCCCCATGGCCTCAAACGCAGTAGGTAGGTTTGGGGCCATGGGGCTTTTGCTGGCGCCTGCGCGCCTGTGTGCTTGCTGCGCGCTCGGAAGGAGTAGCTGCCGGTTGGTCCCGTCATAGGGCAAACACCAAACGGGAATATGATGAGGACCGCGCCGCTCGCGACGCAGCCCTCTGTTTTGTACGAGAAAGGAAGATCGCATGAAATACGCGGTGATCGGTGCCGGTGCTATGGGCCTTCGCTATGGCGTGCACCTGAAGGAGTACGCGGGCAAGGACGTCGACTTCATCGATACCTGGAAGCCCAACGTCGAGAGGATTCGCGAGCAGGGCGGCGTCTACGTTGCCCGCGACCACGAGAACCGCCATCTGGTGCCCATCGACGTCTACTATCCCGAGGAGTACACGGGCAAGCCCGATTGCTGGATCGTCTTCATGAAGCAGATGCAGCTCGACGGCATGCTCGAGCGTTGCGCGCCGCTCTTCAAGAAGGGCCAGCTCTGCTTTACCGCCATGAATGGCATGGGGCACTACGAGAAGCTGCTCAAGTACTTCGATCCTGCGCACCTCTTCGGCGGCACGGCCGTCATCGCCACCGTGCTGCCCGGTCCCGGCGACGTGGACTTCATGGGTGCTCTCGGTAAGGAGTACATGCACGTGTGCGCCTACGACAACGAGCGCACCGCGAAGGGCGACGAGCTGTTCGCCGACTTCACCGCGGCAAAGCTCGGCCCGGAGTGGAGCCCCGACATCATGAGCATGTCCATGGCGAAGGTCATGCTCAATTCCGTCTGCAACACGCTCTGCACCATGTTCGAGATCCAGATGGGCCCGATCGGCGCGGACGAGCATATGCGCCACGTTTGCACGCAGCTGGTGAACGAGGGCTTCGACGTCTGCGAGCTCGCGGGCATCGACCTCGGCATCAGCCGTGAGCAGGAGGTTGATGCCATCATGCAGAGCTTCGTCGACCTCAAGTACCACTATCCCAGTATGTGCCAGGACATGTTCAAGGGCCGCCCCACCGAGGTGGATTACATCAACGGCTACATCGTGAAGCTTGGGCGCGAGCATGGCTACGAGGCCGTGCGCCACGAGCTGCTCTGCAGCGAGGTGCATTTTGCCGAGACCGCGCATCGTTGGCACGCGGAGCAGGCGTCCTAGCGCCTGGATCGCCGCCCGAGAGAACGAAAAATGGACCCGTGACGGTGCCGTCGCGGGTCCATTTTGTTGCCTGTTTGAGGCGAGGGGAGCCGGGACACGAGTGATGGGGAATCGGAGGGACGGGTATGCTTGGTCAGGCTGAATATGTTTGTGTACTCAGTTTTCAGACGAGGAAGGTGGTGGTGTCGTGTCTGGCGCAGATTCTGCTGAGCTTGCGTACTTCTTTACGGAGCCGATGCATCACCAGATCACGGCCTGGGAGTTCTGCTGTTCGGAGCTTCTCTAGGTGCCATATCGGCATCTGGGGTATCTCCAAAGTGGCGAAGAGCCAGATTATTGCCGGTCTTTTGGAGAAGATTTCGGGTGACGTGCGCTTCCTGGACCATCCGGTCGAAGGACCGGATCGGTATTGTGGTGTCGTCTTTCAGACCCCTGCTCTATCCGTGGTTAAACGTGCACGACAACGTTGCATCCGGTCCTCGGATGCGTGGCCTTCCCACAAAGGAGATGGAGCGCGCCGTCGACCGCGCTCTCGAGTTGGTAAGTCTGGGAGACTTTGGCGGCCATAAGCCTTACGACCTATCGGGAGGTATGCGGCAGCGTGGCCAAGGGCTACTAAAGCTCTGAACGGTGAGTGGGGTTGCTGCCGTTGCGTTCTCAACGAACTCGCCGACCGCGCGTGGTCTCGGCTGCAGCGGTATCGTTTCAAGCAAGGCCCCACGGCTCCAAAGCAGAACCGATGTGCTGGAGGCCATGGGGCCATTCCATTACCGCAGGGGTGCGGCTCCTATATCAGCCTGAATAAATACCACACGATGCGAAACGGCAGCGTCATGATGCACCAAATGGTGTAGAGAAGAACAATCATACCGGTACCTCCTTATGACGTTGAGGGCTTATGTGAACGCCCTTCTGCTGGTTCGCAGCATAGTATGCGGCACGGACACCACTTGTGCGTGGCTGGATAGACGGTTGGTCAGCGCCGCTCCGGTAAACCCGCTCGAAAAAAAACCGTCAATCTCGTCAGGTTCTGAGCGACTCGCTCGTGTTAAGGGTGAAGGGGGAGAGGGATGAGTCCTCTCCAATCCAACCGAGAGCGAGGTTACCATGAGGTATGCAACGGCGCGTAGGTACGAGGGGGTGAGGGGCGTGGACGATACGGCGGCACCCGCCGGGAGTGAGCGAACGGCACCCGCGACACCGGCGTTCATCGAGTCCGAGATCGACCGCTTGGTCGAGGCCTATGCGGACCTCATCACCCGCGTGAGCTATACCTACCTGGGCTCGCGCGCGGACGCGGAGGACATCTGCCAGACGGTCTTTCTCAAGCTGTTCGACCTCATGGGCAGCGGCACCCGCCGGTTCACCAGCGCGGAGCACGAGAAGGCCTGGATCATCCGCGCCACCATCAACGCGTGCAAGGACGTGATCAAGAGCGCGTTCCGGCAGCGCACGGTGACGTTGGACGACGAGGCCGGCGTGCAGGCGACGTCGGTGCTCGAGACGCTTACGACCGAGGGTCCCGAGGCGGAAATCGCGGGCAGCGACTCGCCCGTGCTCGCCGCGGTGAACGCCTTGCCGGCATTCTATCGCGAGACCATCTACCTGTACTACTACGAGGGCTATTCGGCGCGCGAGATCTCCACCATCACCGGAGCGAGCGAGGTTGCCGTGAACGCCCGTTTGAGCCGCGGCCGCAAGGCGCTGCGCGAGATACTGAAAGGAGACGCACGATGAGCGAACAGAAGATGAACGGGAACCAGCACGAGTTCAATGCCTTTGAGCGGGAGTTCCTCGACGCGTACCAGGGCGAACTCTCCGGGGCCGGCCTCTCCGACGACGCCAAGGCGCGTCTCAAGGACAAGTTGCGCCAAGCGGTTGTGGCGAAGGCCACGGCGCGGGCAGCCGAGGATGCTGCGGCGGCGAAGGATGCGGAGGCGCCCCTCCATGTGCCGGCGCAGGTGCTCGAGATGCCGGCACGAGCGGCGGCGAACGCTGCTCCCGCCATGGCGGTAACGGGTTCCCAGTCCGTCGCGCCGCGCCGTCAACGCCGTAGCGCGCACCGCTCCCGCGCCCGCTGGGCTGTGGCGGCCGGTCTGGTGGCGGCACTCCTGCTCGGTGGCGGCGGCACGGCGATCGCCTCGGGCGTCATCTCGATTCCGCTTCCGCAGGCCGTCCAAGACCTGTTCGGTGGCAGCGTGGCGGACACCAAGATCGTCGACAAGGTCGGCCGTCCCGCGGGCGCTTCCGCAACCTCGAACGGCGTGACCGTCACCGCGGACGCCATCATCGGCGATGCCGCCAACGTAAAGATCGTCTACACGATCTCGCGCGATGACGGCAAGCCCTTCGATTTCTCCGGCGGCAATTACAGCGCCACCAGCATGGGCTTCGAATCCCCCGGCAGCTTCATCGACGGCACCCGCGGTATGGCTGGCGGTGCGTACTTCTACGATGCCGATCCCACCGACAACAAGGTGCAGTACGTTGAGGAGTGGAACGTCGACGTCGATGGCGGCGAATCGCTCATCGGCAAGACCATCCACGTGGACCTACGCGACCTTAAGGTGTACAGCGCCGACGAGGGCGTGAGTGCGGGCGATGCCACCTCGGGCGACCAGAGCGCTAACGCGGCGAATGCCGGCAAGTTGCTCGCCAAGGGTGAGTGGAAGCTCGATTTTAAGGTGAACTATGAGGATGCAGGCGTGTCCATCGGCGAGGGAACCAAGATCAAGCAGGGCGGCATGGATGCCACCATCGATAAGGCGACAATCAGCCCCGTGGCGTTCACCATCGAGTACTCGGTAAATGGTCTGATTGAGGATTCCGGGAACGCGGAAAGCGGTCAGGAGACCGAAGAACGGCAAGGCGCGCTGGAGAGTTTCTGTAACCAGGACTACGTCTTCACGATGAAGGACGGCAGCAAGATCGAGGTGTCGAACGCGAGCAGCTCCATGTACAGGGACGAAGTCGGCGGCAAGGAGATTATCAAGCGCAGCTTCTTCTTCGACCAGATCATCGACGTGGACCAGGTGGCGAGCGTGACCGTCAACGGCACGGAGCTCATGGCAAAGTAGTCGCTCGATCCCGAGGGGCCATTCCCGCGGCTGTATCGCAACGTCCCCCCCCAATCCCAAACGGAACCGACGCGTTTGGGATTGGGGGTTTCTCTGTGCGGGGCTACCACGTAGCAGCCCCCGCGTTCGTCGATTGTAAAAAGCCGGTTGCGTTGTCCCGTGCACGCACCGCAGTGCAATAAAGCGCTTACAGTCGATAGATGGAGCTTGCCATCGAGGACGGCATGGACCTGATGGGCTACGCCATGTGGGGTTGCATCGATTTGGTGAGCGCCTCGACCGGCGAGATGATAGAAGCGCTACGGCTTCATCTACGTTGACAAGGACAACGACGGCAACGGCACGCTTGCCCGCAGCCGCAAGGACAGCTTCTTCTGGTACAAGAAGGTCATCGAGTCCAACGGCGCCGACCTGGCCTAGCCGGGGCTAACCTGCTAAAAAGGGACAGGTTTATTTTGGCAGGTTTTATCTGGGCAAACGTCAATTCCACCACAGAGGGGCCAGGCGCCTTTGTGGTGGTCTTTGCTTTGGTAGATTTTTGTGAGATGCCTTATAATCTACCAAGTAGTTCATACTGAGCGAAAAACGGAGAGAAGGGTCCTGATGCGTCCTTAATGTTTCATGCGGATAGATTGATTTGACAGACGGTGGCGAATGCCCACCGCCCGTATTCGTATGAAACAAGGAGTCTCCATGCTCGTATCTTCTTTCTCAAAACCTCACCCTTCGCTGTCCGCGCAGGCTAAGCACCTGGTGGCAATGCGCTTCCTCATATATACCGGCTTCCAGACCAGCTACTTTATCGGCGTCATCGGAACGCTCACCTATGCGGACGGCGCTTCGGTCGTCGCGACATCGCTGGCCGTCCTCTTTATGAACGTCTTCGTGATCCTGGGGTCCTTTGCGGGCGGTGCGGTGCTCGACGCTTGGGGCCCGTGCCGGCATTTCCGGGCGAGTATCGTCGGCACGTTGGCAACCGGTGCGGCAATCCTCGCCTTTGGAAGCGCGACCGGAACAGTCCTTGCCGGCGCGGTGCTCCTGGGCTTTGTGATGGGGTTTGCCCAGCCCATCGCCACGTCCTATCCGGCGTATCTCACCGACGATCCTGTTGAGCTCAAAGACATCAACTCCGCCATCGCCATGTTCTCAAACGTGAGTATCGTCGTCGGCCCCACGCTGGGCGGCTTTGTCGCGGCGGCTGCGTCGTCGCGTGCGGTGTTTTTGCTCATGATGCTCTTTACCGTACTGGCGCTCGCCGCCGGTTGGGACTTTAGGCCGCAGACCAGCCATGTCGCCGGGGATGCGGATGCCGATTCGGCAGAGGAGGGGGAGCGTGCGGGGCAAAGCTCCAACCCCAGCACGTCCGCCCGCGCCACCTTCGCAGCCAGCATCAAGACAGTCTTCACCAACAGCGTCCTCGCCCTGCTGTTCTGCATTATTTTCCTTTCGAATTTTGGCTACGGCGCCTTCGATCCGCTGGAGTCGTTCTTCTACCGCGATGTCCTACACGTCGGCGTTGAATGGATGGGCTGGCTCTCGTCGGCCTCGGGCGTGGGCGCGGTGCTGGGTGCCGTGGTCGCGCTCCGCTTGCCGCCGCACCTGGTCAACCTTAAGACGCTGCTCGTGGCGCTCATGTCCGTGGGCCTGGGAAGTCTGCTCTATGTGGGGACACCGTACGTGGGCGTGGCCCTCGTCGGCCAGATCGCCCTGGGCATAGCTTGGGGTGTCGTCAACCCGCTCCACAACACGATCGTGCAAACGACGGCTCCGCTCGAGCAGCTCGGTCGCGTGAACTCGGTCATGGGCTTTGGCAATATGTTCGCCGGCGTGGCCCCGCTGGCGATTGCCCCGTGGCTGGCGGCGACGTTTGGTGTGCAGCAGACGCTCGTAGGGGCGGGCATGGTCGTGACGGCGGTCCCTGCGGCGTTGCTGCTGTTTGGACGCCGGCATTTTGATCGTTCCTCACGGCAGTAAAAACCATCACAACATTCGATGAAAATCTCGATTTTGGCGAAAAGCGTCGAATGTTGTGATGATCTTCGTTGTGGACGGCGCGGTTTACGTTGTGGACGGGACGGTTTTCGCTATAGACGGTGCGGTTTCGCTGTAGAACCGCCGAACCACGCCCTGCCAACCGCCGGCCTCGTTACGTTTTCGCTGCATTTGGGTAAAGCGCCTGCTCCAAGCCGGCGTTGCCCTGTATACTAGAGCGGTTTAACTGTTATGCGGAAGGGAGCGCCTATGGCACTCAGCGAGAAAGACGTGCGCGGCATCGCCGAGTACGCAAAGATCGCACTGACCGATGACGAGCTCGCCCAGATGACGTCCTACATGAACGATGCCGTCCAGATGCTCGAGCCCGTCTTGCAATATGACTTGCCCGACGTGGAGCCCACGTTCCATCCCATCGGAAGCCTGTCCAACGTGATGGGCGATGACCTGCGCGAGCCCGAGCGCGACCTGCCGCTCGACGTCGCGCTGGAAAACGCTGGCAGCGCGCGCGAGCGCTACTTCCGCGTGCCGTCCATTTTGGGAGAGGGGGAGAGCGAGTAATGGCGCAGAGCTTCGATTCCTTTACTGCCGCCCAGATCGCCGCGGGCGTTGCCGCCGGCGACTTTACCGCTACCGAGGTGGCCCAGGCCTCTCTTGCCGCCATCGAGGCGCGCGAGGGCGGGGTCCAGGCATTCCTGCAGGTGGCGCCCGAGCTCGCGCTCGAGGCCGCCGCGCGCGTGGATGCCGACCGTGCCGCAGACAAGCCACTGCCCCCGCTCGCGGGCGTGCCGCTGGCCATTAAGGACAACATGAACCTCGTGGGCACGCGCACTACCTGCGCTTCCCGCATGCTCGAGAACTACCAGAGTGTCTACACCGCCACCTGCGTCCAGCGCATGCTCGATGCCGGCTGCCTGCCCATGGGCAAGGCCAACATGGACGAGTTTGCCTTTGGCAGCTCCACCGAGAGCTCGGCGTTCCACCGCACCAACAACCCCTGGGATACCGAGCGCGTGCCCGGCGGCTCCTCGGGCGGCTCCGCTGCCGCCGTCGCCGCGGGCGAGGTCGCGCTCTCGCTGGGCTCGGACACCGGCGGCTCCATTCGCCAGCCGGCGAGCCTCTGCGGCGTGGTGGGCTTTAAGCCCACGTATGGCGCCGTGAGCCGCTACGGCGTGGTGGCCTTTGGCTCGTCGCTCGACCAGGTGGGCCCCTTCGGTCGAACGGTCGAGGACGTCGCGCTGGCCGTGAACGCGCTCACCGGTGCGGGCCACGATCCGTACGACTGCACCAGCCAGGATTGCGCCGTCGACTTTACCGAGCATCTCAACGACAGCATCGAGGGCAAGCGCGTGGGCATCATCCCCGCGTTTATGGAGGCCGAGGGCCTGACGCCCGAGGTCAAGGCCGCTGTTCAGCGCGCCGCCCAGGAGCTGCAGAACCAGGGTGCCGAGCTCGTGGAGGTCGACCTGCCGCACCTGGATGCCGCCATCGCCGCCTACTACGTCATCGGTCCGTCCGAGGCGTTCTCCAACCTGGCCCGTTTCGACGGCATCCGTTACGGCTACCAGGAGGAGGGCTGCGCCAACCTGTCCGACCAGAGCTCGCTGTCGCGCGCCCACGGCTTTGGTGCCGAGGCCAAGCGCCGTCAGATGCTCGGCGCCTACCTGCTGAGCTCGGGCGTGTACGACAAGTACTACTACGCCGCGCAAAAGGCCCGCACGCTCATCACGCAGGACTACGACGCCGCGTATGCCAAGGTGGACACCATCCTCATGCCCACCTCGCCGCGCACGGCCTTTAAGTTTGGCGAGATTAGCGACCCCACGCAGATGTACCTCTCCGACCTGTACACTATTTCGCTCAACATTTGCGGCAACGGTGGTATCTCGGTGCCGCTGGGCCTGGGCGAGGACAGCAAGCTGCCCGTTTCTGCCCAGCTGGTGGGTCCGGCCTTTAAGGACCGTCAACTGCTCACGTTTGCCCGCGCCCTGGAGCGCGGCTTTGCCGATACCGCCACGGGTGCGCCCGCGCTTTCCGTCGCGCCCGATTTTGCCGGGAAGGGAGGCGAGCTGTAATGAAGGAGCTTTCCGAGGTCCTGCAGGATTGGGAGGCCGTGATTGGCCTGGAGATCCATACCGAGCTCACCGCACTCGATACCAAGATGTTCTGCAACTGCAAGCTCAGCCACGATGACGAGCCCAACGCCAACGTGTGCCCGGTGTGCCTAGGCCTGCCCGGCGCCCTGCCGGTGCCCAACAAGCGCGCCATCGAGAGCATCGTCAAGGCCGGTCTCGCCACCAACTGCGAGATTCAGCGCCACTCGATGTTCTACCGCAAGCACTACTTCTATCCCGATATGGCCAAGAACTTCCAGACCACGCAGGGTCCGGTCGCCTTTGCCATGTACGGCCACCTGGACCTGGACGTGACCGGTCGCGGTGCCGCCGAGCGCCCCGACTGCGCGTTTGGCGAGGCCGAGGCCCAGAGCCTGGCAAGCGCTTCGGCCAATGCCGAGGGCCTGTCCACGTCCATGACGTCGACCATGCGCGAGGGCAATCAGCGTGCCGGCCATCTGGCCAGCTATGACGCGTCCAACCTGCAGATGCCCGAGCGTCGCAAGGACGGTTCCTACACGGTGCCCATCCGCATCCTGCGTATCCACATGGAGGAGGACGCCGCCAAGATGGTCCACGTGGGTGGCGCCGAGGGCCGCATTACCGCCGCGGCCGAGTCGCTTGTCGACTACAACCGCTGCGGCACGCCGCTCATCGAGCTCGTCACCGAGCCCGACCTGCGCACGCCCGAGGAGGCTCGCCTGTTTATGGAAAAGCTCCGTCGCATCTTTGTGACGCTGGGCATTTCGGACTGCTCCATGGAGAAGGGTTCCATGCGCTGCGACGGCAACGTGTCGCTGCGCCGCCGCGGCGAGACCAAGCTGGGCACCAAGACCGAGCTCAAGAACCTCAACTCGTTTAAGAGCCTGCATGACGGCCTTGCCTACGAGATTTGCCGCCAGGCCGAGGTGCTCGAGGAGGGCGGCATCATCTATCAGGAGACCCGCCACTGGGAGCCCAGCCGCAAGCGCACCGTGGTCATGCGCGTCAAGGAGACGGCCGACGACTATCGCCTGTTCCCCGATCCCGATCTGGCGCCGTTCGATCTGGACGATGAGTTCATCGACCGCTGCCGTGGCGAGATTCCCGAGCTGCCCGATGCCAAGCGCGTTCGTTTTGAGGCTGACTTCGGTATTAAGACGGCCGACGCCGAGCAGATTGCCGGCGACCCCGAGTTTGCCGACTTCTTTGAGGCCGCCGCTGCCGGTATGGCCGGCAAGGAGGCCCAGACGGTCGCAAACCTGCTGGTCAACGAGATGATCGCCTATCTTAAAAGCGCAGGCGTGTCGCTCGCCGAGTCCAGCATCGCGCCGGCTCAGGTGGCGGCACTCGCCAAGCTGCTGGCGACCGATGCCATCAGCTCCAACCAAGCGCACGAGGTCTTTGAGGCCATGGCCCAGACCGGTGACGATCCTAACAAGATCGTCGACGAGCGCGGTATGCGTCAGGTGAGCGATGCCGGCGCGCTGCAGCCGATCGTGGATGAGGTACTGGCAAACTGTGCCGAGCAGGCGCAGCAGTACCGCGACGGAAACCAGAAGGTCATCGGCTTTTTGGTGGGCCAGTGCATGAAGGCAAGCCGCGGCAAGGGCAACCCGAAGCTCTTCAACGAGTTGCTGAGAACGTCGCTCTCGTAAGCGGGAACCCGGGAGCCCCGGCAGGGCGGGTGCTTCCTCAAAATTTCAAACAGTCCTGCGCAAGACGAAGGCCACATTAAGTGGCCTTCTTTGCGTGCGGAACT
>ERZ1031885.751-NODE-751-length-12725-cov-4.338595_pt1 | contig 12725 bp, 18 predicted proteins | sample MGYA00518168_ERZ1031885 | MGnify/ENA primary metagenome ERZ1031885 (study PRJEB33719, sample SAMN04261269) | wastewater metagenome | biome: rural village; feature: human; material: feces | host: Homo sapiens | place: El Salvador | collected 2014-01-14 ...
TTTGTTGTTGTATTTTTTAATATTCAGTTCAAGTAAAACATCACAAGTTTACCACCGTGTAAACCAATAGGACGCTTGAAAGAATGGTACTGTCATAGACAGGAAACTTGTTGGTTCAATTTGAACCATTCCCAAAGCGTTGTAAACGCAAGTAGGAACGTCGGTTCTATGGGCGTGGAAACATAGAACAGTATGAAATTGCGTCGATACTAAACTCGGCTTGAGGATGAAACGCAAGCGGCATAGGACAACAATATGTAAACGGGGAATTTTGTCAATGTGATTCACCACGTCGGCACACATTGCAAGAGGAACGTCAGACTATTGGTAAAATGGCAGCCGTCTCCAAAGTAACGCAACAGTAAATTGTAATGCAAACTGCGCAACTGAATTGCACTCAAATACAAGCTCCATTCGGAGAGTGTGTTCGTGCAAGATGATTTGGTTCATGCTGAACTGATGAGTCGTACATAAATTGTGCAAGTGCAACGCAAGAATCACGGCAACGGAGTACATTGCTTGAAATGGAGTCTAAATAAACTTGGTTAGCTATCCCGTCTCAGAAATGGGGCGGGTTTCTTCATAAACCGAAACGCAAGCTCTACGGTACGCTGTGGGGCTTGCGTCGTGCTAGGGAATGGGCTTCTAGCACCTGATGAGGGAAGAACGGCTTCCCACGGAAGAGCCCATGAAACGAGGTAAAACAAATGGCTAACACTACTAACAAAATTACGATGTCCGCTACTGACATCAAAACCGCTCTGATTGCAAAGCAAACCGAGCTGGACGCCGCTAAAAACGCATTGCAGGATGCTCTGCGCTGCGACCGCATCGACCCGGCGTTCCTGAAAGAGTGCCGCGACAAAGCAACCGCTGTTTGTGACGAGTGGAATGAGTTGAACACCCAGCTTGTTTATGCCCAGTGCTATGAGACTGAAAACCCGATGCTGGCCGCCTGCAAGTATGGCGCTATGATGAAGAAGAGCGTCACCGAGTTCACTGCTGAGAATGGCACTGTTACCGTCAAAATCAATGAGCGGCGCAATCGTTCGGCCATTGATTTGGTGGACTTCAATGACCGCTGCCCCAAGAAAGGTAATCTGTTCGTCAATGGTCAATGGCAGTATTATGCTGAGACCTTTGCCAAAGCTATCGCAAGCGATGTTGGCAAGGGCCTTGAACTGAACGAAGCTGAACAGAAACAGCTGAATGATTCCTACAAAGAAGCTCTGGAAGATGGCAAGTGGGTCTGTCTGAGTGCCGCAAACCCCAGTACCGGCAACATGGTGAAAGACCTTCAGGGCCTGGTAGACATGATTCTCTTTATCCCTGATGAAAAGCATCCTGACAAAAACAAGTTCAAAGTGTTCTCCCGTGACGCTCGTTTCGTGGATACACGCAAGGCAAAGGCAGGCAAAGCCCTGTTGAGCACCAGAACGATTCGCGGCAAAGAGATGCTGGCCGTCATCGGTGACGTCATGTATCATCTGACCACTGGCAATCCTTACACCATCGACTGCTGATACAATGCAATCACTATGAAAAGCCGACTAGGCGGCTATAAAAAGGCGTCAAGCCTAATGCATGGGGCAGGGTAAAAGCTCTGCCTCGGTCGTAAACGCAATAGCGTAAACGAAACCGAAAAAGAGAGTCGCGTTGCGATGAAATCAAAAATAATATCAGTTGTCCCGAGCATGACGTTAAACTGCTTTGCCCTCAACATCAGAGCCTCCACGCGGCGAGGGTGGATAACCAACAAATCTGAGCTGGAATCTGAAATGAATCCATGTTATAATATCCCTAACCAAACCCATAACCAACGAAAGGGGATATAACATGGAGCCAGAATATCTGCGCGATCCGAATGAAGTTGCTTTTGAAGACTATATGAAACGGCTTGGAGACAAAATCAAACGTCAGAATAGGAATCTGATGATAAATCCTGCCGTTATGCAGCGCACAGCTGAAATCATAAAATACTTCAAAGCACTTCAAAACGAAGATGATGAATACAATATCAAAGTCACTATGAGCGTCGATTCTATGATTGCTTATAACGCGATGATTGTTGTAAATTTCGAAGAGTTTGGCCGCGTAAAATCGCAATATGAAAATTTTTTCGAAATCCTCAAGCTTTGTGACAGTTTCAGTATGGGTGCAGGCCCAGATGAAACCGTGACATTAAATATGTTCGTAGAACATTATCTCGTCAAAATCTAAAATCAGATTCCAAAAATCAAAGCTCTTATGAAAGCGAAAATAAAATCGCTTTTACGAGGGCTTTTTATTATGCCAAAGCGTCAGACTAATTCGAAAATGAATTCGTTTGGCGTTTTCTTTTTACCTCTTTTCTTCAGCTGCGCACGTTGTAACTCAGCGCTACGCAGTATGCCGTGCGATTAGCGGTCACGGGGAAGATAGTAACCGCCCCAACGCGAAAGCGTCAAAAAATGCAATTAAACACAGTAAGAAAGGAGTCCGCCAAGCATGTCTATCATTGCAATCGAATCCGCTTATGACCTCGCAATCATGTTCGGAGACAAAGAACTTGCTGCCGTATATCGTGAAGCACTTGTCGAGGCCGGTGTTCACTACAAAAGCAAGGCAACGTGCTGGGCTGACTGAAAGGAGACTTCAACATGAAATGGGTTCTAACCGCCGGTGGCGGATACACTAGTTATCAGGCACAATGTCTGAGCCCGCTCATCTGGTTGCTCGTACTCGGTGCAATCGGTTACGGCCTGATGGAGTACCTCGAATCGAACCCCAAGACCGCAACCAAGGTAAACCGCTGGATTGAAAGGAGACTGCATGTATATCACAATGATGATTGAGTGCTTCGCATGTGAATGTCCGTTCGAACTCGATTTCGATGTTCAGAATGTCAAAGTTCACGAAACCGAAGCTGCCGCAATCGAAGAACTTCACCGCCTCGAAAAGGAAGCAGTGAGTTCGACCGGCAACGGCTATACCTATCGTCCGCTTAAAATTAAAGTGTAAAGGAGAACACGCAGTAGTATGAATCGTATCAATGAACTGAACAAGAAGCTGACTCAGACGATGCTCCGCTATCTGTATGCTCGCGAGGCATTCAAGCAGTGTCCGAGTCTCATGAACGAGGCGTTCTTTGAAATCGCGGCAATCAACATGGATGAAACTCTCGACGCTCTCGACGCAGAGCTGAAGAAGTACAAGCCCGCCGAAATGGTCGTGCCCGTTGTCTTTACAGTTAGCATCGAAACTCCTCGCAAGACTCTCAGCTACAACTACATAAGCGAGCACGATGCAATGCTGGCGTATGAGAAGGCCCGCCTCAACATGAAACTGAGCCGCGAATCCAACCGCATCACCCTGAGTCGTGGCGATTCCGTTCTCAGGAGTGCCGACCTGATGTAACGCCGCAGAAAGGAGCTGCGAGGCATGAAGCGCATTCGTCCTGTCCCCGAAGGCTCACGAGTAATTGCTGTGTATCCCGTTTGTAATTATGGCGGCGTTGAGATCCTTTCTGTCAAAGAAGATGTTGATGCTATCAGAGCCGAGGTTGCGATTAACACCGGCAGCCAGCGCGAGTACAAGGGGTTCTATAAAATCAATCGGACAAAATCAACTGACCGTGCATTCTTCAAAATGTATGGTCTTCTTTATTATCTGGATCAATTCCAGCGAATCCGATAAAGGGGTGCAGCAGTGTCTAAAACCTTTTTGGCAGTGTGTGTCTTGGCTATCTTGGCAATGGGATACGCGCTGTATCTGATCAGCGTAGCAATCTATATGTTGGGTTGCTGTCGCAAATTTAACCGCACAGTCGATACAATTTCGCACTGGCTGGTTTCATTCTGGGAAGATTGTGTCTATGATGTTATCGTAGTCGCAGCAGCTTTGGTTGTAATTATAATTTCGTTATATGGCACTTTCTAGTATACAACAAACCAAAGAAAAGAGGAAATCAAAAATGCTGTTTTACCGTGTCAAAGAAGAAGCCGACAAGAAACCTATGTTTATCAAGAAGCGCAACGGTATCGAATACTGGTCCATCTACGTCGGTGGTGAATTGTTTACCGCAAACGAGGTGGCGCTACGTCACCTGAATCCGGACTACATGTATCCGGTCGAAGTGAATCTGCGCAAGACCAAGTTCGTGTTCGGCGCTCGTATGCCGATGCCTGACGCAAATATCACCGCAATTCAGACGAAGAAGAACGAGGAGGGTATTTCTAATGAGATGATAAAAAACATTGTCGATTTCGTTTCTGCTGCCGGCCGTCCTCAGTCTGAGCGTAGGCGCGGTGTCGTTCGCGTCTGCAAATCCCAGTCTGGTGCAGTCGCCCACGGCTAACTCGGCGGCGGCACTCAACTCGGCGGGCAGATACATTCTCGGCGGCATTGTTAGCGCGGCGTACTACGAAAACGGTACGCGAGTTCTGAATATCGTCGATGAGAGTGGCGAAGTCTGGTGTGCAACTGTGCTGAGGCTGATTAAGGAGATTACTGTATGACTAAAAAAGATCAAAAACTCGTAGAAGAATTCAAACAAAAGTATCCTGAAACATTTTCTACGCACGGTTTTGAGCTGACAGTCGTAAAGAAATTCATGAAAGAAGACTCATCTGCACATATGATTGCAATTTATACAGATAAATGCAAGAAAGGAATTTGTACAGGATTCGTTTTGATTTGGAATCATTGTTTGTCACTTGATAATTTGGGCGAATACGATTTTTGCTTCTATAACCAATATGATCTTGTGAATGAACAATGGATTCAATAAACAAAGTATTCGCAGAGGGCTCCCCAGCAATAGTTGGGGAGTAATGCGGCCACGGAGACTGCAGAAATCCGTGCTGGTCCCAAGCCCAGAACGCAGCAGCGTAAAGAAGCGGGCGCTCCGCAGCCATAATGAAATCCGATTCGATTTTGATGTGATGACCACACTGATAAATCGATGACGAGAGTAGATTATGGGGCGTTTCTTGAATGAGCGAAACTAAATGAAAGGAGGTTCAAATCACGTGTTTTTAGACATGAATAGCAATCCGATAGGGTATTGCCATTGGTGCAAGGTCGCGTCTGAATCCAACGAGAAAAATTTCATGGCATGGCGATACAAACTGTTCTGACACCTAATTTAGATTGAGTTTTTTTTGATTGATTTGGCAGTTGATGCTACAGGGGTAGTCGTCCCCGATATGTTTGATGGGATCATATAATAAAACCTATCTGGTGTCACCGACCATGTTCCTCGCCTGAAATATTGGAGACAAAAATGAGTGAAGGGCGGATTGTCGCTAGTTCCAATGGAACCAACCGGATCTTTCCTTAGCCTTACGAGGTTGAAATGTCGGGCGACTGGTGGTACCGAGGCAGACGTAACCACATCCACTACATGCGCAGTAAACGCAATAGCACACACGCAAAAAGAAAAGAGGGAATTAACATGAACACCACGAAACTGATTGAATCCCTTCCGCCAAGGATCAAAGACCACGTAATCGAGTATCAGGATGTTATCTTGAAGGGTGGTAAGCCGGCAATGCGAGTGCTGCTTGACTGTATCTTGTCGCCGGGTCAGAAGGCGCTCCTACAAGGCAACAAGCATATCATTGGACTGGAGTGTGTCGCTCAGGACAAATACGCCCCCGAAATCAAGCATTCTTACTTCTACATGGTATGAGCGCCGCTATGCAAAAGAAGTGAAATGAAAGGAGCTATTCAGTATGGTTCTCAATATAACTGAACTTCCTCTTATGAGCTGGTCGCCGGAGCAGCTCGAAGCAGCTCGTAAGCTCTGTGCGGATGGCATCATTCATAGCATGGAGTTACCTACAATCCTGCCGATTGATGAAGTAATTGATATTCGCAATATGGCTGTCGATGCTGAAATGGCTGCGGCTGTACATCATCCTGACGCAATCATTATTCAGGGCGAACCTATCTTTGTGTATGAATTCGTTAATGCCTGTAAAGAAGAGATTCCGCAGATTCGGTGTTACTCTCCTTGCTATAAGGATGGCAAGTTCGTACAGTTCAGGAGATTCTGATATGGAATATGATTTCAAGCTGAGTGGCAACGTTTTCTGGAACAGCAACGGAAGATGGCTACTCACATCAGCAGAAAACTACATGGCAAAACGGCTCGATATGAATGAGGTCGAAGATTTTGGCTCGGATTACAATACCGCTTTGACCAATGCAATGAACGAGTACGGGAACAATATCTGTGTGATGAGAAGAAATACGTCACGGCCTAAATGGAAGCTTGGTCAAGACCTAATCACTAGTGATACGATTCTCGATTCTGTTACATTTAACGACCTGATTCACAGGCTCAAGTATAGTTATAGAAAAGAACATATCAATGAATATTTAGTCAGGCGCGAAATGCAGGATATTCTTGATCGGCGATTCAAAGATATGGAATTTCTGCTCAAAAATAATATGAAAGAAATCATTGCGCTGACAACGGATGAGCCAATCGAGGACGCTGGCCACGACAATGTTATATTCGAAGAATAATAAGGAGAGCAACCGTGAGAAACCTGTCTAAGCAGAACCGCAAGAAAATTTTTGACCTAATCAAACGTGATTGCACATTTGTTGGCTCATATGATATGAAACATTCTGAAGAAACTGTTTTAACCTATCTCCCGAAGCCAGGTACACAGATTCACATAGATGTTGAGGAAGTTCGTGTCATAAAGAACCGCAAGACTGGTAACTGGATCGAATCAGTTGTCGATATCCGATGGATACCGGGTATGACTTTGGCAGATGCTGAGTTGATTGAGAGAAAATATCAATGCAAATCCAATAAATGAGGAGGGATGGGGAAGGAGTCACTACTGATGAAAATTTCACTTAAAGAGAAGAAAGCGGAAGCCGTCAAGCGCATGAAAGCATATGGATTATTCCATGAGGCGATCGAATGTTTTGAACATGATGGTATTGTTATGTATAGTGAAGCACCCTGGGGCTGTTACTATGCAGTAGACGATAATCTGAAAAAGGAAATCAATAAGTTCGAAAAAGAACATAATGCATTGGTCTATACGGTTGTAAGATCTTATCATCGCGAACTCGGCATGATGGACAGTTTGCTGTATGTCAGTGATGAAAAAGATGAATGGTGGATGGACTGGGACGATATCAAAAACAAATGTCCTTGCACTCAGACTGTCAATTACGATAATCCTGATTTTACAGAAATTGGCGCAATTGGTGTAAAACTTGGAGCTGGGGCGGGACTGATTCGAATTTCTTGAACGGCGAATAATTCACGCTTAAAAGTTGTGAAATTCAATCAATGGGAACAATTCACCAATTGACTGATACGACTATCGGTTGTACAATAAAAAGACGAATATCGTGTCACCAGTGAAGGAGTGGAGAACTTCACGGACGATGTTGAAAACTTTTGAATGACGATTGCAATGCAACAATAATTCATCTTTTCGATGATAACCAAATTCAATCGCTCAATCATTCTGTACGAAAATCACCAGCGAAAAACAATCGCCAATAAAGCAGTCGTTCGAAGCCAAGCGAGCGACGAGCGAAGTGTGGCGAGAAAAAGAAAACTGATGGTTATGTAGTAAGGGGTTATAGGGTTAAGAGTAGATTGTTAAGGAGAGAGAAGACCATCCGGGGTACGGAGTAGAAGGAAGAGGCCATTGAGCCTGAAAGCTGAAAGGAAAAAATGCTATGGCAAATTTAGCACTGGGCACCCACGAGTTCAAACCCGACGAGATGATTGGGTTGATTAGGCAGTACGATTTCTTTATGCTTTCGTTTGGCGACGATCCGCTTTTGCAGATTCGAGTCCCGACGAGATGGGTTAGACTTGAGATGGCGAACAATGGTGTAAGCTATCTTACCTGTCGAGATAAGCGTAAGCGAGACGGACATCTGTTTAAAATCAGCGCCAACAAGTTTGTTTTTGACGTTGACCATAACAGCGGACGGCTGAGTGGCAATTTCAAGTCTGACCTTAATGAAACCAATCTTTACGTCGTCATGGGGAGCAACTCCGACGTGCCAGCCGACGATGATGAGTGAGTGCATCAGCAGAAAGGAGCGATAAATCGTGAAAAGCGAAAACGTAATGAGAGCCACTGAGGAACGTCCCCGTCTGACCCGCGAAGAGCAGGAGGTCATCATCATCACTTCGGCTGCAGATGAGCTGGCTGAAGTGTACACTGCTGACCCGATCTACATGCGAAAGCTGGACAAGCGGGTTGAACAGGACCCTGGCAACTACAAGGTCAAGAGCCGCAATACTTACAGTGCGACCTACACGATGCCCAAGCGACTGTTGCAGTTCCGGCTGCCGACTGCGCCTCGTGAACTGACTGAAGAACAGCGCGCAGAACTCCGTGAACGAATGAAAAAAGCACAAGCGGCTCGACAGAATAAGGCCAGCATCAATTCTCAGTCGAATTCATAAAGAGTTTGACTGTATTCCAAACATACATCATGGTTCGGTAATGAAATTACTCTACCGAGACGTGTTAACAGTTTTTTATCGAGACTTTGTAGGAGAAAAATGACCTACTTTGAAATCGGGGAGGTGAATGAGTATGATACCGCAACGCTTTGACGATACGGCATAGCGACTGCCGTGCAAGTAGCGTCACAACAAAAACACAGTAAACAAGTAGACAGATTGAGATGAATAGTAAGTCGAGAGATTTACGCAGCTGCCAAAGGCGACTGTAACGAAAAGGCAAGACGATACAACCCACCCGACCTGGAGGAGACTACAGGTACCGAGGAGTTCGGATGACACGCGGGGCAGGCGACAGAAGGCTGCAGGCGAGAAAAAGAAAAAAAAACGTGGACAATACACGCCCAACGAGACCAAAGGTAACCAGAGCTCGAACTGAAAGGTAGGAATTATTCCAAATCCGAAGCCAGCTGCACACCTACAGATGTCACGTGATCGATCATGATCATCGCACGGGATAGCACGGATGTGTTTAGATCTCAATTATGCAACAAAAATATATGTTGAAAGAGAGTTGAAAGCTAATGTAGTGAATTAAGATCCGTTATTATCGAGGCACGATTTGTGATGAATAATTGTCCAATATGGATGATGCATTCAGGTCAAACCGAATGTGACGAATTGTTAGGATGAAATACCCATCAGGTCAGAAGACCGGCAGCCTGATCTGCCAGGGAAGCTGTCCGAAATGACGACTATGAGTAACAAAACCAGGAATAGAACGCAAATTCAAGGGGTAAAACTCCTAGCAGAGAGCCAAATGAGCTGGTCCACGATCGACGAAATCGCCTCCAGTGCCCGGAGGCAGCGCTCAAACAGCACTATTTAGATCACAAATCCCCTATTATAATAATGAAGGTTGTGATGCAAACAACAAAAGATAGATAAAAGGAAGCACAACCATTTGTCTATATTCACCATTGACAACAACTCATGGTTTGTGCGATACTATTTACACAGACGACGAAGTCACTTTTCAATAGTTGTAAACGAAAGGAACGAGGTAAAATGAATGCGAATGTAGCAATGCAGGCTTTTGCCAGTGATGAGTTTGGCGAAGTTCGGACCTTGAGCATCGACTCTTCACCTTGGTTCGTTGGCATGGACGTGGCAAAAGCTTTGGGGTACAGCAATGCAAGCAAGGCGGTCATGGCTCATGTTTACGAAGAGGATAAACGGTTCGAAATGCTTCCCATCGGACCAGATTCCCAAAATGGGAATCCGGTCAAAACCGTCAAAACAGCGTTGATAAATGAGTCTGGTCTGTATGCTTTGATCTTTGGAAGCAAGCTTGAGTCGGCCAAACGATTCAAACATTGGGTGACGAGCGAAGTCCTCCCGATGATTCGCAAAACCGGCTCTTACGCGGTCAAAACAACGGGTCAGCAAAGGTTCGATCTGATGAGCCAAGAAATTCTTGTGGTTCAGAAGGTTCAGAACGAAATGATGGCCAGGCTCGATAAGTTCGAGACTGCCCGCAAACAGGATAGACAGGCCATCGACAACGTCCTATTCGTTTGCAAACAGCTCGAAAGAAAACTTCAAGCCACACAGCCTGGGTCTTACACTCCGAAGCAGACACCGAAAGGCCGTAGTGAATGGCGTACTGAAATTTATGATCTGGCTAACAAAATCGTCAGCATGACAGGTTTAACTCTGAATTGCGTATTGCATCAGGGGTACGATTATCTGGGACGCAACTACGGTTGGTTCTTTGAGGATGCACGTAAAGAATTTGTAAGACAAACCGATTATAAGGGGAGTCTCAAGAACATCAGCGGTTTGGATGTAATCGAGGCAAGTGAAATGTATAAATCAATCTTCATGTCGATTATGAAAGACCGCTGTGAAAACGAAAAGCACAATGCCGAAGTCAAGAAGGGAATTAAGGGGGTGCTCACAAAGACACCACCTGTCATTCCTGCTGATATGATTCCGAAGCGACAGACCGTTGCAGGTTCCGCCATTAAACAGGACGAGACGCCTATTATAGCTGAAGCTCAGGCGATTGAAATCGAAGAGCCGGTTGCGAAAAAGAAGGGCTACTACAGACCAAGTATTACGCTGCCGATTGTCGAGCCGATTGCCAGAAAGCTTGGAGATAAGACGATCGGTTATCGTATCACTTATCAGAAAATCTACAATCTCATCGGAGTTACAAAGATGGACAGAATGAGGAAGGCGTATATTCGCACTCACAGCAAGCCGCCGAAATCCACACCTGACATTTTCCAAAGCTCTGATAAGAATTTGAAAGTATTCAAAGAGGCTGTGCGGGCTTTGGACTCTACTATTTAAGCTATCTATCTTCCTCCATTAGCTCTTGGAACTGACAGCCGGGAAAGACCGGCATATAACCGGGTGTGGCGAAGCTGGTATCGCGCTAGTTTTGGGATCTAGAGATTTCGCCCGTTCGAATCGGGTCACTCGGACCAGTGTGTAGGGTTTCCGCATTTTTCCTTACATAACAAACAACTTAGAAACGCCTCCTTTCATTGTGCTGCTTACCACAATCTTTCGATTTCTAGGTTGTCGTGGCTGAAAACGCCGAGGGGGTACGATAACCTCGTTTTATATGAGGTCAATGATTACTTCTGGGTTTGATTCCTGGAGACCTCTCTATTAAAAAATACTAAGGAGACTTTTAATGTGAACGCTGAAGATAGGATCGGAGAACAATACGGTGTTTTAAAAATTATCGGAATCGACAGGGCAAAGAAAGGACGTGTGTATTGGTGCCGATGTGAAGTGTGCGGATAGGAAAGTAACTATTCGCTTGGAGAACTGAAAGAAATCCATGGTTGTAATCATATGTCGCGATATGGTGAATATATAAAGTGGAATATGATTTGGGAGAACAAAAGAATTGGCGCTATTTTTAAGGGGATGAAAAAGCGCTGTTATTCTAAAACAGATAAGCATTATAAATTTTATGGGGCAAAAGGAATAGGTATCTGTCCTGAATGGTTGGGAAATCCACATCTATTTGAAGATTGGGCTTTAAATCATGGATATGATGATAAGTTAACCATCGATAGAATGGACTCATCAAAAGATTATAGCCCAGAAAATTGTCGATGGATTACCCAACAAGATAATTCGAAATATAAGTCAACAACATCTTTGATTGATATAGATGGAGAGATTCACACAGGTCGAGATTGGGCGAATATTTTAGGACTTGGGTCTACTACAGTCAATAAATATATTCGTAAGTATGGAATTGAAAATACTGTTGAATTTATAAGAAAGTATAGATATAACCCCGAATTGCGAAATCAATATCCTGCGTGGAAGTCCTTATATGACATATATATGAATGAGGTTTAACGGCCAAAAGCTGTTAACATATAGCGGCGCAAGCCGCAAAGCTAGGTTCGATGCTGTTAGTGTAGAGTAGTACGCTGGCAGCTGGGGTGGCGCAATTCCACCGTGGGTGATCATACTCCCCTTCTGACACACCCATAACGCTCTGACCGAAAATAATAACCATGATGCAACGGGAGTAGCTACCCGCCACAGTGGATGTGCATGGCTCTATTATGAGTAGGCGAATATGGCACTGCCTGCGAAAGTGGCATAGATGCTCGGTGCCCAGAGTATCGGAGAGTGAATTTGAAAGGGCAGCCTTTGAGGATGGACACCATAAGAGACCAATTCGCTTATGTGTTGTATCCACTGACGTGACTGAGTATAGCGCAGACTATGTAAGTCGTTTGCTCCTCGCCGATGTCGTTACATGGTTAAATCCTCCTCTCTGGGACAGTAGCTTAGTCTGGTTAAAGCTCCTCGCTCATAACGGGGTGATGGGATGAAAATCTCACGCGAGTTCAAATCTTGCCTGTCCCACCATTTAGTGTACGAATATCAACAAATCAAAAAGAGGTAATTCAAAATGCAGAATAAATCAAAGAAACATCGTAAACATATCTTCAAGATGATTCTAAGTGAATGTTCTGTCAACAAAGTGAAACTCGGCAAAACATTTGCTGGAGATTTCCTTACGTATTATCCGAAGCATCGTTCTTATCTTAGGGAGAAAGTCTATTGGTTTGAGATGCGGAAAAGTGAGAAAAAGCCAGGCAAATATGTCGAAGTAATCGTGGAAGCAAAGTTTGGACACGCTCCCGATACGATCCACGAAGGATTTAAGAATCAATTCAAGTATGATGTCGGATACAAAGCTGGTTCTAATAGTAGCGGCACTCGTCGGATGTTTAACACC
>ERZ1031885.752-NODE-752-length-12697-cov-12.949454_pt1 | contig 12697 bp, 4 predicted proteins | sample MGYA00518168_ERZ1031885 | MGnify/ENA primary metagenome ERZ1031885 (study PRJEB33719, sample SAMN04261269) | wastewater metagenome | biome: rural village; feature: human; material: feces | host: Homo sapiens | place: El Salvador | collected 2014-01-14 ...
TCGGAAAACGAAAAGTAGGAGAAAAACTACTTCGTTTTCCTCCTACTCGATTATTGAGAAAAAAGGCTATTTCTAAATATGCAGCCACTTGGCGTTACAATATTCCTTTTTCGTCTCTAAGAGACCTTATCTTGTTTCCTAATAACATATCTTTTGCATTTTAAGTTCAACTAAATCGGTCTGCTTTTTGACGGTGTTCGCTATAATTGGTTGTTTTCGCTATAAATTCTGTTGAATTACGACGATTTTGAAACTATTTCGACGAATTTTCGACGGAAGTATGTAATTTTCGTCGAATTTCGACGGTTTTTTCACAGAAGAAACCAATACCGTCCATCGGTTTTTATCAACTTTTCCATTTTCATGGCTTTTAGTAAATCTCCGAGCATACGAAGTCTTTGTTCTTCCGTTTTGTTTTGCGGAAGAACATCCTTTAGATATTCGTATATACTATCTCGCTTGGCACCTTCATCTCCTGCATTGCTGAGATATTGAAGAACCATTTGGCACAACCTCTCCTTATCCAATCCTTTGTTTTTTGTGTAAGAAGGCAGTTGGTGGGTATTCTTAGCCATACTAAGAGAAATGCTATAATGTGGAGCCTCACCTTCTATCAGTCCACGTTTGAGCAAGTCATGTGCTACTTCTTCATGAATGGTTCTGCCTTTTTGTACAGCATCAAGCGAGATGCAATCCCAAAGTGAAAGGGTGTCATTGGTCTTCAACAAATCAGTGTATTGTTTGTTGATTTCATTGCCATAAATGCGGACAACGACTTTTTTCTTGATTTGGTCAATCTCATAGTCTGGCATAGGAAAATGTCTGCGCCATTGCTCATTAAACATCTTTTTGATACCACGACTTACGGTATCAATCATATTGAAGTCAACCATAGCCCGACACAAACATTCATTGCGAAAATGCGTCTGAGGTTCTTCATTCCTCAAAACATTCTCCAAAGTTCCAGGAATGAATGTGCCAGCATTGGAATAATACAGATATCCTGGATTCTCCACGAAATTGATACGCTGTTGAAGAGTGTAGTCTTGATGGCCAATACAATTATGAAGGGCCTCACGGATGGTATAGTCGTCATACTGCTTCATCGTGTCGGGGAAAAGCGTACCTCCAGGCATTTCACGCAATGTCAGGTTCTCTATCTTTGAGAGAATTTCGTCCACAGTTAATATAAAAGGTACTGTGAAGTGTTCGTAGTCAACCACTTCCTGATTCTTGTCTCGGCGTGTCCATGTAACCTGTGCAACTGCAGGACGTAGTTTGAAAGCTGATTCGTATTTGCCCAACAATATGATAGCAGCCCGAGTTATGCCTCCGTTTCTCGTTAATCCACACTTGCTCAAGAAAGTTTGAACATTCCAAGCATTCACTTCTTCTGCAGGAATACGGCTATGTACTTTTTTGAACATCATTCGAGCCTTGGCAATAGCAACCTCATCCAAATCGTCTATTGTTGCATCAGGTACAATTTCTGCAGACCAGTCCTTTGCTGCATAGATTGGTTCTTCAAGAATAACAGCCATTCTTTCTTGGGTCAATTCTACCAACGAATCTTCTATGCGTTGCCATGCCTTCTTGTGGGCAAGGACAGGGCGACGAGGCAAGTGTTTTGGAATATGTATTATCCATACTCGCTTGTTTGTATCATCGGTTATAAACTCCTCAATGCTTAGACCTTCAGATGAAAGATAAGTGCATTGTTCTGTGAGTTTGAAGGTTGCCGACTGCGTGTTAGCTGGTTGTCCATTGAAAGTAAGCCTTGAAATATCTGTTCCAACAATTTCAAGAGTCTTATCCTTAACACCTATCACAAGATGTCCTCCCTCCATGTTAGCTATAGCCGACACGTAGGAGATGACATCATCTTTCTCGTCCCCACAGAACGAGTTCTTCAAATTCTTAAATTCCTTCCATTCACAGCGAGAATTCTCTTGTGGGTATTCTCGGAAGAGGTATTGTTGTAGTTCGAGTTCAAGCATATTACATATTTACTTTTATGATTATTCGTGCATTTTCTTTGATTATTAGTCCATCAATATCAACTCCGTTAATATTCAGTTTGCCACTTAAATATAGTACAACTTCGTTCTTTCCCTGATAATGTTTTTGCATGATTGGCAATGTGGAACGAAATTGACTAATTTCTCCAGCATTATCAGCTTTATTAAATTCATATGTTATTAAACTCATATTTCTTATAATTTATTTGCCATATCCGGCAATGTTAACAATAAATATATAACCTTGATCATGGGCTTCACTGCACCATTTTGAGGCATACAATTCTGGCTGCCTATAGTAAAACTTACTTGGATTACTTTGAAATTCAGACAATCGTCGCTTGTCGGAATTTTCAGTATCTTGATATGTCCAGTAGAAAACATCACTTACAAAAAAACCGGTCAATGTTTCTTTATTTTCGGTTTCCATACGCTGGACTATACTGCTTCTTCTTGAAAGTTGACCAATAATACTTCCTTTATGAATAATATTATAAGTGTAGAATTGCTGACCATTTTTGGTCTTAGCTTTATCACGCCTAATTTCTACTGGATCATTCTTACGCACATTATATGCGATAGCTTTGTTATTATTAAAATTATATCCAGCATTAAATCCTATATTATAATTATCGAGTCCAACCTTTCTTTCTCTTATTCCCCATTGGTCTTCAAGGCTGGTAAAGCGCCGGATGTTTTCAACAGCTCTTTCTCTGTTGCCTTTATAAACGAATAGGTATTTTCTTGCTCGAGTATATGCAACATATAGTAGTCTTTTCTCTTCCTCTATTTGTTCAATGTCTTTAGAGGAGAGTGGGATAGACTCATCAATATCTTCAGTCGGGTTAAAAGGAAGAGACGTTACTGATGGTGTTATAATGACAGCATCAAACTCCAACCCTTTTACCTTATGCATAGTGGTGAGCACTACATTAAGTTGTTGATCTAATAATATGCGTCTATTTTGGAACCGCTTGTCATCATATAGCTTATATAATTGAGGATTATCTTCTTTTAAGGTTTCTCTGATACTGTCGGCCATATCGCCATAAGTGTGCGATTCCTCATCTGTCGATGCGAAATCAAGATAATCAAGTATTAGTACAAATGCAAAATCCATATAGAATGAGTCCCAATTAGGACGTTGGCTCATCCAATACGCAATTTTTTTCTTCAATTCATATTCTGTTATGTTATTCTCAAGTTTGATCTTCTTATTGCTGTCTTTATCCAGTAGTGTAAGTACAGCATAAATCTCACGCATTCTATATAACTCACATACAGAAGCACCTTGTATTCTGATTCTAATACCTGGTAGATTAAGGGCTTTTATAAGTGAGTAACCGTGATAGACTTCATTATTCGTTCTGAAGAACACGGCCAAATCAGTGATACCTTGCTCTTTTAACCATTGAACATATCCACCAAAATCGTTTGACCATTCTCTGCTGTCTTGGTAAATATATACATACTCTGATTGTGGTTCGTTTTCTATATTCTTCTTGCATGGAACTGGTACATGAGAAGTTGCTGGTAGATAGCGACTGGCTTCTTTGAGAATCTTAGGATATGAACGATAATTAGTGCTCATTGTCATTTTCTTAGGACTTAAAGCCTTATAAAGCTGTTCATAATAATAATTCGGATCCATAGATCCTTTTTTCTCAAATCCATATATACTTTGATCTTTATCTCCTATTGTAAAGAATGTGAGGTTTTTATAGATACTTTTCAGACCAAACATTGCGTCAAGTCTTGTTTGGGTAATATCTTGGAACTCGTCAATAAATACATATTGAAGATCTGGCATTGCTGCTCGAACGTCATTTGGCTTCTTTTTTATCGTATTAAGTAGTATTCTTTCCCACTCATTCATTTCATGTCCGGAGAGCGCAGTATCTCCGCACACTCTTTTTGCAAGACTGTGGAAAGTGTATACATGTAATTGACTTGCAGACCGACTCAATCCAAGTGACGCGAATAATTTAGCCAAACGACTTTTTAGCTCAACAACTACAGCCCTGTTATAAGCCAACACTAAGATATTCTTAGGGTTTACATGTTGATGGTATATTAGTTTTGCACATTTTAATGTCAGGACATGTGTTTTTCCTGATCCTGGGCCTGCTTCTACGTTAACATTTTCATTTGAGTTCTCATTGTAGATGGCCCATTGTTCCGGATTGTCTTGTAATTGTTTTTCCGCTTTTTTTATTGCCGTGGCACGAAGAGCATCCCAGATAGGATCAGATTCTTCATAGTAGTTACTTAATAATGTTTTAAAGTCTTCGGAGTCTTTTAATGAAAAATATGATCCGATCAATTCCTGGAATTCCTGTTTTGAGTGAATCTTCGTTGTAAGAACGTCCATAACGCATAAACGAAGATTTCTGATTTCTATAGCTTCATCAAATGCGACTTTGTCTTGATAATCTTTCGAATCTGGCTCAACGTTCTCTAAAATCACTTCTTCAGAATTGTCAGTTGTATATATCTCAATGCCAGTAGGAAGCAATGCATCCGTGGAGATGTATGCCATTCCATTTAGATATCGTAAAAGGCTCTCGAAATATACGAATCCTTTATTTTCAAATCCCAACTCAACAATAGCATCAGACCAGCGGATTATAGTGCTTTGGCATTTATTGATATATTCCAAGGTTTTCAAACAGTCTGCCTGAAAATCATTTAAAAATTCTTTCCATGTGTCTTTCTCTACTATTACAGATTGAAGAACACATTTTTTCTTTGTATCTATGTATGATTGTACTTTAACATCAGGAATAATCTCCAATAATGATATGACTTGTCTCAGGCGTTTCTTGTATAAATCGTCATGGTATGAATGGGCAATAGATAAGCCTTTATTATTTTGTTTATCATTCTCATTATACCAAGTCATGTATTTTTCTGTAGACTGATTGCCGTCTTCATCGGTCTTAGTGACCTTCTTTACAATTTCTTCTAGGGTATCTGAATCCTTAATGAATTGACGAATATCGGAAAGAGTATAATTTTTTTCGAGTTTTAATCCATTATTCTGCAACAGTGATCTTGTGGCATTCAAAATTATATGAAATGCTACTTCATGTGAATTCCTGTCCAGCATGTAGGAAACTTCACTCAGTCTGGTGAACGCAATGTGGCATCGAGTTTCTTGTTCTATTTGAATAATTTTATGTTTCTCGCACCAAATCAAGCTGTCTAGCAGTTTGGCTGAAGGCATTGACTGTTTTGCGGCAAGTTTCTGAATGGAGACCTGAATATTTGAATTTTGTTGTTCTGTTTGAATGAATCTCAACTCAGCTAAAATAGCTGAAGCATAAGTGGCGCTACGGGATGTAGAAAGCCTTTTGATTCTTTCTTCTAACGTCTCTTCATTTGAGTCTGTTGAATTATTATCAAGAATTTTAATATTAATATGTGCAGGACTCAAATATCCCATCTTGATTCTTCCCATTCGCTCAAGCCAATACTGGCCAATTTTGAAGTCTGTAAAGTCATAATCGAACTGGCCATTTGCCCATAACGTATTTGGAACTACTACAGGATATTCTTTAGTTTTATCAATTGGCTGTATTTTTGTAATGTACGAATTAATAGCTACTCTAATCTCCTCAAGATTCTTCCAACTTAAGGTGCTTTGGAGAAGCTGCTCTTTAGCTTTCTTAATATCATCCTTTGAGAACAGACACAAGGTCGGTATAGGATTTGATTCACTAAATCCTGCATCTATATACATTTTTTTATTTCGTCCAGCTCTACCAACTTCCTGAAGATAATCTTCCATTACACTTGGCGGCATCAAATGGACAATATAGTGAATGTTAGGTATATCCATCCCCATACCAAATGCCTTTGTTGCACAAAGTATATATAATGGATCATTGTTATCTTTAAATCTTTTATATGTTTCTTCTCTATCATCGCCATCCATACCAGCATGGAAATAGCCTATTGCTTGTGTTGACAATTCTTTACTTAGGATTCCGGCCTTGTACAATTCATCCGCTAGAAGCAAAGACATTTCTTCACATTGATTTCTAGTTTTACAGAAAACAAGCATTCGACTCTCTTGAGATTTGATGTTATGTTCTTTGATATAGTCAACGATTTCTTTCAAACGATGAGGTATATCATGAAACACCAATTTGAAGTCCATCTTGATGTGGCTCCTGATAGGATTGTAAATCTTCTTATCATTTTCTTGTCCCAATCGTTTTACAGGAATTACATCATTTATTTGATCGTATATCATGTCGGTTACTGTTGCTGAGAACATTGATATACACATGTCATCGCCATAGGCATCCTTGAACTCCTTACATTTTTTTATAACATTTAGATACTCAGGACGAAACTCCATTCCCCATTGTGAAATACAATGAGCTTCATCAAATACCATGTACTCAAGTCCATGATCATTTGCCATTCTTGTGGATAAAGCATTTAAGAATGCTCTTGAACGGAAACGTTCTGGAGTCACATAAAGAATCGCAATTTCACCACCATTAATTTTTCTATATATACTCTTTACTTCTTGGTATGATCTGTCTCCGTTCAAGTAATCAACATTGGATATAAAGCCTTTTTCTCCAAGTTCTTTTACCTGATCTTGCATCAACGCCTTCAATGGAGTTACTACAATTGACAGTTTGTTTGTATATGCAGAATTGTAGAGCGCTGGCCCTTGGAACAAAACAGATTTACCACCACCTGTTGGTAGTGAGACAAGATAGTTTCCTCGTCTTTTAAGGATATGTGGGATGATTTCCGCTTGAATAGAACTCCATTTTTTTCCTGGATCATGTTCTGGATTTACTAATATCGAGAATATAAGATCTTTTGCCTTTTCAATATCTGAATCATTCTCATATATAGATGAACCATCTGAAAAGAATTTCTTGCTATTGTTTAGTGAATAATTAAAATCATCCTCCTTATTCCACAATTGTTTTACTCCATAAGAAGATACACCCCATACTGTTGAAAGTGAGTGATATTCCTCTAGAAAGGAGTCAATTACATACATAGTTGATTCAATGCTGTTAGCTTTTATGAAACGATAATAATATTCATATACTGGCCAAATAGACAGTAAAACAGACTGATAAGTATCTTTTGTCGAACCTATTGCAGCAGATGTCCCTTTTTCCTCTATACCATCAAACAAGAATGATTTATTAAAATCGTTTGTAAAACCATTCCACATCATCATATGCTTCTCAACGGCTAAATTATCCCACACATAACAATATGGTGTGTCTTTTCTCCAATCAACGATATCAAAGAAATGCTTTTTGCTTGTTACAAGCATTCCATCATCATGATTCTCTATTAGCTCAAGTTTCCTAACCAAAGAACCGCTATCTGGAATATAGAAGCCTAATGTTCTTGCATAAGACACAACTTCTTCTATTTCCTGAGAATCATCTAATAAAAGAATTATAGGACGTTGATCCTTATTGAGATGAATGTCTTTAAGTAAAGCCATTTGGTACGTCCAGTAGGTGGCTCTATATCTTGATGTTGCACTGACGCGTTTTTGTAAAGCATCAAATCCGCTGCCATGCTTACTATATACCAAATGTATTGAGTTGTTATTTACATTGTCTGTTATCCAAGGAATTGTTTCTATTGTTAACCCCTCTGAATCATTGTTAAGTGACTTTAAAATAGAGGAGAAATCATAATTGTAGCTAACAACATACTTACCTTCTCTAGTCCTTTCAATCCATACGTTAGCTGCTTTCGATGGTACATCATCAAAGATATTAAGTTTTCGTTCTTCCTGATTTACAGCAATATAACTAGATGCACCTAATCGCATAGGGATACTACTATCATTTTGCCAAAAATCAGAAGGAAAATAATGTGTTGGCAATGAATATTGATTTACTCGATTTTCAATTTCACAACCAACAAACCAAATATGTTCGTAATTTTTAAGGTTACTATTTTCCTGTAGGAACTCCATGTCTGCACAATCCACATTTCCGGAGCTTTCAATAACGTACTCTTCAAGTAGATTATCAGATAAATAATTAAGCCTAAGATATTGAGCAAGATTTGCTACAACTGGAGTTTTTGACATGGTAACAAATCTATTTAAAATTGCATTAAGGAAAGTATCGTCAAGAGGTTTCTCATGAAGCATTTTTTTACTAATAGACATGTAATCAATGCCTTCCTGCTTCTGGACAAATTTCATATCCACATATTCAGCAATTCTTGACCATAGACGTTTAGGAGCAATGATTAACCTCTTTGAATCAATATCGTTAATTGCCTTTATACGAGATACAACATGTTCATCTGTATCAGTAAGAACCTGATAAAAGTTGTCTTCTTTAGAATCCTTGCTAAAGAAATCAGAAAATTCTGGTTGTCTCAAAACATCTAAGATCTTATTAATTTTAGCAGGAAGTAAGTCTTTAAGTTCGCCACACAAAGACACATTCTTTGAGAGTCTATAAAGCTGATTCCAGAATAATCGATCTACCAGTTCTGTATCTTCTTGAGCTGTATGTCCTGTGTGAAGTGCATATGAGTATCTGCAAGGATTTAATAGAATCTCTATTTCTAAAGTGTCCCAAACAAATGCATTTGACTCAAAGCCTTTCTTGTTTAATATACAGCCCAAATCCCACGCTTTGATTCTGTGACCAACAATAATCTCAGTTCCTTTTAATGCACGTAGAAGTGTATTTAGCTGCTCTTCTCCTTGGTACACCTTTGTGCTTTCATCTTTTCTAAAAGCAAATTCCTTAATAGTATCCCCATCTGATTCTAAATCGAAAGCCACATATGGAATTTGTGATTTTAATTTCTTCCATTGTTCACCAATAAACAGATCAAAGAGTTTTGTTGAAGCAAAATACCGAACAACTATGTCTTTTGCATAAGTCTCAGGACATAACTGCAGAATCTTATACTGGTCATCTTCAGATAACTCAATTATAGAATCTCTAAATTTTTCACTATTTATAGATGTAAGGGTTTCAGCAATAGCTTCTTTATCTTCATCATCAACAAAAGATTTCTGACAACTTAGGAGAAATTGACTTACAAATGAAGGCTCTTGCTCATTTATCCAAAGAGGTATAGAATCAAAATCTTCTATTTCATTTAGATTATTTGGATTAGCAGTTAATGCAAATAGTTCAACATACAATTCATCCTTCACTGAGGCAGTGATGGAAATAATATCTGCAGGTTGGTTGTTATTATTAATGCACAAATTGAAAAACGAACGTACCTCTGGTTCTTTGTCTGCTATCAGAGTATTCAGATGTTCTCCTATTTGTGGGTATATATGTCGTACATCTATTCCGTTTAGTATATAATTGTTAATGATGTCGAAATCATTTTGTATAAATCTTCCAGCTAACAGTTTTAGGACTTCTAAATGATGTTGTGGATTATCTAATAACTTAGTAACCAGTTTTTTGGACGTCTCATAGTCAAGCTCATCTATTAAATTTGATTGTTCTATGAACGCTTTGTCTTTATCTGAAAAATAACAAATCAAGAAAGAAAATGCTTCAGAATCAGATTTTTCCTTGAGAAATTTGTATGCTTCGTTCCAGGGCTTACCAGCGTCATTGTAGATAGAATTATTTTGCGTAATAAGAGAAATTACATAAAGCAGATTCATCGAAAGGCTTGTCGGATTTGCCAATAAAGCATTTAATATGGAAGTATGTGCTGAAATCCAATGTCTAACTTCTGTTAAGTGCTCTTCTGATGATTTTTCAAGGGATTCAATGGTCTCTGTAAGACATGAAGAAAAATCGAAATCATCAGGTAGTGCCTGTAAGATACTTATATCTTTTTGGGTGAAAATACTATTTTCTACGGTAGCTGTTATTGATTTTATAGCATTACAATAAGTATCATTATCTGATGTGTATGACTTTAACTCTGGCAACAATGCAATTAGTTGTTTAAGCAAATTGCTATCCTGCAGAAATTCTTCAATTATTTGAGAACATTCCGCATTGCTATAATTCGATAGATACTCTGCGAAAGTTTCTATTACTATTTCTTTTCCTCCAGGCTTTCTTAGAATCTTGCCTACGACATGGCAGATTACGTCATGATCATGATACGATCCTTTTGAATCTTGCCCTTCTATTTTAGCGAAAATTCCTCTATAAGGAAGAGCTAATAAAAGTCCATTTTTGTCATATGTCAACCAATCACCATTTATAGCTTCACGTCTTCCCCTAAATGTTGATGGATTCATTATAATCCATACATCTTCCTCAGGAGAAACCTCTGATTTCCAATTTCTCTCATTGAGATTGAAAGTGTATAATTTGCCGGAAGTATCTTCGTTATTTATGCCAAGAGCGTTAGTGAGAACTTTTCCGAAATTATTAACACGACTATCATAGAATTGAACTATGGCAATATTCTTGTCAAGTTTAAGCTGTTCTTTTTCCTTTGGTTGTTTTGAGCCATGGTCAGCTTTTGACATAAGTTGACTTGTGATGTCAATTTCAACTAAATGCTTACTGATATCTATACTTATAATGTTACCAGAAATCGTTTTTCCAATTGGATAAGTATATCCGTTCGGAATAGAAGCTTCAACAATGGCACCATTCTGAATTTCGATATATGCACGGCTTTTAGATATCTTTTTAACAATACCTTGAATTTCATTTCCTGTTGCGAACTGATCAATTTGTGATAGTAAAGGGTCATCCAGTAATTGTTTTCTTCCAACTCTCAGTTTTTTCTTTTCTTCTTCATAACCAATAATGGTGACTTCTATTTCCATCCCCTCATACAAAAAGTTATTAATGTCGTCGATATACCCCCATGTGACATCCTTAGTGTATAAGAAAGCAGAAAGTTTTTCAACGGTTACATATGCGCCATGTGGCATAACTCGTTGAACCTTTCCTGTAAATCGCTCGTTTTGATGTGTATTGCCAAATTCTCTTAACTGTGCAATCGTTTCTTCGGAAAGAAGATTTTTGGGGTTCTGTTCTTTCTTTGTCCTATGCTTAGGTCTAGTTCTTTGGTTTAATGAACTTAAATCAATTTTACCTAGAACCCTAGGCTCCTCATTAAGTTGATTTTCTTTCTTTAACGTGAATATCTTCGGTGTAGATTCATTTGAACCAATATTACTTTTTGGTATTATCTGTTTGTATTTATTTTGATGGGCGAATATCGGATCAATTTGCCTAAGTTGCGAATCATCTAATACATACTCTGGATCTTCAGGTAGTATTACTCCTTTTTCCTTAGCATTTTGAACTATGTCATAGACCATTAGGCCTTTGATATCAGCATATTCTTGTATCGTAATTTTCTGTGCCATTTCTGACTTATTATTTTACTTGCTTATTAACTGTTAATATATTGCCAATTCTTTTTTTAGGTCGCAGGCTAAAAAATCTATAACCTTTAAAATCTTTTATAAAAGAAATCATAATTATTGAGACTCAGAAGTTTTTGTCTTATCTGTCATACACATACTGACGATTTTATGTTCATTATACATTTCCATTGCCCCATTCGGTATATATGCCGTAGCCACCAAGCATCCATCAAAAAGTTCTACCACCACTCTCTGCTGACCTGCAATCCTTGTTACTCTACCATGTATATCCTTAAACTCACCCTCTGTAATCACTACTTCATCTCCTAACTTATATTTGATATTATCCGAAGTAACAGGGATGATGTGAGGATTATGTATGGAGGTTAAACGGATGAAATTATCCATAGCTGTATCGGCAATGATAAGAGGAGGATTCTTGGTTGGCGTATTTTCACAATGTGAGGTATGGTCGTAATAGTAACTCAACAAAGCTTTATTTTCAAAAGCCTTGATGCTCTTATCTTGCAAAAGAGAATCTACTTGTTCTGCGGTAGCATGAACAAAGAGAAATGAGGGGAGAAGAGGCTCTGTTATGATTCGCTTCTTACCTTGCTTTCTTACCTCTTTATATCGCAAAGGTACATAACATTCTAGTCCTTTAGCTTCTACCAATGCTTTTGCCTTGATAATACGCCCATACGAAACACGCAGAACAAACCATTGCTTGTTCTCAAATGGCACATTCTCTACCGACACCCCACCTTTGTTCTTTGAGATGGAGGGTGTACAAGAGGTAAGTCTTGCACTTGGACACGATGAACCTGTGTCGGTAGGTTGCCCATTATACAATGAAGCATTAGCCGTTAAAGGCTGTTTGATTTTATCTTCCAATGTTATATCCAGAGGTTAGATGAAAAACCGACTGACTTTTCTTTTTAAGAATTGCCAAATATTGAACACAAAGATAAGGAAAAAGATTGAGATATAGAGATTCTTAGAGTGGAAATCTTTGTGTTTATGGTGGTTTTTAACATTTGAGAATGCTTGGCGAGTTTTCTCAGAGAGACGATTACAAGAAACAAATATATATATAATAGGTGTAATAGGACTATATTCTATCTTTTACCCCCAAAAACAATATTTTGTTATTGAAAATACATAATGGGAGCATAAACATCTATATTTAGCTTGTTTTTACTTGCTTTTAAGCCTTAAATTATCATTCATATTTGTACCATAAAAGTTTTAAAATACTGTTTATCAGAGCATTTTATTTTCGAGGAGGTTAAGTAATATCTCCTGCCGATGAGGAGCCTCTCATTGATGCTCCTTTCTCTCA
>ERZ1031885.755-NODE-755-length-12687-cov-3.856001_pt1 | contig 12687 bp, 11 predicted proteins | sample MGYA00518168_ERZ1031885 | MGnify/ENA primary metagenome ERZ1031885 (study PRJEB33719, sample SAMN04261269) | wastewater metagenome | biome: rural village; feature: human; material: feces | host: Homo sapiens | place: El Salvador | collected 2014-01-14 ...
ACCTGTTTACACAAAATATTTTACACTCCCCCGCCACAATTCAAAGGAGTTCACTATGGAAGAAAAATCTTTAGAAGAACGTATTGAGGACCTTGAAGAACAAGTCCGAGAATTACAGGAGATTCTCGTCATCTACGGTATCGCCACTTACGATGTCGATGATGAGGAAGGCGAGAAACCAAAATTTTATAGTTAGGGGTACAACATGAAGACAGCAACTAACGAAAGAATTAAAGTAAACCCTGAAAACGGTGTATTTATGGATATTGGCTTTGGTTTCGTGGTAAACACATCCCGAGTCACTTGCATTATGCCGTTTATTGGGAACATGGTTGAACGGCTGTATAAGAGTCGCCGGGATGCCGGTATGTTTTTCGATGCAACCAGAGGCCGGGCGAAACGTTCCCTCATCCTTTTGGATAATGGTGAGGTTATCGGAGCCGCTTTTCGACCTGAAACAATCATAAGCCGACAGCTCTAAGGAGGTGATAGATTGAGCTTCATCCAAAATAAAGAGAATCCAACATTGGATGATATTGACAAAAGCCTTGTGACTGCATTGCGGAGAGATATCTCTGATGCAGAGAACTATCAAGACACAGTCATCCTTCCTACGGTGAAGGAACGGTATGAAATCTACTATGCAGACAAGGATTACTATGCAAGGAAGCTCCCTAGGCTGTCTAAAGTATCGTCTTTGGTATCTACTGATGTCACAGATACGATTGAATGGGCCTTACCATCTTTGATTAAAGTCTTTACGGGCGGCGATGAAGTCGTTACGGTACAAGGCTCTTCGGAAGAAGATGATCGTAACGCGGAAATCATGCAACAGCTCCTTGTTTATCAGCTTCAGAGACAGAACCGGTTCTTCCCAATCCTCTATAACTGGATGAAAGACGCCTTGATTACGGGGATGGGTATTATCAAGTGCTATTGGGACCGGAAAGAGGACTATCAACTGCTTGAACAGTCTATGAATATGAGGGCTTTTCAAGAGCTTACTCAGCAGAATGTAGAAATTCAGTCTGTTGAAGGCCCTGATATGTTTGGGATTGTCCGAGTTCAGTACTTATCTCCGTACTATGTAAAAAATGCTCCGGTCATCGAGAATATCCTTGTGTCAGAACTGTTATATTCCTCAGACGCGAAGTCTTTGGACGAAGCGAATTTCGTTGCTCATAAAAAAAAAGTAACGATGAGCTACCTTCGGGAGCGGGAACAACAGGGAATTTATGCTAATGTAGACCAGATTACCCCGAAACCAAAGACAGGTATCATGAACGATGACCAAGTAGAACAGGTAATCGGAGATAACTATCAAGGAACTAGTCAGGAGGCTGATGATGCCCGAGCCGAGGTAACATTATATGAATGTTATACGAAACTAGACTGGAATAACGATGGTGTTCTGGAAGATATGATTATCACCATCGTGGATGATGTCATTTTAAGGGTAGAACCGAATTATATGGGACGGCACCCGTTCTTTGCTATCAGCCCGACGAAAGACCCTCACCGTATTTGGGTAAAACGGTCTTACGCAGAACTGATTGGTGAATTACAGGATTTAAAAGTGGCCCTCACCCGCCAGATTGTCCAGAACATTGCTTTGACGAACGACCCGAAGATGATTTTGGCTGAAGACGCCATTAATATCGACGATTATGTCAAAGGCCGGGCCGTTATCCGTAAGAAAGCTAACCACCCAATGCAGGACGTGGCTATGTCAATGCCAGTCAATCAGTTGAGTCCGTATACGTACCAGTTCCTTGAATATATCGAGTCACAAAAGGAAAACCGGACAGGGATTACCCGGTATAACCAAGGGCTTGATGCTAACACACTAAATAAGACAGCTACCGGTATCTCTCAGATTATGGGAGCTAGTACCCAGCGCCTTGAATTGATTGCCCGGATGTTCGCTGAAACAGGCGTCTATGAACTGTTCCGATTCATGATTGGTCTGAACCAGAAGTTCATCGACCAGAATACGGTTATCCGCCTTACGAATAAGGAACTGGCTATCAGCCCAGACGACTTACAGGGGAATTTCGATTTGATTGTCAATGCTGGTATCAGTATCGCATCAAAAGAAAGCACCCAATTAATGCTCCAGTCAATGCTTACGGCTCTGATGCAGGTACGAGCTGCTGGGATTCCCATTGTTACCCCGGATAACGTCTATAATCTGTTCAAAAAATGGATTGAAGCCGCTGGCTTTAAGAATTACGCAGATTATATTACAGACCCGGCTGTCGTTCAGCAGAGAATGGCTACCGAATATCAGTTAAAAATGCAAGTATTAGCTTCGTTACCGCCTCAAGCGGCACAGCTTTATATGCAGACAGGCGTATTACCGCCTGAAATCTTAATGTCCCTGCCTCCGGAAATCCAAGCATTGTTCGATTCCGGTTCGGCTACTAGGACAATGTGGGGAGGTGTAGGTACTGGACAAAACGGAATTGGAGTACAAGAAACAGCTAGCGCAGGCTATGGACAAAGCGGACCAAGCCCAGCTGGTGGAAACCCTAGTAGCGGAATGGTTGGAGGATTATCAAGAACTGATAATCGGCAACCTCAAAACGTGCCCCGTGAAAGAGGTAATGGACCTCCGGAACAAGCTGGTGGCGTCGGAGGATTTTAGAGATTGGCTCGTAGCTAAAATAAATAATGGGAAGATTGCTAAGAGCGAATTGGAAGATTTAGAGAATAAACAAGTTACTTATGCCAATTCAGAAGATTGGTACAGTAGATTATAGGAGGTTGAATGTCAAGAACTAATCGGATTCAGTTTACAGATGGGCATATTGCATATAATCCAACATATTCCCCACAGGATGTCATGGCAGATGCCCCGGCCAATACGGCGCCCGCTAAACAGGTAACTACCGGGCAGGAACAGAAGAATTCTGTAACCGCTGGCCCTGTAGGACAGGCTATGGCAAGCCAAGCTTTAAAGAACAACCTGATGGGGAATTTTGCGGACAAGTTAGCACCTACCAATCCGGTGAATCCAGAGACTTACCAGTACAAAGGCCAGTACGGGAATACATGGAAACCGAAGGTATACAATCAGGACGCACTGAACCAGTATGATAAAGGGCTTCAGGCGGCTCGTGATTGGGATGCAAAAAGTTCCCTCAGCCCCGGTTTTAAGGAACGGGTCTATAAAATCCTGAACGGGGAACGTCCACAAGCCCAGCTGGAGCAGTATGTACCCAATGCCGCTATGCAGTATCAGACCCAGGACTTAAAGGATGGCTCACAGTTACAGAACCCGAACACGAATCCTGACATGGCCCTCCAGTGGAATGTACAGAAATTGAAGGAACTTCATCCTGACTGGGATGAAAACACGATCCAGAATTACATGAACCAGAATTTCAACTGGCAGTCAGCACAGGCCTTGACGAATTCTGGTGTTTGGGAACCGACACAGGCTTCTAAAGATTGGACGAACTACCTTGCATGGCAGGCAGAACTCCAGCGTCAGGCAGAGGCCGAAGCCGCCGCAGCAGCGGCACAGGCCGCTCAGGCGGATTACAGCGGCGATGACTCCGGTTATTACGATGAGGGTTCTTCCTACGGTGGAGACGGTGGTTCCGGATACGGAGGGGACGATAACGGGGGCGGAGGTGACGACTCAGATGCCTACAATTACACGCAGTCTGAATCGGACGCTAGAGCAAATGCCGCTACCGTAGGTACTCCAGATAATACAGAAGAACCCCCGGATTCGGCTTTGGGCAGAGTTGGTTACAATATTAGACATATTTATGACGGTAGTTATGCAAACCCGTGGACCGCATCTAGTTTCTTTTAATTGATTAACTCTCACCAACCCTTACGGGAGTGAAAGGAGAAAACATGGAAGATTTGAAATTTAATTTACAATTATTTGCTGAAGGCGAAGAACCGACAGCTGATAATACAGCATTGGAACAACCTTTAGAGGACTCCGGTGCAAACCCCGAAGGCTCGAATGAGCAGAACGGGGGTGAAGAGGATTTTGACTGGAAGATTGACCCGGAAAGTGGGGATGTTACTTTAAATCCTCACATGTTCGACGATGAAGATTCTGAAGACGGCGAAGAAGAACCGGCAGAAGAACAACTTCCTCCCGAACCGGAGAAATACAAAGTTAAAGTCAACGGTGTAGAACGTGAAGTTACTTTGGATGAGCTTCGGAATGGTTATATGATGCACTCTGACTACACGGCAAAGACACAGGCTCTTGCGGAAGAAAAACGCAGGATGGAAGCTATGTATGCCCAGCGTGGTCAGCAGAATCCCCAGCAGAATATGCAACAGGGACAATCTGTACAGCCTCAGCAACCGGCCCAGCCTCAGCCACAGCAGAATCAGGTTGACCCTAAAGCGTATTACAAGACGCTTTCCGACTATGCGATTAAACGGGTCTCGGAAAATTTAGGGGAAGATTTCGACGAATATAACCCGGTCCATCAAGCGGCTCTGGCAGATGAAATTTCCACCATCAAAGCCACTATGTATGAACGGAACCTTCGTCAGCAGGAAATCCAGAAAGTGTACAATAAGTACGCTCAAGACCCTAACATTCAGGCGATTGACCAGTATGCCGCACAGCGGTTACAGCAATTGCCGTATCAGCAGGCTGTACAGATTCAGCAGGCACTTAGAAACAATGACGCTCGTGTAATTGATGCATATATGGGAGCGGTACGGGACGAATTCTATAGAGCGAGAGGTTATGTACCGGCCAGTGAACAACGGGTTCCTCAGAATAAGCCGGTTGCGACACCTGCAAAACCCGTACCGAAACAGAAGCCTCCCTTCGCAGAATCCACAGGAGCTGTCAAGAATACACCCCAGCCGAATCAGAAGAATATTGACTACTCGAAGCTGGGTAAATTGACATTAGACCAGCAGGCTCAATTAGCTAGCAAGCTTGGTCTCGGTTAAAAGGAGGAAAATAATTGGCAATTATTGATAAAACAGTCAAATCAGGTACTGTCGTAGGCAAGGTGGCCGATGTTACAGACTTCATTACTGCCCTTGACCCTGACGAAACTTTTTATACGAATCGGTTCGGTCGTACTTCCGTTACAAGTACGAAGCATGAATGGCTGAATGATAATCTTCGTCCGGCTCGTGATAATGCTACGATGGAAGCTGTGGACTTCGACGTACAGAAAGCTCGTCCTCGTACCCGTTCTGCAAACTACGTTCAGCAGTTCCTCAATGGTTACTCTGTTACCGATACTACGCAGGCCATTAAGAAATATGGCGTCCGTGATGAACTGAGCTACCAGTTTACGAAATGCGGCAAAGAAACAGCTCGTGACCTTGAATATGCTATCGTAAATAACAAGGTAGCTAAAGCAGAAGACACGGAACCGGCTCGTTTCGGTGGTGTAGCCTTCTTCCTTGAAGCTACGAAACCGGTAGCTGGTATCGATACGGAAGGTGTTGTTACAGTCAACGGTCATGAATTCTTCAATGGCGATCCGGTTATCTTCTCTGCGGCTGACGGTGGTGCGCTGGACAGCAACTATAAGGCAAATACCCCGTATTACGTTCATGTTATTGACGCTAATACCTTCACGGTACATGCTACTCCGCAGGAAACCATGATGTCTAATACAGACTCTACGGCTATTAAACCGTCTGGTCAGGTAGCCGCTAGCAAGATGGTTGTTTCCAACCAGAACGTCGTTGATGCCGCTACAGCTACAAAAGGTGAATTTAACTTTAACCTGCTCAACGATGCTATGCAACTCGAATGGAAACGTGGTGGTTCTCCGGATACTATCGTCTGCTCTGGCAAGAACAAGCGTAAAATCTCCGGTTGGACTGATAATACGACTAAGACCCGTGATGCCGACAAACGGAATATTACAGAGGTCATTGATGTCATCGAGACGGACTTTGGCCGTGTGGATGTCAATGCTCACCGTATGTACACGGATGATGTCGTAGACCTTATGGAATTCCAGTATTGGAAACTGGGCTATCTCATTCCGTTCCACACGGAAAATCCGCCTCGTACTGGTACTTACAAGCAGAAAGTAATTACTGGTTCTGTAACTTTGGAATGTACAGCTCCGATTGCATCTGCCCGTATTAAAAATATCTCTAAATAGTTCTCTCTGAAACGTATTAAAATACGTTTTACAGAGCTAAAGCACTTTATGTGCTTTCCTTTGGGGCTGTTCTTCGGAATGGCCCCTTATTTTTTTTGAATAAAGAGGTGAGTATATGCCGATTATCCATAGTGATGTAGAGGTAGATAAGGATACCCACGAGTTCAGAATCAAACACACATGGGATGAAGGGGCCTGCCTTCGTGAGTGCTACGAATCCCGTATGAGCGGTAAAGAAGGCTGGATTGAAGGTAAGAAAGCTAAACGTATCGCCTCTATCCCTAGAGTGTATTTCACAACCGACATCGAACTTCGCCGCTACTTACAGCTCCGAGGCAAGGATAACGTAGAAGCAAATCGAATTCTTGACCAGTGGCTTTGGAAGCATCCTGAATTCCGGACGTGCAATCCCGGAGGTAGAAGCGAATGATTCGAGTACAGCAAGTAGCAACAGCTATTCTCTTTAATCTCGATGAAATGTATGCTAGGAAACATAGTGACCCAGAATTGATTGAAGCTATTAATTCTGTGTTAAGGGTACTCAACATGATTCTGATTAACCGTGATTCTAACTGGGTCGTAAAGGAAACGAAGCTACGAGAGAGAAATGGTAAGGCCACCCTTCCTGACGATTTTGCTAAGATGAAAGCTATTTATGTGACTAAAGACGGGGAAACTAAAACCTATGACGGAGAATATCGCATCGTTAAAGATGTTATCTATATAGACGAATCAGGAACCATGGATTATTTCTATGTCATCCCGGAAGTATCCACCATGGAAGATGAGATTGACCTTCCCAGCATCTTTCTACAATTGTTCATCAGATATGCCACAGGCCTAATCGATGGTACTTTTGGTAAGACGGCACTGGACGGATTGATTTCTGATGAGGTGGATAAACTAAGCTCGGCAGATAACTACCCGGTTATTGAACGCCCGATGCAATTTTATGTATAAGGAGGGTAAGGATGACCGTAAATGATATTCTGATTCTGGTTCGGCAACGTCTCGGAGATATGCAAAAGGTCACGTTCAGTGACGCTGAATTAATCCACTGTCTTAACGATGCGATGGATGAACTATGTACCAGCATGTCTGAGGACTACGACCCAGAGATGCTGAAAGAAGTTACTCTTACGGAAGATGGAATTAAACTCCCCGATGATTTCATTGCTTGGCAAGGGCAGTACCCCCTGTTGTACAAAACAGACGATAGTAACGTGACTAAAATATATCCTCTGGATTCAGAATGGGACGGGGAAAATGCCACAATGAAATACTTTGCCTATAAGCCTCATTTTACGGCATTGGAAGACACGATACCCTTCCGAACAGGGGTTCAGCAGAAACGTCTAATGAAGTTATGTGTACAACAGATAAAAGGAGATGGGAATAGTGACAGTCAAGGAGCTTCTCGGCCAAGCGGCGGTTCAGAATAGATTAAGTGATAGTCTGGAGACCGGGTATAATACAGATGAACTGGTGGCCTATTTAAATGATGCCGTTAACTTCATCTGGCACGTCCTCATTGCTCATAAGTATTACGAGGTCTTAGGGGACATTACCTTGACCGCTGCTGAAACTCCACTTCCAGATGATTTATACAAAATCACCAATCAGGCTCCGGTTATCATTCAAGATAAGAAACTGAAATGCTATGGCCCTCTACCGCAGACACTTCGGTATTATAAAGAGCCCCCTCTCCTAAAAGATGAAAATAGTAATATCCCCCTCGAAAATTGGGGCCTGCTTGATTTAGCTACACAAATTATGATCGTCCTTGCAATGAGCAATCATGGTTTCGACATGCAAACAGAATCGGATTTTGCTCAGGCAATTGTACAGCTCATCAAATAGGAGGGATAGATGGCAAACAATATATCTAAAAAACTAGAAGAATCGTGGAAAAAACTCCCCAATGCCATTAATGGTAACGGTCAGAACTTTATCTTCCTTCTAAAGACCCTCTTGGGGGACTTGAAAGACGAGTTAGATGACAAGTTTGAAGAGATTAGCAAGATATCAAATACCGTAACAGATGCCCCTGAAGAAATGGATGAACAGCTACAGAACTGCAAAATACAGGAAGTGAGGGTGGGAACCAATATCTCCTTTGTTCTTGCATGGGACCACTCGAGCATAAAAAACTATGACTCTGCCGAAATCTATATCAAAGAAACGAAAGGGAATATTGCTAGTCACAAGAACTGGGATGAGGTAGAGGTATCTAAAACGATACGGACAACAAAGACCGATACCGTTACAGTAACTGGAATCAATGCCGGCTACATCTATCAGATAACCTTTCAAGCCAAGAATACCTTTGGGAGCGTCTCTCGAAAGAGTGGCTGCCCGACTTTGCAATATGAAGTTAGCTCTATGAATAATTCGCCAGACCCACCTTTGGAATTCAACGTCTATTTCAACAAAGATGGCGTCTTATGGACTTGGAAACAACCGGTTAATTTAGACTCTTCTTACTCTGAACTACGTACAAATACCAATGTGGGGGACAAAGAAGGTCTCCTAGAAGTTACCCAAGATACGAAGTCTACGGTTCTTCCTCCTGCTCGTGAAGGTACGGCTTATTTGTATAACAAGGGGTATGGGAGTAAATACTCTACTCCGCTAACGAAACCTTGGTCTAAACCGGTCCCTCTCGCACCACAGACGATTACAGCAGTATCTACCTACCAAGGGTTGCAGTTCACTTATTCCCAGATTCCAGAGGACTGTCAGGGTATCTGTATCTCCATTAATGGGAAGAAACACTACACCAAAGACGATAAATTCAATTACTACTGCTCTACTGGTTCTTACACGTATAAGGCATGTTTCTACGACTGCTTTGGGGAAGGTGTATGGACAGCCGAAAAGACTATAGCTACACTGGAAGAGATTCCTCCGGACGCTGTACACGTTACCAAACAGACGGTATTCGATGACGGAGTCATCGTTGGTAAATATATCGGCGACCATGAAGTAGTCGGTACTAAAATTAAGGAAGGAACGATTACCACGGAAAACTTGGCGGCAGGATGCGTTACTGCAAACGAACTAGCTTCTAACTCGGTAACTACTGATAAAATCGAAGCTGGAGCTATCAAGTCAGATAAGATTGCTGCTGGGGCCGTAACTGCTGATTCTATTGGCGCCAATGCTGTAACTGCTGATAAACTCACTTCCGGTGCCGTGACTGCTGATAAACTAGCGGCAAATACGATTAATCTGGCCGGTGCTTTAAAAGTTGTAGGCGGGAATGTAACACTAGACGAAAACGGACTTTCTGTATCTCAAAATAACGGAACTTGCACTAAATTCAATAAATCAGGAATGATATTTGTAGATAGTAAAGGAAATTCGTTTTCTGGTATTGGGCGTTTTTGTACCGGAACAGCGGATGATGGACAGATGGTAAGATTTGATAATCCGTGGGATATTATCCCGGCTGTTTTTACCTTCCCCGTTTCCTTACAAACATCAATAACCGGATATACTAATGCAGACCTGTACCAATATATCAGGGCAGAAAATGTATCCGCCTCCGGATTTAGGGTTGCTTGTAGGACAATATTAAAATCTGGAAGTAATGGCTACCAACTTGTAAACTCTCTTATTAATCCTGGGCAGTTCGACATCCCGAAAGGAGGGATAACAAAGACTATTACGTGGTCTACAAATATACCCAATACCGCCTCTGTTTTTTATATTGATGGCTCATTGGTAGCTCATGGGTATGACGAGAAGCCTCGTTCACTTCAAATTTCGGGGGCTGGAAGCCAAACCATTGACGGGAAAGCTTACGAAGTCTGGGGAGATTTGGAAATACTTTCGGATAACCAATCTATCTTCAAACAAAGCAATTACAGTTATTACTCTTACGAATCTGGTGGCTCTTACTCCGCCACGAGTTTGCCAACAGGCCTAAGTGTTGCAGGTAAATCAAATATAAAGTTTGTAGCGACACTCAGATACATATATTACCAAGTGGATTATGATGGAAGGAGGAAGCACACTTTTAATAGTCCGAGCGGGGACACGGCTATAGCTAGTTATTCAGGTCTTAAAATAAATTCATACAGTTTTAATACAACTTCTGACCAGATTATATGTAGAGGTACAGCTGGGTTTATAGCTGTTGACCCCAACAACTACCCCCACCCACGATTTTGTCGTTCCCCAAGGGGAGGATTTTATTTTCCAGCTCAAATTATATACCGGTGATAGTACAGACAAACAACCTCTCAACATAACAGGCTATCAATTCCGGTGTGAAGTGAGAGAGGAAGCTGGCGATGAGTCCCCCACCATGACAGCCGATTGCCATATCGTGAATAATGTAAGCGGTATCGTGGAAATCCGGTTTAAGGCGGATGATAGTGATACTCTGGAATTAGATGGCACTTATTACGGGGAACTATCACAGTATACTTATGACGTTTTTGAAGTAGATCAGGAGGGACTCGAAAAAAGAATCCTTTGCGGATACTTATACGTTTCTCCGTCTGTATCGAATCGGTGAGGTGAGATAAATAGAAACAATTGAAGTTATTCTCCCTAAAGAGAAGGAGTTAGTTGAACTGAGTACCGGGTTAAAAGGAGAAACCGGCGTCTGTATCACCGACTTTATACTGAATGAAGATGGTACGACGGTAACTACCTTTGATAACGGGGAAAAGAGGGAAACCAAACTAACCAGCTTTGTTAAGGCAAAAGAGGAAGCTGATAAAGCCCAGAATAGCGCAGAAGCAGCTTACACCTCTATGGTAGCGGCACAGGGGTCCGAACGAAAAGCATCCGTTAGCGAGGTTAATGCCAAATCATCTGAACAAGCTTCTAAATTAAGTGAAACCAATGCCCGAAAAAGTGAAGAAAGTGCGGCATCATCTGCGGCAACAGCCACTGGGCAGGCCTCTAGTGCTAGGACTTCTGCATCTAGTGCTTCTGTGAGTGAGGCTAACGCAAAAGCCTCTGAGAAAGCGGCTTCAGTCTCCGAAGCCAATGCAAAGGCAAGTGCCGATACCGCTTCCACTCAAGCGTCAGCCTCGGCCTCTAGTGCAACTAGTGCAAAAAATTCAGCTACATCTGCTAGTCAATCAGCTTCCAGTGCCTCTTCTAGTGCCTCCTCCGCAAGCAATAGTGCATCTTCGGCGGCTAGTAGCGCGGCTTCTGCCAGTGATTCGAGAGATAAAGCTTCCGAATACAAGACATCGGCAAGTGGGAGTGCCACATCGGCGGCTTCTTCGGCATCTTCTGCCAGCACAGCAGCTACAAATACCAGAGCGGCTATGAATACAGCTAATACAGCGGCTTCTTCTGCTAGTACATCGGCTACGAGTGCAAGTACTTCTGCTAGTAATGCTTCTAAATCCGAAGTAGCTGCCAAAACAGCGCAGGCGGCAGCAGAGAAAGCTAGAGATGACGCTAATAGCGCTCTCGCTAAGTTGACAGGGGTTATGAAGTATGCCGGGCAGGTAGATAATTACAGTGATTTAACTAACATAACAAAATCCAAAGGCGATGTATGGAATATCGTAAATGCTGATGCAGCTAATGGTATTAAAGCTGGGGATAATGTAGCATGGAACGGTACTAATTGGGACAACCTGTCTGGCGTCGTTGACTTGTCGGCTTACGCAGAAAAGGCTGACTACCAAAAGGCAATCACTTCAGCCACATCTAATGGGGCCACGATTACCTTCAATCACAAAGACGGTACAACATCTGTCGCTACTGTCAACAATGTAGCTTCTGCTACAGCGGCTACAAATGATGCTAAAGGGCAGAAGATTGATACTACTTACGAAAAGATCGCCGACGCTTCTAACGTGCACACATCTTTGCAGAATAGTATCAATACTAAACAAGACAAGCTGGTTTTCGATACAGCTCCAACTGCTGACTCTACCAATCCAGTTACGTCCGATGGAGTAAAGAAAGCGTTGGATAACAAGCCAGACAAAACAGGAGAAGGAGCATCCGGCACATGGAATATTGATATAACTGGTACGGCTACTAAGGCATCTCAAGACAGCAACGGAAACGACATCGTCACTACCTACGAAACCCAAGCCTCCCATGCCAGCGATATTGACTCTATAAATAACACGATTGGAACTAAATGCCTTTCTTCCCTGACTGTTACAGACGCTTCCATAACGGCTATGACAGTTGACGGTACGAAATCTACGGTAACCGTCAATAACGTCGCCCACGCAACGAAAGCATCTCAAGACGGTAAGGGGCAGGCCATCGACGTAGCAGCGTTAAAGACGCTCATTACGACAACCGTCAACGATGCTGTATTGCAATGCAAAAAAGACCTGTACCCCGTCGGCTCCGTCTACGTGAGCATCACCGATAGCCGCAATCCAGCCGATATTTTAGGCTTCGGAACGTGGGAAGCCCTGCCGGCAGGCTATGGACTCGTAGCACAAGGCACGGCCACGGCAGAAGACGGCAGTACGCTCACCTTTACAGCTGGGCAGAAGTCTGGCGAATTCAAGCACCAACTCACTGTCGGGGAAATGCCGTATACGGAACTTGGAACTACTTATGT
>ERZ1031885.760-NODE-760-length-12666-cov-10.109032_pt1 | contig 12666 bp, 6 predicted proteins | sample MGYA00518168_ERZ1031885 | MGnify/ENA primary metagenome ERZ1031885 (study PRJEB33719, sample SAMN04261269) | wastewater metagenome | biome: rural village; feature: human; material: feces | host: Homo sapiens | place: El Salvador | collected 2014-01-14 ...
GGCTAGAGCGGGCTGCCTTCCATTCCTATTGTCAACTACGACTAGTCCCAACAGGAATACCGGCAATATCGGGAGCGCATAACGGCCTTGGATTCCCTCAAAGACCTCAAACCTACTCATAGACGCCAGGTCATTCCAGGTAAGCCCCACGAAGAGCACAAACGCCGCTATCTCTGCAATTGCGATCACCAAGGCCAGAACCAAGAATCGATGTCTTCCTGCCCACGAGGCCAGTGTCACCTGACCCGTCCAGTGCTGCTTCACCGTATAGGCCACTGCTACCAACCAGACCAACCCCAAAACGGCCGCCATTGCGACATACCAAGTCGGCAGATAAGCAAAAGTCCCGAGGAACAGCATGGAATGCACTATTTTGCCAATAGTGAGTATTGGATGAGACAATGCAACACTCACATTATGTGATACATCCACCTGCGCCAACGAGCTACCGAACAGTACGCTCCACGGAAGATACAGCGCTCCTGTCAGAACCGCCGCAATCCCCACAAATTCTAGCTTGCGGCGCACAGCCATCACCGCAGAAGGTAGGAACAGCACAGCAACCGCCACAAACGCATAGGGAAGTTTTTCACACGCCAAGGCCCACGCCAGCACCCCCAAAACCGCAGTGTACGGAAGAGAAATCACACGTTTGCCCTCAGCAACCGCCGCAATAGCCGCCACCATGCAAGCCGAAAGTGCCACAATCATGCCATCAATCATCAGGCTCGATGCCACAAACGCCACCGGTGGAATAACCAATAGCAACGCCATCAGCGATTTCCAACGCGGTAACAGCGCAATGGCGAAGCACCCCATAATCGCATACAGAATGCTGTTGGATATTCGTGCCGCCTGCCACTGCGCGTACGGTGGCAAATTCACCAGCATGGCGATTTTCAGGCCAATGGCTTGGGGCAAGTAATCAAGCGGAAAATACGCGTTAGAGCGATTGGTGTGTGTCCCATCCGGCACAACGATGTGATCAGCCATCACATCATCAGCACTTTGCTGCGTTTCCCGCGACGAGTCGCCCTGCGTCGCCCTACTGATTGACTCAACAATCGGAACGTTCGCGAATCCCGGAATCGTCAGCAAACGCGAATCACCCTCAATGGACTGTTGCTTGACGGTGTTGCCGTGCGCATCCTTTCCCTTTGCAACAGGATTCAACGATTGTCCTGTGGCCAATGCGTACGTGGACAACGGATGCATATCAGGATCTGGAATAGTAAGAGGGCCAACCTGAACGATGAACATACAGGCCTGCAGCGCGAACAACACCAGGAAGATAAAAATATTGCACGCAGTCCCCTTCAAGACATGTGCCACATGCTTCATAACGCCCTACCTTCCGGTCATTCGTCCACAGTCTACCGCACACGCACACCGCAAGGGCCTACCAATACCTGGTCAATTCCAACATAATTCGCCACAGCACATTTAGGGATGCCTTTATCTTGAGCTTCTTATTACAATACTCAAGTACGTTGTTTATAGAAATGAGCGAGCAGAGTGGACGACATCCAAAACGACCAGGAACCTTCAGCGCAAAAGTCTGGCACGGATATGGAAAAAACCGAAGTCCCAGCTGTTCCCTCAAAACAGAATGACGATCAGCAAAGCAACAAATTGCCGCTGCCTTTCGCGTTGAACTTTAGCATATTGATGGCTTCAAAGCCCATGGTCATGCTGGCCAAAGCCATATCTTTCTTGCGCACACTATTGAAGAAGCGCCCCCGCTGCCCCTACACGTTGTACGTAGTGGTCATGGCAATGGTTGACGCCGCAGCAGTGCTGTTCATCCAATGGAGCATGTACGAGGAACCCACATATGCCGATCCGGATGCAGTAGATGACACCACCAAAATGTTCAATAGCGTGGCTGGGCAGCTGACGAAATTCGTTGCCCAGATGTGGATGGAACACAACTACGTCTGGCTGCTCAACTTCCTAGTACTAGGCATGGTATACCTCGTACTGATATTTGTCTTGAACCGGTTCTGGGTGGCAACCGCCCTATTCTCCATTCTCACGTCAATCTACGCCGTGGCGAACAGCATCAAGGTCGACCTGCGCAACGAACCCATCATCCCTTCTGATTTGGGATTCCTCTCCAGCGGCAACGGTGGGGAAATCACATCATTCATCCCTAAAGACAGCCAGCCACTGGTCAACGGCACCATTACCATGCTTATCTGGCTGACTATTATTTGTCTGGCATTGCAGCTTATCGATGGTCGCCGCTGCGTGATTTCGTTCCACTGGTGGTGTCCATTCCGCAATGTCAAGACCATCATCGGCAATTGCACACGCATCATTGCCGCGGTACTCAGCGTTACTCTGCTCTGGTCGTTCACTTGGAATCTGGGAGTTAACGGCTCATGGTCTTACAAGTGGGCAAAGGGTCTAGGCGATGATCCCCTGCTATGGAGCACGGTTGTCGACGCCACCTATAACGGGCCAACCGTGGGCTTTCTGCGGCTAGCACACGCAAAAACCATGGATAAGCCCAAGGATTACAACAAAGAGACCATGGAGGCTTTGGCTAAACGTTATAAGGAAAGCGCCCAAGCCACTAACGAGGCACGCGCCAATAACCTCACCGACAGTACCGTAGTCATGATTCTTTCGGAATCATTCTCCGACCCGACTCGCGTGCCGGGAGTTGAACTCACTGAAGATCCGATACCGAATATTCACGCCCTTGAAGGCACTACCACTTCAGGCCTGATGCTTTCGCCGGGCATCGGTGGAGGCACAGCCAATATCGAACATCAGGCATTAACAGGCCTTAGCCTGGCGTTGTTCGACAATTCCATGCAATCGCCTTATCAGGAGCTTGTCCCGCACCAGAAAACGCCTTATACGTTCAACCAAATATGGAATGATGCTTACGGCAAGAATGGTTCCGTGGCGTTCCACCCATACTTCAAGAACATGTATCTGCGCGATAGCAACTACAAGAAATTTGGTTTCAGCAAGTTGTATTCGCTTGACAGCAAACCTCCCATCACACATCAAGATCACATCGATAGTTCTCCCTATGTGAGTGATGCCGCCTCGTACCAGAACGTTCTTGATTCAATCAACAGCAATGATCACACCCAGTTCATTCAGCTGGTTACCATGCAGAATCATGCGCCCTACAATGATTTCTACGCGGACAACCAGTTCAAAGAAGCCGATGTTTCCCAACTCTCCGACGAAGAGAAACAGTCTATCGATAATTACGCCAAGGGCATCAGCCTCACCGATCAGGAGACTGCGGACTTTTTGAACCAGCTCAATACAGTTGATAAGCCAGTCACCGTTATCTTCTACGGCGATCATCTGCCCGGCATCTACAGCACCGCGACCAAAGACAAGAACAATACTCTTGTCATGCATGAGACCGATTACTTTATATGGTCAAATCAGGCGTCCGCGTCTGCCGGTGTCAAACTCGACCAGCAGACCGCCGGTTATGTCTCATCGAACTATTTCATGGCTTTGGCTGCTGAACATATGAATGCCAAGGTGTCACCTTATCTGGAAATGCTGACGCAGGTGCAAGCGCAGATTCCGGCAATCAGCCGACTGATCAGCTCCAACGATTCCTGGGGCGATGGCAGCACCGCCTATCTGGATGCTGAAGGGAACCGCGTCAAGCGTAAGGATCTTTCCAAGGAAGCCAAGCAACTACTAAATGATTACCGTCTCGTGCAATACGATATGAGTAAGGGTAAGGGCTACCTTAACGACGATGGATTCTTTGCAGTTAAGTAAGCAAAAGGGGCATCGGTTGTCCAATGCCCCACGAATCGCTTACTTCTCTCGAACCCAATAGTTGCCTGATGTACGAGACAGGTTTGGATTGTAATACGGATCGTTATCTACGATTTCGGCATACTTCTTGCGGAATTTCGCAGATTCCCGATCCAGTCGAGCCTTCTTTTTCTTGCTCTCGATATCGTACCCGCGCGTGACGGACTCGTAGTGGTATAGCTCCACCTCATGCGCCCACACGATGTCACGTCCAAGCTGTTCGTGAATCCGAATGCACAGATCGACATCGTTATAAGCAACCGCCAAAGCCTCATCAAAACCATGCACCGCACGGAAGTCATCGGCCTTCACCATGCAGCACGCCGCCGTGACGGCAGAGTAATTGACGTTTTCGATGAGTCGGCCGAAGTAGCCAAAATCTCCACGGGGGAAACCGACCTGAATGTGTCCTGCCGCTCCGCCAAGACCGAGCACGATACCCGCGTGCTGAATGGTCTCAGTAGGATAGTACAGCTTTGCTCCCACGACGCCGATTCGATCCAGCTGCGCGAACGACACCATTCTGGTCATCCAAGATGGGCTGATGACTTCAGTATCGTCGTTGAGGAACAGCAAGTAACGACCGGAAGCTTTTTGAGCAGCTATATTGTTAATCCGCGAGAAGTTGAACGGGATGTCAATCTCTTCCACACGGAAACGATCACCAAGCTTCTTGGCAAAACGCTGGTACAGATCCTGCATATGCGGGTTGTCGCTGCCGTTATCGGCGATGATGATCTCGTAATTGCGGTAATCCGTCTTGTCAAGAATTGAGCTGACACAACGTTCGATATTGTCGTACCCGTTCTTCGTCGGGATGATTACCGACACCAGCTCGTCGCCGGAGACATCGTAATGCACGTTATAAATGCCATTCGGACCGGCGGAAACCACTTCAGCCTGAATACCGCGTCTGTCAACCGCCGACTGCAATGCGCGCAAACCAGCGTCGGATGTGTAGCTCTTGGCACCGCCGCTAGACGCGGTAGAAGTTGCCAAAGTGCGCCAATGATAGAGCACCTTCGCGATGTGCTGGATGTGATCAGGAGTGGTTTTTTCTACGAAGCGAAGCACCAGATCATAGTCCTGCGAGCCCTCATAGCCGACCCGGAAACCACCGATTTCATCTACGATGCTCTTTCGATACACACCGAAATGACTGATGTAGTTAGTACTCATCAGCAAATCGGGAGAATAGTTCGGCTTGAAATGCGGGTCGAAGCGGTTCCCCTCTTCGTCCTCTTTGTCTTCGTCACTGTAGATAAGATCCGTGTCCGGATGCTCATTGAGGGTCTTCACTACCTCAAACAGTGCCTGGGGAGCCAGTTCATCGTCATTGTCAAGCAGACCGACGAACTCTCCTGAGGCCTCTTCCAAAGCCGAATTCGTTGCTCTGGAAATGTGCCCGTTTTCAGGGCGGAACACCACTTTGATGCGAGAATCCTGCTGTGCATACCGTTCAAGCAGCGGACGCACATGCGGCTCGGACGAATGATCATCAGCCAGGCACAACTCCCAGTTGGAATATGACTGGTTACGAACCGAATCCACACACTTTTCCAGCCACTTCGGCTCCACGTTATATACCGGCACCAGCAGTGAAATCAACGGCTGATATGCAAACAAGGAAATCTCATTGCGCACTGCCGTCTCGTCGTAGCGCTCTGTTCGACGAATGAGGTTATGGTACACGTGCTTCTGCCAACGAGGGCCCCAATACTTATCCAGCAGACGCCTCGTGGTACGACGCGGATGTCCCAGTAGTGCAACCTTGCGCAGGAAGTTCGACAATCCCGCAAGAACAGGCGACGACTGAACCGGGATGACGACTTCCTGACTATCTGTGGAGGTCCTCATACGCAGACGCAGCTTGTCGTTCGCCAATTGCTTGCGTCCACCCGGCACCGATATTTCTGCACGGAAGCCAAGAATAGAATCTGGGGGAACCGTAGTTATTGCATTCACGTCAGGACGACCGTAACGGCTCAGGCTGCGCAAACTCGCCACAGGAGATTCCGCCAAAGAGATATCAACCTGTTCACCACCGTGTATATCGGCAGCCCATCCGTTGACGAGCACAGTGGATCCGTCTTGCTTAGCATCCACTTGATCAAGGTTGTATACAATGCCCCGCTGTTCCTCGGAAGCAGGCGGGAAGCATGCAGCCGCAAACGGATCAACGATCTCGCGATGCATCTTCAGATATTCTGCAATGTCATCCTTATTGATTGACAAGTGAGTACGCTTGCAATCCGTGAAAACCGAATACGGCTCCCAAAGCACAGTATGACCGGACTGCTGATACATGCGAGCGCAATAGTCAATACCGCGCAGTCCCTCTGCCAGGCGCGTATTGAGTCCGCCTATTTCCACGAATTCCTTGCGACGCACCAGCATGCAATCTTCCGTGGCCGCGAACATGTCACGAGGAAGCAGATCTCTGAAGTAGTAACCGATTCCTTCATCCCAGGAACCGCGCATTTCAAAAGGCTCACCTTGCTTCAACGCCCGAAGAGTGACGCCCACATTGAGCACACGCTTCTTGGTATCAAACACCTTACCGCCCACAACGCCAACAGAAGAGGGACGCGCATAATTCACCATTTCGCGTAGCCATGTGCCATCGGTCGGCTTCATGCCGTTCAACAGCACAATCACATCTTCAGAACGACGTTTTGCCACATCATTGACGGAATCCGCTGCAGCAGCAATCACAGTGAACGACGGATAATCCGTCATCTCTCGTAGCTGCTTCACTTGCGCATCAGACAGAGAAGAAGCAACCACCGCAACTGTCGGAGTGTAATCGGCATAGTCAATCTTATACGTACCGAGATTGTCGAGCATTCGCACGTCACCGGCTATTCCTCGACGCTCCAAGGCCGCTTCGATCGCCTTGCGACCAGCCTCATAGGCATACATCTTGCTTCGGGGGTCTCCGGCCACGGAGCTTGCAAGGGTGCGCCAGTGGTACAGCATCTGCGGAATATGATGAACGTGATGTGCCTGCTCGGTGGCACGCAGCACGAAGTCATAATCCTGGCTGCCGTCGTATTCGCTGCGCAATGCGCCAACCTTGTCCAACAGCGCACGGCTCACTACGACGAAATGAGTGATGTAGTTATGACCGAGCAATAGGTTTGGCGAATAATCCGGCTTGAAGAACGGGTCAAAGCGCTTGCCCTGCTCGTTAATCTTGTCTTCATCGGAATACACGAAATCCGTATCGGGCTGGTCATTCAACGCTCGGACGACTTCAAACAACGCCTGTGGTGCCAGTTCATCGTCATTGTCCATGAAGCCGACGTAATCACCAGTAGCGAGTTCTATGGCAGAATTCGTCGCCGCCGCAATACGTCCGTTGCTGTCACGAAAGACAATCTTGATACGGGAATCGCTCGCGGCAAGCTCTTCCAGCAGCGGCTTGACGTGCGCAGAAGGCGAATGGTCATCAGCCAGGCACAATTCCCAGTTGGTGTACCACTGGTTTTGCATGGATTCAACGCATTTGCGCAGCCAGACCTCGTCCACGTTGTACACAGGTGTCACCACAGAGATGAGCGGAGTCTTGGAAAATGCGGCAATGACGGGCTCAGCTTCCTGCTGAGTCATCGTTTCATGACGCTGAATCCAGGAATCGTAAAAATCCGTCTCACCAACAACACGACGCCTTACCGCGTCTCGCAAATCCTTCATCGCCTCGCGATTGCCAAGGTGCGCGGCATAAAACATGAGCCTGTGCACGCGGGTGCTGATGTATTGCATGCGGAATCGACTCATCAAACGCTGAACATTGATGTGCCTTGTCATGGTCGTGCCAGGCGCCTGACACATCAAGTCGAAATTCTGCACTCCCTGAGGAATAACAATCGTGAAGCCTGCTTGATCGCTGGGATCCAATCCATACGTCTTTTCCAGATCAACACGAGTATTCCGCGATACCGTCATACCCGTGCCGGCTACAGCCAGTGGTAGGGCGGTCTGCCTCATCTTGTCAACCGCCCAGCCGGTCACTATAGTCCGAGACTGTTCCCCAACCTTGACGTTCTCTACTTTTTCGACTGTTACCTGATATGTACGATCATTCAACAGCGTCAGCATGCTTGTTCTGTCCTTATCATCTCAGCAGACGAATTAATCGATTGTCACTTGCACCGTATTGTCCGGGTTCACCACTGACATCACTTCCGCGGCGGATCCCTTGATGTGGAATCTGCAGGCATTCTCTGCCAACTGCAAACGCTCAGAGTCCGTCTGCAGAGCAATACAGATGCGGAAATCGCCAAATGCGAGCACATTCTTCACCGCAAATTCGGCCGTATGCTTACCGGCTGAAATCTTATCGTCCTCGGAGCCAAACGGCATGGAAAGCACGGGAACATTGCGGCCATCAAACACATCGACGAACAGCTGGTTCGCAGGAACCGGACGATCGCATTCGAAGTCAACATTCATGGTGAAGTCCTCGCGCGTATCCAGGAATTTCTGCGTCTCGCCATCGACGGCAACGTTTACGGCATTCACGGTCACGGCATTGCGAATAGCCGCTTCCTTTTGCCGTGCCTCCACTACTTCGCGCGGGGGAAGGAACGAATCCGAGTAAGCATCAGCAATCTCGTCAGGGTCGCCGATCTTCGCAATATAGCCGTCCTGAATGAGCATTGCCCGATCGCAATACCTGCGCACATCTGGCATGGAGTGGGTGACCAGAATAACCGTCTTCTTGTTGCGCTTCGCCTCAAAGAAATAGTTCTGGCACTTCTTCTGGAAAGCTTCATCGCCCACGGCAAGCACCTCATCAAGAACGAGGATGTCGCCCTGCGATTTAATTGCCACAGAGAATGCCAGACGCACTTGCATACCGCTGGAGTAGTTCTTCAGCTTCTGTTCCATGAAGTCGCCGAGTTCGGCGAACTCCACGATGTCGTCATACATGGCATCAATCTCGTCGTTGGAGAAACCAAGCATGGCACCATTGAGATATACGTTCTCGCGGCCAGTCAGTTCAGGATTGAATCCAACACCCAACTCAATAAAGGGCACGAGTTTGCCGTCCACCTCGATTGTGCCTGTATTCGGCGTGTAAATCTGGGAAATCAGTTTCAGCAGAGTGGATTTACCAGAGCCGTTCTTACCGACAATGCCGAAAAACTCACCTTGTTTGATATCAAAGGTGATGTCTTTCAGCACTTCCTGCGTACGGTACCCGCGAATGCCACGGAGCCAATTGAACAGCATGTTCTTCAGGCTGCCAGCACGTTCAACCGGAAGTTTGAAGTTCTTGGATACGTGCTCCACCTTGAGCGCCACCGGTCGGTCAGCGTTCTTCTGTTCCATCGCTTTGTCCATCTTGTTCATCGTCACACCAACTCCGCGAAGTACTGGGATTTAACGGTGAAATACTTCAAACCACCCAAGAAGATCAGTACAGAAAGAATAATCGGCCAGCACTGCAGGAATGGGTTATCCACCCACTGCCAAATGGTCTGATTTGCAGGGCTAATCATCACATGACGCGCATCCTGAACGATTTGCGCCACCGGGTTGAGAATCAGATCGAGCCGGGCAAATATCGGACCATATTCGCCCGCCTTTGAAGTGATAAGGGAAATAGGGTAGATAATAGGCGTGGCATAGAATCCAGCCTGCATTACCACTTCCCAGATGGGGTTCAAGTCACGCAGATTGACATACACGGCACTGAGGAAGAAAGCGATTCCCAACGACAGCATATACAACTCAAGCACCAGAGGAACCATCAGCAACCACGACCAGGTAAGACTGACGCCGTTAATCAGAGCAAATACCACCACCACAACAAAGTTGATGCCGAAGTTAATCATGGCGTTCATGGATGAGGCAATGACAATCACATACTTCGAGAAGTGAATCTTGCGCAGCAGATCACCATGCCCCACAATCGACATCATGCCGCCGGTAGTGGTTTCGTTGAAGAAATTCCACATGATGATGCCCAGCAAAAGCGCCACGGAGAAGTGAGGCACATCAGCACCGAACTTCAGGAACCGGACGAACACGAGATACATGATGGTGAACAGCATCAGTGGCTTGAGCACAGACCAGATGTATCCCAAGAAGGACTGCTGGTAGCGAAGTTTGAAGTCGGTGCTAACCATCGCCTTCAGTAATAGGCGGTTCTTCCTGGTGAAGATTTCCGTGATGTTCAAAATTGCTCCTCAAATACAACAAACCCGCATATTTTATCAGCGCGGACTAACAATTTATGCGGGTTTTCAGTGAAGGTCTATCGATCCATCGGTTTGACGATGAACTTATTATCCGCCACATCCTTCAGATGCTTGCCATACGGGCTCTTGCCATACTTCACAGCGGCCTCCATCAGCTCATCACGAGTAATCCAACCGTTCTCAAAAGCGATCTCTTCGGCAACGGCGATCGGCAGGCCCTGAGCACGCTGCACGGTGCGCACGAATTCGCCTGCCTCATACAGGGAGTCCATGGTACCGGTATCCAGCCAAGCATAGCCGCGGCCAAGCGTCTGCACGTTGAGGGTGCCGTCTTCCAGATACATCTTGTTCAGATCGGTAATCTCCAGCTCGCCACGGGGGGACGGCTTGACCTGCTTGGCGAACTCGGTGACGCGTTCGTCGTAGAAGTACAGGCCGGTCACCGCATAGTTGCTGGCCGGGTGCTCCGGCTTCTCAACGATGGAGATGGCCTTCTTGTTCTCATCGAATTCGACCACGCCGTATCGCTCAGGATCGTCGACGTAGTAGCCGAACACTGTGGCACCATGTTCCACCGTGGCGGCCTTACGCAGCGTCCTGCCCAAACCGTTGCCGTAGAAGATGTTGTCGCCGAGCACCAGCGCGCACGGCTCACCATCGATGAACTCCTCGCCGAGGATGAATGCCTGGGCCAGGCCATCCGGGGAAGGCTGCACCTTGTAAGAGAAGCTCACGCCATACTGGGAGCCGTCTCCCAACAAACGTTCGAAGTTCGGCAGATCCTTCGGCGTGGAGATGATCAGAATGTCACGGATGCCCGCCATCATCAGCACGCTCAACGGGTAGTAGATCATCGGCTTGTCATACACGGGAAGCAGCTGCTTCGAGGTCACCGTGGTCAGAGGGTACAGTCTCGTGCCCGAACCTCCAGCGAGAATAATGCCTTTCACGAAAAACCTGCTTTCCACAACGTTTTACTCGTTATTCGTCTACAAACATATTCAGCTTAGCTAACTCTTATTCAAAATGAAAAACCGCGCAGAGAGCCTGCGCGGTTTTATCACTTGAAGTCAACTGTTATGAACAGCTATCAGCCGAGTTCCTTCTGCACGTAGGTCTTGAGGGTCTCTTCCCAGTCGGCGGGCACGTATCCGGCTTCACCGATCTTGGCAAGATCCAGTGCGGAGTTGACCGGACGCGGAGATACCGGGTTGGTCGCGTTCGCGAAGTACTCGGCGGTGCTGATGGGCTTGACCTTGCTGCCGTTGCCGTTCGTCAGGTCGAACACCTCGGCCGCGATGTCCGCCCAGGACTTCACTGCGCCGGAGCCGGTCAAGTTGTAGGTGCCGTAGGGGGCGTGGCTGTCGAGCAGGTGGAAAATCGCCTCGGCCATGTCCTTGGTGAAGGTCAGGCGACCGTACTGGTCGTCCACCACGGTGACCTGTTCCAGCTTGTCGGCCGGGTCGGCGACCTTGTTGGACAGCATCATCATGGTCTTCACGAAGTTGTGCCCCTCGCCGATCACCCAGCTGGAACGCAGGATGTAATGCTCGGGTGCGTTGGCCACGGCGATGTCGCCAGCGGCCTTGGTCTGGCCGTACACACCGAGCGGGGCGAACGCCTCCGTCTCCGTGTGTTCCTTGGCGGTGCCGTCGAACACATAATCCGAACTCACGTGCACGAGGGTGATGTGGTGGTCCTTGGCCACCTTGGCCAGCAGAGCCGGACCCTGGGCGTTCGCCTTCCACGCGATCGGACGGCCTTCGGCGGTCTCGGCCTTGTCGACGGCCGTGTAGGCACCGGCGTTGATGATCGTGCCGTACAACGACCAGTCGTACTTGTCGTACGCGTTCGGGTCGGAGAAGTCGAACTCGTCGATGTCCGTGTACTCGAAGCCCTCCAGACCATGCGCTTCCGCGTAGGCGCGAATCGCGTGGCCCAGCTGGCCGTTGCAGCCCGTCACCAGGGTGCGCTTGGGAGCCATGGGCTTGGCGTCCTTGAGCATCGGGTGGTGCAGATCGGCCTCGGAGCGCTCGGACTCCTCCAGCGGAATCGGCCACTGGATGTTCAGTTCCGGATCCGCAAGGTTCACGAACGTGTAGGTCTTCTTCTGCTCGAGCGACCAGTGCGCGTTCACCAGATACGTGTACACCGTGCCGTCCTGCAGTGCCTGGAAGCTGTTGCCCACGCCGCGAGGCACGTAGATTGCGCGGCTCGGGTCCAGACGGGTCGTGTACACCTGGCCGAAGCTCTCGCCCGGGCGCAGGTCAACCCATGCGCCGAAGATCTCGCCGGCAGCGATGCTGATGTACTTGTCCCACGGCTCCGCGTGGATGCCACGGGTGACGCCCTTGGTGGCGTTGTAGCTGATGTTGTTCTGCACCGGGCCGAAGTCCGGCAGTCCCAGACCCATCATCTTGGCGCGCTGCCAGTTTTCCTTGAACCAGCCACGGTTGTCGCCATGCACCGGCAGGTCGAACACCAGAAGGCCCGGGATGTTCGTCTTCTCGACCTTCAGTTCCTTCTCGAATTCAAATGCCATGATCGGATCACTGCCCCTGTTGCTTGTACTTGGCTTCGGTGGCGGCCTTGGCCGGCTCCCACCAGGCGCGGTTGTCCGTGTACCACTTGATGGTCTGCTCCAGGCCCT
>ERZ1031885.761-NODE-761-length-12664-cov-24.192085_pt1 | contig 12664 bp, 8 predicted proteins | sample MGYA00518168_ERZ1031885 | MGnify/ENA primary metagenome ERZ1031885 (study PRJEB33719, sample SAMN04261269) | wastewater metagenome | biome: rural village; feature: human; material: feces | host: Homo sapiens | place: El Salvador | collected 2014-01-14 ...
CCCTTCTGCAAGGCATCCGCTATGAGCTTACTCTTCACGAAGAAGCGGCTGGAAGCCAAGCCCTCCTGCCCACCTACAAAGGAAGCCCAGTCAGGATAGCCCACCATGCGGGAAAGCAAATTGAGATTATACTTGCTCGGATTGCAGTTGGAAGCCACATAGCCCCACATACGCTTCAGGGTACTCACCGAGATGGCCTCCCGGGTATAGCCCTCTATCTGACAAGAAAGAAACTCAAAGTCTTTAGGGGTCTTGATAGGCCTTCCCACCAGGGTTTCCACTTCCTGCTTCAGTTGCTCGAAAATATCAGGATTATAATTATCTATCATATCTCATATCTTTAACTTATTTAATGCAGCAAAGATACACATTTTTTCGGTTCTTATTCTCTTTTTTCCTCATTTCTTCACAATCTTTTTAAATTGAACCAATTTGAACCAATGCATTTTCATATTTTTTAGGTAATTTTGTCCCCAAAAGTAAATGAAAATAATAACTAACACAGATTATATGATGAGAAGACTTCTACTCTTTTGCTTCTTCGCCTTTGTAGCGGTGGCAATGTCGGCTCAAAACAATCTGGTGATACGAGATTTCAAGTATCAGCAGTACGACCAGACTGCCAACCTCAAAGGTACTCTGAAGAAAGACAACAACGGCAGGACAGCAGCCTTGCTGAAAATCGAGACCAATCTTGATGATCTCGCCTTCGATGGTGGTTCCTACGGTATTGTAACCACCGAGCACAAGACGGGTCAGTGGTGGGTCTATGTTCCTGAGCGTGCTCAGAAAATCACCATCCGCCATCCTAAGTTTGGTGCCTGCGAGTTTTATTATCCTTCTGAAATCAAAGCCGCACGCACTTACTCCATGCAACTCACCCTGGAGGGTATGGATGTTGCCATCGAGACTTCCGTAGCCGGTTCGAGCATCTTCGTAGATGACGAGAATGTGGGCAAGTCCCCTCAAACCGTCTATCTTACCTACGGAATCCACCACATCACCGCCCGCAACGGTAACATGTACTATGATGAGAACATCAACATCACCAAGGATGGAGACAAGCTTCTCTCCCTGCAGATGAAAGATGAGAATGAGCTTTATGGTACCGTAAACGTAACCGTGGCAGATGGTGCAGACATCTATTTTGATGGCAAGAAGGTGGGTATCGGTTCCTGGTACCAGCGCCTGAAGGCAGGTACCTACGTAGTGGAAACCCGCAAGCAGAACTGCGAGAGCCAGACCACCTCATTCGAAGTGGAAGGCAAGAGCGACAAGACCGTAGAGGTGAAAGCCCCTATCCCATACACCGGCTCCCTCACCGTACTCACCACTCCTAAGCAGGTAGGAATGTACAGCGACACCAAGCTGCTCTCGGAGAACGGCTTCGCCAAACTGCCTATCGGCAAGAACGAAATCACCTACAAGCACGAGGGTTACCGAAGCATCACCCGCACTTATGATATTCCTCGCGACGGCGAGCTCAACGATACCATCAAGCTCAAGCCGCTCACCTACATCAAGAAGAGCGGCATCTATGCTGGCGTTGCCTTCACCTACGGAGGAAGTACCATGGGTGTAACAGGAACCCTGGGCTTCAGCATCTCCAACTTTGACGTGCAGGCATCTTACACCATGGGACTGGCAGAAAGCGACCCGGTACACTGGTATGCTAAAGAGACCAACGTAGAGCAGGAGGTAGATACCTACAAGCTCAATACCATCAGCGTAAAGCTGGGTTACCAGTTTGCTCTCAGCATGCGAGTAGGACTCACCCCACAGATTGGTTATATGACTCAGACCTTATCCAGCAGCGGTCAGTATGGTGACGGAGCCAACTGCGGTTCGTTCACGGTTGGAGCCAAGTTGTTGATCGCTCCAGTACCTCATCTCTGTCTGATGCTGAATCCGGAGTTCGCCATTCCTAACAAGAAGAGCGAAACTTACAAGAGCATTGTGGATGTAGGTGGCTTTGCCGAGGGCGGTTTCTACGCTCACGCCGGCATCATCGTGAATTTCTAAGATTGATTATATAATCATCAAACCTCACATTATATAATATAATAAGGTATATGAAGAAGAAACAATTATCGATATACAGCCTAGCCCTGGCAAGTCTCCTGGTTTTGCCTCTAGGCTCTCTCACCTCCTGTTCCGACAAGGAGGAGACGGATGTCTTCGCCTCGGAGGAGCTTTCGCTGACGATGTCGCTGACTCCTACGGTGGTTGATTTGCCAGCCAAAGGTGGTTCGCAGGTCATTACCATTACGTCGAATACGGCATGGGGAGCCTCAGCCAATGTAACATGGGCGAATCTGAGTGCAACGAATGGCGTAGCAAACAGTACGCTTACTGTGACACTGGAAGATAACAACACCACATCGCCCCGCGAAGCCATCATCACCTTTTCTTATGGAAAAGATCAGCAAACGGTAACGATTAACCAGGCTGCTGCCGCTCCTACCACTTTTGCCAAGGTACAAGCCAGCAACATAGGCAGATATCAGGCAGACGTGTCAGGTATGTTCACCTCCGATTTCAATATCACAGAGTATGGCATCGTGTATTCCCTCACCGAGCGAGAGCCGACCACAAGCATGAGCGATGACAAGGTAACCGTGTTGAAGGTAGGCACTACCGCCACCACCCAAGACATTGTATCCGCAACGCTGACGAATCTGAGAGCCGGCAACACCTATTTTGCAAGACTCTACACCAAAGGTCCTTTGGGTACAGAGTATAGCAATGTGATTAGCTTCACCACCTCGGGTGGTGCTCCGGACTCAGGAGATAATCCGACACCGGGATATTAAAGTGATTGATTGGATTTCAAAAATTCAACGCTAGTTCTCTTTATATGAGAAAAAATGAAACATTATTTGATTTAACAAAGAAATCATAAATACATAAAAGTATGAAACGATTTACTATATTTATAACATTACTTGTGCTGTCCGTGATGCAGGTGGCAGCGCAAGATACCTCTGTCAAAGGTACGATAACACTATCGCACCAAGGGAAGACTACGGACTTTGCCTATAACCAAATGGCGAATGTTATGGAGGCTGCCGTAGATGGAGATACTATATATTTAAGCCGAGGTTACTTTGAGGGAGATTTCGTGATAGATAAGAAGGTTTCCTTCATTGGATCTGGAGCTGACACAGACAATGGATGGAGTAATTGTACCTGTTATGGCAGTAACAACAGCAATAAAATCATTATTAAATTGCCAGAAAATACGAAACTCTCTACACGCTTATTCGAAGGTATTTATTTTGGGGACCTCTCTTTTAAATATCAAACTTCCATTGAGGACGTAGTATTCAAACAATGCAGGGTATATGGATACAATCTTAGCATAGATGCCGTTATCAAGAGTATTTTATTTGACAGATGCTCTATAGATGGAAGCAATTACTACAGGTCCAATGTGAAAAAAGCAATATTGAGAAACTGCCGAATAAGCAGCCTAAACATTCAGAATTACGATGGTAATGAAGATAATACTTGGCAATTCATCAATTGCACTATAGATCCCGACACTTGGGGCTACACAGATGATAATGGGACTTATTATACCTACTGTCCTATATATAGAGGAAGTTTTGTGAATTGCATTATAGACAATGACGAAAATCGTGATGAAATCAAGAATGCAGGATACTGTCTCTACTACCCAAGCGAAACAGAAACGAAATCATCCTCATCTTTCACCAATTGTCTTTTCTATAAGCCATTAGAGGGAAGAGAAATATTCAATGGAGCAACCGTGCAAAACGATATGTATTTTGACGCTTCAAACTTAAATGACGATTGGAACAACAAAATCAGAAACTTCTCAAAAGAAAAGCTGCAAGAAAACAACTTTTTGGGAAATGACGGAACGGTGGTAGGTTGCTACGGAGGCAAAAATCCATACTCCCTGAAACAAATTCAAACAACCATCACTTCCAGCAAAGTTCATTTCGACAAGGATAAGAAGCAGATACAAATCAAGCTGAAAGTTTCATCTGAACTATAAATTATTGAGATTATGAAAAGATTTACTTTATTAATAATAACCTTGACGCTGACAATCTTACAGATTGCAGCACAAGACACCTCTATCAAAGGTACCATTACCTTGTCGCACCAAGGTAATGAGACCAACTTTGCCTATAACGAAATGACAAAGGTGATGGACGCTGCCGCAGACGGAGACACGGTGTATTTCAGCACAGGATATTTCCAAGGTGATTTTATCATGACCAAGAAACTTGCCTTTATCGGATCCGGAGCTGACAGAGATAAAGAAGGGAACAATTGTACATATTACGAAGGTAAGATTGTTATCAATTTACCAGAAGAGACAAAACTGACAGCACGTTTATTTGATGGTATTTATTTCAATAATAACAACACAAACATCTCTTTTAAATCTTCCATCGATAATGTAATCTTCAGAAAATGTTATTGGGACAATAACATTTTCAGCATAGATAAAAACATCTCATATCTATTAATAGACAGATGCAATTGTAGCTTGTATTTTGGAGAAAACAAGATTCAAAAAATGATTACAAGAAACAGTGTCGTACGTGGAACTCCATATTCCGCAAACATGTCGGCAAATATGTTTTTTTATAATTGTAACATTAATTCAAGTAGTGGCTGGGGTATTAATGGTATCGACAATAAATCTAGTGCCCACTTATTTGGAACATTCTACAATTGCATACTATACACCTACAGTTACTATATGACAGATCCAGGAGATTCTTCTGCCATAACAGTATTGATTAATTGTTTGTACAACTTGCAAGAAGACTACGTTGATGATGGGTGTACTATACAGAATTGCTATATATATACAGATAACAGCAACAAAAATATATTTGACCTCACAAAAGAGGAGCTATTAAGCAAGAACTATCTTGGCAAAGATGGAACTGTTGTGGGAATATATGGTGGTAAAAATCCATATACATTAAGTTTCGGGAATAAAGAAGTTACCAATAAGGTCCATCTTGACAGAGACAAGAAGCAGGTACAATTCAATATCAAAGTGACAGAAAAACAATAAAACGATAAGATTATGAAAAAGATATTATTTATGATAGCTTGCTGCCTGATGGCAACAGCGCAAACTATTTTTGCCCAAGACAACTATAGTGGCAAAGTGTTCTTACAGCATAAAGGAAACATCACTGCTATGTATGGAGGTGATGAAATCGATAAGGCTATAGAAGCTGCCGTGGATGGCGATACCCTTTTTCTCAGTAAGGGTCGCTTTAACAGTAACTTCACCATCAACAAGTCTATCAACCTCATTGGCAGTGGTGCAGAGGCAGGAAACGATTCACAAAAATCAACTTATATAGACTGGAATAATAGTCCACGCATAAATGCAGGAGATGGCAAGATCATTTCATCAGTAACCATTGAAGGAATATATTGCGGTCCAAGTTTTTTCGTAGAAGGCAAGATTGAAAACTTGAAAATAAAAAAAAGTTACTTTTCAAATACATTAGGCATTAGCAACAGATACAGCAATGGCTATACAAAAAAGGTAACCATAGATAGATGCCGCTTAGATGACATTTCTACTGATGGCAGCATAGAAGATGCCACCATCAAGAACTGCAAAATAAGTAGAGCCTATGGTCAAGGTGGACAAACCAATTCTTCTTGCAAATTCATCAATTGCAATATCCGTCAAGTAGATACAGACACCAAAGCTATGTTTGTCAACTCCATCATTAACGAAGTGGGATATGACACAGATAGTTATCTCGGCAATAATACCATCTTGGTGAACACCCTATATCATAATATGAATGGTTATGACCCGATGGAGAAGACATCACTACAGGACTGCTGGGCAACTACAGAAACTGTTATCAGCAGCAACAACGGTGAGATGGAGTGTCCTATGACTGTTGAGCAACGACAGGCTGCAGGTTATCTCGGAGTGGATGGCACGGTTGTCGGCATCGAGGGTGGCGTTAACCCATTCTCCCTCACCCTCCACGCACCTACCATCAATTCCTATGGCGCCAATGTAGATTTGAATAGCAAGAAGGTGACCATCAATGTAAACGTAACAGCAAACTAATCATTACATCGGCTTATGTACAAACGTTTATTACATATATTTTCACTCGCCTTTGTGCTGACCAGCTTCCTGCAGCCAGCACAAGCGGCTCCCGACATCAACATAGACGAGGATGTCGCAGAAAAGCCAGCAAAGGCTACCGCCTACCGCTACTGGATAGACGATAATACAAACCGGATAGAAGCTTCCCTCAACGGCGAGGACATTGAGAGCAACATCGATGTATCATCCCTCAACGTCGGTGTACATATCTACCACATCCAGTTGAAAGACCAATATGGCAAATGGGGATCGACTTCAGACATCCCTTTCTATACAGGATACCAGAATACGGATGAGAAAGAAGACGACGCCACCATACCTCCTGTAGAGAAAATCATCTACTGGATAGACGATGACTACGACAACAAGGTGACCCAAGCCTACAAGGAGGCAGACATCTCTATAGAAAAAGACATCACCAACATGGCTGGTGGCAAACACAGCTATTCACTGATTGCCATCAACAGCCAGAACCGTGCTGCAGCTGTAGCCGGCTCCTTCTACCTGCCAACAACAGATGGAAGTGACGATGACAGCGGTGAGAAAGAGGTAACGACCATCGTGTCTTACCAATACTGGGTGGATGATGACAAGGCAAATGCCAAGACCGTGCCTTATACATCCGATGACATCAGCCAGCAGATTGACTATAGCCAGCTGACAGGTGGTCTCCATACCCTCCACTTCCGCCTAAAGAACAACGAAGGCTCATGGAGAAGCTACGATATTCCATTCTATACACCCGAGAACAACACAGAACAAGCCGAGACCCAACAACCGATTACGGGTTACCGCTATGGTGTAAATGGAAAGAGCGTAACCAAGGACCTCACCGAGGTGGATAATGTACCTTCACTGGCTGTAGATATTTCCTTCCCTACCGCCCAGGAGTTTACAAGCGTAGAAAACTACGAATTTACCACAGACAATGCCTCAAAGGATGTGAAAGTGAAACGCATCGGCGACCTCACCTATTATATCCAGTTTAAGAACAAAGCCGGCAACTGGGGAGAGCCTGTCTTTATCGACTCCCTTGCTTCCGACTCTACCATCCGTACTGCCAAGGAGCTGGAGTTGCAGCATACACTCGGCATCCGCAAGCTCGGAAAGGGAGACTACGACATCGCCAAGTTTACCATCGCTGACAACAACGGCTACTACTTCGGCTCATCATCCAACTGCAACGTGATGCTCTATCAGGACAACAAGCGCCTGATGACCTTCACCCCAGAACAGATGGTAAGCAACAAGAGTACCCTGCTGGCGCCAGGTACCTACTTCGCCATCATCTACAACCAGGACCAGGATGGAAGTATCCGACTCACGGGCAGCAAGAACTGGGCAAGCGATCCAGTCTTCGGCTATACCAACCACCAGTTGAGTATCAGCAGCGATACCCCGGGAGCCACCATCCGCTACACCCTGGACGGAACCATGCCGACAAACGAGAGTGCCATTTACACCGCTCCACTTGAAATGACGCAGAATACCCGTGTCAAAGCGATTGCCAGTGCCGAAGGAATGAGCGACTCTTATATCCAGAGCTACCTCGTTGGCGACTTCGACCCGCTGACCTGTGCAGACCCTCAGGTGAACTACGATGGAAGAAAGGTGACCCTGACTTCATCAAACAAGAATGCCGACATCTACTACACACTGGATGGCAGCGATCCTACCACCCAGTCGCAGCTCTATAACATAGATGCAGGCATTGCCGTAAGCGAAGCAGGAACCATCAAGGCTTTCGCCACCATGGATCTGATGAACAACTCCAAGGTCATCACTTACGACATTCCATCTTACTACGATGGCAACAACAAGGTAAGTGTCAAGATTGCAGGTAACCTTGCCACAGCCTTCGACTGGTGTGGAGGAAAGCCACAGCAAGACATACTGAATGTTGTTGGAAATGTAAACGCTGCAGATTTCGCTGCCCTTGCCAAGATGAGCAACCTGCGCTTACTCGACATGAATGCAGCCAATACAGAAGGCAACACCATCAACGAACAGGCATTTGCAGGAATGAACATCGTATCGGCAAGTCTGCCAGCTACCCTTACCACCTGTGGCAAGGAGATCTTTGCAAACTGTCCTAAGTTGGCTGCCGTTATCTGGAACTCCAACTCTGCCATACCAGCAGATGCGCTCAACGGCATCAACAATCCGAACCTGCTGCTCTACGTGAACACCAAGAGTGCCGCACCTGCAGGTATCAACAATGTGATAGCCAGCGGTATCGCTGAGAACGTAGTACTCTCTACTCCTAATGGAGAAACGGAAAGCAATTTCTTCTGTCCAAAGGCATTTACTGCCCAGAAGATCTCCTATACCCGCAACTTCACCCAGGAAACAGAGGTGGGTGTCTGCCAGGGTTGGGAAACCATCGCTTTACCGTTCGACGTAGAATCCATCAAGCACGAAACCAACGGCGAGATTACTCCATTTGCCAAGGGAGACAAGAATACGAAGCCATTCTGGCTCTACGAGCTTTCACCAGAGGCTGGATTCCAGTCTGCAGCAAGCATCAGGGCAAATACACCTTATATAATAAGTATGCCTAACTCGATGGCTTACTCGGACGAATACATCCTGGGAGGCAAGGTGACATTCTCTGCCAACAATGCAAGAGTGGCTGCCACGACAGCTTCCAGCAGCAAGAACCCGAACCGTGAGTTCATCACCACTTTCGAGCAGATTGACAAGGGAGATGGTATCTACGCCCTCAACGTAGGTGAGGAGTATCAGGGATACAGACCGGGTAGTATCTTTGCAGACAACTACAGAGATGTGAAGCCATTCGAGGCTTATCTCACTACTGCACAGGCAGCACAGGCATTCAGCCTGCAGTTTGGCGGCGGTGTTACCGGCATCGACAACCTGCCAGTCAAGAACGTGGAAGGCGTGAAGGCTTGGACCAACGGTTCTACCCTCTTCATCCAGAGCGACAAGGCACGCAAGGTAATGGTATTCAGCACGATGGGTATGCTCATGAAGACCGTGGCTGTAGAGGCTGGCGAAACCGCCTCTGTCAGCGACCTGCCTTCAGGCATCTATATCGTCAACAACAAGAAGGTGGCTATCAAACGATAGCCACCCTTTTCTGAATTTTGGGCGCAAAAACGAAAATGAACCAATTTGAACCAGCCGGATTTCAAAAACTTTTCGTACCTTTGCCCCAAAGTTAGAAATGATAATAGTTTCAATAGAATTTTATCAAGTAAAGACAATGAAAAAGATAATAATGATCATGGCTGCAGTCCTGGCTCTCTCAACCAACTGCACCGTAGCTCAGGCACAAAACGCTGATTCGCAGTATAGTCAGCTCCTGGCAAAACAGCTCAAGAAGCAATACAAGAACAAGCTCAAGGAGCTGAAGAAGGAAAAATGGCAGATCTATGGTTCTTCACGTACACTCGAAGTGGCTTTGCTCTCTCATTACGACAAACTCGCCAAAGGCGGGGAGGATGCGCATGAGATCATCGGAACAGCCACCAAGTTCAAGTCAAAGAACATCGGACACCAGACTGCCATCAACAATGCCTGCAACATCTACGCCCGTCAGGCTGGAAGCCATGTGAAGGGAAGAGTAGTGAGCGATATGGGTGCCAACAGCGACAGCATCGTCAACGAGTTCGACCACTTCTATGGAGCCTATCAGTCGCTCGTAGAGAAGGAAATCAAGGGCGAGATGCAAGAGAGCTTCAGCCTCATCCGTCCTTACAAGGATGGAAGCTTCGAGATGCAGAGCTTCTTCATCGTAAACGAAGCAGAAGCCAGCAAGGCTCGCATGCGCGCCTTCGAAATCGCAGCCAAGGAATCTGCAGTAGCACAGAAGTATGCTTCCAAGGTAGGAGAATTCATCAAGGAAGGCTTCGCTGCCCAGTAAACCGGAACAAAAAGTAAATGATCGATAATTCATAACAGAAGACAAAAGCAAAGACAAGATTTATGCATAAGACGATTTGGATGATCTTGATGTTCCTTCTGCCTCTCACCTCTCTGGCACAAACGGCAGAGGAAAGGGCAGAGCAGATGAAGGCTAACGCGGAATACATCTGCGGAGAGGGATGGGGAGACACATACAACTCTGCTGACCAAGCTGCACTGGCTGACCTCATCAGCAAAATCTCTCTCAACATCTCCAATTCCTTCGAGATTAAGGAAGAGGAGTTTAATACAAACAGCAGCTTCGACTCGAAGACGGCGATAACTTCGGTGATGAACAGCTATGCACAGGCTACGCTGACCAACACCTTCAACCTCGTGATCAGCAATACTCCTCAGACCCACGTGCTGAGATACATCAGAAAAAGCGAAGTAAACAAGATCTTCGACGAGCGAAAGGAAAAGGTGTTCGACTACGTGCGCTCTGCCATGAGAGCCGAAGAAAAGGCAAAGATAGACGATGCCCTGCGCAACTACTACTGGGCTTTCGCCATGGTGCGCAGTCTGCAGTATCCAAACAGCGTGAAGATGACCATCGATGGTGTACAGCGCCTGCTCGTTACCTGGATTCCACAACAGATAGAAGAGATTATGAGTAATCTATCAACAAAAATAGCCAGCAAAGACGGCAACGAAATCAATCTCTTCATCAAGTACAAGGGTGAACCGGTTACGAGCCTCGATTACACTTACTTCGACGGACAGACCTGGAGCAACCTCTACAGCGCAAAAGACGGTATGGGTATCGTAGAACTGAGACCAGGAGTGGAGATCAACAGCCTACAGCTGAAATACGAATATGAATACGCCGACCAATGCCAGATAGACAAGGAGCTGGAAAGCGTGATGCAGCTCTTCAAGGGAACCTCTTTCAAGAATGCATCCGTCTATATCAACAACCTCGACAAGAAGTCGGCTGTTTCAAGCGAAGCCAAAAAGGAGTTCGAGAAATCGGTCAAGACAGAATCGGCAGCCAACCTGGAAACCCTGAGCAAGGTGGAAAACGAAAAGGAACTCGCCGGCATCATGACAAGAGTCATCAACGCCATCAAGGCAAAGGACTACGACAGCGTAAGCGACTGCTTCTCGGAGGACGGACTGGAGATGTACAAGAAACTGCTCAACTACGGACAGGCACGACTGCTGGGAGATCCTCAGTTCTCATTCTATACAATGGGAAAGCGAGTCGTATGCCGAAGCATCCCGATGGCATTCTCGTTCAAGAACAACAGACGAAAGTTTGTGGAGGACGTAACCTTCACCTTCGATGAAAACAAGAAAATAGAATGTGTGGCATTCGGACTTGGCAGCCAAGCCAAGACCGACATCTTCAATAAGGGTGTGGGAGCCTGGAGCGACTACGCCAAAATGGTGATTGCCACCTTCCTGGAAAACTACAAGACCGCCTTCGCCCTGAAGCGACTAGACTATCTGGAGAGCGTTTTCGATGACAACGCAACCATCATTACGGGTCACATCATCAAGAAGGCTCCGAAAGTAGCCATGGAGGGAGAAAGCTTCATCAACAGCAATAACAAGCTGATAAAATATACCCGACAGACTAAGAGCGAGTATATGAGAAAGTTGAAGATGTGCTTCCAGAGCAACCAGTTTATCAATATCCGCTTCGCCGACAACGACGTGGTGAAGATGGGAGCCGGAGGCGAGACTTATGGCATACAGATAAAGCAAGACTACTATTCTACGAACTATGGTGACCATGGTTACCTGTTCCTGATGGTAGATTTCAATGATCCAGACAATCCATCTATCAAGGTACGAACCTGGCAGCCTGACAGAAACCCTAACATCAATTCGAACTTACCTCGTTCGAACAGAGACTGGGGAATCATCGGTCCAGGTAATTTCTAGGAACCAACATAAAAATAAAGATAGGCTCTCCTCCCAATATTTTAAGGTAGGAGAGCCTTTTTTCCTTAAAAAAGTTGGGCGATTAAGAAAAAAATCGTATCTTTGCCCCATATCTATCAACACGGAAAGTAGAAATCTTAAAATTACAGATTATGAATAGAATTTATCCTACTCTCAGTTTCATATTGCTGCTCGGTTTGCATGCAACACCAAGCTTTTCGCAGAACGATGACTTTGTGAAACAGTTCCAGCAGTCAAGACAGGCGATGCTGGATGATTACAACAAGTTCCGCAACACCATACTTACCGACTACGATAAGTATATGCAAGGCGTATGGAAAGAATACAAGAAGTTTAAGGGAGATGTGCGCTCGCAGGTGCCTAAGCCTAAGACGCCACCAACATATACAGCTCCGAAACAACCGGAGAAACCGGTTACCGTGAAGCCAAAGATGCCGGTAAGCCCGATCCTGATTCCGGAAGGCGGATTCGGAGATCTCGTAAACAGACCCGACCTCTCGAAGGTACCAGCCCTGCCAGACAATCCGCTGGCTAAGGTTCCTGCCGTTCCGGTAACTCCGGAAACTCCTGCAGAACCAGAGACTCCGAAGAAGCCAGATCCAAAGGCTCCTACCATCCGTCCAAAAATAGAACCGGTGAAGAAGCCGAAACTGCCAGAGGTGAAGCCTGATATTCCAGACATCGAAT
>ERZ1031885.762-NODE-762-length-12656-cov-30.856995_pt1 | contig 12656 bp, 7 predicted proteins | sample MGYA00518168_ERZ1031885 | MGnify/ENA primary metagenome ERZ1031885 (study PRJEB33719, sample SAMN04261269) | wastewater metagenome | biome: rural village; feature: human; material: feces | host: Homo sapiens | place: El Salvador | collected 2014-01-14 ...
GTGAAATTACCATCAATGTCGGTCACGCCACCATTACCTGCTACACCTACCTCCATGACAGATGCGCCGATAATAGGCTCGCCCGTATTGTCAGTAACAACGCCCTTAACGGTCTGCGCTGAGATGCTCGTTACACAGAACATCAATGCACCTGCTAACGCAATTTTCTTTTTGTTTGAATTACCAGACATACATTTATTTTGGTTAGATTAGTGAAATATTGTATAATTCTGTGCAAATATACGAATATTAGTTTATCTGACAATACATTTTAATATAAAAAATAACGTAAACGTTTTCAAAGTTCTTTCACAAAATAGCTTCTGTGTAGTGTTTTCGTTAACATAAAAATCCCCAACAAGAATCCATCGAACTTCTTCCGATGTCCTCTTGTTGGGGATTAACTATGATTTTACGTTGCTTTCAAGCAATATCTTCAAATCAGGATTACTTGATGATAATCTTGTTTGTCTTCTTGCTACCGTCAGACATGGTCTTTACGACGATGTTGATGCCACGCTGCAACTTGCTTACCTGAACACCGTCGGCAGAGTAGATCTTGGTGCTCAAAACATCGGCAGAAGTTGCGATGTTCTCAATACCCGTGCTGGTGCTTGCTACTGTAGCTTCACCAAGACCACCCATCTCGTTGGCTGCACGAACACTCCATGTAGCAGAAGCATCGTCAACGTTGTAGGTAGGCTCAACGGTGAAGTCAACCACCTTGCCGTTCTTGCATACAGCCCAGAGCAGAGCATAGTTGCTGTTGTCCCATGTCAGGTTGTTACCAGCAATCTTCACATTAGTTGGAGCTGAAGCCTGTTCGGTGGCAGCAGTTGGATCCCAGTCGTCATCACCGCCCATGACGGTCTCAATGCTGTAGAATGCAGCTTCCTCTGCTGTGAGGACAGGGTTTTCTGCTGTCTCGTTGCGACGGTTGGTATAGTTATTTCCATCCTTTGCATCGTAAGCATCATAAACCTGCTTTCTTCCGCTTAGGTCTACTGCTGAACCTGTAGCTGTAGTAGAGTTGTACTCTGCAAAACGCTTAGGATAGCCACCGCTCATCTCATCCCAACCAGCTGCTGTAGGAATCACTTCCATCTTGGTGTCGATGAAGAGGGCGATAGGAGTGCCCTTGCCCCAAGGACGACCGAGCTTGTACTTACCATTGATACCTGTGTCTGAACCGTCCTTGATGGTACAATCCTTGAAGATGTAGCCATACTGGGTAGGCAGTGAAGGTACGGCGAGATAGCCTGTGCCACACATCAAGAGATCCACATTATTATAATATACGTCACCCTTACCGCAGAGGAAGTCGGTGTTACCACGCAGAATACCACCCTCGAAGTAGAAGCGGCCCTTCTGGTTGTTGGATACATAAGTGTCCTGATAAGCCCAGAGGTTGACATTCTTGCAGATGGTCTTGTTACTCTTGTCGTTGAGAACGATGTCGCGACCCTTCTTGTCGCCCATGCTGCTATACATCTTGATGTCCTGGAAGTAAGTGTTGACAGCACCACTTTCCAAGCTCAATACATCACCTTTTCCGATACCTTCCAGTACGTTTGCCATACCGAATCCTTTGTCGCACTCCACTGCAGGTACTGTATTGGTGATAGAGGTGTTCTCGTTGCTTTCACCGATGATAGAAACGTTAGGAGTGTTCAGATAAGTCGTAGCACTTGGATATTGCTTACCATCGTTACCTTCTACCATCTTGTTCTCATCGGCTGGAATCTTATAGTCGCCCTGCTTGATGAAGATGCGGAATCGCTTGCTGGTATCTGTACGCTTGGCTGCTGCTGCAAGTGCTGCCTTGAAGTCACCGTCGGTTGGTACGATGAAGTCGTACATAGCCTTGGTTACGGCTGGTTTCTCCTTGGTGGTGAAGCTATAAGTGATGTCGCTTTCGATAGCGTTGTCGGTCAAGTCGGCTACTGAATTAGCTACTAATGTGAAGGTGTAGGCGGTGGCGTAGCTCAGACCCTTGTAGGCAAAGGTGATGGTCTTACCCGATACGGCACCTGTTAGTTCCTGACCGTTGAGAGTAGCCTTAGCGCTTGCTGTCAGTTTTACCTTCTCATCAAAAGTCAGTACAATCTTGCCGTTGGCAGATGCGTTGGTTGCGCCTTCTGCTGGTACGGTGCTTACGAGTACTGGAGCCTTGCCGTCGTTAACGAGCTGAGCGGTACCTGTGATGTAGATATCTGTGATAGAGATTCCGTCGATGTTGCCTGTTGTTCCCTTGACAGTAGAAGTCTTGTCGGCAATCCAGCGGATGTATACTTCTGCCTTGTTGTTTGCATCGGCTGGGAGAGTGAACTCTCCATCGGTCCAGGTTTTGGCTCCAGGCATTTTAATGGCGCCAACTTTGATCCAGTTGGTTCCGTTGAGAGAGTATTCCACATTATATGTTTCGTATGCATTATAATTGTAGAGCATGCTGCTCTTTACCTTGATGTCGGTGAAGGCTGCTGCGTTGACCTTGGTCTGCCAGTAGGTTTCGCCCAGTGGCTTGGTATTGGTATTGGTCCAGTTTACGGCTGCATTTTTTCCTTCGTAGCCGCCAGCACTATTGCTCTTGTCGAGCCATGAGTATGTATTTCCGTCGGCATCGCGCAGGATGAGCTGGTCTACATCGTTGTCTTCTGCAGCGAAGTCTGCTGTACGACCTTCTCTCGCTGACTTATAGAAGTCCCAGCCGGCGATGAAATCGTTTGCAGAATATGCTGCTGTATATGCCTGGTCGGCATTCATCTTTATTTTGCGTTCTGCTCCTGTTTCACCATCATTCCAGTTGGTGAAGGTGAGGATGTAGTTACTGTTGGCGGTAAGGCTTACTTCTGTTCCTTCTTCATACATGTTCTTTCCGTCAACAACGGTTGGGGCAGGAGTTGCGCTTACCATATAATCTTTGGCACCACCTTCTACCTTGTAATCCAAAGCGTAGGTGTTTATTTTCTCAAAGTTTGCTTTCAATGCAGTGTTGGCAGAGATAGAGAAGGTATATTTTTCATCTGTAGATACTACCTTATTATTGGCATCTGTCCAGTTGACAAACTTGTAGCCGAAATTCTTTGTTGCAGTTACGGTGATTGGTGTTTCTGCATCAAATACTGTTCCTGCAGGAGATACCTTGACGGTTCCTGCTCCTACAGTTGATACAACAGCTGACAGTGTATACTGTTCTACCTGTTGAATGGTTCCGTTCAAGAGACCGTTGATGTGTACATCGGCAAAGCCTTGCTGCTTAGTATTGCCAACGCCGACGGTGCAACTCAGCGTGAAGCCTTCAGCTGATGTCAGTTTGGCTTGCTGGTCGGCAGTGAGCTGGATGACGATGTGGTTGGTCAGGTTTTCATTTTTCGAAAACTTGTCAGTCTCTGTTGTCTTGTTTTCTCTTAATGCAGTGAAATTACCCAAGTCTACAGAAGTTCCGTCGCTAAGTTTAGCGGTTACGGTTACTCCATTTTCTGCATCTGTACCGAATCGGTTTACGTAGGTACTGATAGAGGTTGGGGTAAATGTAAGTCCCTTGCTAGGTTTAACGGTCCATTCTACGGCTTTTGTTGTACCAACAGGACCGAAACCAGCCATGACCATATTGTTTCCGTCTTTGTCTTTTGTAGTCCCTGATGTCTTGAGAGAATACTTCAAGTCACCGGTGTTTACGGAAACCAGACTGAAACCATTTTCTGGTGATTTTGTGTACTTTGTAGCGTAGTTGGCGTCATTAAACGGCCATGAAACGCTAGCTTCTTTGTTTTGGTAGGTTTGCGCATTTGCCACTACCATAACAAACAGGGCTATGAGTGAGAGCCCAAATCTGAGTAGATCCTTTTTCATTTGTTTGCCTTTTTAGGTTGTTGTACTTATTATTTTTATTCACTACCGTCCCGTTAAAGTGGACTAATCGTTCTTTGAAATCATTGAAAATAAGTCTTTTATGAGCAGTTTCCATTGACGGACAAAACACCGCTCAGGGAACTGTTCGATAAGACTTATTCCAATGATGTCAAAGAGCAATTTGGTCCCCTCATTCCGGGGCTATTTGATTAATATTAAACTCGTCCCAATTTTAACGGGACTCTAATGATTTAACATATTTCTTTCCCTTAACGACAACTACGCCATGATAACCTTCTCCAACACGCTGACCGTTAAGATTATATATAGCATTATCTTTTTCAGACTCTTTGGAAAGACCTAATACAGGAACAATAGTAGCAAGGCCTCTAACAAGCGTTATCTCCTCACCTGCATTAGTTGGAATATCATAGAGATAAGTATCCGGAAGCGTAGTGGCAGGAATCTTACTTGCATCCTCGACTATAGGCTCCGGCATGCCGTAAGGCTGCATCAAAGAATTGGTATTATTGCCTTTTGCTACAGAAAGAGCTGTACCATCGGCATTTGTCAATGGTGTTGCAGTACGCAGACGTAAGTTTCCGCCGACAGTAGACTTCACTGCAAGCTTCTCTATCTTGCCGTCAACCCATTTCATATCTGTCACCACAAATCCGCCACGGGCACACAGTCCTTTCACTTCGCCACCGGCTTTCCATTCCGTAGGCAATGCAGGAAGAACATGCAAGAAGCCGGCATGTGACTGCACAAGCATCTCTGCTATAGCTGCAGTAGCTCCGAAGTTTCCGTCAATCTGGAATGGAGGATGGGCATCAAACATATTTGCATACGAGCCGCCGTCGGAAGAAGCGATTGTCACATTAGGGTCGAGCAGGACAAGCTGGTTCTTAAGAATCTTCATGGCATGGTCTCCATCAAGCATACGTGCCCACATGGCTTCCTTCCATCCCATCGACCATCCGCGGGCAGCATCGCCACGTCCGACAAGACTCTTGTGTACTGCCTGATAAAGTGTAGCGTTTTCGTATGGAGAAACCTGATTGCCAGGATAAGCGCCCCAGAGATGAGACAGATGACGATGGGACGAATTCTCTTTATCCCAGTCTTCCTGCCATTCCTGTACCTGTCCGTATTTACCAATCTTCCATGGAGTAATCTGTGCCTTCAGAGCATCAAGAGCATTTGCGAAATCCGCATCCTCACCAAGAGCACGAGCTGCAAGAGCTGTATTCTTCAACAAGTCATAGACCATCTCGTTATCCATGGCAACTCCTCCGAAAAGGGCAATGCTTGCAGTTTTACCGTCAGACTTGGTATAAGAGCCTATACCAGGATGATTCTCCGGTGAGTTGCTCGGACAAACAACCATATACCCTGTATTCGGATCCTTCACAAGAAAATCCTGGAAGAATTCTGCCGCTCCCTTCATTATAGGATAGACCTCTGCAAGATATTTCTTGTCGCCAGAGAAGAGATAACGCTCCCAAAGGTGAGAGCAGAACCATGCGTTACATGTAGGCCATACTCCTACGGTGCCATTGTCTACCGCACCTGTCGTACGCCAAATATCTGTATTATGATGTAAAACCCATCCACGTGCGCCATACATCTTCTGAGCTGTTTCCGCACCTGTAACACTTACATCCTTGACCATCTCGACAAACGGCTCATGGCATTCTGCAAGATTTGTGACTTCTGCAGGCCAGTAGTTCATCTCAACATTGATATTTGATGTGTATTTCGAATCCCAAGCCGGATACTGACGCGCATCAGGATTCCAGATGCCCTGCAGATTAGCTGGCTGTGTGCCTGGTTGTGAAGAAGATATGAGCAGGTAACGTCCAAACTGGAAGTAGTTGGCTGCCAACTGAGGATCAGAAATCTTATGGAACTCCTTTATACGCTGTTCCGTGTTCTTGGACTCCTGTGTAGCATTACCTGCAAGAGTCAGGTCCACACGGTCAAACTGTGCCTTGTAGACAGATTCATGATCCGAAAGCGTTGTAGCATAATCTTTCTTGCTGTTCTCGTAAGCTTCCAGATAGGCAAGAGCTGATGCACTTGCATCACCGCTTACATCATCATATTTCTTGAAATTAGTGGCTTGCGAAATAATGATTGTAGCGTATGTAGCACCTGTCACATTAAGACGCGGAGCATTTGTAGCGGCTCCCACTGTTCCCTGAGCATAGATATTGACATTGTCGTTTGTAATAGCGCCGTCAGTGTCCACAATACGCAGATAAGTACAAAGGTTGAGCTTGTTTTCCACATTCTCACACTTGTCACGTGCCGGTCCCATCGTTGCCTTGACAGTATGATCGTCATAGAGGACGTTAGACGTGAGCTTCTCTATATTCGACTTATTACAACCGGCATAAGCCACATTGAAGTCGAGTTTACCTGTCTGGTCCGCTTCAAGACGCACTACTGTGACATTATCCTTGAAAGAAGTGAATACTGTACGCTTATACCCTACACCTTTCACATGATACTCCACATTGCTTGTTGCAGTATTCATATCAAGATAGCGAACATAGCCTTGTGCATCAACAGCATCCGAAGTCTGTGCACTTTCCATATCATCGAAACGCTGTCCCGGGAAGCCAAGCAAGACAACACCTGCTGCACGATAACTTGCTCCATGCGAGCCTTGCGACATCCAGTTCGTAACTGCAAGATTCTGTACCGAAGCATAATCTTTATTGAAGATGCCTTGCTGTACTTCTTTGAGTACTCCCAAAGCATTTGCATTATAGTTCGTGTTCGGTCCCTGGTCCCAGAATGTATCTTCGTTGAGCTGGAGCGTATCGCATGCGACACTACCGGAGTGCATAACACCAAGACGACCGTTTCCCAACGGTAGAGCTTCTTCCCAATAGCCTGCTGGCTTGTTGTACCACAAATGATTCTTGCTTTCTATTGTAGGAGCAGGTATAGGATCGGTATCGGCGGTGTTGAAACTGAACGTCAAGGCTTTCGCAAGCACATTTCCAGAAAGGTCACTTACTGTATTTGCCGGTAGCTCAAAGTTATACTTCGCACTTTTGTCAAGAGCAGAATAGCTGAAACGAATTACATTGCCGTTTACTGTTGGAGCAAGCTTGACAACACTGTTTGTATTTGCATTCGTAAGCGTTGCCTCTGCCCCATCCGCCACATGCACACTCTCGTCAAAGTTCAAAGCAATGGTTCCTGTTGTCACGACATTATCCTCATTATCCTTTGGACGGCTTGATACGATTGCCGGTGCTTCATGGTCGTCAGCAAGCACCTTTACATATTTCAGATTGTAATTGCTCTTCTTCGTGGCACTGACAATAAAGAGTCTCACTATGACATTCTCCTTATTGTCGGCATCAAGAGAGTAAACAGCATCATTATATTTGTTCCAATGATTGCCGCTGACATAGTCATCAAGTGTTGTCCATGTCGTCCCTCCATCAACGGAATACGCCACACCAAAATGTGTGGAGCTGCTTGAGCCGTCGCCTATAGCGAAATTAAGTTTCACGTTGTTCAGGTTTACAGTAGGGAAATTCACTTCGAAATATTGGTCATGTGTTGAGGCATCACCATAGTTTTTCTTTTGTGTAAATTTATCTATCGAAGCTGTGTTCAGACGCAAGACATAGCTGTCCTTACTTTGCTTTACCTCCCAGTTGCCGTCACTTGTCTTCAGCGAAAGCTTATAGTTGGTCTGTACTCCAGAACATGTGTTCGGCAGAAACACCGGTTGTTTACTTTTCCATGCGGTATTGTTTATCGCCTGCCATCCGCTGCCATCCGGAGTGTAGGTCACAACAGTTCCGCTGCTTGAGCTTTCCCATCCCTCCGAGAACACCCATGACGCAACAGCTGTCTGTTGCGCATGGCTGATAACAGGATTCGCAAAGGTAAAAGCCAAAAGCATCAGAGCCACATGGAATAAATGACTCATCATTCTTTTCATAATTTTACTTTTTAATTGTTTTTAGATTATACTACCGTCCCGTTAAAGTGGACTAATCGTTCTTTGAAATCGTTGAAAATAAGTCTTTTATGAGCAGTTTCTAGAGTCAACGGACTTGAATTCGTAACTTTGCAGCCAAATACACGGCTGCGTTGACAGCCCAGCAGATAGCCGACCTCTACAAGAACCGTTGGCAGATAGAGCTGTTCTTCAAGTGGCTCAAGCAGCACCTCAAGATCAAAAAGTTCTGGGGAACTACCGAGAACGCTGTCAGAATACAGATAGCGGCTGCTATTACTGCCTACTGCCTTGTGGCGATTGTCCAGCACGATATGAAGTTGAAACGCTCGGCTTACGAGGTCTTGCAAATCCTCAGCATATCATTGACGGACAAAACACCGCTCAGGGAACTGTTCGATAAGACTTATTCCAATGATGTCAAAGAGCAATTTGGTCCCCTCATTCCGGGGCTATTTGATTAATATTAAACTCGTCCCAATTTTAACGGGACACTAATGATTTTTATTTTCAGTTTACATTTTTTTAAGTTTGCTGGTGCAAAAATACACTTATTATTTTTATTTAAGGTATTTTCGTTTCGGTTTCGGTGCAAAAGTTACGTAATCGTTTTCGTAGATTTAGTTCATTTTGGTTTATGTTTTTCTTCATTTCTCAAAATGATTTATTATTTTTGCCACCGAAATAAACTAGCAAATGAATTAAACTACAATACAGTTATTCATCAACTAAATTTAATTTATAAACTTAAAATAAAAAGATTATGAAGAAATTTTTTACTCTTATTGCAGCTGTCGCTATGGCAGCAAGTATGAACGCTCAGGGAACTTACGCAGTAGCGGAAGGTGATGAGGTGACAGCTGGTAAACAGATTACATCAGTAGCAAATGTTACTTTGACCTATATGGAGAATGCTGGTACTGCTTTTGCTGTAGGTAAGAAGATGGTTAACTGGGCAGATGCAGATTTTACAGCTTATGTTTGTGGAAAGAATAATGGTAAGTTGGTTTCTGGTGCTGAGCCTACAGGTTGCGTTTATAAGTTCGAGACAGTAAAGGCTGGTTCTGTAACTGTTGGTGTTCAGTTGAGTGGTACCAAGGGTTTCCATATCTTGGATGCTGACTTTGCTGAGGTAGCTCCTGCTTCTTATAATTTGCCTGCTGCCAAGGATGGTGATTCTCAGGAGTTCACACAGAACGAGAAGGGCGAGAACATCATTGCAGATAAGTCTAATGGTACTGTAACATTCAGCGTTGCTGAGGGTGGTACATACTATGTACTCGCTGCTGGTACTAAGATGGGCTTCTACGGCTTCAAGTATGTGACAGGCACATCTACTGGCATTTCTGATATCCAAGCTCCAAAGTCTTCTAAGGATGGCACAACATTCAATCTCTTAGGTCAGAAAGTTGCAAATGATGCTAAGGGTATTGTTATCAAGAATGGTAAAAAGTTCATTAATAAATAATTTCCTTTTGAAAGCGTAAAAAGGTTAGTCATAGGTTTAAGGATATAGTTTAGTTACCCCCTGTCGGCAATATGCTGGCAGGGGATTTTTATTTGTTTTATCTTGCGATATAATCTATCTTTTTCTATGATATGGTATGGTTCCGACAAGGTTATCCTATTTGATAACCTTGTCAGTCTTTATTGTCCCATTCGCCAATTCTATCTTTCTGATGTTTACTCCTTTATTGGGAGTGGGTAACTTTATACCATTCAGGGTATAGTAGGTGATGGATTTGATGGCGTTATTGCCTACTTCCTGGTCATTCTCTATCTGAGAAATTCCGGTGGAAACGGTAGTTGGATAATACTCATCTACTCCTGAAAGGGCATCCTGGTTTTCTGCCTTCATGATATTCTCTACCAGAGAGTTGGCATAAACTTCGATATTTTTATAATAACCCTTCTCGTCGAGCGAATAGGTGAGGGCATCGGAAGCGTCGTTTGGATTTAGACCGTTTGCTTTCTCCCATTCATCAGGTATGCCATCCTTGTCTGTATCAAAGTCGGCAGGACGTGTGCCTGTTCCGAAGTTCGCTTCCGTATATCCTTTCACATCTGATACCTTGTCGATGATACCTGGAGAGTTGGTGATGCTACCTTTGTAAGTAGCGGTACCCGTCTTGGCTTCTTCCATGTATCGAGCATCTATTTCGTCGCGATAGAGGGATGCTCCCACATAGGCTAAAACTTTTTCGTATGCTTCGGCAGCAGAGTGGGTGGTTACTTGTCCTGTTGGAGCAGGTTCGTCCATCTTAATCTTGACACAAGACTTGCCGCTGATGGTGGTATGAGCCACAGCATCGCCATAGAAGTTGTTGGCATCCGGACTATAGTATTCGCCGTTTAGGCTTGGAATGCCCTTGTCATAGCTGACACCTTTCCAGTCTTTATTAGCAGTTTTTGAGCCTTTGGTGGTCTCGGTCGTATTACCATTAATATAATAACGACTGGTCATGTCGTATAATTCTGGATGTTTTTTGTCGGAGTTGCTCTGTGTAGAAAGTGTGACAAGGGTGATACGGTCCTGGCTTCCTCGCTCTTTACTTGTGCTCACATCCACCTTGAGTCCATTCAAAGTTGTACCTTTCAAACTATGGCTGGGACCAGCCTTGTAGTAGTTGTTGACGATATTGATCTGTCCGCCACCAGGACCGCCATAGCAGGTTCCTTGTGCATTATACATCACGCAGTTGCGGAAATCGACGTTCTCTGCCTGTACGGCGTTCTGCCATTTGTAGGTGCTGTATTCCTTGTTGGAAGTATAGCCTGTCCATCCATATCTGGCACCATTGAATCGAGGACCACGGTTCATGAGATGAGCTACAAAGTTATGATGGAAGCTTGCCAACTTACCGCCCCAGATGCCGCCATAGCCATGAGCACCCTTGGAGTGACCAGGGTTGGTGAGGCTTTCGGCTACAGTACACCACTGCATGGTGAAGTTGTTGTTGTCATAGAACGAAGCCACCTCGTCGATACTCCAGCTGAAGGAGCAGTGGTCGAAGATGATACCCGTCTTGTTGCGCTGCCATGTGGCATCAGCACCGTCGTTGATGTTCTTTTCCTGTCCACGGCGAATGCGAAGGAAGCGGATGATGTTGTTGCAGCCCGGTTGAACCGTATAATAGCGCAGGGTGATGCCTGGAGATGGGGCAGTCTGTCCAAGAATCGTGATATTGTCTGCGAATTTAAGGTCAGACTTCAGCACAATCACTCCCGCCACATCGAAGACGATGATCTTATTGCCTGACTTGACTGCCTCTCTGAAAGAGCCGGTTCCGCTGTCATTAAGATTCGTTACGTGTACGATTTTGCCGCCTCTACCACCCGTTACGTATCTTCCGTGACCTTCGGCTCCAGGAAAGGCAGGGACTTGCGCCATGGCTGCTGCGCTGATGAGCGAAGCAGCCAATAGTGTAAAAACTTTCTGTTTCATTTGTTTCAGTATGTTATTTTGTTAGATTCTTTTTATCTGATAATTTGTTTTGAAACTAATACATTGACAAAGTTAAGCATAAAATATGTAATAAGTGGAGTTTTCCTTTTCTTTTATATATTTTTATGACAAAATGGGCCTTCTTCATGGTGTGATTGAATGTAGAGAATAAAAAATCCCAGTTTCTCGTCTGTTACAACGTGAAACTGGGATTTGATGTTAGGGGATCTGATAAATGGAATTGTATCCTATCAGATTATTTTGTTTACTTTTACTTCTGGATAAACTTCTTACCAGCCTTAATAACGACACCCTTGTATTCCTTACCTACCTTCTGACCAGCGAGGTTGTAAGCAGGAGCATTAGCGTCAGCTGCCTCGGTTGTGATGTCTTTGATATTTGTTGTCTGTCCATTCAGAGAGTAGAGCTGATTGTTCATGTCAAGCTCGTATTTATTATTGAATTTCTTCAACTTGCCCTTTATGATAACAACATCACCAGCCTTGAGTTGGTCTGCAGATGTGAAACCTTCTCCGCCAAAATATTTTCCGCTGTAAACTTCCAGTTCGTTGGTTGCTTCACCATTATCTGAAATTTTGTATGATAAGCTGTTGAATTGGGTGTTGAGTGTTCCGACACTTGTGATAATACCCTTTACGTAAACCTCAGTAGATAAACTTTTTCCTGCATCAATCAGTTCCTTTGCCTTTGCAACAGTATAAGCTGTTTCTGGTGTGTTGGAGATATCTACAATGTCAGGACTTGTTCCTTTCTTGTAATATTCTACCTTTACTACAGTTATTAAACCGTTACTAGAACCTTTGTCACAATCGAATAACAGTTTGTAGTAGCAGTTCTCTTTAGGAGTCTTTATTGTAAAGACTGCGTCTCCTGCTGCAATCTTTTCGAGGTTGACTGTCTCGAGAACTGTTTTTCCTTCTTTGTCTGATGTAACTTCAAGTTTGATAGAGTTCACGTAAGCTGTTGTTATTCTATCGATATTTACCACAACAGAAGATATTGCTTCGTCAATAGCAAAATCCGTAGTGATGGTTCCTACTAATGCAGCTTTCTTTCCACCGCATTTTATCCATTTCCAGTTGTTTTTCCAATTGTTGTTGTTGAAGTTAACAATAGACCAGGTGTCTTTACCGATTTTAGCAGTCCATGTCTTGTCGTAAGCACCTATTCCGTTGGTGGCTTTGTCGTCGTCAGGGAATGTCAACGTTTTGTAAGCCTGACCGAATGCCATGTTGGCGATAAATGCCAATACGGCGATAAATGCATAGCGTAAATAATTCTTCATAAACTTAAAGATTTAAAATTAGTAATATAGTTGATTATCTCTTGTGAAAGTCCTAACACCCA
>ERZ1031885.772-NODE-772-length-12599-cov-26.232302_pt1 | contig 12599 bp, 9 predicted proteins | sample MGYA00518168_ERZ1031885 | MGnify/ENA primary metagenome ERZ1031885 (study PRJEB33719, sample SAMN04261269) | wastewater metagenome | biome: rural village; feature: human; material: feces | host: Homo sapiens | place: El Salvador | collected 2014-01-14 ...
CTTACCATTGAGTAAACTAAAGGAACGCACTTTTAACTTTTATTCGTATTGGTAATTATCAATGCAACTACTCATGCCCATAGGGGTGCTGAGTAGTTACCTTATCAGATATCATCTCTAAAAAGAAACAAACAGAATAAGTATCTTCTAAAGAGAAGAGAAACCTGATTCCTTTATCGGATAATCGTCACCTCTCCATTCTTGGCTATCTTCACGATGCTGGATGGAGTGTGAGGCTTATGCTCCTGGCGACGGGTCCAGCAAACATAATCTACTTGTTCCAACAATGTCGGGTCGATATCACGATAGTTCTGCGCTGCAGGCTCACCACTCACATTGGCACTGGTGCTCACGATAGGCTTCTGGAAGCGATAACAGAGTTCCTTGCTGAAAGACTCGAAAGTTACTCGCATAGCAAGACTGCCATCCTCTGCCACCAGATTGTTGGCTACACCCGTAGCATCATCGAGGATGATGGTAGTTGGTTTCACAGGCATGGCTACATCGATGAAATCCCAAGCCACCTGAGGCACATTGCGGAAATAACGCGCCATACGGTCAGCACTATCCACCAGACAGATAAGCGCCTTACTGTCATCGCGCTGCTTTATTTTGTAAACCTTTGCCACTGCCTCTGGGTTAGTAGCGTCGCAACCTAAACCCCAAACGGTATCTGTAGGATAGAGAATCACTCCACCCTTGCGCATGCATTCTATTGCATTCTTAATATCTTCCTGTTGAGTCATTTTTTATTCTCCTTTATTATTGTTTTTCCTTATATATGAAGGATTTAATTCGTTCTTTGTCTCTCAAAATGATTCTTGATTTTCATGAAGTCCTTTGTTTCTCAAAAACCAATTTTCTATTTACAAGAAATTCTTTGCACCTCAAAAACCAATTCTTGATTATATATTAAGGTGAAAGCACTTCCCTTATTAAATACTTCTGTACTGCTCGATATCTCTCATTCCGTTGAGGAAATCACGGGCTTCCATTCTCTTTTTGCCACTAATCTGTATTGTGTCGAGCTGGAGCCATTCGTCTGCACAAGCTATTTGCAGGCTCTTGCCTTCTACTCTCAAGGTTCCTACTACAGAACCAGCAACTGCCTTTCCGGTTTTGGAAGTCTTGAATACTTTCAGCACCTGCGCCTTACCGCCTTCCTTCTGAATCTCAGTCCAGGCGCCTGGATATGGCGAAAGACCACGGATGAAGTCATACACCTTCTTGGCAGGCTGATTGAAATCGATACGGCAGGTATCCTTGAAGATTTTCGGAGCGGAATGAAGCACGGTGTCTGTCGTGATCATCTCGTCCTGCGGCATGGAGTCGATATTTCCGTCGGATGCTATCAGGCGGTCGATGGTCTCTACGGCTATCTCAGCGCCTAAGTGCATCAGTCCGTCATAAACATACTCTACATCGGCATCGTCGGGGATGGCGAATGGCTTCTGCATGATGATGCGACCGGTATCGATGTCGTGGTCGAGGAAGAAGGTGGTGACGCCAGTCTCCGTCTCACCATTGATGACAGCCCAGTTGATAGGGGCAGCACCGCGGTACTGAGGAAGAAGGGCTGCATGCACATTGAAGGTGCCGAAGCGAGGCATATCCCATACTACTTCTGGCAGCATTCGGAAAGCTACCACCACCTGCAGGTCGGCCTGATAACTGCGCAACTGCTCTACAAATTCCGGATCCTTCATCTTCACCGGCTGCAATACTGGCAAGCCCTTTGAGAGGGCATATTGCTTGACCTGCGAAGGCTGAAGAGTATCCTGATGGCGACCCACCGGTTTGTCGGGCTGGGTTACTACAGCCACCACATTATATCCGCCTTCTACAAGGCTCTTGAGGGATTCCACCGCAAACTCCGGGGTTCCCATAAATACGATTCTTAAATCTTTTTTCTCCATAAACTAATATTTTGAAGTTAAAAACAGTAAAGCCGTAGAATCTTCACTCTTCCCTCTTCACTCTTCACTTAACCTACTCCGCCGACATATCCGCCACAATCTGGCGATAAGTCGAGTAAAGGCGGGTACGGCTGATATATCCCTTCAGCACGCCGTTCACATCCACTACAGGCAACTGGGCGGCATCAGTCTCGTCAAATTTCTTCATCACTTCCTGCATCGGTTCGTGATCGCTGAGCACGGCTGAAGGCTGGAGCATCAGCTGCTTTACCTTGAAGCGCGTGTAGAGTTCCGAACGGAAGATGATGTGACGGATGCGGGTGATATCGATGATGCCCAGCAAAACGCCAGCCTGATTGACTACCGGAAGGAAATTATTGTTGCTGCGACTGATTTCTGACACCAGCTTACCCATCGGCAGGTCGGGACTTACCGGATGATAGTCCTTCTCCACCACGCTCTGCATACCCATCAGCGTGAGGGCAGCCTTGTCGATATGGTGGGTAAGCAACTTGCCTTCCCTTGCCAGTCGGAGCGCATAGATACTGTGGCTCTCGAAGATGCTGATGGTAAGCAGCGAGCAGATGCACACGATCATCAGTGGGATGAAGAGCTGGTAACCGCCTGTCAGTTCGGCTATCAGGAAGATGCCCGTCAGCGGTGCATGCATCACGCCCGTCATCACACCAGCCATGCCCATCAACGTAAAGTTCTGCTCGGGGATATAGACGCCTAACTTGTAGATGTTCCAGATGCGGGCGAAGAAGAAGCCTGCAAAACCGCCGATGAAAAGCGATGGAGCAAAGGTTCCACCACAACCGCCGGAACCATTGGTTGCTGAGGTGGCAAACACCTTGGTGAAGGTTACCAGTCCGATATATAGCACGAGCAACTGACTGTGACCATAGAAGAGCGAATTGCTCATCACCATGTCCCAGTCGGCTTCGGTTCTACCCTTCAGCAGGATGTTGACTGCCGAATATCCCTCGCCATAGAGCGATGGGAAGAGGAAGATGAGACTGCTCAGGATGATGCCTCCGAAGAGCAGTTTGACATACGGATACTGCTTCAACTGGGCGAAGAATCCCTCGCAGGCCGACATGGCTCTCATGAAGTAGAGACTCACGAAACCGCAGAATACGCCCAGCAGGATGCACGCCGGCACACGGTCGAGCTCCCATGGGTCGGTAAGCGTGAAATCGAAGAGCGATTTCTCACCCATCAGGATATAACTGAAACAGGTGGCCGTAACACAGGAGATGAGGATAGGCAGCAAAGAGGCCATCGAGAGATCTACCATCAGCACCTCAAGCGTGAAGACGAGACCTGCGATTGGGGCTTTGAAGATACCAGCAATGGCGGCACTCGCACCGCATCCTACGAGCAGTATCATCGTTTTCTTGTCCATGCGGAATATCTGTCCCAGATTACTTCCGATGGCTGAACCCGTGAGCACAATCGGCGCCTCGGCTCCTACTGATCCACCGAATCCAATGGTGATACCAGAAGCTACTACCGACGACCAGCAGTTGTGGCCCTTCAGCTTCGACTGCTTGGTAGAAATCGCATAGAGCACTCTCGTGATACCATGAGAGATATTGTCTCGCACCACATACTTGATAAAGAGCGAGGTAAGATAGATGCCCACGATAGGAAACAAGAGGAAAAGCAGATTGTAGGTGCTTTTCTCAAAACCCGAAGTGAGCAATATCTGTATCTCGTGCACGATACTATGCAGGAAAAATCCGGCAACGGAGGCAAGCAGACCGATGACAAAAGCCAGGATAAGCGTCATCTGGCGGTCGGAGATATGCTCCTTCTGCCACGCTACCATTTTGGCTATTGCGCCCGGTTTTTCTGCCATTTCATCTATCATCTCTTATTATTTTTTAAAAGTTATCCTTTTATATTATTAGAATTCCGAAGTAAAATGGAACTTGATATGCTCGAAATCCTGCTGCGCCATGCTCAATACATAGCCTGAATCGGCCAGGAACACATCCCTGCCCTCGATATCCTTCGCCATGTACTGGTACTTGCGCTTCTTGAAGCTCTCTAATTCCTTCTCGTCGTCGGCCTCTATCCAGCATGCCTTATGCAAGTGAACTGGCTCCCAACGGCACTTGGCATTATACTCGTTCTCCAGACGATACTGGATCACCTCAAACTGAAGCTGACCTACGGTTCCCACAATGCGGCGACCATTAAACTGGTTGACAAACAACTGTGCCACACCCTCGTTCATCAGCTGCTCCAATCCCTTCTGGAACTGCTTGCTCTTCATCGGATCATCATTCTCGATATACTTGAAGAGCAGTGGAGAGAAGGATGGCAAACCGCGGAAGTGAATCTTCTCACCCTCGGTCAGCGTATCACCGATCTTGAAGATGCCATTGTCTGGCAAACCTACGATATCGCCCGGATAAGCCTCGTCGATGGTACTCTTGCGCTGCGCCATAAACTGGGTTGGCGAAGAGAAACGCACGGTCTTGTCGAGGCGCACGTGATAGTAAGGCTGATTGCGCACAAACTTGCCCGAACAGATCTTGCAGAATGCGATGCAGGAACGGTGGTTAGGGTCGATATTGGCAGTAATCTTGAAGATGAAACCCGTAAACTTAGGCTCCTCAGGCTCCACCATGCGCTCCTCTGCCTTGGTAGGTCTTGGCGATGGAGCTATCTGAACGAAGCAGTCCAAGAGTTCCTGCACACCGAAGTTGTTCAATGCAGAACCGAAGAACACAGGAGCCACCTCGGCAGAGCGGTAGGTCTCGACGTCAAACTCAGGATATACGCCATCCACCAGTTCCAGTTCCTCGCGCAACTGGGCAGCCTCACGCTCGCCTACTCGCTGGTCGAGCTCCTCAGACTGCACATCCACCTCCACCTTTTCAGTTACGCGCTGCTTGTTAGGCGTAAAGAGGTTGAGCTGATGCTCGTAGATATTATATACACCCTTGAATCGGGCGCCCTGTCCGATAGGCCATGAGAGCGGGCGAACGGAAATCTTGAGTTCCTCCTCCAGCTCATCGAGCACGTCGAACGGATCACGACCCTCGCGGTCCATCTTGTTGATGAAGATGATAACCGGCGTATTGCGCATGCGGCACACCTCCATCAGCTTGCGGGTCTGCGCCTCCACACCCTTGGCAGAATCCACCACGATGATGGCAGAATCCACGGCAGTAAGTGTGCGGTAGGTATCCTCGCAGAAGTCCTGGTGACCCGGAGTATCGAGGATGTTCACCTTATATGGTTCGCCAGACTGTCCGTCTGGGAGATAATCAAACTCCATCACAGAAGTAGATACAGAGATACCACGCTGCTTCTCGATGTCCATCCAGTCGGAAGTGGCAGACTTGCGTATCTTATTGTTCTTTACGGCACCAGCCACCTGTATCTGTCCACCGAAAAGCAAGAATTTCTCGGTCAATGTTGTCTTACCAGCATCCGGGTGAGAGATAATGGCAAACGTTCTTCTTCTTTCTATTTCTTTCATCTATGATTTATATGATTTTAAAATGTATATATAATAATGTATAACTACATGTCGTCGTCAAATTTCAGTCCCTCGGTGCGATCCTTGATATAATAGTCGCTGAGCAGTCCCACGAAGGTGGTTATCTCCTTGATGGCACGCTCTGTTTCTGGGGTAATCGGCTTCTTCTGCAGTCGGAGCAGCATCACTCCGTAGAGGGCATCCAGACAGGTTTCTATCTCGTTGACGTCCTTGTCGCCCCTGTTGCGCAGTTCCACGATGAATGGCAGCACCTTGTAATATTCGCCATTATAGATAGGGAACTTGGTGCTCTGCAGCAGCATGCCATGCAGGTCAATCACATCCTGGAGCAGCACCTTGTTGATATTGAGATGTCCCGATTCGCGCTTTCCCTCCTCATTCATCATGCGGATGAGATTGCCAAACCAGTCGATTTCCTCCTCCTTCTGTTCCGGAGTGAAATCAAAATTTTCGATATAGTGCTTCTTGATAACCGGGAGCGAACAGCCGCAGGCACGGATGATATCCTCCACCTGCCACATGTACAGAAGGTATTCTGCTATACTTTTCTTCTTTAATTCCTGAGCTACAAACATCTTTTTTTAATGTGAAATGTTAAATGTGAAATGTGAAATTGGGCATGCTCCCTTAGAATTCCGGGAGATGATAGAGATTGAACACGGTTCCGACGAGTGCGATGAGCGAGAAGATGATCACGATACTTCCTATTACCTTATTAATAATAAGGATGCCGTTGGTATCAAACTTGCCCCTGATCTTGTCGATGAGCCATGTGAGACCGAACCACCACAGCAGCGCTCCGAACATGATGCTCAGATAGCCCACGCCCATCTCCAGCGGCATATCCGGCACTACGAAGGCAAACTGGGCAAAGGTGGCCATGAAGAGGAACACGATGAGCGGATTGGAGAGCGTGACGAAGAAGGCGGTGATGGCATTGTGCCAGAGCGTGCCCTGCCTCTTGCTGCTCTGATGCATGTTCTTCGTAGGATTGCTCTTGAAGCAATATACGCCGAACACCAGGAGCAGAAGGCCTCCGAAAATCTGCAGATAGAACTTGTTTTGGGCATTATTGACAATGTCCATCACGAAACTCATTCCCAAACCCGTGAAGAGGGCATACACGATATCGCTGAAAGCGGCACCGACACCCGTCACGAAACCAAACCAGCGGCCCTTGTTCAAAGTGCGCTGGATACACAAGATGCCAACAGGTCCCATCGGGGCTGAGGCGATCACACCTATGATAATTCCCTTGAATATAAAATCAAGTATATTTATCTGAATCGGAAACACTAAATTCATAACAAGGCGCAAAGTTACAAAAAAAAGGCCATATCTTGTAATTTTTTCGAGTAAAACTTTGTTTGTTACAAACTTTTTTATATCTTTGCACCATAATTCTAACTAAATAAAAGAAAAACATGACAGAGAATGCACTTAAGCCATATGTAATCGGTTTGGATCTGGGAGGTACCAATTCCGTATTCGGCATCGTAGATGCACGTGGCGAAATAAAAGCCACTACTGCTATCAAGACAGGTGGTTATGATGATGTAAATGATTATGTAAAGGCTGCCGTGGAGGCTCTCCAGCCTATCATCGATACCGTGGGTGGTATCGACAAGATCAAGGCAATGGGTATCGGTGCTCCTAACGGCAATTACTATAGCGGAACTATCGAGTTCGCTCCTAACTTGGCTTGGGCTCACGATGGTGTAGTGCCTTTGGCTAAGCTCTTCAGCGATGCGCTGGGTGGTCTGCCTGTGGCTCTTACCAATGATGCCAACGCTGCTGCATTGGGCGAGATGACCTACGGTGTGGCTCGTGGTATGAAGAATTTCATCGACGTGACACTCGGTACGGGTGTGGGTTCCGGCATTGTGATTGATGGCAAGATGGTCTATGGCTGCGATGGTTTCGCAGGCGAGTTGGGCCATGTCGTCATGGTTCGCGGCGAGGAAGGTCGTCTCTGCGGTTGCGGCCGTAAGGGATGCTTGGAGGCTTACTGCTCTGCTACTGGTGTGGCTCGCACAGCCCGTGAGTTCCTTGAGAAGAGCGATGAGCCATCTTTACTTCGCGATATGAAGCCAGAAGACATTACTTCTTATGATGTCAGCGTAGCTGCTGGTAAGGGTGATGCTTTGGCTAAGCGAGTATATGATTTCACTGGCAAGATGCTGGGTGAGGCTTGCGCTGATTTCGCTGCGTTCAGTTCTCCTGAGGCATTCGTATTCTTCGGTGGTCTTACCAAGGCTGGTGACCTCCTGATGAAGCCTCTCAAGGAATCTTACGACAAGAGTGTACTGAAAATTTTCAAGGGCAAGGCTAAGTTCTTGATTTCTACACTCGATGGCAGTTCTGCTGCGGTACTTGGTGCCAGTGCAGTGGGCTGGGATTTATAAGATATTTCTCTTTAATAAGTTTAAAACGTAAAAATATAGCATTTTGTTTTTGGCGTATTGCTGTCGTGAGACAGTTTTTATGCGAGGCGATACTCCCAGAGAATTCTCTGGGAGTATTTTTTTATCCGAGGCTTTCTTCATGAGATTTCTCATTCCTCATTTCAACGCCATTTCTCATTTCTCATTTCTAATTTCATCGTCTTTCTCATTTGTCATTTGTCTTTCTCATTTGTCATTTCATTATCCTTTTTTACCTTTAAAAGAGCTTTTTTTAGAAACTATTTGGTTTCTCCGAGTTTTTTTCGTAATTTTGCAGCCAGAAAGTAAACGATATAATCTTTAAGTTCTTAGTAAACAGAGATTTATAGTCTATATCAAGGGATTTGCGTCCCATATTCAGGAAAGAATTGTATCCCATGTTCAGGAAAGAATTGTATTCAATATAATAAATAATCAAATAAGTAAAAATGAAGAAAATTTACACACTGGCTAATATGGCCAAAGGTATGATGCTCGCTGTCCTTCTGGCAGTAGGCACAACTGCTCTTGCGCAGAATGTTTCAGGTAACACAGAAAATGGTACTGTTGAAGGCAATGAAAATGGTAGCAACGAGAATGAAACTTTCGCTCCTGCAGCTGAAAGCTCTTGGCTCCAACCTGTAAAACTCGTTGGTAATGGTCAGAAGGCTTACATCTACAACGTGGCTACAGAAACTTATATCACCGGCAAGACTGCTACCGTGAAAAATATCAAGGATGCAGACGTCTGGACGATTAATGGCGATGAAACTCGTAGTTTCACTTGCGATAACGAGACAAAAGATCACCTGTTCTTGGGATATATCTATATATTTCCCGGCTTACAGTGGCATGCAGAGGTTTCTTCTAACGACAAGAGAACTGCAACAGATTTTACCATCGTAGAAGGTTCTACAGAGAATAGCTATAAACTCACAAAATATAAAAAAATCACATTAAACGGCTCACAAACTGCCTACTTCAGCGTCAGCGGTGAGAAATACGTGGCAAGCACAAACCCTTCTATTGACAACGACTGGTATTTCATTTCTACCAACCAGAAGGATGTCTATGCAGAATATACTTCCCTCTTCACTGAGGCTGCAAACCTGCTCAAGAATGAGAAGCTGAACGATCAGGAATCTGTTCTGGGCGCTATCAAAACTGCATTGCAGAAGACTGCCAAGGGTACTTTCAATACCTCCACCTCCGACATCAATACGCTCAAGGCAACTATTGCAGCTGCCAAGAAAGCGATTGAGGACATCACTAACGGTATCAGCAATACCCCTGACAATCTCAAGAATGCAGAAATTACTTCTATCTATAGCGCCAACGGTACCCGCAAAGCTCAGCTGACCAAGGGCATTAACATCGTTAAGATGAGCAATGGTACTGTCAAGAAGATTTTAGTGAAGTAAACAATAAGATTCAGACGATGGTGATCCAGACCGCCTCGCCCTGATCGCTCGCCGCCATGATGGTGGTGATGAGCTTCGTCAGCGTGGCACGAGAGGAGGTCAACCTGCCCACTATCGTGTTCTCACCCACAAGAATGCAGCCCCGCGTATCTGCCGCCATGTTGCCGCTATGTATGCGTATGCCACTAAATCCCGGCACGCCTACCAGCAGCGGAAGCCAGCGACGGAAGCGGGGCGATTTCGTTATGACCACCGGGTAACTGCCCTCGGGAATGGCCGTCAACCCCACTACCTTGCGAGCCTTCTTGCTCGACTGGCGTCCCAACGATTCGTTCACCAGCTGCGGCGGCAACTTCACGCCCAAGAGATTGCGCCAGGTAGGTTCCAATGTGTCACAAAAATAGGTCTGGCGATTGAGCTGGTCGGGATTCTTCAGGGTCCTCACCGACTTTCCACGGTTGTTGACACCCACTTCCATATCCTCATCGCCCAGAATATACAGTCGTCCGATGGTATATTCTTTTTTCTTAGCAATTCTTTTCAATATTAATTCCATCTTTTCTATATTTTAGTTTGATAAAATAGGTATTTTCAAAACTGACATTACTGAAATTGACATCGGTCTTAGCTTGACTGGCAGACTGGAACGATTTCCGCTCAATATATCCCCGATGAACCCAGTTGTTGATCATCACTCGTGTTCCCTTCTGTCCCAATCCATACTCCAATCGGATGGCCATTGCCTCCTGATAGGAGAATTCATCAGGCAGCAACTGCAGGAGATTGGCTGGTCCACGGCGGCTTGATTTCACGCCCCCATCCTCGGCCTTGGCAATGGCATCTCCGAAGAAACGCATCTTGCAGTAGAGGTCGTAACGCAGACTCCAGCGGATGAATTCATCCATCTCCGGCTCCCACTTGCAACCGTTGGCCACGTAGAGCACACAGGCCTTCAGATAGGCAATGACATTGGCTCGGAAACTGAGATTCTCGTAGATGCGGTTCTGCGTCATGCGGGCAAAATCGGCATTCTCCTCCTTCAGTTTCAGGGCGAGCTGGAAGGCCTGATCACACTCCACCAGTCCGCTCGTCTTACAGAGATTTTCGATGTAAGGGCGCAGAGCCTCACGGAAATCATCACCATAATAGCCATAGACGGGCATCTCGGCTCCGATCTCTCTTTCGGGTATCGTACAGAAATTGATACGCGAGATAGGACCATCGGTGAGCACGCGGGAGAAGTAGCGCAAACCCTTCTGGATGGTGGTAGATGCATTCCAGTTGAAGCGGATGGTGACGCGCTCCGTAACGCTGGATGTGCCCACACGGGTCTGACCATACTGGTTGGCAGGATCGAAGGCAAGACACATGATGCGGAACTGCTGGTTGCCCTGACCACGGAGTGCATCAAACTGGTCTATTTCATTGAGCGAAGTATAGAGAAAATGCTCTTGTGCCTCTGCCGTTCGCATTACGAAAGCAGGATTGGTCATGTCGGCATCTATCTCCTGAATCACGAGGTTCTCCGGTCGCTTTCTCTTGTCCTTGTTGGCACCCTTTCGGGTCACCTCGTCCTTCCATGCCTTCTCCCTTGCCAGGTTTTCCCGGTCTCGCTTACGGATGTCTTCCATCACATAACTGATAGGCATCTGCACGCACGATTTTCCGGCTCCGGTTCCGGCAAGCAGACAGGTCATCAGCGTGGCCTCATGCTCCACATTGTCGATATACTTGAATCGGGTTTTCCAGAGATGCGTAGCGAGCGACGGGAATACGGCATGCGCCACGGCTGGCTTATAGACTTCGGGCGTGCGACTCACGAGCAGGGCGATGAGAGCGGGCAGTTTCTCGGGCATCGGAGGCGGTGCGGGATAGTCCTCCTCCTGGTTCTGCTGCGCCATCTCCTTACTGCCGAGCCTTTCAGCCTGTGCATTGATGCGGATCACCTCGCGCGACATGGGCTTGCAACTGTCGTGATAGCGGGCATAGAAGTCGCTGATGAGCTGCTGGCAGTCACGCTCCTGTGCAAAGGCGGGCATGCGCTGCTCCACCACCTTTCTGAGTTCCTCTTCGCCCATCATCCTGCTGGCTCCGGCACTCATGATGGCGAGGAGCGAGGAGTGGCGCGAACCTACGGCATTGATATCTACTTCTGCCAACCCAGCCTGCGCCCTGAAGAGGTCGAAAGCGATAAGATTCTTATCATTTCCATGATGGCTCCCATCAGGATGAGCAGGAGCACTGCCAACACCAGTTGAGGTGTGGCTATCAGCAGGATGAGAAGCAGGATGAGGAGGAACTTGAGCGCCTCCCACAGCTGGTTGTTTTTCTCCGGTTTTATCACCGGAAAGTAACGGTTGATTGTCATGATTTTCTGAATTGGAATGTTTTTGATTTTGTGAAGAATTTTCTGAAAGAGAGGGATTTCTGGACGACTGGCTGCTTCCTGAAAGAGAGGGATTTCCGGACGACTGACTGCTTCCTGAAAGAGGAGCCTTTCCGGACGACTGGCTGCTTCCTGAAAGAGGAGCGTTTCCGGACGAGTGGGCGAATGAAGAAGAAAAAGTTCCCTGTTTCAAAGCCCGTCCGTCGATGTCAAGACCTCGTTTGCGGAAGGCTTCCCTTCGGAGATTGATTTCGTCTTCTGGCAGAAGGGCATACCAATCGCTGGAACGGTAGATTTCCGAGTCTGCATCCGTCATAAAGATGATGCGTTCGGGCGAGAAGCAGCTCTCGTCACACGGCACACCAAGCGCCTGGCAATAGGCTCGCTGCGTTTCCTCGATGGTCATGCCTATCGGCATACGAATGTCAATATGGAGCTTCTTGCGGGCGGAATACTCCAAATGCAGGAGCATTCCCTTCCAGGGGTTTTTCTGCCCATTCTCGGGATTTCTCTGTCCTTTCTCGGGATTTCTCTGTCCTTTCTCGGGATTTTGGTCTGCCGTCACAACCTCATCCCCGTCATGATTTCCCACTGCAGCTGCTCTGTTTACATTCTCAGCATCAGAACCTCCAGAAGCTGCTCTGTTTTCAGTCTCATCACCAGAACCTCCGGCTGTAGCTCCGTTTTCTGTCTTATTATCAGAACCTCCGGCAGCTGCTCTGTTTACATTCTCATCATTAGAACCCCCGGCAGCAGCTCTGTTTTTATTCTCTGCATCAGAACCTCCGGCAGCAGCTCTGTTTTCATTCTCTGCATCAGAACCTCCGGCAGCAGTTGATGCTCCTCGTTCTCCTGTATCATCAGGAATAAAATCGAGGGAATCCAGCAGCTTCGCCCGCTCCAAAGCCTTTTCTACGAGTTCCTTTTCGTCCA